>Ga0210019_1003334_pt1 | contig 14804 bp, 14 predicted proteins | sample CryGeyCG2114_020_2_FD_183969 | JGI IMG/M metagenome (GOLD analysis project Ga0210019, IMG submission 183969) | Groundwater microbial communities from aquifer - Crystal Geyser CG11_big_fil_rev_8/21/14_0.20 (SPAdes) (version 2) | ecosystem: Environmental > Aquatic > Deep subsurface > Groundwater ...
ATCCCTGCCCTTGTCTACTTTTATGGTATGAGCCAGCATATGTCACAAGGGACAACACTTGCCATGATGGTTCCCCCCATTGGACTCCTGGCTGCCTGGCAATACTGGAAAGTCGGCAATGTTAATGTCAGCTGGGCCATCCTCCTCTGCCTGGGTTTTTTCTTTGGCGGCCTTATTGGCGCTTATTTTGCCAACTTTATACCAGAACTCTTGCTGCGCCGGATCTTTGGCGCTTTTCTCCTCGCCATTGCCGTCAAACTTATTTTCTGGGGTTAAACTATTGTCAAACTATGATGTTATTGTAATCGGTGGTGGTCCTGGCGGCTATGTCGCAGCTATCCGCGCAGCCCAACTCGGCGCTAAAGTTCTCTTAATTGAAAAAGACAAGGTCGGCGGCACTTGCTTAAATCGCGGCTGTATCCCGACCAAAGCTTTAATTGCCTCTATCAAACTCTTTGAAAAAATCAAAAAAGCCGATAGTTTTGGCATCACCGCCCCCAACCCATCAATTGACTGGCCAAAAGTAGTTGAGCGCAAAGACCAGATTGTAGACAAGATTGTTAAAGGGGTCGAGTTCTTGCTTAAAAAGAATGGGGTGGAAATTATCCAGGGAGAAGGGAAAGTTGTTGGGGAAGGGAAAGTGGAGATAGTAAGCAGAAAAGCTGAAAAGCAGATAGCAGAAAGCCGAAAAATCATATTGGCAACTGGGTCTTCACCTGCTTCGATCCCGGGAATTACCCTGGATGGGGAAAAGTTTGTTTCAAGTGATGAAATGCTTGACCTCAAAGAGATCCCTTCGAAATTAGACGTAGTTGGCGGCGGGGTCATTGGCTTGCATTTTGCTTATATTTTTAGCGCCTTAGGCTCGCAAGTCACCATCTACGAAGCCCTGCCAGATATTTTAGCCGGGGTTGATGAAGAAGTTGTCGCATTAGTTAAAAGAATACTGGGACGCAAGAAGGTCGAAATAAAGACCAATACCAGGTTTACCAAGGAAATGTCGTGCGGCAAGACCTTGATTTGTGTTGGCCGAATACCTGCGCAAAAAGATTTAAAAGTTAACGACAAAATGGAGACCGAAACCCCTGGGGTTTATGCAGTCGGAGATTTAATAAGCAAAAAGCTCTTTGCCCATGTAGCTTATGAACAAGGGGTTGTGGCTGCGGAAAATGCTATGGGAAAAGACAAGACCTTTAATTATGACTGCGTCCCTTACGCTATCTACATTCACCCTGAAGTCGCTGGTGTTGGCTTAACTTCAACCGAGGCCGGATCACGAGCTAAAATCGGCAAGTTCCCCTACGCGGCCTTGGGGATTGCCCAAGCGATGGGAGAGATCGAGGGCTTTATTAAAGTGATTGCAGATGAAAACAATAAAATATTAGGGGTTCATATTATTGGGGATGAAGCCACTACCTTAATTGGTGCCGCAACGATCGCAGTTAAAAACAGCTTAAAACTTGAGCAACTGGCAGACGCATTTCAGGCACATCCAAGTTATCCAGAAGGGCTGCACGAAGCAATTTTGAGTAGTTTAAAGAAGGGTCTTCACTCGATCCACTAATAACCCGCGCTCGAGAATCTTCTTAGTAACATTGTTTTCAGGAATTTCATAAACAATGACAGTTTCATCCTGAAAAAGGTTCATAGTCTTGCACTTGGGGCATTTGATCTCAACCTTGCTGCCTTCTTGCACTTTAGCTAATAACCGATGGCAAAACTTACAGCGAAAATCTTTCATCGTAGGCCTCCAATAATATATCGGAGGCATTTTCAGAAAATTTCACCTAATTTTTAAATTGGTCTTTTAAGCCGGCGTAAAGGCCGCAAAGTGCTCTTTGAACTCTTCAGAAAGAGGGACCTGGCCATGCCAAAAGCCAAGCTGGTCGCCTGATTTTTCAATCACAGTTGAAGGGATTTTAGTGACGCTATAAAAGGCCCCTTCAGCCATCCCATCAACTGTCTCCATATCATAAAAAGTTAAGTTGACCTGCTCTGGCGTAATATTCCAACGCTTCAAGAAGGTTTCAAATTTTTTCATCGTGGTCTTACAAAACTCACAACCCGGTTTGCCAAAAACTTTAACATCGATATCCATTGTTTATCCCCCCTTAAATATTAACCCGATGCCGGCTTTTAAGCTCGGCAATTTTACCCTTATTCCAACCCGGAATCCGCGAGAAATAACCGGTAATGCGGGTGATCCCCTCAATGGCCGGCGAGCTGCAGGCCGGGCAGCGCTCATGCAAACCCCTTGAAGTCTTGCCGCAATCACTGCAGGCGGTAAATTCCGGAGAAAAAGCAATCTGGGCGTTATCAGTGTTCTTAAAAGTCTTGGTCACAAAACTGGCAATTGATTTAGCCGAGGGTTGAGATTCTCCGATCCAAACATGGGTCAAAGCCCCGGCATCAATCAAGGGATGGAAAAGCCCCTCTTTTTTCACCCGGTCAACCGCGTTCATTGGGATTGAAACATTCATATAAGTGGAATTGGTGTAGTAAATCTCCCGGCTCTCAAGGTTCCCTTTAACAACCTTTTTGGCTTGCTCTGGAAAATGCTCGACATCGAGTTTGGCAAAGCGGTAAGCGGTCGACTCGGCCGGGGTCTGCTCGAGCACAAAATGCAGGTCGTGTTTTTCCGAAAGTTCTTGGCACTTAACCTTCATAAAAGAGACAATCTTAAGCCCCAGGCGCAAGGCCGCATCACTCTCATGCAGTTCTTGGCCCAAATGATGCTGGATCAGCTCGTTAAGTCCCAAAATCCCCACCAAGTGCGAGACCCGGCGCAGGCGCAAGTAGCTCTCACCATCCCGTTTCATCGCCAAAAGCTGGAGCGGCCCGTTAGAACCTTCAGCGAGCAACTCCTCAATAAAGCGGCGTTTTTCCACATGGGCTTTCGCCACTAATTCTAAAGTTTTAGTTATCCCCTCAAAAAGAAGTTTGTCATCATGCTCGGCCAGATAAGCGATCCTGGGTAGGTTAACTGTCACATTTTGGATAGCGCTGTAGCGCATCCGCCAGGGGTTTTTGGCATCCTGCAGGTCAGAATACTCCAGCTTAAAGGAGAGGCGGCAGCACTCGGAAATTTTAGCAGTTTCACCCCGGTCAAAAACAAAATAGGTGTTCCCTTTATCAGCTGCCACATCACAAATTTGCTCAAGAAACTCTTCGTGCCCCTCTGTTTGGAAGAACTTGTCAGTTATATGCACCAAAGGTTTGGGAAAAAAGTATGGCCGCCCTGCCCCATCCCCTTCTTTATAAACATCAAACATCGCCTTGGCAAACATTTGTGATTCTTTAATGTATTCAGCATAAGTTTTACCGGTAAAAACAGCCCCTCGGCCAAGTGCGGGGACAGTTTCAAAGTGTTTAGGGATCTCCCAGTAAATATTCAAGTCAGAAAAAAGCCCCTGCCCGCCGCGCGAGACTGCCACCGAAGCAAACTCTGAAATCAACTTGCGCGCCAGTCGTTTCACCTGGCCATAGCTGTACCCCTCGATAAAAGGGGCCAAAAATAAATTAACCGCATCCCAACCAATGGCCCCGGCAAAATGGCCATGCAGGGCCACGGAAAAACGAACCAGGTGGGAAATCAGCTCTTCTGCGTCCTGAGCCGGCTTTTCTGCCCCATCGGCATCAGGCAGATCAAGGCCAAATTTTTTCACAAACTCAATTGATTGGCCACTGCAATATGGGCGGTCAATAAAACCTAAATCATGCAGATGGATCTGGCCGCGCATATGGGCATCAGCCACCTCCTGGGAAAAGACATTGAGCAGTGCATACTCTTTTTTAATGTTTTCTGCCAGGGTTAAATTAGTCGCCTCCGGCGAGTGGGGGGAATTGGCATTCTCGCGGTTTTTGTGAAAAATGATCTTTTTCACGTCGTAAACAGGGACCCCGAGCCGGGTATGCTTGCGCCGGGCGTCTTCTAAACCATATTCTAATAGTTTGACGTCAACCAGCTCACGCACCAGGGGTGCGGTAATGGTCTTAACATCCATGGCCCGGACCTGTTTTTCCACCTCAACCGCAATAATGGTCGCAATTTCTTCGGATAACTGGGTCTCCTTAATCAAGGCCCTGATAATTTTCTCGCGGTCCCAACTAACCATATTATCAGTTGAGGTCCGGACAAAGACCGAAATGTCGGTAGCGTCTGTTTCCTCGGTTTTTCTAATCAGCTCAAGTGTTGTCATGCGCTAAACTCCCCGCTCCGGTAGCGCTGCCGCAGCTCGGCCACTTTCCCCTTATTCCAGCCGGAGATCTTGGAAAAGTAGCCGGTGATCCTGGTTATCCCTTCAATATTGCCGGATTGGCAGTGAGGACAAGCTTCTCGCAGCCCCCTGGTGGTCTTGCCGCAGTCATTACAAGTAGTAAACTCCGGTGAAAAAGCAATCTGGGCATTGTCAGTGTTCTTAAAAGTTTTAATGACAAAGTTGGCAATTGAATCCGGATGCGGCTTTGACTCCCCCAGCCAGACATGGCTTAAAGCGCCGGCTTCAATCAGCGGGTGGAAAAGCCCTTCTTGCTTAACCTTATCAATCGGGTTCATCGGGTGAGAGACATTAAAATAGGTTGAGTTAGTGTAGTAAAGCTCACCTGTCTCCATATTCCCCTTAACCACCTTCTTAGCCTGCTCATTGTAATGTTCAAGATCAAGCTTGGCAAAACGGTAAGCCGTAGATTCAGCCGGGGTCTGCTCGAGGACAAAGTGCATATCGTGCTTTTTAGAGAGCTCATCGCATTTAAATTTCATATATGAGATCACCTTAAGGCCAAATTTTAAAGCCGCACTCCCTTCATGAAGCTCTTTCCCCAGGTGGGCCTGGACAACCTCGTTAAGCCCCAGGACACCTACCAGATAGCTCACCCGCCACATGCGCAAGTAAGAGCTCCCATCGCGCTTCATCGAGAGCATAGAGAGCGGACCGTTGTGCCCCTGGTTTAAAAGCTCAACAATAAACTTTTTCTTCTCAATATGGGCCTGGGCAACCTGCTCCAAGGCTTTGCCTAAATACTCAAACAGCTTTTCATCGGATCCCTTAGCCTTATAAGCCAAGCGCGGCAAGTTAACAGTTACGTTTTGCAGGGCGCTATAGCGCATCCGCCACGGCTCGGCCGCGTCGTCTAAGTCTGATTGCTCCAACTTAAATGAAAGGCGGCAGCATTCAGATATCTTGGCAGTCTCACCCCGATCAAAAACAAAGTAGGTGTTCCCCATATTAGTCGCTACTTCACTGATGTGGCGCAAAAACTTCTCATGGCCTTCGGTTTTAAAGAATTTCTCGGTCATGTGGACCAAAGGTTTAGGAAAAAAGAAAGGCCGGCCCGAGCCGTCACCCTCGGCATAAACATCAAACAAAGCCCAGGCAAAGCGCTGCGCTTCGGGCAAATAATCAGCGTATGTTTTGCCGGTATATTGTCCACCGGGCCCCATGGCCGGAACTTTTTCAAAGTGCTTAGGCACTTCCCAATACAAATTAATGTCAGAAAAGATCGCCTGTCCGCCGCGAGCCACAGCTTGTTGGCTGTATTCGTAAATCATCATCTGAGCCAGCTGGTGGATCTCTTTATCGGATTTACCAACTAAAAACGGGGCAAAGAAAAGATTGACCGCATCCCAGCCAATGGCGCCGGCAAAAACACCCTGCAAGGCAGCCGAGAACTTGACCATTTGGGCGAGCAGGACCTCTGCATGCCTGGCTGGCCTGGCATTGGAGAGTGAGTTTGGTAAATCAAGACCAAACTTTTTCACGTATTCAACAGATTGGCCGCTGCAGTATGGCCGGTCAATAAAGCCGAGGTCGTGTAAATGGATGTCCCCGCGCATATGGGCATCGGCAATTTCCTGGGAAAAGACCGCCAGCAAAGCAAACTCTTTTTTAATCCCTTCAGAAAGAGTTAAATTGGTCGCCTCCGGCCCGTGGGGGACATTGGCATTCTCTTTGTTCTGGTTAAAAATAATCTCTTTAACATCGTAAAGCGGCACCCCCAGGCGGGTATGAGAGCGCCGGGCATCTTCAAGCCCGTGCTCGAGCAGTTTAACGTCAACTAATTCACGTACCAGCGGAGCAGTGACATTTTTAATATTAAGCCCCTGGATCTGCACCTCAACCTCTGCCCCGATTATATTGGCAACAGCAGGATCAATGCCGGTTTCACGGATCAAGGCCGCGACAATTTTATCCCTGTCCCAGCCAACTATATTATCCCCCGAAGTCCTGACAAATAAGGCCAGGTCTGTCGCATCCTCCTGGCCGTGTTTTTTGCGCTCGAGTGTTGCTTGTGGATTCATTTTTACCCCCCTGTTGTTATTTCCTGGACCTCTTTGACAAATTCAGACAGGTCCTCGAATTTACGATAGACAGACGCAAATCGGATGTAAGCAATCTTGTCTATCGAGATTAACCTTTCCATAATCATCTGGCCAATTGCAGAACTTAAAACTTCGCGGCCGTCTCGCTGGTGGATCCCCTTTTCAATCTCATCAACCAGTTGGTCAATGGCCAGGGCCGGAACCGGCCGCTTTTCACAGGCGCGGATCAACCCTTTGCGAATTTTTTCGCGGCTAAAAGATTCTCGCCGGCCATCACGTTTAATTACCATGATCGGCTTTTCTTCAACCCGTTCATATGAAGTAAAACGTCCGCGGCAGGATTGGCACTCGCGCCGCCGGCGAATTACCTTCCCTTCATCGCTCTCTCGCGACTCAAGGACCTTATCTTCTAATGATTGGCAAAATGGACATTTCATAATTATCAGCCTAAATCATAAATCTAGGGTGCGTGTAAAATTAACACACCATATCTAGGGTGTCAAGAGGGTATTTTTCACGTCGTGACCGATAGCAAATTGATAGGCGGAAACACGTTTTTTACCCGCTAGCTGGACCTCTAGAACCAGGAGAGCGCCGCTTCCCGTCATGACGACAAAACCCTGGTCTTTAATGATTTCAATTATAGCGCCGGGCTTGACCTGGCTTTTGACTTCAACTGGTTTTGTCTGCCAAATCTTAAGCTGTTTTTGATTAAAAAAGGTCTGTGCTCCTGGCCAAGGGATCATAGCACGGACGCGCCGATCCAAGTCAAGACTTGACTTTGTCCAGTCAAGTGTTCCAGCCTCTTTGTCCAGCAAAGGAGCATAAGTAACTTCACTTTCTTTTTGTTTTTGAAACTTCGCCGCCCCATCTTTTATCTGCTGGAGGGCAGTCAACAAAAGTTTTGACCCTTTATCAAACAGCTTAACCATTAAAGTCTCGGTTGTATCAACAGATTCGATTGCAACTTTTTCCTGGAGAATGATCTCACCGGTATCAAGCCCCTCATCAAGCTTCATAATGGTAATGCCGGTCTCTTCTTCCCCCTTAAGGATCGCCCATTGCACTGGCGCTGCTCCTCGGTATTTGGGAAGGAGCGAAGCATGGACATTGAGACAACCAAGCTTTGGCAACTCCAAAATTTCTTTAGGCAGGATCTTGCCATAAGCCACAACAACTATAATATCAGGATTAAGTGATTTTAAGAGAGAGACAAAGACTTTGTTGTTTTTAACTTTTTCCGGCTGCTCCAGCGGCAGGTTATTTTTTAGCGCAACCTCTTTTACCGCCGAAAAGCTAAGCTTTTGCCCCCGCCCTTTTTTGCGGTCAGGCTGGGTCACAACCAAAGCAATCCCATGGCCTGCAGCAATCAACTCTTTGAGCACAGTGGCAGCCGGCTCCGGAGTACCCATGAAGACAATCCGCATTAAATCAGTTCCTCTTTTTTCTCGTCGTCAATTGACATATGTTTAATAGTGCTGGGATCCTCTACCCTGTCAATAAAAACCTTGCCGTCAAGGTGGTCAATCTCATGCTGGATCACGGTGGCCAACAACCCCTCTGCTTTTACCTGTATCTTTTCGCCGCATTTATCAAGCCCGGCAGCAACAATCTTTTTGGCTCGGCAGACCGGGGCTTCAAGCCCAGGGAGAGAGAGACAACCTTCGGTAAAAGTCTGCTTACCGCTTTTGCTGACTATCTTTGGATTGACCAAGACAACCGGTCCGTCGCCAACATCAGCCACAATTACCCGCAAAGAAATCCCGACTTGCGGCGAAGCCAGCCCCACCCCTGGCGCAACTCTCATGGTCTGGAGCAGGTCGGAAATTAATCTAATTATTTCCGGTGTGATCCGCTTGACTGCCTTGGCTTTTTTCTTAAGGATCGGGTTGGGAAAGTGGATTATCTTCCTAAACATATTTGCATTATAACGTATCCTGTCAAGCAAGAAAAGGCGCAAGATTATCTTGATTTATCACGATAATACTAGTAGAATGATTAAACACCTTATGAAGCGCAAAGCCCAAATACTACTAGCCATTTTTCTTGCTTTTACGGCAATTTTTGTTTTATCTGGCTTTACCAGCCAAATAGACAATGAAAAGAGCTATGTTAGGCTGCTTTTCCTCAAGTACAAGGTCAATGAATTTGCCCAAAAGTATAAGGGGCAGAATGTCATTATTGTCAGCAAACAAGACCACCTCCTCTTTTATGTCAAGGATGGTGAAGTAGTTAAAAACGAACAATGGAATGGGTTTAACTACACTTTCCCGGTCAAGGTCGCCCTGGCCAGCCAATATTACAAGACCCCGGAGGGTGAGTTTAAGGTTGAGGTCAAGAATGACCGGAGCCAATTCATCAAATTCCTTGGGTTCAAAGGGCTATACGGCATCCACAGCGCCCCGACAAGATACAAGGGCTATTTAAAACAAATGGAAGCTAAAAATCCTGATTTTGAATTTGCGACTAAAGTTGACAACACCCGCGGTTGCGTCCAGATCGAAAACCGGGTCATCCAATATCTCTACGCCAATGTTGAGGTTGATACGCCGGTTATAATAATGCCGTAAAAACACGATTATCCCTATAATCTAGACTATGTGTAATGAGCTCCTCATTATCCGAAATAAAAAGAGCCCTAGAGATTACTCTTGAGGGAAACAACGCAGCTTTTCTTTGGGGTCCACGCAAGGTTGGCAAAAGATAATAAACGAAGTGCAAAAAGTCCCGGCCTTGCTTGACGAAGTCCATTGGTGCCTGGAGAACACCAAAACAAAATTTATTATGTGCGGCTCCAGCGCGCGTAAATTGCGAATATTAAATCACGGCCTGGTGCCAAAACATTATTTGGAAGCCAAGCCAGAACGAAGCCTGAAAAGTTATGTTCTTGACTATCTTGAAGAAGAAATAAACGCTGAAGCCTTAGTCCGAAATCTTCCGTCTTTTGCCCGCTTTTTGGAAGCGGTCTCTTTAACCCATGGACAGCTTATCAACTACGCCAACATCGCCAGGGACTGTGGCGTCTCCCCAAAAACTGTCAGGGAATACTACCAAATTCTTGAAGACACTTTGCTTGGCCACACTCTCCCTCCCTGGAGAAAAAGCCGGCAGCGCCGCCTGATCGAGACTGCCAAGTTTTATCTCTTTGATGTTGGCGTAGTGAGAGCTTTATCTGGTATGCGAATAATCATAAAGATTATAAAGGCTTACTCGCCTTAAAAGAAGATCAACCAGTTAAAAGGGCTATTGTTATCAGCCTGGATCCCGCACCGAGAAAAACAGAGAGTGGCCTGGAGATTTTTCCCTGGCAGCTTTTCTGCCAAAAACTCTGGGGCGGCGAAATAATCTAGTTGGTTGATACGCCGACCCAAACCCCACGCGCACGCAAAGCATCAATGTTTGGATGGTATGAATCCTCTGGAATCCCTGACAAAAACAAGGTGTCCCTGTCGGCAAAATTGCTATTTCTGACTAATGGCGCAAGATCACCATCACTTATTTCATCCCCACTCAAATCTACAGTATATAAAAATGGAGAAGTAGCCAAAGGCTCAAGGTCAAGACCGGGACTCCTTTCTATTTGAAGTGTTTGCAAGTGGCGCAGCTGACCCAAAGCTGTTAAATCAATACCTGGAGAATTGTTGACATAGACCTGTACAATAGAATCAATCGCCTCCAGTCCTGCTAAGTTCTCAATCCCTCTACTGGTCCTTAAATCGGCTCTGTATATTCTGGTCAACAAATTAGTTGGGATTCCCACCTCAAAATCAATCAACGAATAACTACCGGAGCTAACAACATTTTCAGGGCTATCAACATTGGCATTAATATTATTTACAAGAGCAGTATAAAAGCTAGTCCCTTCAAATATCCCGTCAGCCAAACTTAAGTAGCCATCATTATTGCTGTCATAGCTGGTTACACAAAGATCGTTCCAAACCACTATATTATTATCCCTTAATCGGTTGATAGTTGAACAAGCAATTTCCGGATTGCCAAAAATCCCCAAGGTCAGCTCTTGAGCCTGACCCGTTAAAAAAGAGGCAAAGTATTGGTCAGGAAAAGAATTGCGATACAAGCCTATGGTCCTGATCTCCGGCCAGGTAGAAAAAACCTCAAAACCAGTGGCACCCGGTGAATCTTCTAAAACAACAGCTTCCATGGCCTCATTGTCCCTAAGGGCTAATAAATCTATCTCCGGAGAATTACTAATCCGCAGTTCATAAACCGCAGGAAAACAACGGTCAAAACCAGCCAAGTCATGGATGCCGAAAAGGTTAGCCTGCCGCAAGGACCTGGCCGCATCCAAAGAAATACTTTCACTGCTATTAGTTTGCCTCAATAATTGAGCAAACAAGTCCTGATCAGTAATGGTCCCATCAGCCAACTCGATTTTTCCGTTGCCATTGGTATCACACAAGTTAAGCCGGCCGTCTGGATTAGCCGCGCAATTTAAGCGGCGGTGAGCAACAATAAAGCTGCCAAGGTCTTCTGCCAACGCTCCATTCTCCATAGCCAGCTCTCTATTCTCCCTAGCCAGCTCTCTTAAAAACTCTATGTCTTCCTCGGCAATAGCCGGGTTGCCACTAAGGTCAAGAGAAAAATCCCCCTCTACCACCCCTAAGCTCTCTGCCAATGGTCCAATAATTTGCAAGCCATTGCAGCGCAGATCCAAACGACTCAAGCCGTCTTGGATAGCTTCAAGCCCGGTCAGATCCAGTGGGTGCTCACGGCTCCCATTTTGGCGTAATAAGAGTTTCTCTAAATTTGTCAGGTTGCTCAATGGCTCAAGGGTCTCCCAATGACAATAAGCTGCGCTTAAGGTTATCAAACTAGTTAAGCCAGCCACATCATCTGGCCTGGCATTGGAGCCTAAAACTGATAAGGTTTCCAGCTTAGTCAAGGTTTCAAGCGGTGAATAATCACGAATCTCTGTTTGATAAGACAGGTCAAGCCCTACAAGCTGAGGGAAACAACCAATAAAATCAAGATCAGTCAGGGTTGCCTCGCCATTGGAATTGCTAAAGTTAAGACTGGAGACACTGTCCAGCTCGGTCAAGGCAAGGCCCTCTCCTGGGTCAACCCAAGGGAGTTGGCTCTCAATCGCGATCCAGGCTCGCTGGTTCTGGGCAAAAGGCTCATCTTCACTATCAAGCGCCCCATTATGATTAGTGTCGCAAGGGCTCGCTGGATCTGGCTCACAACCAGAACCCCACAAGACTGTCAGCAGGCTAGCTACAGCCACCAGAGAAATACTATTCATTTATTCCACTCCCAATAAAGCATTGATCTCCCCTTCGGGGGTTGTCCCGGTCATAGCGTGATCAGAGAAGTTCGCCATTGGCAAAGGAACTGACCCGAGATAACCTTGGTCCACATCATAAAAATCAACCACCCGAAGTGGGGCAAACTCAGGATCATGCGCTACATAATCATTAAAGACCAAGGCCAAAGGAGCCCCCACGTTATAATAATAAGCCGTCCCATAATCAACTAGTAACCCCAGTGAGCCGACTCGGCCAATAGAATGGCCCCAAATTTGCACAGATAGAGCCTCGTACCCAGCTTGTTCAAAAAAGCCGGCCAAGAGATAGCCGTCATTAGTACAAACTAAGGCTTCAATAATTTCATCGCTAATTTCTAAGGTCGCACCGCCTGCCCCATCAACATCAAGCAAAATCTGACTCTGATAGAAAGCCATTCTAATCCAATAATAACTCTCTTGCGGCCCCCTGCTCCCCAAAGCATGATTGGCAGCAGAGCTGCGGTGAGCCATCGTATTATGATCATAATTACGACGAACTTGGCTACCTAAAAACTGAGCCAAACTAACAACAGCCTCCTCCCCTGCCGCAGCTGCGTTATGCGCTAAATCAGCCAAGTCCGGGGTAGCTAGAACCTGATCTCGCAGCTCCGCATCGTCACTGTCTACTGTAGTAATTCGGCTCGCCGGGATTACCTGCTCATTAGAAAATTCTACGCTGGCCCTCATTGCTCCATGTAGCCGCTGATCACGGCCTCTCCAAGCAAAAGAGAATCCGCCTTGGAACCGATGAACATCATCAACATACATTTCAGGAATAAACCTTTGAAAGCTGTAGCTAAAGTTAAATCCAAGCCCATAATTTTGTCCAGCAATCACGTCAAACCCGAATTCAATCTCCACTTGCCCAAAAAGCCGGGAATAAATTCCTTGGGCAGCAACCCTAGCATTAACTGTTTCAGATAAACTTCCTGCGTAGCGCAGCCCATAACGGAGCTGTTCAAACTGCAAGCCAATATGATCGACAGAGACCCAGTCAAGGGCAGAATTAGGGGAAATAACATGCTGCAAATCAACATATGCCATTAAAGAATCGTGAAAAAAGCCAAGACTTAAGCCTTGATTAAACCTGGGTAAGTCAGCTATTGCCCCGGGACTGGCGTAAACACCAGCTGTACTAATATAACCAGGTACAACATTTAAGCTCACCCCTCCAATCTCCTGACGAAAAGCCAGCCCCATGCTTACATTAAGTTTGAGCCAGGCTTTTGGCATCGTGAAAAGGCCAAGCGTTGCCTGCCAGAAAAATCTTAGGGTGGTATTGGTTCGCTCAAAAACCAAAGGATAATTTGTCCCTGTGCCAACGGTTAGAAAACCAGCGCTAGTTGGGTCAAGCCCAGCTGCCAAAGGGTTAAGCCTAAGATAGCCCAAACCGACTGTAAGCTGACCAAGATCACTACCAAAACCAAACCTTTCAGCAATCATCTGCCCGGCATCATTGGCAAAATAGTCAGTAGCTGTCTGAATTCTTGAGGGCTGATCAGTTGATTGAACTACTGGGCCATCTAAAGCCTCTTCTGAAGGGACAACAGCAGCAGCAGCTGGAGGATCTTCTTTCGCTTGCCCAGCGCAAGGCTTGTAAATACTTATCCCAATAAAACTGCCAACATAGCATTCCATTTTCTGGTTCTCCTTGGACCTCTTTTATTTAGTTCGAGCTCAACCTGAATATATATCGTGAGAAAATGGAGGAAATTTCACTTTGCGGGAAAAACCGTTTCCAAGGAAAACCAACAAAAAGGGGAGCCCAAAATCAGACTCCCCCTTAAATCAAACAACCAAGCTAATTAGAAAGTGTAACTGGCTCCCGCTGTCACTCCGAGGACAGAAGTGGTCTCAATCGTTTCGCGTAAAACCTCGGCGCTAAAGGCTAGTTCGTCTGTAACATAAAAATTAACTCCTGCCACGGCAACAAGACTGTTATATGACAGCGAACTCCCTACTGCCGACCACGTCGCACCGCTAATCGATAAGAAAGAAAAACCTGCCCCAACATAAGGGACAAAACGATCACTTAAAACAGTGAAATTATAAATCCCAAGACCAGTCAGATACTTCAAGGTTACCAGCGGCCAAACATCGGAAATATTACCAAACTGCCACCGACCAGCCAGGTCAACATTTTCAGTTACCCCGTATTTCGCTTGCACACCAGCAAGCGTGGACGACTGGCTCCCTGCTGTTTTTACACCATACAATGCCCCCAACGAAACCTTACCCGTCTTGGCCCACGAACCTGTTGATAACAAGAAAACCGCTAAAACAAGAACCACTACTACTTTACGCATTTTTTTACCTCCGCTTTCAAAACAAATTATAACATTGCAAAAAAAAATACAATGCTACAATTACTTTATTATTTCATTGGAGGAAAAAATGAAAATTAAAATCATTATCGCTGTTTCTTTGGTTGCCGTCGCGTTAACTGTTTGGGTCGCCACCAATTTACTTGGCTGCGGCTTGCTTACCACCACCACGGAACAGGGGTTTGCCAGCGACAGAACATTTCAATCTTCAACCGTGGACAGCTTTGCTTTTGGCGGGACAGCGGCAAGTTCAAGCTCTGGCTTAAAAGCACAAGCCACAACCATTGATGTTAACACAGTGGCAGACCAATTAGCCCTGGCCCAAAACGGAGCTGTTTCACACGCTTTGTATTTAAAAATAGGGACAACGGAGCGGAGCCTAAATTATGCCACTAATGCCAGCGGTAGCTGGATCATATCAGCCTTGGATAGCTATCCCGCAGATATCAATCTTGGCGTTAATCCTAGCATAACCATTGATACCGCAGGTCATCCTCATATTGCTTATATTGGCACTTATTTTAATACCTCGTACAATTACACAATGTACGCTTTAAAATATGGGACGAACGCTTCTGGTTCTTGGGAGACAGCGGTTATTTTACCTCCGTACAGATCTCTGAATTCAATGGGAGAAGAACTGTATATTCATAATGAATATCAACCAATTATACTGGTAGATTCAAACGATAAAGCCCATATCATTTATATGCTGTCCTCAAGGGAAGCGATAACGTAAAATAAGGTGTGCAAATTGACAAGAAAGAAAAAGCCATCGCAAGCCTCGAATTTGGTAGAATTTCTACCAGAAGATAAAAAAGGAGGCAATGCAATGGCAAAAGAAAATGTATCAAAT
>Ga0210019_1003337_pt1 | contig 14802 bp, 8 predicted proteins | sample CryGeyCG2114_020_2_FD_183969 | JGI IMG/M metagenome (GOLD analysis project Ga0210019, IMG submission 183969) | Groundwater microbial communities from aquifer - Crystal Geyser CG11_big_fil_rev_8/21/14_0.20 (SPAdes) (version 2) | ecosystem: Environmental > Aquatic > Deep subsurface > Groundwater ...
CGATAGATTTAATATCTAAGGTAAGCATAAGGGTTTTTGCGCCAAGCCGGGCGCACGCCAAGCTTGCCTCAATACCGGCATGGCCGGCACCGATAATAATTACATCAAATTTTTTCATGGGGATAGAATTAGGGGACGTCCTGTTAGGGGACACCCTGTTTAAGGGTGTCCCTTTTTAGGACGTCCCCCTGGATTTAGCACTTAGAATAACCGCAGCCGTGACATTTAACACAGCCTTCTTCATGACGCAAAGTGCCTCCGCAATCAGGGCACATTCCGACGATATTTACCTGCTCATCCAAATCTGTTGTCTGCAATTGATCATCATGGGAATGCTTCATCGGAATAGCAACTGAATCTGCCGTAGCCAAAACAACCGGCTGCACATTTACCAGGCGCCGCTCAATAACCCGGGCAATTGCATCAGCGCAGGAAAATATTCTCTGTCCCTTTTCCCAGGAAGGAGAAGGGCAACGAATATTACGCAATTGTTCAATAATAGATTTTACTTCGATATTGGCGCGAAATGCCAAAGAAACTAAACGTCCGGTCGCCTCCAACTGAGATGCGGCACATCCTCCGGCTTTACCCATCTGCGTAAATAACTCAAAGGGCTTTCCTTCTTCATCGATATTGATCGTTACATAAAGATTCCCACATCCCGTAGAAACCTTGGTAGTCGTACCAATAATTACCTCAGGACGCGGACGCGGAGAAATTTCTTTTTTGATTTCATGAATAACTCTATCTTCCTGCTTCTGGTCAGGTTTACCGACATTTAATACCTGCTCTTCACGGCTCCTGTCGCGATAAATAGTTATACCTTTACAGTTCAGATCAAAGGCCATAATATAAGAATTGCGCACTTCCTCGATAGTTGCCTCATGCGGAAAGTTGATCGTTTTACTTGTCGCATTATGCACATATTTCTGAAAAGCTGCCTGCATACGTACATGCCAAACAGGCGCAATATCGTGGCTAGTTACAAAAACCTTGCGCACATCTTCAGGAATCTCCTTAATATCTTTAATCGATGCGCTCTCGGCAACTTTCTCCATAAGCTTAAGGCTAAAGAATCCTTTTTGGTGAGCAGCCTGCTCAAATAACGGCTCTACTTCCACCAACTTATCATTATCCATAACTTTACGGTAATATGATAACGCAAATAAAGGCTCAATACCCGAGGAACAAGGTCCAGCGATAATACTAATGGTTCCGGTAGGAGCAATAGTCGTTAATGTCGCATTGCGCATCTTGGTGGAACCGTCTTTTTTATCATAGATGCTTCCTTCAAAAGCCGGAAATACGCCTTTCTGTTTACCCAGCTCCAAAGATTTTTTATTGGCCTCATCCAAAATAAACGACATTACTTTTTCGCCCAAGGCCACAGCATCTTCGCTATTATAAGGAATACCCAGACGGATCAGCAAGCTTGCCCAGCCCATAACCCCTAAGCCGATTTTACGGGTAGCTTTGGTAGCCTGCTCGATTTCCGGAAGCGGAAATCTATTCACATCAATTAAATTATCCAGAAAATGCACGGCCAGGCTTGTAACCTCTTTTAATCTATCCCAATTAATCTCACAGCGCGTCCCGATCTTTTTATACATCTGATCCAGATTAATCGAACCTAAATCACAGGATTCATAAGGCAATAAAGGCTGTTCTCCGCAATCGAGTGAAATAAATCCATTTGAAATAAAGGTTAAGGTTTGCGGTTCTGTTAAATCATATACCGTTTCTTCCCCGCATGGAGTTATGCTTTCAACCATTTCCTCAAAACTATCCTTATAATAATCTTTATTATAAAACTTTGATGTTTTTTGAGAATGCCTCTCGCGCATAAAACCGACTATTTCTAAAAATTTAATAACACTTTCTCTGGAAATCTCTAATTCAAAACAAACACCATCACTCTTATAGTTTCTGTCCTCACCAGATTTTGTTACGTAAGCAAAACATGTTCTTTCCACTCTAGATCTATCATATATTCGTGATTTTATCCCTAGATTCAACAAAATAATCTGAATTCCTTTAAGAAGTTTTTCGGATTTAGCAGTAAGCCTGGCATATGAAGAATGTCCTTCTCTATAGTTAGCCGTCCCATCAGAAGTAAACAATCCCTGCAAAAATCCAATAACCGCTTCCTTTGGCGCCATGTAAATTGATTCGGGTACTTCTTTTTGATCTGAAACCCAAGCTTTAATACCTAATGATTTAAAAAATTCTACAAAGTATTTGCTGTGATAAGATAAATGGTAAACATTATTTTCTCTTAGCACCTCTTTAATATCATAACCATAAAAATCATTGATGATAGGCTTTAGATATTCAAGAACGGGTAAATCATCCTGGCTAAAGGTAAATCCTACCCGGCAATTTTCATCCTGGTCCCTTAACCAGCCATCGCCAAGAAGCCAACCTAATACCTGCCCCAATTCTTTGGACCATTTATTAGGTAAATTAAATTTATATGTTCTTCCGTTTTCGCCTTTATATTCATTTTGAATATCAAAGATAAATTCATCAGAAGAATTAAATTGGCCAGCGGTCGGCTGTATAAGAACTTGGTCTTTACCAACTCTCAAATCGCTAACTTTAACCCAGCCATTTGGCGTCATCAATTGATGGTCAGAGGTAGCAACTAATTCAAATCCGGCTTTTGTCGTAACTTTGAAAACCGGCTTAATGCCTGTTTTAAAAGCAGCGGAAATTGTATTTAAGGAGAGTCCCGTTTTTGTTTGCGTTGCGACTACGCCTTCTTCGCCACCGCTATAGAGAATTTCCTCAACTCTATCATCGGTAAATATGCTTATACCCCCGGCGCTATAATTGTTCACCAAATCCCTCATCTTCATTAAGCCTTTTTCAGTAGAAATACGGGTATCGCCCACGACGCATGGGTTAGTACTTTCAATCTCTCCTAATTTAGGAGTAGGATTATGCTGATTGATCCGGTCAATAAAAATAATCCCCGGCTCGCCATTTTTATGCGCTTGTTTTACAATTAGATTAAAGACATCTTTACTGTTAATTTTCTGCACCGGCTTATGCGTATGCGGATCGATCAAGTCATAATCTTCGCCTTTAGCCAGCCTGCGCATAAACTCATCGGTAATGGCAACCGAGATATTAAAATTAGTAATATGATTATTATTTTCTTTGCAGGTGATAAACTCCATAATATCCGGATGATCCACGCGCAAGATTCCCATGTTTGCCCCACGACGCGTACCCCCCTGCTTAACTGCTTCGGTTGCCGCATCATATACGCGCATAAATGAAATCGGCCCGCTGGCAACTCCGCCGGTAGTTTTAACTACCGCATTCTTGGGGCGCAGGCGTGAAAAATTAAAACCTGTGCCGCCGCCGGATTTATGAATAAGGCTGGTGACCTTTAAAGTTTCAAAGATCGACTCCATTGAATCTTCAATAGGCAGAGTAAAACAAGCTGAAAGCTGGCCTAATTCTTTTCCTGCATTCATTAAGCATGGAGAGTTCGGCAAAAACTCTAAGCTAATCATCATCTTAAAAAATGAGTCCGAAATAAATTTTATATCCTGCTCTGTTGCGCCATACTGTTTATCCGCAAGTGCGATGGCATTGGCAACACGCACAAATAACTGCTCCGGAGTTTCAATGAGTTTGCCCTCCTGGTCTTTACGCAGATACCTGCGCTCAAGAACCTTGACGGCATTAGGAGATAACTTTAATTCCATTTTTCACCTCGAATAATTGGGGAGATTAATATCAAATAACTTAAGCAATATAACAAAACAGTCAACGCTTGTCAACAAATAAATTTACAATATATAGGGTAGCTATTTATTACAATATACTACTGATGGTGGTAAGAGCTTATCCGCCTGCAAAAGGCTTGCAGGACTCCCGGATGATGAGTTCTGCGGGAAGCAGAATTTTTTTCGACTTAGTTTTAGCTGAACTAATCAGACGGCTTAGTTCTTTAACGCTCTCTTCGGCCATGTGGATCAATGGCTGCCGGACTGTAGTTAGCCCGACCGGCCCGTAAAGCCCGGAGGGATTATCGTCAAAACCGACAATCGATAAATCATTCGGAATACTCTTGCCTAATTCGCGGGCTACTGCCATTACCTCCAGCGCCATAGCATCAGAAGCAACAAATACCGCCGTTGCCGGGTCCTGAGCTTTTAATAACTTCTCCGCTGCTCCCCTGGCGGCTCCGCGAGAATAATCAGTTGGGAAAATATAATCCTCTCTTACCTTAATATTATTTTTTGCCAATGCCTGTTTGTATCCCTCTAAACGCTTGGCTGCAGCCTGAGTCATCACATCTCCGGTGATATGCGCTATTTTTTTATGCCCCAACTCGATCAAATAATTAACTGCGCTCTCTGAGCCTCCGGCATTATCAATGGCAATGCAAGAAACATCCAGATTATCCACATAATAATTAATTACTACGCTGGGAATCCCTCTCTCTAAGCTATCTTCTAATTGAGCACGGTTACCGATAAGATCGGAAAAAATTATTCCGCTTACTCCGCGTAAAGATAGCGGGGTGCGCGCATCAGTTAAATGTAGAAGCAAATCTAACTTTAACGCTTCGCACATTGTTCCAACACCGCGGATAATTTCCAAGGCGTAAAATGAATAAAACACTCCTTCATAGCGGGGAATAACCAAAGCCACGACATTGCTTTTACCGGTAGCCAGACGCTGTGCAAAAATAGAGGGTTGGAATTTTAATTCGCGGACCGCACGCGTAACTTTTGCCCGGTTAGCTTCTTTAACCGTACCGATTTTATTGATCACCCGAGAAACGGTAGTAATCGATACTCCGCTGGCGCGAGCAACATCAACAATAGAAGAATTCTTGGAAGGAGACTTTTTAGTACGTGTCATTTATTTTAAGCACAAAAATCTTTTGTCTGGCGAAATCCCTCAAAGCATTTTGCTTCGAGGGGAAAAGAAAAACTATTTGATATTATCGTTAATTTTTAAAGGAGCGCTGGATCTCTTTATATCGCAGGCAGAGATGCTGTCTCTGGCCTGAATTACCACAATCGACCCTATCGGTTTATCCGCACGATAGACATTAAATGTATCCCCGACATTGACTCCGTTTGAAGCCCCTACATCTATAACTACAAAATTATTATCCGCATTAATGGCTAGAATTTTCCCTCTAAATGCAAGAGCCACAGCATTCTCTGAAGAAGGCGAAGACTTCACTACGATTGCCGGCAACTCCACAGACTCTCTTTTATTCTCTATGGCCTCAGGCGATTGTCCGCTCTTTACCACATCCAATTCTTTTTTAAGATAATTGATTTGGGATACCTTATCGGTAAGCATTGTATCCATTTCATTTAAACGCTTCTCTACTGTAGCCTTGCCTTCTTGAAGGCTCTGAACCTTTTCATCCAAAGTAGCTTTACGGCTATTTAAACTCTTTAACTGCCGGCTAAGCACTGCATTCTCAGATCTAAGTGATTTAAGGCTGTCCTGAATTGCAATCTTATCATTCTTTTCGCGCACCACTTCCTGGGACATGCTATCTAAAAGTTTCTGATTATAATCAAGCTGTCTTAAGAGATCCTTCTTTTCAATACGCAAGCTGTTAACATCCAACTCTAAAGCGCTTTTTTGCCTCTGCAATGACTCATTGCTAATTTGCAGCCCCTTAAGATCCGTTCTAATGTTAGTCAACTGCATCTCTAAATCAGTCTTGGCCTTAAGTATTGAGCCCCAATAAACATCATTGTTACCCGGGGTTTCAAACATCTCTGCCTGGCTGACAGAAACCTCCGGCTGGCGCTGTTTCTTTAATTTTGCCATTAATTCATCTCTGGCTTTGGCGGCCGATTCATACTTACCCTGCAACTCTCTAAGATCATCAACGGCTTTATCTCTTTCGACTTTAATAGAATCGATTTTACCCTGATTTGCCCTTAGATCATTTTCAAGTTGGCCGACCTTGCTAAGCAAAGTCGCGTTTTCGCTCTTAAAATCACTATTCTCCCTAACCAATGACTGCTGCTGGCTGGATGTAAAAATAAAAAGCAAAAGGAATACAATACAAAAACCGGCTAAACCAATAATAATAAATTTTGTTTTTTGTTCCATAATCCCCCCTGTTAAAGTTGGGCGAATACTCTTTCCAAAACTAAACTTGCCGCTCCCATGGCCACAGCATTCTCTCTTAACTGAGAATAAGCTATTTTTAAGTCTACGGTCACTTCGCGAAAAGCCCAATCCATAACCGTGTTTCTTACTTTATTTAAAAACTCTTCTCCTGCCTCTTCAAATCCTCCGCCGATGATCACTAACTGCGGATTAAGCAAATTGACTAAATAAGCAATTTTAATTCCTAATCTTTTAGCTGCCCCATCCAGTACCGCTTGAGCTACTGGATTTTTCAGGCGGCAGGCGTTAAAAATACTTTTTAAATCCAGGTTCTCTATATTAACGGATGTAGCTTTAGTAAACTCAAGCGCTTTAGTTTTATCTTTGAGTAAAACCACCTTTAATTCTTCAACGATCCCTAAATCCATATCCCAACGCTTCACAAAGCATGGAGCACCGCTTGAACAATTAAAAAGATCCTGCTCTTTATAATTATACACGGAAATTTCTCCGGCATAACCTTGAGAGCCACGATAAAGTTCGCCATTAATCATAATACCACAACCAACGCCGGAAAACATATAAATAATATTTTTATAGGTTTTCCCTAAATCCAGCCAATACTCGCCGAAACAGGCACTAGTGGCATCGTTCTCGATTAATGTCGGCAGATTAAATTCTTTTTCCATCAATCCCTTTAAGGGAAGATCTACCGAAGCGTAGGTATAGTAATGATCCATTTTTTGCGGCCAACGGATCGAGCCTTCTTTTTTATTAATCAGGCCTGCTACTCCTACGCCGATGCCTCTTATATTTTCAACATACCCTTTAGAGCGCCTTAAGATCTCACGCACAATTTCTAAAAGGCTTTCAGAAACTTCCTTAACTGAAGCTTGAGGCCGGGCAAGTTGAGTCTTAGTAATAATATTGCCTTTTAAATCTACCAAAAGGCCAACCATATTCATCAGGTTTAGCCCCACTCCGATTGCATATCCTGCGCGCGGATTTAAATCTAATAATACCGGCCGCCTGCCGCCTTCAGATACATCAAGCTCTTTTTCATAAACCAGATTGTCTTTAATGAAACTATCGATGTAATTGGAGATGCTGACAATATTTATCCCCATCTCCTGAGAGATATCCGGACGGCTGATCGGCCCCTGCTTCCTGAGGATGCCTAATATTTCGATATTTCGCTTTTCTTTTTCGCTAAAATCCTCTTTTTGTAAATCTAATAAGTGCATAGGAAAAAATTAATTTGCTTTAGAAAAAATAAAAGGAAATATTTGTTTTACTTTACTACTAAAGAAGCCTTAAGTCAAGTGATTTTAAGAAGTAAGGGAAAGTTTTGTAACGGTTATCGATTAATAAACATCCACCATAGTAAAAGAACAATCTATGGATCCTGCAGGTGAGATTATCACTAAATTTACCGCTTTTGTTCCGCGATCAGGATAAACAGGCTCAAAGCTTGCATCAGTTACCGCAGGGTTAGCTCCCCCTAAATCACCGCTCCACAAATATTGCAGCTAGACCTGATTACAACCGCTTTGCGGCATATTAACCAAAGAGGATATTGTAACTTTTTGATCTTTATCCAACACATAACTTGAAGATCTTAATTCTGTTTTGCCCATTTCGCTAAGTAGATTGTCACTTTTTAACGATAGGTCGAGAAACGTCTTTAAACTGTAACCAAGCTGTTGATTATCCTGAATTTCATTAAGCCTATCCTTACCCTGGGCGACAATCAAAGGATATTTATCTGCGGCATTTTCTAATAGCAGTCCATAATATTCTTTAGCTTTGGCTAAATCACCTTCCCATTGCGCCAATAGCCCTAACTGATAAAAACTTGCAATAACATGTGCGCTGAATTCTTTTTTTGCGGCAAGCAGATCAAAGTATTTTCTTGCTTGGTCTATATTAGCTAACGCATAGGCATTAATCATCGCCATCTTGTAAACAGCTTCATCAAAATTTTCAGTATCCGGATAGAGCTGGATCAATTGCGAATAAAGAACTACCGCCCCCTTATAATCCTCTAATTTTTCTAAATTAAAGGCGCGCAAATAGATTGCGGCCTGATTAAAAACATCCTTCTGGCCCAAGGCCTCTATTTGGGCATAGATCCCTTCGGCGTAAGCCATATCATACAGCCCTTGCGGCTTATAGACAAAAAGGCTGGCGATTTCAAACAGTTCTTTGATAAAATTTCCCGGCTCAAGAGTTTTTGAAATTCTTTTAATATAAATATCAAAAACAGATTCAGATAGATTAAGATTGCCTTCCTTATAGAAAGCGGCGGCTATATTTTTAAGTTCGGAATCAGTAATTTTACCTGCGGCAAGCTGATCAACATAAAGTTTATAAATTCGACGGGCAACTGCCTTTTCTTCGTAGGCCAGAAGACTATCGGCAAGACTTTTAATCAACTCCGGATCACTCTTAGCTTTGGCGTAAGCGCCAACATCTGTAACCAGATCATCCAAGGATGTCTGGGTAAAAGCATCCTGCTGATCATGATGAAACTGCCAAAGCAGGAGCCTGGCTTTTAGTCTTAAGGGGTTATTGGTATCCGCCTGCTCAACAACCTTTTGAGCATTCTGCTCTAATTGCTGCCGATAATCATTACCGTTGGTAAAATAATCATCCCAAGATTGTGTCTCTTCCAGATATTTAAGCTGCAGGTAACGCGCTTGCGCTGTATAAAATTCCAGGCAAAGCTGGCTGACTTTATCAGCATACTTAGAATTATTAAGGGAATCAACAAATTCGTTATATTGATTATCCGCCAGATATTTAGATTGGGATTCTTCGATGCCGGCACAATTGGTGGTTTCAGCGCAATAAATTGAAGGCATCCATATCAACACGCTTAAAAACATCACCACAGCTTTTAAAAAAACTTTCATACCGGACCTCCCTTAAAAAATATTATTTTTTCCCGCCGGACTTCTTAATTACCGGATTCTTCCAAAATTCTTTTACCACGTAATAGGCCTTACGTGGTATCCGTTTATCCAGGCCCTGCCCGCCGGCAGGCGTGGCGTTTTCTAACGGTTCCCCCAAGGCAACAATACCAAACCACTCTTCATTCATATTCATATTATTTTGGGCACGGATATCAAAATAATAACTGCCGTTAGACCAACCACTCTCGGTATCTTGAATTTTCCAGGTTTCCGGATTATCGGGAGTATGCTTCCACCATTCATCCGTCCATTCAAACATCGTCCCCCCGATACAATTACCAGCGCCTTCTTTATTATTGGCCAGATTTTTATAAATCTGTTTCCATTGCGATTCCAGAAAAAACGCCTGCATATTTTGATCTTCTTTTTTAAGATAAGCGTCATAACAATCTGCGCCGAATTCCGCCAGTAATATCGGCTTATCAAATGTCATTTTAAGGGATTTAAAAAGATTCCCGAAAGTTTTGCCTCGATAAATAATACAAGCTACAAAATCAACATCCTGACAGAATTCATTAGCGTACTCCAGCCCCACTAACTCCCCATTACCTAAACCCACGGGATGTTTTGGATCTATTTTATGGATTTCTTTAGATATATCATTAACGAAAGAATAATAAATTTTTGCCCGCATGGCTTTTTGTTTCTGTGGATCAAGCTCTTGATCCACCTCCTCACTTGACCATGGTTTTACATGCCCGAGGCAGGAATAATTATTTTCATTTCCTAAAATCCAACCGAGTACACCGGGCTCATCCTTATAAAGAGCCACCATCTCCAATACCTGTCGCTTTACTTTATCCTGAAATTTTTTGTCGCCGTAAAAAGGGCAGGGATATTCCCAAAAGCCTAACCAATCACCCAAAAACGTACGGATTCCGTATAAATTATATAAATCCCGGATTACCTGCCTGACCTCCTCGGGATTATCATGCGTTTGATAAAGACGGATAGTATTGACCCCCATCTCTTTCATCAGCTTGCCGTCAACAATCCAGGGTTTATTCGGATCACTCCACCAATCATACTCGTGATTTAAACCTCTTGGAATCGGGTTATAACAAACCCCTTTTACGATATACGGTGAGCCATTAACGATGAGACGGTAGTGCTGATTTTTAAGTTTTTGGATATAAACACCTTGTTTAGATTGACAGGCGGACAGGATGAATATAAACAAAAGCAGGGGGACAGTTCTCCAAACAAAAGAGACCCGTCCCCCTGCTTTACCTCTATTTTTATTCTTCGAGCTTAATCTCATCCAGATAGAATATAGCACCATCAGGGTTATTGTCTACATTGGCTGACCAGGCAAAACCTCCGATAATATATGACATATCTTTGCCTTTTAAGTCAATGGTATATTGCATCCACTCTTTATTCAAGAGCACCGGACCAATAGTTGCACTGTCTGAATCGGAAAACTCTCCCATGACACCACCAATCTTAAACTCTTCGATGCGCTCACCGCCTTTTGCGCCGCGCGCCCAGAAAGTAAGTTTGGTAGCTTTGGAAAGATCAAATCCCGAATCCACGCCGCCCCAGTTATTCGCAGGATACTGCCAGAAGATTCCGGCCCAACGAGCACCTTGGGACCCTTTCCCACTATAGGTCATTTTTATACAGGTATCTCCTAAATACGCATCATCCTTGGAAGCGCCATCATATCTTAAATCACCGTAATCACCCATATAGCCGCTAGGGATAAAATGATTTGCCACAGTTGTTCGATCTGCGTAAATATAGAATGGCATGGCTTCCTGCTTTTTACCTTCGGGTTTTAAATCCGGGTCAGCTTCAAATTTTATATCATCGATATAGAATGTGGCGCCTTCCGGATTAAGATCTACGGTAGTTGACCAATTAAAACCTCCGTTAATATAAGAGAGGTCTTTGCCGGCCAAATTAACCGTATATTGTTTCCAGGTATCGGTTAATTCAATCGGCCCCATCTCAACGGAGGCAGTATCAGGATATGTTCCGTTGACCCCGCCGACCATTACTTTCTGAATAACCTCACCGCCCTTTGCACCGCGCGCCCAGAAAGTAAGTTTAGTCATGCCGGTTAAATCATAACCGCCTTTTTTGTTGCCCCAGTTGTTTGCCGGATTCAACCAATAAACACCGGTCCAACCCTGATTCTGTGATTTTTTGGCGCTATACATAAACTGAATGCTGGTTTTTCCGCTATGTGGATTATCCGCGGCCTGATCATTCATCTTGATATCACCGTAATCACCCATCCAGCCCGAAGGAATATAATGATTATCTTTGGCATTTTTATCCAAATAAACCACAAACTCTGTAGGGCATGCGGCTTTTTCTTCAGCCACGGCAATTGCCGGGACTAAAAAATTTAAAGCCAATGCTACCACTAATAATTTCTTCATACTACACCCCTCCTTTTTTATTTCCACTTTTTCTGATACATATAATATGTTTTGCGTAATTGACGCAAAAACAGACTTTGTTTTCCGTCGCCCTGGCCGGCTACACCCAGCCACTCTTCATGCATATACCCGTCAGGAAACGGCCCGCTCCATAAACCTTTTGTATCATGAAGCGCCGGTTCATAAGCCTTCCACCACTCATCCAGCCACTCAAAAACTACTCCGCCTAAAGCGTTGCCTGCTCCGTCTCCAAATGCCATATTATCCTGCATATCCTCCCATGACCCCAAATAGTATTGCATCTGAAACTCTTCAGCTTCATCAGCACTACTTCCTTCGGCATATGAAGGACAGCCAAATTCAGTAATAAAGGCCGGCTTTCCGGTTTCCTCTTTAACCTGCCTCCAGAAAGCGCCAAAACCATATTCGCCGCGGTAAGCATTGGTGCCAAAAATATCTATGTCAGGAGCGTTCTTACCGAACTTATCTAAAAATAAAATATCTCCGCTGCATATAGCTACCGGATGATCCGGATCAATCGACTTAATTATCTTAGCTACCTCATTGGCAAATTTAAAATAGGCATCCGGATGTGTATCGGCATTACAGGCATAACCGTAAACATTTTCATTGCCCAAAAGCCAGAATAAAATATACGGTTCATCCTTAAACGCATTGACCATTTCTTTTACCGATTCAATCATCTTCTTCTTCTGCTCTTGATCATTATAGTCGGTGCCGGGATCCCAGACAGCCCCTGAACCAATAGCGTATTTGCCGAGAAAATCCCCCATAATCACGCGAATGCCGTAAGTATTATACAGATCACGCAGCAATTCTTTATTTACTTTCAAAGGATGATGAAATAAGCGGATGGTATTTACCCCCATCTCTTGTAATAATTTAAAATCGCCGATAGCTGGCTCATCTTCATCCTGCAGATTATTCCTATTTTTATCCACAAAGGTATCATAAGGGCCGTCAGCTCTACCGTTATTATTTAGGTCCTCCTCCATCCAGTTTCCAAGAGTGCCGTCATCCGGAGACTGGCCGACCATGGTAGGCGCATAAGTAATTCCTTTAATAATATAAGGCTCATCGTCAACCAAAAGTTGCCAATCGTCATTATTATACTGCACTAAACGCACCTTACCTTTACCAACTTTTTTCTTAATCCCGACAGATTTAGCTTGCGGTTTAACTTTAACCACTTCTTTAGTTATATCAACTTTTACGAATTTTCCGGGATTTGTCACCGCGACATCATTGGAGATATCATTACCAAAACCATTGACAATATCAATCCGCGCCCCTTTCAATTTATAACCTAACTGCGGATTACGCTTAAGCAAAAAATTTATTTTGGCAATTGCGGCCTGGCCCACATACCAGGGCGTATGCCAATAAGTCCAGCCGTAGCTGGCGGGAAAATTTACCACAATCGAATAATAACATTTAATTGCCTGAGTAATCAAGCCTGAGCGCTCCAAAATTAACCCTATGCCGTATAATCTTACTCCCTGCGGCTCGCTTGATGTGGTCCATTTAACAAATGCCGCCTCTTGATCCGGCGAATAAAGAAAATCCCAGAGATCTCCTGCTAAGCGTTTATCTTTAATCACCTGCTTAAAAAACGCTTCTTTTCTAACTGCCCCATTATTCGGATAAACACCTTCTCCGACTGCATTAATCAAACCTTCTTGGTCAGTAATAATATATTTATAATCTTTTGTGCCGATATCTTTAAACTCGCCATACTTTGTATAATCGACAAATTCCTCTGTGCCCGGAAAAGATAAAACTAATTTTGTCAGAAGCTGACTGGCCTGTTTTTTCTGCTCTATCTCGATGGAGCCGGTTTCGATCTTTTTAATGCTCTGCTCCGAGGCAACCTTTATCGACCAGAACCATCCGCGCGCATCCCAGGCCTGGCCGTATGAATATTTATCGATGATTAATTGAAATATTTTCTTGGCTCCGATAAGATCATGCTGGCGCATCAAACTCTCTGCCTGGATAAAATAACAGGTCGCCACATCATTTAAAATTTGCACTACCTCAATTTCTTTTTTATTTTTTGGTAAAGCGCTTAATGAAGCCTGTTGCTCATCTGCTTCATTTTTATATAAATCAATACACTCTTGCGTATATTTATTTGTTGCTTCAATGTCACCCTTGCCGTGGGCAGCCCAAGCAAGATTAACCAGCTCGCCTGCTGATGGCTTACTAATAGCCGGAGCAGGCTGTGCGGCAATAACACTGGTAAATATCACTAGCGTAACTGCAATAGCATTCAGCGCCCGAAGTAATCCCAGCTTAAGTTGTCCCGTCAAATAACTCATTTTTCAATCACCCTGCTCCTATTCACGCCTTTCCTCTCTACGTCTTTCTTCTTTTATCCGTACCTGCTCTACTCGTCTTTCTTCTCTGCGTCTTTCAACCTGACCCCTGATCTCATATGCCTTATCTTCTGAGATTTCAAAAGTCTTAATAACGAAAATAGCAATGAAAGAAGTTATAATCGGAATACCAATATCAAAAATTCTCAGCCATAATAATGTTTCGGTTGACTGACCCAAGCCTAATTCCTGATTAAAACCAGTGGCATTAATAAGGAATCCGGAGGCAATCGATGCTACCGCTATTCCTAATTTTACCATCCACCAATAAACAGCACCAAACATACCTTCCCTACGGGTATCGGTTTTAAGCTCATCAAGGTCACAAACATCGGCAACCATGGAGTTCATCAGCGTAAAGAGCGACCCCAAACCAAAGGCAATAAAAGGTGCGGCAATGAGCAATAAATAAGGGTGATCAGGATTATATCCTACCCATTTCAAAGCATAGCCGATGATGGAAAGCGGAATGGTGATAAAAAAAGTGTTTCTTTTGCCGATTTTAGTCGAGAGCCAGGTGGTCAGGTAGATCACGCCCATTGTACAAATAGCGCTGAAGGTTCCATACCAGCCAAGCAGCTGGCCGCCGCCGGAATAAGCACTATCAAGTACACCGGCATTCTTGAAACAATAGAAGAAAACAACATAAATCGTAAAAGCGGACGCCAGCATGAACCCGCCGAAGATCAATAAGGTAGCCGCACACAACTTGACGAACGGCTTACATCTAAGCGTAATAAAAGCCCCCTTAAAGAAATCTTTCGTCACATTTAACGGGCCTTTGGCGCTTGGTTTCGGTAAGTCATGAAAATATTCTTTATTAAAAAGTGCCGGCATGATTCCGGCTCCCACAATAATACAGCCAATGATAAGAGAAAGATGCCGACCTCCCTGAACAATATCCGTAAACCACCCCCGGTAATGCATAAT
>Ga0210019_1003339_pt1 | contig 14802 bp, 17 predicted proteins | sample CryGeyCG2114_020_2_FD_183969 | JGI IMG/M metagenome (GOLD analysis project Ga0210019, IMG submission 183969) | Groundwater microbial communities from aquifer - Crystal Geyser CG11_big_fil_rev_8/21/14_0.20 (SPAdes) (version 2) | ecosystem: Environmental > Aquatic > Deep subsurface > Groundwater ...
GGCGGGGGGAACATCTTCCGGGGGACCGGCGTCACCGCCGACACCCACGGCATTGACCGGACCACCGCCGACTACATGGGGATGCTGGCGACTGTGATCAACGCCCTGGCCCTGCAGGACGCCCTGGAGAAAGTCGGCTGCATGACCCGGGTGCAGACCGCGATCCAGATGGCGCAGCTGGCCGAGCCGTATATCCGCCGCCGGGCGATCCGCCACTTGGAGAAGGGGCGGGTCGTGATCTTCGCCGGCGGCACTGGGAACCCCTACTTTTCCACCGACACCGCCGCGGCCCTGCGAGCGACCGAGATTGACGCCCAGGCGATCCTGAAGGCGACCAAGGTGGACGGCGTTTACTCCGCCGATCCCAAGCGGGAGAAAAAAGCCATCCGCTACAAGCGCCTCTCCCACATGGAGGTGCTGCGCAAGGGGCTCAAGGTCATGGACGCGACGGCCGTCTCCCTCTGTATGGACAACAACCTGGCGATCATCGTGTTCGACATGTCCTGCAAGGGGAACATCAAACGGGTCGTGCTCGGGGAAGAGATCGGCACCCGGGTCGGATGAAGGAGGAATCCCATGGCTGAAGAAACCAAGACGCTGCGGTCGATCGCCGAGGTGATCAAGGACACCGAGTCCAAGATGCATAAGGCGCTGGAGGCGATGGTGCGGGAGTTCGGAACGATTCGGACCGGCCGGGCCAGCCCCGCGCTTGTCGAAGGGGTCCGGGTGGATTACTATGGCACCCCGACGCCGCTGAAGCAGCTGGCCAACATCTCCACGCCGGAGCCCAAGCTCCTGCTGATCCAGCCCTGGGACCTCAACGCGCTCCAGGAAGTGGAGAAGGGGATCGCCAAGGCGGACCTGGGGCTGACCCCGATGAACGACGGCAAGGTGATCCGGATCCCGATCCCGGAGCTTTCCACTGAGCGCCGCAAGGAGATGATCAAGCAGGTCCACAAGCAGGCGGAGGAGGGGCGGGTCTCGATCCGGACCGTCCGCCACGGCGCCAAGGAACTGATCGAGAAGCTTCACAAGGATAAAACGATCACCGAGGACGCCAAGTTCGACGGCCTGGACCGCCTGCAGAAGCTGACCGATCAGATCCAGAAGAAGGTGGAGGAGACGCTCAAGGCCAAGGAGGCGGAGCTCACCGTCGTCTGACTGGCGGAACCGCCGCCCGCCCCGCGCTTCCTCGGCTCAGCCCTCCGAATGGTCATCTGACGGTTTCGCTCCGCTGGGTTGCTTTGTCCGCCTTGAATTCAACGAAATTCTGTGCTACACTTCGTACGAAGGAGGTGATAACTTATGGGAATTCACATTTTGCCCAGCTCCGAGGTCCGAGATCACATGTCGAAGATCATCAAGCAGGTCTCGAAGGAGGGCTCTTCCTGCTTCATCACCCAGTATGGCCGGGCCGAAGCGGTCCTGATGAGCGTGGAACGGTTCAGCGAGTTGATGAGTCTGGTTGAGGACGCCCTAGACGAGAAGGATGAGTTGTTGGCTTTGCGGGTCGAGGAAGCCCGCCGCGGCTACAAGAAGGGGGGCGGGACGAAATTTGAAGTATAGCGTTTACTGGGCCGGCGGTAAGGCCCGGAAGTTTTACGAGGGGCTTTCTCCGCTGGTTCGTTCCCGCGTCGCCGAAGCCATCCAGTCGCTGGCCGACCAGCCCCGTCCGCCGGGCGTCAAGAAGCTGTCCGGGAAGCTCACGGGAGTTTGGCGGATCCGGATCGGCGATTACCGGCTCCTCTATGACATTGACGACAAAGCCGGAAAAGTTGTCCTGCTGAATCTGGATCACCGCCGGCAGATCTACCGCTGAAGATCGGTTGAGTTAATAGAAGTCAATACCTAAGTTATTTATTATTGACAGGCCTGTTTTTCCTGTTTAAAATGGCCGGTGCCGTGAGAAAGTGTGTCTGTACTCCCCGATGGCTTTCTGTGGGGCTGGCGGTGGCTCTCCTGTTGTCTCCGGCCCCTTCCTACGCTTTGCGCCAGCAGGCCGGCCTGGAATCCACCACTCAGCCCCAACTCGTTCAAGCGTTGCTCAATCCGATCACTTCTCCTGTGGCTCAGCCGTTGAGCCCCGCTTCCGCCGCCGGGCTGGAGGGGGATTCGGCGCGCGGGCTGATCGCCGGGCTCCCAGACGCCCTCAATCAAAAACTCCAGGCCGCCGGCATCCGGAACAAGACTGATCTTCGAAGGAATTATTCCGTCGAGCAGTTGGCGGATGAGGTTCCGGGTTTGACTTTCGAGGAGGCGGTGGCTGTCTATGACGCCGTCCGGGACGGCCCCTCGGGAACGGGGATGCGGGCGGCCCCTTCCGATCCTGATCGGTATGAGGGATCGGTTGTCTCCCTCAATTTTGGAGATCTTGCTCGAAAAATTCAAGCCTCCTATCTGCGTGCTCTTCGGGACAACGGTTATTTTACGATCGAACAGCTGGTTCGGGCCAGTCGTCAGGAAGTCGCCTCCCTGAAGGGCCGCAACGCCCGTTTTGCCCTCGGTGACCAGGGGGCCCATCGGATCCAAGCGGCGTTGTGGGCTCAGGGGAGGGGTTTTCGCTCTCCTGAAATTCAGCCGGAGAATCTGCCGCCGTACACCCCCTCCATCGAGGAGCTGAGGCGGACCCGCTTTGGGCCGGCGGAGGTTCCGCAGACCTTGACCCACGCGGTCGGGGCCTATACGGTGACGACCACTTTCACAACGACCGGGCGGCCCATCGATGGGAATTTTGAAACCACCCACGCGGAGACCACCATCTCGGAAAGCCGAACCCGGCATCAGCACACCTATGAACATCCCAATCCGGATTGGCGGCGGGCGCAGGTTTTGCATGCCGCCGTCGTCAGCCAGCTTATCGGCGCGCAGGAATCCGGGGTGCTGGATCTGCCGCAGGTTCCCCAAATGCTGATTAGCCTGGAGCCGATTTTCCTGGCGCCGCTTGCCGTCGCCGGGCAGTCTGCCGGGCTGGAGGGAGCGGGGCAGGCCTGGGTTTCAACCCAGATCTTGCACGCGTATGGAGAGTCTAGTAGAGCGGCTGAAACAGCCGTCTCCACCCAGACAACCTCTGATTTTCTGATCCAGGTCCGGTATCCTCAGCTCCAGTATTCTCAGCCTCCTTTCGGCCGGCAGGCCATCAAGCTTGATTGGGCCCCCGATTGGTTCCTGGTTCATGTGGGAGAGGGAAGCCAATTGGAGGTCCGAACGCGTCCCGAAGGGTTTTCGCTCCCGCCGGATTCCCATTGGGGGGCTCAACCCGGGACCGTCATTTCCCGCATCTCCGACCGGCCGCAGCTTTCCAGTTCGGGGAATGCCCTGATCGCGGGGGAGATTACCCTTTCCCCGACGGCGGAGGGCCGCCTGCGGGCCGAATGGGATCCGGCAAAGGATTCCTTCCATACTCTGCAGGCCTGGCCGGTCTTCTATTTTAATCAACAGCAGGCGTTGGATAGCCCGATCAACTGGAATTCAATGACGGTTGAGGAATACGTGACTTGGCTGTTCGATCATGCCATGGCCCGGGCCAGGCTCCGGAGCGCCGACTGGCTGGTGATCCAGGTGGGGGGCAAGGAATACCCCTACAGGGTGAACCGGGCGTTGACGGCCAGGTTGGTCAGTGCATCAACAGGGGCTGAGGTTACCCGCTCCATCAATATCCTGGTTGATTTGGAGGAGCAGGGGATTGCTCCGGACGCGCCGGCTCGGGGGCATCTCTGGCCGGGCTTCGCCGCCTCCCGACAGTGGAGGGGGGGTATTGCCTATGCGGTTCCGATCGATCTGATCGGGAGCACGACTGCGTCGCAGCCATCCGCCGGCGGGCTGGAGGGGGCCGGTCAGGCGCGGGAGCGGCTGCGGGGGCTGGAGCTGCCGTCGGCCCGGGTGACTCAATCCGGGGTCGGCCTGGTCGCCTCCGGGCTGGAGGATGCCTGGCCCCTCTCCTTTGGTGCGGCCCTGAACAACCGGGCGCCGGTGGCCTTCGTGGTGCGGGATGAGCGGCAAGCGGCCGGGCTGGCGGCATTGGGGGTGACCGCTCCCAATATCTTCCAAGTCAGCGATTATGCTGATCCGGCGGCCGCTTTCAGCGCCGCCGACGACTACCTGGGGCGGGGCCTCGGGGTCCGGCCGGTCCGGCTCTCCCGGACCCCATCGGATGGAGCGGCCGCCTATTTTGCCGCCCTGTTCGGGGTGGAGCTCAACCAGCAGGCCGCCACCGGCTTGGAAGCGGCGGTGGGTGCCGCCCAGCATTTCCTCTCCCAGTTGTAACTTTCCTCGGCTGCAATTCCAGGTATTTGCCGCGTATTCTTTTGGAGGATATATTGATTTATATTCAATAATTTAGTAGAATGAATCATATGGAAACGCACGGGAGATTCTATGCCGGCAAACTGATGGACTTGGCCAACCTGGCCGCGGCGACACTCGTTTTCGGCCAGATGCTGACGGGGAAGATTATTTGGCCTCCGCTTTGGATTGGAGGCGTGTTCTTTTTTATGTGTGTTGTGATAAGCTACTGGTTGCGACAAGGAGACAGATAAACGATGGACGGCGCCAGTCTTTTCTTGATTCTGTTGATGGGGATTATCCTGGGGCTTTTTTTCTGGTACCAGCATCACCAGAAACCCCACCACAAATCTCACCATCGCTGATTTTTAATACCCGCAGGTCTTCGCCACGGCAAATCTTCCCCTGAAATCTTCCGCAACCCGCTAAAATAGAAGAAACCGGAGCGTTTTTGGGCCGATAGCTCATCAGGTAGAGCGACGGACTTTTAATCCGTTGAGCCAGGTTCGAGTCCTGGTCGGCCCACTCCTCCCCCCAATCCTTTGTCGCTGGCCTCCTTTTCTGTCATAATAGCCCCCATGCTGGACCCCAAGCTGATTCGAGAAGAGCCGGACCGGGTCCGGAAGGGCCTGGCGGCCCGCGCCGCCCGGGTCGATCTGGACGGGCTGATTGCCTTGGACCGCCGCTTCCGGGAGAAAACCCAGGCGCTGGAGGCGCTGCGCTACCGGAAGCGGACCGCCTCCGACGCGGTGGGGCGGGGGAAGCGCTCCGGGGAGGAGGTCTCCGGGAAGCTGGCCGATCTGAAGAAGCTCTCCGAGGAGGAGAAGGCCCTGGCCGCTGAGGCGGCCGCCCTGGAGCAGGAGGTCAGGGCCCGCTGTCTGGAGATCCCCAACCTGCCGCACGATTCCATCCCGGTTGGTCCCCCCAAAGCCAACCGGGTGGAGCGGACCTGGGGGACCCCCCGCAAGTTCGACTTTAAACCGCTCGACCACATGGCCCTCACCGACAAGCTGGGCTTGGTGGACTTCGCCCGGGCCGCCAAGATCTCCGGGGCCCATTTCCTTCTCTTCACCGGGCTGGGAGCCCGGCTGGAGCGGGGGCTGATCAACTTCATGCTGGACCTGCATACCCAACAGCACGGCTACCGGGAGATCTGGCCCCCTTATCTGGTCAACCGGGCGGCGATGACCGGCACCGGCCAGTTGCCGAAGATGGAAGCCGACATGTACCGCCTGGCTGAGGACGACCTCTTTTTGATCCCGACTGCCGAGGTGCCGGTGACCAACATCTACGCCGGGGAGATCCTGGAGGCCGGGGCCCTGCCGGTCCGGATGGCCGCCTTCACCGGCTGCTTCCGTCGGGAAGCCGGCTCCTATGGGCGGGAGACCCGCGGCATGACCCGGGTCCACCAGTTCGACAAGGTGGAGATGGTCCAGCTGGTGGAGCCGGAGCGCTCGTACGAGGTGCTGGAAGAGCTGGTGGGACATGCCGAGCGGGTGCTGCAGCTGCTGGAAATCCCGTACCGGGTGGTCTGCCTGGCCAGTCAGGACATCTCCTTTTCGGCCGCCAAGTGCTACGACATTGAGGCTTGGTCTCCTGCGACCGACGGCTGGCTGGAGGTCTCCAGCTGCAGCAATTTCGAGGATTTTCAGGCCCGGCGGGCCCAGATCCGGTTCCGGGACAAGCAGAAGAAGGTCCGGCTGGTCCATACCCTGAACGGCTCCGGTGTGGCGCTGGCCCGGACGGTGATCGCCCTTCTGGAGAACCACCAGAACGCCGACGGGACGGTCCAGCTCCCGAAGGCGCTGCGGCCGTACCTGGGAGGGTTGGACCGGCTCACGCCGGACACCGCATGACCGGCCGAATCGCCTCTCTCCTGTTCGGTTTTCTCTTCATCCCGGTCCATATCGCCTACACGATCGCCTTTACCCATCAGCTTCTTCGGGTCCACGGCACGCAGCAGGCGGAGTTGTTCATGCTGCTGGGGGTGACCGGGTATCTGGCCTGGCATGTGCTGCTGTTCGAGCCCTCCCGGCTGTATGTCTTCGGGCATGAGGCGATCCACGCGATCATGGTTTGGGTGACCGGCGGGGCGGTCAAGGAGTTCAAGGCGGACGCCAAGCAGGGTTCGGTCAAGCACAAGGGGGGCGCCAGCGGCCCGGTGGCTTTGGCGCCGTATGTGGTGCCGTTCTACTCGATCCTGCTGGCGTTGGGCTATGCCTTCGCCGGGATGTTCACCAATGTGGCCGCCTGGGTGAAGTGGTTCTTCTTCGGCCTGGGGTTCACCCTGACGTTTCATTTGGTCTTCACGGTCAAGGTGCTTAAGGAGAAACAGTCGGACCTGGAGGTCTGGGGGCGGCTGATCAGCCTGGGGTTGATCTATTGGGGCAACCTGTCCATCATCGTGCTGGTGATGGCGCTGGTGGCGCCGGAGATCGAGATCTTGGGCTACCTGCGGGAGGGGGGGGAGCGGACGGTGGCCCTCTACCAGCTCATCCTGAACCAGCTTTTCTCGCTGTAGCGCCTTTGTTGGAGGGGTGGCAGAGTGGCTGATTGCGGCGGTCTTGAAAACCGCTAGGCCGAAAGGCCTCGGGGGTTCGAATCCTCCCCCCTCCGTAAACTTGAATCATCGGTGGGCAGGATTCCGAGAAAAGGACATTCCATGTTTGAGAAGCTGAAACTGATCCAGAAGCTGATGAAGGACCCTGGCGCTCGGGAGTTGCTCAGCCATCCCAAGGTGGTCAAGGTTCTGCAGGACCCGGAGGTTCAGAAGGCAGTCAAAGCGGAGAACACCGGCGCCTTGATCGGCCACCCCAAGATGATGGCCCTGATGCAGGACCCGGAACTGCGGGAACTGATCCAGAAGGTGGATTTTTCCTCCCTGCTGTAATCCCTTGAAGCGGCTGATCATCTACGACCTCGACGGCACGCTGGCTGATACCGGCGCCGACATCATCCAGGCGGCCGGGATCATGCTGGAGAAGATGGGGCTGCCCCGGCTCTCGGACCGGGAGATTCTCAACTATGTGGGCCGGGGAGTCCGGGCGCTGGTGGCCGACTGCCTGGGAGCCGATCAGACCGAGCGGATCGAGGAGGGGATGCGGATCTACCGGACCACCTATGCCGAGCACATGCTGGACAACACCGCCCTCTATCCGGGGGTGCCGAAGGTGCTGGAGCATTTCAAGGAACGCCGGCAGATGGTGCTGACCAACAAGCCGAACCCCTATTCCGCCGAGATCCTCAAGGGGCTGGGGGTGGCGGATTACTTCTACCGGATCGTGGCGGGGGCCGAGGAGTTTCCGAAGAAGCCCGACCCAGCAGGGCTGAAGGCCGTGATGGTCGGGGAAGGGGCCGGCCCGGCCGAGACCCTTTACATCGGGGACAGCCCCGTGGATGTGGAGACCGCCCGGGGGGCGGGGCTGACGGATGTCATCGTCGTGGATCACGGCTACGGGGTGGCGGCTGATTTTGAGAGCTGGCCGCCCGACCATTTCGTGCCGAGTTGGGGGGACCTGCTGGCATTGGTCCGCCGGCAGGGGTGGTGAGCCGGGGCTAGGAACCGCCCAAAAATTAAGTTATCATAAACAGTTCCGGAGAGATGGCAGAGTGGCTGAATGCGGCGCTCTCGAAAAGCGTTAGGCCGAAAGGCCTCGGGGGTTCGAATCCTCCTCTCTCCGTGAGCTTGGACCGGGATGCCCTTGTATGAGTTCATCATATGTGATACACTTATTTTGAGGAGGCAATTCTATGGCCACCAAGCAGCCGCGTTTGAATGTTGTTCTGGAGCCGTCCACCTATGGAAGCATTCGGAGTCTTTCCAAGCGGGAGGGGCTTTCGATGTCTCTGGTCGCGCGGGACCTGATCCGCGAGGCCCTTTGCCTGTACGAGGATGCCTTTTGGTCTAAAGAAGCGCAGAAGCGGGAGAAGACCTTTTCAAAGCGAAAGGCCCTCAAGCACGAGCAGATCTGGGCTTAACCGGGCGTGGTCATTTGGAGGCCCCCTTTTGAGCTGCTCTACCATCCGGATGTTTCGCGCCGGGACCTGCGAAGGATTTCCTCGGAAGCGAAGCGCCGGATCAAGCGGGCGATTGAGGAAAAGCTCGCGTTTGCGCCCGAACAGTTTGGGGATCCGCTGCGGCGCACCCTCCAGGGGTATTGGAAGCTCCGGGTGGGGGATTATCGGGTCATCTATAAAGTCCGGGGAAAACAGGTCATAATCTTCCGGGTGGGTCATCGCCGGGAGATCTATCAAAAGGATCCCGGAAGCCGTTGAAAGGAGCGTGATGTTTTTCCGTCGTTTGCTGGTGATTTCCTTGCTGGTGGCGGTGCCATTGGGCCTGGTGCTGGCCAACGCTCCGGAGCATTTCTACAACGATCCGGACAACTTGCACCCGGACCCGGACTATGTGCCGGGGGAGTATCCGCTGGCCGATGTCTACAACGCCCAAGCGGTCTACCGGCAGCGGCGTGGGGAACTGGCGGCTCAGCGGTTGGCGGCCGGGTCCGACGCGCTGGCCACGCAGGGACTCGGAGAGTTAACCTTCAGCAGCATTAAGAATGAGTCGGCCGATGTACTGGGGTACTTCCGGGAGTATTTGGGGGTGGTCCGGTTGGAACAGGGGCGGCCGGCGGGGGTCACCCTGGTGATTGATGTCAATTCGCTCGACACCGCCATTCCGGGCCGGAACAACCGGATCTTGAACCTGCTGCTGGAAAGCTATGAGCCGGCCGGGGCCTTTTCAGAGGTGATGCTGGACCGTTTGGAGGGCAAGTTTCCCGCTTGGTCCGAGTGGCCGGAAGGGGCGGTCCATTCGGTGATTGGGAAGGGGACGGTCCGTTTGAACGGCGTGACTCGGCCGATTGAAGCCCGGTTGGAAGCGGTCCGGGAGAAGGGGTTTTTGAAGGTCCGGATCCTTGAGCCGGTGGAGTTGCGGCTGTCGGACTTTGGTTTCAGAGAGCGGATCTACACCTTGATGCAGGCGTGCAATCACAAGTCCATTTCCAACGCCGTGGAAATTTCCGCGGAACTTTACCTGAAATAGGAGGCAGTATGGCACGATCGACGAAGCGTCCGATGATCACGCTGGAGAGCAGTGAGAGCAGTCATGTCTATCACACCCACAAGAACAAGAGCAACACGCCTGAGCGGCTCACGATGCGCAAGTACGATCCGACGCTGCGCAAGCATGTGACCTACAAGGAAAAGAAGTAGCTTTCATCGGGAGAGGTGTCGGAGCGGTTGAACGAACGCGACTGGAAATCGCGTAGGTTCCGAAAGGGGCCTCCAGGGTTCGAATCCCTGCCTCTCCGTGAGCTTAAGTTGTTGTGGCAGGGATTTGAAGGGAGCCCCGAAGGGGGTGGAGGGCGCCGAATCCCTGCCTCTCCGTTTGACTGAGGTGACCGATGGCGAAGGACCACAGTTTTGACATTGTTTCCAAGACCGACCTGCAGGAGCTCCAGAACGCCCTGTCCCAGGCCCGCAAGGAGATCGCCAACCGCTTCGACTTCAAGGGGAGCTCCGCGGCGATCGAGTTCCTGGAGGAGCCGCCGGCGGTCAAGCTGACCGCCGATCATTCGATGCAGCTCAAATCGGTGATGGATGTGCTGGACGGCAAGCTGGTCAAGCGGGGGGTGGCGTTGAAGGCCTTCTCCTGGAAGGAACCAGAGCAGCTGCCCAGCGGCTCCATGAAGCAGCAGGGGACGCTGCAGCAGGGGATCGCCTCCGAGAAGGCCCGGGAGATCGTCAAGGAGATCAAGGGGCTTGGCTTGAAGGTGCAGCCCAGGATTGATGGGGACGCGGTGCGGGTCTCCGGCAAGCAGCTGGACGACCTGCAGGTGGTGATCACGGCGTTGAAGGGAAAGGACTTCGGGATCCCCCTGCAGTTTGAGAATTACCGCTGATTTTCTCCCTCTTTAGCAAGCTTTATCAAGTATACTCGCTCTTGATGCATTCCCGCGCCGTGAAAGGACTTCTGGCTGCAATCCTCCTGGCGTCCGCCGCCGGCTGGGCTTGGGCGGAGACGCTGGAGATGGTGACCTACTACCCCTCGGCCAATGAGATCGCCTCCGACGGCATCTTCGACCGCCTGCATGCCAACCGTTTCACGATCGGACCGACCTACCATCCCTCCCAGCTGCCGGATGCCGATGTGCCGATGGGAGCCGTTCTGGTGGAAGACCGGGTCGGGATCGGGACCACCCTGCCGCAGGAGCGTCTGCACCTGACCGGGAACCTCCGGCTGCCGGCCACGACAGCCGCCGGCGGCCTGCCGGTCGGGGGGGCCATTCTGGCCGGCCCGGACACGGCGCTGCATGGTTTTGGGGCCGGCAATTTCTTCGCCGGCTTGCGGGCCGGCAATGTCACGCTGACCGGCCAGAGCAACACCGGGGTCGGTTTTGAAGTCCTGAACGGGTTGGCCTCCAGCTCCTACAACACTGCCGCCGGCTACCAGGCCCTCGGGAACAATCAGTCCGGGGACCGGAATGTCGCCGCCGGCTACCAGGCCCTTCTGGCCAATCTCATCAGCGACAACAACACCGCGGTCGGTTTCACCGCGCTGACCGGCAATACCGGCTCCGGCAACACCGCCGCGGGGTTTGAAGTCATGCTGCTCAACCAGGATGGCAACTCGAACACCGCTTTCGGTATGGGGGCGCTGGACAGCAACACGACCGGCTCCGGCAACACCGTATTCGGCAAATTGGCCTTCGAGCAGAGCGCCGCGCGGGACAGCACCACCGCGATCGGCAAGGAAGCGCTGGGGCGCAATGACGGGGCCGAGAACACGGCGGTCGGGTACCGGGCCGGTTTCAGCGCCGCCGGCGGCGGGCACCTCCTCCTGGGGGCGCTGGCCGGCCTGTATGAGACCGGCTCCAACCGGCTTTACATTGACAACAGTGGCGTCGCCAGCCCGCTGATCTACGGGGATTTTTCCGGGGGGCTGGCGGCGGTCAACGGCAACCTGACGCTTGGCGAGATGACTCCCCCGGGCACCGCCCCCAACGGGGAAACCACCGGGAATGTCAGCGTCAACGACGCCTACCTGCGTTCCATCGGCCAGTGGGCCAGCCAGATCTCCAGCGGCGGCTCGGGCGATTACCCCATGTGGGGGGATTACATCGGCACCGGCGCGGCCGTCCGGACCTTTGACCTGGGCTTTCAGCCGGCCCAGGTGACGATCATGGTGATGTTCTTCAGTTCGCCTCCCCAGATGCTGGGGGAGCGTTTCGAGAAAGCCGGTGTCGGGGCTTCCTTCCTCAATCACGCGGACAACGACCCCGGGATTGTGATCCTCCCCAATGGGTTCCAGATCCTCAAGCCGGCGGTCGGGGCGAGCACTTCCAATTGGTTCAATTATTCGGGGGGCTGGTACCACTTTATCGTGCACAAGGGGCCGATTCGTGAGTACTGAGCGAAGGGGCACGCGGCGGCTCCGCTGGCTGATGGCCGGGCTGATCCTGCTGGGGACCGCCGGCGCGGTCCGGTCGGAGACCCTGCGTTTCCCGGTCTATTTCCTGGCGCCGGGCAGCGGCAGCGGCGACTTTGACCGGATTCACGCCGACCGGGCCACGATCGGCAGCGCGTATCATCCCGATACGGTGCCGAACGCCGATGTGCCGGCCGGCCGGCTTTTCGTGGAGAGCCGCATCGGGGTGGGGACGACCAATCCGCAGGAGCAGCTGGAATTGACCGGCAATCTGCGGCTGCCGCTGACCGAGGCGGCCACCGGGAGCCCGGTGGGGCGGATCCTGATGGATGGGGAGCGGTTCTTTCACGCGCCGGTCACCGATACCCATCTGGGGGTGGAGGCCGGCACCAGCAGCTTCTGGACCAACATCGACCAGACCGCCGTTGGTTTCGACGCCCTGCTGCATAACCCGGCTCAGCGGAGCGTCGCGGTGGGGGCCGGGGCCCTGACCGCCGGTGGGACCGCCGATCTTGCGTTCGCCACCCATTTCGCGGAAGTGGCCGTCGGTTTTCAGGCGATGGGGGCCGGCATCAGCGGCAACAGCAATGTCGCGGTCGGGCACACCGCTCTGCTGAACAACAGCGTCGGCCCGTCGGTGCTGCAGCCGACCCACAACACCGCGGTGGGAAGCGGGGCCCTCCGGGATAACCTCGGCGGCGCCTCCAACGCGGCGCTGGGGGCCGAAGCGTTGGCCGGCAACACGACCGGATCGGATAACACCGGCTTGGGGGCGCAGGCCCTGCGGTTGACGGCAGGAGGCGGCCGGAACACGGCGGCGGGGGCGGCGGCCCTTCGCCGGACGACCGGCTCCGACAATGTCGCGGTGGGTTTTGAGGCCGGCACCAGCGCCGATGGCGGCGGCAATGTCTTTCTGGGGCACCCGGCGGGCCGCGCGGAGATCGGCTCCAACAAGCTGTACATCGCCAACAGCAGCACGGCGACCCCCCTGATTTACGGCGACTTCGCCTCCGATTTCGTGGCGGTGAACAACGACCTGAGCTTGGGAGCGATGACTGCCCCGGGGACCGCTCCCAACGGCCAGCCGGGGAACCTCGATACCAACGACATCTACCTGGACTCGACGAGTCAGTGGGTCAGTGAAGGAGGCGGGGGCGGCGGCGGGCCGGGACACCCTCCGATCCTGGGGACCTATGTCGGGATCGGAACGACCCCCAAGACGATTGCCTTGGCTGACTTTGATCCCGACGGCGTCGGCTACATTTCGATCTCCGCTGTGGGGACCCCCTTCGCTGAGAAGTTCAGCGGCCAGCCCGGGGGATTCGGGTTTGCCGACCACAGCTATGCCGATATCGGCCTCCAGATCTCCGGCTCGGTCCTGACGATCACCCAGAATACGACCGGCCAGCTCAATGTTGCGGGCCGGCGCTACTACTTCATCGCCTACAGCGGCCCGGTGGAGGACGCGACATGGTGAGGGGCCGGTGGGGGGTGATGGGGTTGATGGGCGGAGTTCTCCTGCTGGGAATGGCGGGCGGGGCATCGGCCGACAGCTTGGAGTTTGTTTCCTACTACCCGGTCGCGGAGGCGGCCGGCGGCTCCAGTTTTGACCGGCTGCATGCCGGGCGGGCGACCATCGGGTCGAATTACAGTCCTGATCTGGTGCCGGACGCTTCGGTGCCCAATGGGATGCTTTTCGTGGAGGGGCGCCTGGGGATTGGGACGGCTGATCCGCGGGAACAGGTCCATCTGGCGGCGCCGGGCCATTTGGCGCTGCCGGCGACCGCCGCCGACGGAACCGCCGGCCTGATTCTGATGGATGGGGAAAGCTTCCTGCAGGCGATCGGCCGGACCAACCTCTTCGCGGGGGTCGGGGCCGGGAACCTGGGGATCACCGGCGGGTACAACACCGGCGTTGGTTTCGAATCCCTTTCGGCCGACACCGACGGCTCCGAGAACACGGCGTTCGGCATGCAGGCGATGGTTGCCAACCTGACCGGCCACCGCAACACCGCGATGGGAGCCGGGGCCCTTTCCGAGAATGAGTCCGGCAACGACAACACTGCGGTCGGTTTCCAGGCCCTTTGGCAGAACCAGGGTTCTTCCAATACCGCGGTGGGAAGCGGGGCCCTCCGGGAGAACTTGGCCGGCGCCTCCAATACGGCGATGGGGCTGGAGGCCCTGGTCAACAACACGGCGGGGTCGAACAACACCGGCTTGGGGGTGAAGGCTCTCTTCTCGCTGGAAACCGGCAGCGCGAACACTGCGGCGGGGAAGGAGGCCCTGTACGGCGCGACCGGTTCCAGAAACACCGCGGTTGGCACCCGGGCCGGCACCAGCGCGACCGGAGACGGGAATCTCTTCCTCGGATATGAGGCGGGGAAGGATGAGACCGGCTCGAACAAGCTGTACATCGCCAACAGCGATACGGCGACCCCGTTGATCTACGGGGACTTCTCCGCCAATGTCGCGGTGGTGAACGACAACTTGAGTGTTGGGACGATGACCGCCCCAGGGGCCGCTCCCAACACCCTGGAGGGGAACCTGAGGGCCAATGATGTCTACCTGCGCTCCACCGGCCAGTGGCTCAGCCAGCTTGGGGGCGGGGAACAGACTCGCATCGGCTACTACATCGGCAACGGGACTGCTTCCGTGAATGTCCTGCTCGGCTTTGAGCCCCGCTATGTCTATATCGTGGAGGATCAGGCCGCTTCCGCGCCCCCCTTCGAGATGCTGGAGAGCACCCAGCATTACTGGGTGGACCATGTTGCCAGCCGGAACAAATCCCCCCGGGTCTGGTGGTCTTTTCCCACCAGCTTCCAGGTCAAGAAGGCCGAGTACAACAGGAGCGGCGTCCGGTATTACTTCATCGCCTACGGCGGCCCGGAGCGGCATTTCCGGTTCGAGACGGATTAGGGTAGAATAACCTTCCTGCGCTCGTAGCTCAGCTGGATAGAGCACTAGCTTGCGGAGCTAGGTGTCGGGGGTTCAAATCCCTCCGAGCGCGCTTTTATCATAGTTTGCTCCGGAGGGATTTGGGCTAGAATCCCGGACTGTTAATAGTGCTGGAGAGGTGGCAGAGTGGCCGAATG
>Ga0210019_1003340_pt1 | contig 14801 bp, 13 predicted proteins | sample CryGeyCG2114_020_2_FD_183969 | JGI IMG/M metagenome (GOLD analysis project Ga0210019, IMG submission 183969) | Groundwater microbial communities from aquifer - Crystal Geyser CG11_big_fil_rev_8/21/14_0.20 (SPAdes) (version 2) | ecosystem: Environmental > Aquatic > Deep subsurface > Groundwater ...
TCATTTGCCGCTCGGCTTGAATTTCGTATCCAGCCCCGGCACCCAAAGCCCCGGCACCCGTGCCGCCCCAAAAGGCCCCGCTGCAGCCCATCAGAGTTACGACTAAAAGCAATCCCAGCAAACCTTGAAATCGTTTCATTGACAACCTCCCTCCTTTTGGTGCATTGACACACTGTTAATCATTGCGATCCACTGTTTTTTGAATGCTTCCTCCGGCATTTGATATATCTTCACCCGCGCCTCGCAGCATGTTGCAGCCCAAAGCCGAAGTCATCAAGAATAAGGCTGCCAGGAATAACTGGACACTCAGCCTGCCATCGAACCTCAAAGGATCAGTTTTCATACCATTTCCCTCCTGTAAGCCCTATTAATAAAACAAACCAATTCATGGTCATTAAACGGTTTCTGCAAGAAGCCCGCTGCCCCTGTTCTTAAAGCCCGCTTTCGTAGCCCTTCATTCTTGTCCGCCGTAATAATAATGATGGGACGATTGGATCCTGATTCTAAAAGACGGCGTTGCGCTTCCCATCCATCCAATCCCGGCATATAGATGTCTAAAATCAAACACCCGGGAGCGCCGTTCGGCACGGCACTAAGAAATTCCTCTGCACAAGGGAATGTCCTGACTTCAAACCCGTAAGTACCCATAAGGACTTTGAGGGCAGAGCACACCGACTCATCGTCATCAACAACATAAATTTGTCTTTTGTTCGAAAACATTTTTCCGCACTCCCTGATTGTCATTCCTTTCATTGCACAATGGTATTCTGGGGGCTAAGCAAAATTAAATCAATTGTACCGAGGTATAACCCCAAATTTTACCTTTGGGAGGGCAGAAAAGAGGTCATTGCGGGAACGCGGGAGAGATCTTCCCCTCGCGGGGGACATCCCGGGAGAGGATCGCGGGTGTTGAATCCTCCATCAACTCAATCAGCTTAGGGTAAACAGCTGCCGTATTCTGATAAGGCTGCTCGGGGTCGATCAGATCGTGCAAAACACCCAGGCTTTTATCAAACTGAAAGCGGGTTACCTTAACGTCCCGGTGTCGCTGCCAGTCATCGGCAACCTGATCAAGAATTTTCTCATTGACCGAATCATCCAGTTCATTTGTAATGACCACTATGGCCCGGGTCTCCGGCGCGGATCTCCTAGCTTCTTTAATGACCAACCAGCCCAGGAGCATGATCTCGGCCAATCCTCTGGTCGAAAATCGATAATAGGCCGACGTCGGGCCCGAGAGCTCTTTCTTTTCCTCTTTATTCCACCATAAGAACATGTTGGGCAAAATGGACAAGAAATTGATGGCCGGCTTTAGAAAATGAGCCGCTAGCCCCTTCCACCCCCAAAATGGTGAAATGATGACAGCTTGATCAACATCACTTCTGTTTTGTGCGATCCACCCGGCCATGTTCGCGCCCATGGACAGACCCATAATCGCAATATGCTGACCCAGCCCCTGGGCAATATCCACGGACTCGTCAGACAATTGGGTCAGCTCCAAAGCTGAAAGCTTGGCATAGTCCTCGGTCATCCGGTCCTTAAGACCATGGTGCGGTATCCGCGGGATCAAAACATTGTATCCCTTTTCATAAAAGACCTTCCCCAACGCTTCAAATTGCCGGGGACTGTTAGTGCCCCCGTGGAAGAACACGATCGCCTTCGGCGCTTTGGCCCCATGTGTCAAGAAAATAAGGCGCCCGTCCGGGGCAACATCCTCCCCATCGAGAATGCGCAGATCATCAATGCGCTTGACGCTTTCCTGATAACTGCGGGATGGACTGGCTTTTGAGATGAGCTGATGAATGCGGGGTGGTCTTAAAAAAAGAAAAACAGCGCAAAGAAACAAAATCGTCAATAAAACAATTCCCAGAAACTCAATGATGAGGAACGTCGACATCAGCGTCAAGCTCCTTTAAAGGCGGCCCCCGGGTCCTCGACAGGCAATGCGCGGGGTGATAACGTTTCCCTGAATCTATCTAAACATATTTTCATAAATTGGTCCGGGAACGCATCAAACATTCTTTCCGCATGGCCGCCATCTTCCAGAATGGTCAGGACCTTGGGATCCTTGGCTTTTTCAAATAAAAGCTGACTATGGCTTAACTTGACCAGCCAGTCCTTCTCGCCATGAAGGAAAAGGACCGGCGTGGGCGAGATCTTGTCAACGACATCGTAGGGCCGGATCTTTTGTAAAGCCAGACTGCCTGGCCGGACACCCTTCCCCCGGCCCTTGACCCCGAAATTGAGCCTGAGATCTCTCCACATATCCTTCTCCCAGAAATGGAAATCAATTTTTCCTAACTCCGCGGGAGAACTGACAGCGATCACACTATCAATGTTCTGATGGAAGCTCGCTTCGATCAATGCGATCGCCGCGCCAAGCGAAAAACCGATCACGCCGATTTTTTCATACCCGTTTTCCTTCGCGTAATCCGTGATCGCCCGCAGATCTTTTTGTTCAAGCGCCGTCCATGTAAACACATCGCTGCTCTTGCCGTGCCCGCGAAAATCGAACACGATCACATCGTACTCTTTACTGAATGCGTCGGCCATGCTCTTAAACAAAACCGTATCCTTATTGTTATAAAAACCGGGCGCAATAATAATGACCCTGGAAAACCCTCCTTGGATATGGACAAAGGCAATGCGTTTCCCGTCCTCGGTCATCACATAACGATCAGGTTCCGGCTTCCCGGCAGAAGAAGGCGCCGGTGCCGCGGTCTTCACCGCCCCGCCGGAGGCTGCGTTTTCCGGCGCCGCACTCTCAGGAGAGAAACCTTCACTCTTTACCGCCGTATCCTTGATCTTTACGGGTTCCGTCTTTTTAAAATTCCCTTCAAAGATCGATGTGGCTATGGATTTAACATAATTTCGATAAATGTCCCACTCCGCCTTCAGCTGCCACCAGAGAAGAAACTGCGAACTGTTCCTCTTGCCCACGGAAACGGTCTTCTTTGACCGAGCGTCTTCATAAATCTCCAACATGCGTTTGGCAGAGGCACCGATCGTGTATTCCCCTGCCGTCGTCCTTGCGGCCTGCTTGATGGCCTGTGTTTCTTCGAAAGCTCGATGTAAAACCCACAGCAGCGCCTCAGAAAAACCGGGTTGATCCATCTCCATGAGCAACCGTCCGTTGCTGCCATCTTGGACCATGTCCCGCGCTCCGGGCGCATCCAACGCCACCACCGGAGCGCCTGAGGCCATGGCTTCGATCAAGACGATGCCTTGAGTCTCGCTCAATGAGGCAAAGGCAAAAACATCCATGGCAAAATAAGCGTCGACCAAATGCTGATAATGTAAAACCCCGACCAAATGCACTCTTTCTTGGAGGCCGGCTTCCTGGAAGGTGTCCTTGATCATCTTTTCTGAGGAGCCTTTGCCAACGATCAGGGCATGGACTCTTTCATCCTTCTTTAACGCTTCGACCATGCAATGGATCAGAAAGTCCAAATTCTTTTCCGACGCCAGGCGCCCCGCATGTCCGATCACTAAGGCATCAGGCGGGATATGATTTTGCTCGCGAAAACCTTTCCCGTCACCTTTTGAAAAACGTTCCAGATCTATCCCGGTCGGAACAACCTCCATGGGTGTTTTAACACCTCTTTTGAGCAGGATCTCCTGCACGCTTTCACAAGGGACAATCAATCGGTCCACAAGATCGGCATAGCCCGCAGCCAGCTTGACCATAAATCGTTTGACTCCCTCATTCTGAACCGGCAAATCATGGGCGTACTCCTCAAACATCGTGTGATACGTAAAAACCAGGGGTATCGCGTGCTGCCGGCTGAGGCGCAGGGCAAAATCTCCCATGAAAAACGGACAATGGCTGTGAATAATATCCGGTGAGAATTCTTTCATGAGTTGCGTTAAGAGCCGGGAAACCGGGAAATTAACAGAGAAAATCGTCCGGTTGAATTTCTGGAAGGCGGGAAGACGGATCACGCCCTGCTCCTCGACCGGCGCCCCTCCAAAGGCCGGAGTAACGGTCAAGACCTCATGCCCTAAAGTCTTGAATTCTTCGCTAAAAGAAGCGATCGATTGCTCTAACCCTCCGACGATCGGGAAATAGGTATTCGTCATCATGAGAATTCTCATGGTTTCTCCTTTAATTCTATAAGCGCTTTTCTGGCCGCCACGCATATCGCGTCGTAACCATTCTTCGCCCCCATGGCCATCCCTTTCTTTTCCAGATCTTCGATGATGAGCGGCTTGCCAAATCTCACTCTAACGGGGTGGCACCGGGGATACTTTGCTGTGCTGGCCCAAGCCTCATGCGTTCCTTCGATCGCAACCGGGACGAGTTTTGCCCCGGTCTCCTTGGCCAAGACCCCAAGCCCTTTCTTGAATTTCCCGATTTTCCCCGTACTGCTGCGCAACCCTTCGGGAAAGAAGCACAAGCCCTTGCCGCGCTGTAACACAAGAAAACAACTGCGCAGCGCTTCCAGAAAATGCGTTGAAAAATCAAAGGGAATGAATCTCCCCATCTTTACAAAATTCCTTAATACACGCGATTTCACGAACGGCCTAAAAAAGTAAGGCCCAAAAACAAAGTAAAATATCTGGAACACGGGGCGGCGTGGCAAACACGCGGCAATCGCCGGCCCGTCAAGAAAGCTCGCATGGTTGGCATAAATAATATAGGCCCCTTCTTCAGGCACGTTCTCTGCCCCTTCACCCTTAACACGAAAAAATAACCTGAAGATCAAACAATCAATGGCGGTTAAAGTAAATCGAAACAGCCAGGCGAAATAACCAGTCCCCAATTCAATCATTTCCAGTGTTTCCTGCCTGGGCGGCACACTTAAATTCTCCTTCCAGTAATCCGGCCCTAAAGACCTCGCTTTATCTTCCGGGGAGATATCTTTAGCTGCGCGTAGCGCATTCGCTATTTCCCAAAAAAGGTCCTTTACGCTAAAGGACCTCGCTACGGCCTCGAGTTTTATATCAGCACCAAACGCCTGCTCAAGCCGCAAAGCCAGCTCGATCCTGCCCAGGGAATCGATGCCAAGGTCCAGCTCTAAAGAATCCTCAAACTTGATCGGTTTTCTTGCGCCGGATTGGTCCTTGAGGCACTTAAGGATTTTCATGCCGGGCTCGGATTCTGTCAGCCGCAGATTCTCTGCCGAAAGCTCTCCGGATGTCGGAAGGGCGCCCTCAATTCCTGCGACCACCCTGGGCTCGTACAATTCTTTGACGGCATATCTTTCCAACTTGCCAAAAAAGTTATGGGGCAAATCTTCAAGCGCAATCGTAAACCCTTTAAGCCTTTTATGCTCGGGGAGCGACAGTGAGACATTATCAAATCTCTCTTTGAGGACGGAGCGCAAATTGACTTCGCCGAATTCCCTAAAATCATCAAGATCCGGCTGGATGACAGCCCAAAGAACTCTTGATTTCTTTGCCCCGCTCATTCCCGAAACGACAAAGACGCACATCTCTTTAACCGGAGCAGCCTTTGTATAGACCTCCTCGATCTCTTCCGGGTAAATTTTCCTCCCCGAATTCAACATGATAAAATCTCTGATCCTGGATGTCATGAATGCAGCCATTTCTCTTCCCTCTTGCCTGCCGGCAGGGGGGCTCTTAGTTCCAGAGAATTCGTCCCTGGCGCAATTCTAACGTTCACAAAACCAGGCAAACGAATATCAATTGGCGGTTCTTTCGCCTCTGGCCATTGCCCCTTCCATTCGACAATGACAGTCTGTCCTTGGGGTTTGATGGAGACCTTGATATCCCCAAAACTCGTCGGCGCCGGGCCAAACGCAATCATTTGTTTCTTCTCAATCCAGCTTTGCGGTATTCCTGAACACAAAATGAGTCGGCCATCTTCTTCACGCACAAAACAATTTCTGATCATCAAAACCCATTCCGCCGCAGCCCAGACGTGCTGCCCGTCTCCCATACAGCCACCGCCGGTCCGGGGATGAATGGCCTCCGGCCATTGTCCTGTGGAGGTGGCAAGATCAGCGACCGCAGTCATCAAATCAAAATACCTCGGATCACCTGCCCGCAAGAATACCTGGGCCAAATGCAAAGTTAAATAAGGATTGATTCCCGAGTGAGTCATATCATGGAAAAATCCGCCCTTGACCAGGCATTTTCTCACCAAAAAATCAGCCGTGCCCAAGATCCTTGTGTCGCTGGCGGCAAAAAGACGCAGCGGATAACTCGCCACCAATGAACCAATGGCCCCGGTGTCCAAGCGGCGGTACGGCGAGGCCGGAATAGCCGGCCTTTTTAACCGTTCGGCTGATCTTTGCAGGCTCCGGTCAAGGCATTCTGACAGATCCCGCGCTTCTTTTTCAAAAAGGCTGGCATTCTCATGATCGTTGTACGTTCCGCATAAGAAGGCGGCCGCATCTAAGCCCGCTACTGCCCAAAAGTCATCCCAATAATAAAAATCATTGGGCCCCAAATGCTCCGCGCTGAAACCGGCGGGCAGCAAGCCTGCGTGCTCAAATTTCAGATCCGCAGACAACCGTTTCTTGCAAATCCACTTGCCGGCTTTTTGTATGGATTCTTTCCATTCCGGGGGCGGGACATTTCCCGTCATCTCACAATACTGCCGGATGACCCACAAGGCCTCACCGTTCGAATCCCATTCGCCTTCTTGAGAAAGAAAGTAACCCAGCAGGGTTTGCCGGGAGCGGAAACAATCCAAAGCCCGATAGACCCGTTTCTTGTATCCGGCACATAACAATCCATATAATATGAACGCGGCATCACGGAACCAAAACCGTCGGTAAATATACGGCCCGGGATAGACCTCTTGAGGCGAATGTAAGACCATAGTACGGACAGCGGCTTCGTAAAGAAACTGAAAATGCTCATCCGGGATTTGCAAGGAACATTCTCCCTCGAGACTTTGTTCCCACGCAAGCCGGGCCGAATTGACTGGATTCGGCACTCCGCCGCCATCTCGCTCCGCTCGGCCAATGGCGGCTACGGCGGTTTGCTTGTCGTCTGAATGTGATTCCTTTTCAATTCTGCTCTTCGTCAAAGGCACGGAAACGGTGATCTCCCGCGCCTGTCCCGTTTCCAGCTTATATACCACTGCCGCGGAGGCCATCCCGACCCTGCACCAGATTTCTTTTTCATTTTCCGGCGATGATAAACCTGCCAGCCCCTGCCTCACCGGCAGACGACTATAAACATCTCCGTGATGATAATACGAGAACGCGCAGTGCTCCGGGGGAAGATCAAAATACACAAGATCTTTTTTATTCACCTGCCAGCCCTTTTGATCCTCAAGCAAGGCAATATCGTGGACGGAGCTAACGCCCTCGGGATTATACGGCCGCAGAGAAATAACGAGCTGCGCCGCTTGGTTAGAGAATCCTTCAACCCGGATCTGACACACGGGAGATTTCGCTGAACCGATAACCCGGGCTCGCGTTTGAAGCCTTAATTGCCCCCGCCGGGATTCGGTAATGACGCAAAGGCCGCCGTCCAAGATCAGCTTTTGGGAAACCCCCGTTAGGCGGGAGGGGACCAATGGCCCTCCCTCCTCAGGGATAATCCAGGCATCAAGCGACCAGCCATCGTAACAGGGTGTAACAAGACCGCGCGGATCAACGATCGAAAACTCGTCGCTATCGGGAACGCCCAAAGCCGTCCAATTGCGGTGGGTGAGGTTAATTGACGTCAGAGAAAACGCGCGGGGGATAAACGCCTCGTTTCGGGGGTTATATTGGCATTCCACCCAGTACGGCCAGATCCAGTCAAGGTTGTGCTGGATCGCCAAACTGTTCATCAAGCCGCGGGCGTGCAGAACAACTCCTGAACGCACCAGTTCCATCGGGGCCGCCACCTCAGCGGGTTGCGCAAAATTCTGTAACTGAGCGATGATTTTAATCGGGTCTAGAAATCCTTGTTTGCGTGCCGCATCTCTGACCAGAAATCTCCACGGGAACCATCTCCACCACATAAAAGGGACCACCTCTTTGAGCAGGGTCCGAAAAACCCACCATTTAAAGCAAACAAAAGTAAACAAGCTTGTTGCTATCGAGGCGATCATTAAAGCCGTGAAGATGGCGCCGGGCCACAACTGGAGAATGTTTTGATTTGTTACGACATTAATCCCCAAGGCTATAAAGTTGATCAGCGCATACCGGCCCATCTCAGCGTACGAGGACCGGGTGTATTTAAATGTCCAATATTTATTGAGCAAATACCCGACAATGCCTGCGCACGTAAAGGAGATCCCCTTCGCTATGCTAAAAGACAAAAGTTGAATTAAGGCATAATAAATACTAAAGTCTGTCGCGGTGATGAAAGCCCCCGCAATGAAAAAACGGATCATTTCTCTCTTAGTATTCATGTTTTTCAAAACCTATCTTTCCCGCACGGATGATCTTCTCTAGCTTTCTTGCCGATCCCCGGATCCTTCGTTTCTGCGTTGTATAATTCACTTCGATCAACCCAAACCGCGGGACAAACCCTTCCGCCCACTCATAATTGTCCAGCAACGACCAATAGAGATAACCGATCACCGGGGCCCCCTCTTCCATCGCCTGCGCCACGGCCTTAAGATGTTCGACAATAAAACTTACCCGCTCGGTATCGTCGTTGGTGGCGATCCCGTTTTCGGAAACCAAAAGGGGCAATTTATACCGCGAAAAATCCTCCAGGAACGTGTGCAATCCTTTCGGATAGATCTCCCAGGAAAGAAAATTGTCTTTACCGGTATGCCGGTTCTGTTCTGCGGTGGCCGTGCACGCCTGGCCTAAAATGCCGGGGAATCCATAGCCGTGATGGAGGACAAAATCCCGTGTGTAGTAATTGAGGCCGATAAAATCCAGGGTCTTTGCTCTTGGCAAGTGAACATTAAAAACTCCTATACAATAGGCCTTCCCCCGCACCAAAGCCTGGACGAATAAATGGTTAAACATCCAATGCCTGAACCGCGCCGCGATCCGGTCCCTGAAAGAGCGGTCCGAACAAGCCCTGAAGATGAGCACACTCTGCGCAATTCCGACCATGGGCTCCTGCCAGTTTTCTTGGGTATAAATCTCCTTAATTTGTTCATACGCCAGCACATGCCCGAGAAGCAGGTTTTCAAAAACATCAATTGCTTCTTTAGGCGACTTCCCCCCCGGGGGCCATTCCCCGGCCATATAACCTTTATACGTATACACAACAGGCTCATTTAACGTCATCCAGTAATGGACATCACCGCCTAACGCTTCAGTCACTTTCTTAACGTACCGGGCAAAAAGTTGCGGGGTCTTCTCTGAGAGCCAGCCACCCTGGCGGGCCAGCCATAACGGAAGTGTAAAGTGATGCAGCGTCACAATAGGCTCAATGCCTTTTGCCCTGAGTGAGCGGATCACCTGAGCGTAATGCTCAAGAGCGGCACTGTCCCATTGGCCCTCTTGAGGCTCAATACGGCTCCATTCAATCGAAAAACGGTGGGCGGTATGTCCTAAGGCTTGGGCGAGTTTGAAATCCTCTTCAAAACGATTCCAATGATCACACGCCTGCCCCGAACGCGCTTTAGGGATCCGGGTTTGTTCCCACTCCCACCAATCGTTATTGATATTGTTTCCCTCTACCTGATGGGCAGAGGTAGCTGCTCCCCACAGGAAATTCCGGGGAAATGTGAATTCGTGCGGTATTTGTTCTGTTACTGCTTTAGGAGTACTTGCACAGCCCGCCCCCATAGAAACAAAAAGAAATAATGCGAGGCTTATTATGCGGAAGCCTCCACTTTCTCTTATAATAAGCACTATTTGCCGCATATTTTGCGCGTTCATTCACTTTTGTCTTTCTCCCGCTGCCCATCAAACCGCACTTTTATTTTTCTTGAACCTTAATCCAAGCAACCCTGATCCCAAAAGCACTAGGGTGGCGGGTTCCGGAACCACCGTGGACGTGCTGGGGCCCGGGACAACTTGGCCATTCTCATTAAAGACAAGACCGCCGCTAAAGCCCTGACTGACGCCCTCAGCGCAGATCGCAGAGATGGTGTTGGTGTCCATCGTCACTGCGCCATTAAGCGCAAGGGCTCTCCCGCACAGAATATCGGCATTGGTCGTCAGCGTGATGCTTTGATCCGCAAGGATATTTCCCAGGAACGAAGTGCCCGTGCCGAGTGTCGCAGAACTGCCGACCTGCCAGAACACACCATTATTCAAGCCCGGATTGATCAACGCCACGGATGAAGCGGAAGCCGTTGTGAGCGTGCTCCCGACCTGGAAAGCCCAGAACGCATTATCAAGACCCTGGGCATCGAGCGTGAGCGGCCCCGTCAACTGAGCCGACGTGTCGAAATGATAGACCCCCGAAATAAGCGTGAGTCCGCCCAGATCCTGCCCCGTCAAATTGCTGCTAAACGGCATGCCTGCCAGGCCCGTGTACGCAGCGGCGGCATCACTCTGCGCCTGAAGCGACACCCCATCGGGTCCGTGTATCGTTCCAGATACGGTCCCCGGAGGAAAGCCGGTAATGGCACTCCCCGGGTTAACACCCAGGTCTCCGGTAACGATACTCGAGCCGGTGTTGGTCACCGTAGAGCCCCCCAGGACTGCGAAACTCTCCACCGTGCCCAGGATCATGGCAAACCCCGGTGTGGGGAAATAAAGCAAAGCGGTTACTGCCAGAATTCTTAAAAGAACTGAATGGTTGCTTCTCATGATCAGCCTCTTTTTGTGTTACACAAGCCCCGACCCCTTTTCACTCCTGTTATTGCCGGGTCGTGGTTGTGGTCGTCGTCGTGGTTATACTCGCAGCGGCTGGTGAGTACAGCGTAATATACCGCGCCTGTTTCTTCCCTCCTTTTTCCTCGAAATCAACTTTTATGACATCGCCGGGTTTTAGCGCTAATTCTACCGGCTGCTTGCTTGGGCTTTGCATAACAACGATGGTCTCGGGGTCAAAAATGAAGTCCGACGACCTGCTTACTTCCTCTTGACCGATCCTCACTCTTTCTCCAACAACAAGCGTTCCAACTGCGACATCCAGCGCTTTAAGCTGGCCAAAGGCCTGCTGGAACTCCGAGGCCCCTGCGGGCTCAAGGATGATCTTGGTGACGATCCTATCCTCCTGACCTATGACTTCTTCGATGGCGATATTCTGACCCGCCCGCAAGTCCGCGATGTTGAGGAACTTTTCATCCTTAGGGTCAGTGACCCGCGTTTCATTCTGATTGATCCGATACACGGTTGTTTCCGTACCTTGCGGTGTTTCTTTATTAAACTCTAATTCGCCCAGCTGAACATCTATCCAGCCGATCTCTCCTGACACACGGCTCACATTCTCTGTCTGAGCAGAGCATACCGAGATGCCGGTGAATAACGCCACGGCCGTAACCGCGAAAACTGCCTTTAGATAGTTTGCATTCATCGAACACGTTCCTTTCTCTTGTTTTGGTTAGCCGGGGCACCCCATCTTGACAAGCATGCCCTGTCGTTCTTTAGAACTTAACCTTGACCTGCCCTTCTCCCTTGTCCTGCATTTTCTCCGTTTTCTTCTTTATTTCCTCTTTTCTTTCTTCGACTCGTTGTTGAGCCCTGATCTCTTTATTCGCGTCATTGTTGTACACAACCCCGCCGCGTTTAAATCTGGCATTTTCATTAGCATGCTTATAGGCTGATCCATCAGGATCAGGCCCCTTCGCATCCTTTTCATTGCTTGCCTTCACGGCCTTCCTTGCCTCCTTTTCAGTTCGTATTTTAAGCCTGGCTTCTTTGCGAGTTCTATTCTTGAGCAATTCCCAGGCGCTTTCCACCTCCGCATTCTTACTCGCCTGTTCATATCTGAGCGACTCCCAGGCGCTTTCTAACTCTGCATTTTTACTGGCCTGCTCATACGTGTCCACCCCAAGATTAGTTTCCGCCCTCTCTTTAGCGGAGCTTACGGCAGGCAAAGTAAGCAATAAAGAGCACATAATGACCATGATCTTATTTTTCATCCCTTTCTCCTTTCCCTGCCGGCACTCGATACTTCCAAAAAGCCCGGGAGAAAAGCTGTCCCTTGCGCCGGATATCATTTATTCAACGGCATCCCTGATGGAATCCGCCACCTCACGGCCCGCCGATTTAATATCTTGTCCCACATCCTGGGCCGTCGTTTCGATATTCTGCCCTGAGCTCCTGAAAAGCGGCCGGCCTCCGGCAATGGCCCAAACAAGAAAAACAACCAACAAAAGCGTCAAAACACCTGTCGGCGCATATCCCCATGCCCTGCTGTAAGGCCAAGCGGGTAAAGTCGCAGCAAGAAAAACAATAATGATCAGTAACAATACGGTTTCCGTGCTCACGGGACTTCTCCTTTCTAACGAACAGAGACAAGACGGTTGTCCCGCATTTCTGGCAAGATCTGCGTGAACTGTCCCATCATCTCGTTGGTTGATCCTAATTTAGAGACCTTCATGTCGTCTTGACCCAGCCTTACCTTATATCCGGTCTCTTTCTCAATGATCTTCTCGATACTTGCGACACTGCTGTGTTTGGGGTCGAACTTGACCTGTTTGACATCCTTGAGGTCCAGCGAACTTCTTGAGGTCCCGGGGAGGTAAATCGTTCCATTATTAAAATCAACTGCGAAAGCGATAATGCCGGGGATAATAAAAAGCAATAACCCGAGGCCATCCAAAAGAGCAACTCCCGCATCGATTTTTCCACTTTTCTGCCCCTTGCGTTCGGGATACAGAATGGTCCCGCAGCCCGCCAACTGGACGATCAGCACAGCACAGATTGAAACATGTAACGCCTTCAGTGATTTCTTGAACATAACTCCTCCTCTTTTTTAAAATACGTTTTATTGATCAGATCGATCAGCTCCTGATCGTTGATCGGTTTTTGCAAGAATCCCGCCGCCCCTGCTTTTAAAGCCTGCTGCTTAAGATCGCCATTTTTATCTGCCGTAATAATAATGATGGGGCGTTCGGATCCTGATCTTAAAAGACATTCCTGGGCTTCCCATCCTTTTAACCCAGGCATATGGATATCAAGGATCAAACACCCGGGGGCGCTATTGGGCACAGCGCTGAAAAACTCCTCCGCGGAAGAAAATGTCCTCACGGCCAGCCCACAAGCAACCATCAGGAGTCCAAGCGCACGGCACACCGACTCATCGTCATCAACAATATAAACCTGTTTTTTGTCTACTGTCACTCGCTCCTCCTCTTTCAACCGCTATTGTAGGCCTAATCAAAAAAGAATCAATTGCACCAAGGTATAACTCCGTTTTCTGGAGAGAGATCATGCGAGAACGGTTTTTGGGGGGGGCACCCGCTTAAAGACGATCGGTTTACTCAACATCCCTGGAGCCACTAAACGGAAGACTTCCAGTTCTCTGGGGGGAGGGTCTTACTGTGCCTCAAGATTCCTTTTCTTTCGGATTGTTCCTGATGAGACGGCCCTTTGATATGGGTCCTGGCCTGCGGGAAGATAAGAGGACCGGACTGGTCCTATGAAAATATAAAATAAGCCCTTGCCTTTCTTGTCAACCCGGATTCTTTCGAATACAATCAAGGCTGTGATATAATATTTCACGCCCATTGGAAACCAGAGCAATCCATGACCTCAGAAACTCTCACTATCTTTACCCCGGCCGCGCATCATGATGTCCTGGCGATGATCCTGCAGATCGCCGTCCTGCTGTTGACGGCGCGCGCCTTCGGGGAAATTGCCCAGCGCTTCCGTCAGCCGTCCGTTGTCGGAGAGATCCTTGCGGGTATCCTGCTGGGCCCGTCCATCCTGGGGAATATTTTCCCGGACATAATCGGCTATATTATCCCGGCCAACGCGACGCAGGGGTACCTGCTGGAAGCCATAAGCCTGATCGGTGCCATCTTTCTGCTTCTGATCACAGGGCTGGAAACCGACCTGAAGCTCATCAAACATCACGCCCGGACAGCATTGGGCGTTTCATTGGGAGGGATCGCGGTAACTTTCACGTCCGGCTTTCTTTTGGGACAGCTTCTGCCGGATCACCTTCTTACCGATCCCAACGCGCGGCTGGTCTTCTCCCTGTTCATCGCCACGGCGATGTCCATCTCGGCTATACCCGTCATCGCCAAGGTCCTGATCGATTTAAACCTGACCCGCCGGGATATCGGCCAGACCATCATCGCCGCCGGCATGAGTGATGACACGATCGGCTGGATCCTCTTATCGATTGTCGCCGGGCTGGCGGCCGGAGAAGCCGTTTCAGCCCACAGCGTGGCGATTTCCATCGGGACCGTCCTGGCCTTTCTGTTGGTCAGCTTTACACTCGGACAATGGCTGGTCAGGCACATTTTCAACTTTGTCCAGGACAAGACCACCAGCAGAGACAGGCTGTTGACGCTGGTTGTTGTGATGACGTTTCTGTGGGGGTCCATTACCCAGTGGCTTCATCTTGAAGCCGTGCTGGGGGCGTTTGTGATGGGGATTTTGTTCGCGCGAGTGCCGCGGCTTCCCGATGACGTCCATCACCAACTGGAAAGCGTCGCCCTGGGCATCTTTGCCCCGATATTCTTTGCCACGGCGGGTCTTAAAGTGAATATCCATAGTCTGCTGCGGCCTGATCTTGCCGGGATCGCCATTCTTGTCATCCTTGTGGCCAGTTTGGGCAAAGTGGCCGGGACCTACCTGGGCGCTCGGCTGATCGGACGAAAAGACCACTGGACGGCCCTGAGCTTCGGCGCGGCCCTTAACGCGCGCGGCGCCATGGAAATCATTATTGCGACGATCGGCCTGTCACTGGGCATATTGTCACAGGAAATGTTCTCCATTATCGTTGTAATGGCCATGGCGACATCCCTGGTTACTCCTTCTGCCTTGCGTTGGGTCTTGTTGCGGGTCCCGGCCTCCGAG
>Ga0210019_1003345_pt1 | contig 14789 bp, 19 predicted proteins | sample CryGeyCG2114_020_2_FD_183969 | JGI IMG/M metagenome (GOLD analysis project Ga0210019, IMG submission 183969) | Groundwater microbial communities from aquifer - Crystal Geyser CG11_big_fil_rev_8/21/14_0.20 (SPAdes) (version 2) | ecosystem: Environmental > Aquatic > Deep subsurface > Groundwater ...
ATTATCGTGCCAAGACACATTGCCCGCTAACATGTTGAAATCGTTAGACCCGAACAAAACGCACACACCCAAAACTGTAGCGTTTCCGTCACTTCTGTAACTCTTGACTCCGTCTTGTGGTTATTTGGTTATGTGACCGGCCGGTAACAACTCTTGACTCCGTCTTGTGGTTACGGATCGTTTGACTCCGTCTTGTGGTTATGCGTCTTGTGGTTACGGATCGTTTGACTCCGTCTTGTGGTTACAACCACTTGCCGTTCAATCAGCCCGCAAACGACCCACTCAAATCCGCGAAGAGCCTGTTTAGAAACTTGACCTCTTGACAATGGCTTATCTTTTTCATATAAGAGGGCTCACATTTGAAAGGAGGAACGTATGAAAAAAGTGGTTCTAGCAACAATCACGGTATTGGCAATGTCGTGGATAATGGTCCCGACGGAGGGTTTCGCAACCGCAACGCTAATGAAAGATTCGGGGAAAAAGGCCTGTACCGATTGTCACACGGCGATCCCTAAAAAAGACGATGCCGATAAGAAGCTGAACGAAGAAGGTAAAAAGTACTTGAAGAAGTAATGGTAACATAACCGAAAGGATGCAAAATGAAGAAGACAATTTTAGCAGTGGCGGTCCTGGTAGTTGCCAGCTGGTGTGTTTCATCGATGAGCGTTGCAAAGCCGGAGTTTGCCAAAAAGGAAGGAAAGCCCTGCATAACATGCCATGTGAAACCTATGAAGGGCGATGAGAACCTGAACCCCGTAGGCAAGTGCTACAAAGAAAAGAAAGATCTGGCCGCCTGCACAAAGTAATATAGTTAAAGTGAACAAAAAACCCCTTCTGGAATCCGGAAGGGGTTTTTTATTTTGAACCGGATCAGCCGATCAGCTTCTTGATCGTCTCCAGCAATTTCTTTGGCTCGATGGGCTTTTCGATGAACTCCTTCACCGGCATCCAATCATCATCTATATCTTTCTTTGAGAATCCCAACTTAAAGCGGATATTCACGGCGGAAAGGATTATTATCGGAACGTTCTTTACGGCAGGATCATTGTGGAAAATACGGCTAAGGTCGAACCCCTTTGACGGGTCTTCCGGAAACATGACGTCAAGAAGTATAAGGTCGGGCTTTTCGCTCTTTATCTTTGCAAGCGCGTCGGACGCCGTAAGCGAAGAGGCCACCTGATACCCGCTCTTTGTCAAGACCATCGAAACCGCTTCAACGATATCGCTATCGTCATCTACTATGAATATCTTCTTTGTCATATTTGACCCCATTTTCAAGTTCTTGGAAATTTCATGAACACTTTAGTGCCCACCCCGGCTTCGCTCTCTATCCAAATATCACCTTTATGAACATCCATTATTCTTTTCGCTATCGAAAGACCAAGGCCGGTCGAGTTCCTGTTCATGAGCGCGGCCTTTTCGCTCCTGAAATACTCCAAGAATACCTTGTCTAAGTATTCTTTCTTTATTCCTATCCCCTTGTCTTCGACGGTTATGACTACCGAGTTATCGTTCTCCTCTACGCTTATCGTGATCTCCGTATTAGGATAACAATAACAGACAGAGTTTGACAATACATTATTTAAAAGTATATCGAACTGCTCCTTATTGACCTGTATCTCGACGCCATCTCCAGAAATGATCGTTATACTAACACCCTTATCAAGGGCCTGATCGGAAAAACGCCTGACAATGGCGTTGATCTCATGTGAAACGTCTGTCTTTTTCATTTCTATATCTTCTTTTTTGGCGTTTGATGAACCGATGTTCGCAAGTTGCAGCATCTCAATGATCATTCTCATCATCTTCTCGCATCTTATTTTGATCTTTATCAGAACTTCGCGGATTTCTTTCGATATATCGCCTGCATAACCGTCCAGAACCACATTAATGTAACTTTGTATGGATGAGAAAGGCGCCTTTAGCTCATGGGTCGTCACCAGCATATAGCGTGTTCTTTCCTTATCCATTTCTATCAGTTCGTCTATCTTTTGCTGTAACGATATTTCGTTCCTTTTGAGGCTGTCGGTTATATTGGATGCAAAGTACCAGACTATGAAATAGACCGCCACGATGCCGGCCAGTTGGTAAGAATAGATCATCCAATGGCTGTAAAGAGCGGCCGCATCTTTAGGGAACATGAAATGATGAGTTGGAATAATCTTAAAAACGGGTCCGAGCGTTATAAAGAATATTATGGCAAGGCTCAATATCATGTACATGAAGCTGACTATCTGTCTAAAGAAAAGGCACGAAATAACGTTATGAAAGAGAAAAAAATAAACGAGGGGCGATTCTATTCCGCCGCACATATAGGCAAGATATCCAAGAACGGTAAAATCAAAGATGATCTGTATCTGAACGTTGGCCGCGACCTGCATCTGGTATCTTTTCTCATCGGCCCTTACCACGGCCCTGCTGTAGCTGAACCAGTAGAATATGTTGACCATAAAAAGGACGACCGCGAGGATAAGAAAGGTCTGTCCGCTTACGGGAACATAAGGGAGAATGGTAGCTTTCGCCATCGCCAACGCCATAAAAGAAAAGATAACGATGAACCGAAAGACGATGAACCATAAGAAACGCCTGTTAAGTTCATAGAGCCTGACGTCCTGCTTGAAAAAATCCGGAGACCTGTCAAGTAGCGCGGCCGCATGCTGGATCATCCGTCTCATGGCCCGTTTGTAACACCAAAGATCTATTTTTTCCAATTATATTTTTTCGCCGGCTGACATGGTTTAGACCAGTTTTCTGGCAAAGGCTATTACGTGTCCGTCAGGATCCATAACATATCCGGCTTCATCTCCCCAGTCCCTGGGGGATAACGGAGAAAGGGTTTTCGATCCTATCTCATTGGCTCTTTTCAAAAACACCTCGGGATCGGCAACCTTGAAGTAAATTTCCGCCCTAGAGGCCCCATTTGTCGTTTCCGGATCCGGGATCGTTGCGCCCAGAAGTCGTTTTATGCCTTTCTCCGGCATTAGTCCAAGAACGCATTGTTCTGACAGCTCAAACTCGGTCATGCCCGGAACATTGAGAATGGGCTCAACCGCCAGAAGCTTTTTATAAAAAAGAGTGCTTCTTTCTTGGTCGCCGACATAAAGGATGATGTTGCATTTCATGCGAGGATCCTCTGGATACGGGTTAGCAGGTCCTTGCTGTCAAAGGGCTTGGTTATGTAGTCATTAGCACCGACATCCACGCCGGTATTCTTGTCCTGCTCCTGTCCCCTTACCGTGAGCATGATGATGGGGATGTTCTTATAGTTTTCGTCGAACTTGAGCATTCTGCAGACCTGATAACCGTCCATCTTTGGCATCATTACATCCAAAAGTATGAGGTCGGGTTTGATATCCATGGCCTTCTCAAGGCCTTCCTGACCGTCATAGGCGGATGAAACCTCGTATCCGGCGGCCTCAAGCCTGAAGGTTATCGTTTCGACCAGGTCCTTATCGTCATCTACAACAAGTATTTTCCCCCCCATTGTGAAATTGTCTCCTTGATTCTTTTATACATATAATGCAAACTTTTTCAAAAGAATTTTATAGCGATGTGATACCCATGCGAACTTGTTTTGGGACCGTACCATGCCCTTGAGATATTATACAATATACATAACCGTCATTGTTGGGGGGATGTTATTCTTTGCCGCCGGCCTTTTGGGCCGGATCCCCGACCTCCCATGCCTTTTTAACAGGATGACCGGTATTAATTGCCCGTCTTGCGGAATTACCAGGAGCATAAGGCTCGTTTTCGGGGGAAATATCAAAGATTCGCTCAATATGCACCCCTTCGGCATCGTCTTTTTGGCCGCTCTCGTGCTAATGATGGTGTTTTCTATCTACGGACTCATCAAACGGTCAAGGCTTGAACAGCTCTTTGGAAAAAGGCTTACAACTGTTGCCATTGTCACGTTTATCATATATATGACTGTTTGGGCAGTCAGAAGTCTCTGAACTCAGAGATCCGACCTCTGACATCAGACTTCCAATCTTTCATAATATGAGAGTTATTGCAGGCACAGCCAAGGGAAGAAAGCTCTACACCCCAAAGAGCAACAGCATCCGCCCGGCGCTGGACAAGATAAAAGGGGCCGTATTCAACATCCTCTTCAACGTTGAAGGGCTCAAGGTATTGGACCTCTTCGCAGGCACCGGCGCTGTGGCTATTGAAGCCCTTTCCAGAGGGGCCGTACATGCGACCTTTGTCGACATGTCGCACGAGGCCATAACCATAATAGGAAAGAATATCGAGCGTTGCAGGTTCGCCGAAAAAGCGAAGGTATTTCCGAGACCTGTCAGCGTCGCCGTCGAATATTTCGGCAGGCATCAGGAAAGGTTCGACCTTATATTCGTTGACCCCCCATATTTAAAGAATATGGTGAACTCGACGCTTGCCAAGATAGCCGAGGCAAATATCCTTGCGGAAGGCGGGCGCATCGTGGTCGAACACCATCCAAAGGAGCCCATAAGAGAAGTCGCGGGATTGGCCTTGACCGACACCCGCAAATATGGTCAAACTTCGGTAAGTTTTCTATGCCCAGCAAAATAGTCATATGCCCCGGAAGCTTTGATCCGCCGACCAACGGACACTTAAATATAATCAAGCGGGCACTTACCATCTTCGATAAGGTCATAATCGCCGTCGCCACCAATACGACCAAGAACCCTATATTTACCCCAAAGGAAAGGGTGGAGATCCTTCGCGAGATATTTAAAGAGTGCAAGGACGTTGAGGTCGACACGTTCAGAGGCCTGCTTGTCGATTATTGCCGCAAAAGGGGGAGCAACACGGTTCTTCGCGGGATCCGCAATATGAGCGACTACGAATATGAGACCCAGATGGCGCTTGCGAACAAGACTCTCTATCCCGAGCTCGAGTTCCTTTATCTAATGACCGAAGGACAATATTCCCATCTCTCCTCTTCCATCATTAAAGAGGTCCTGACCTTCGGCGGCACCGGTTCGGGAATGATTCATCCGATAGTTGAAAAGAAACTGAAGGAGAAGCTGAAGAAATGAACTTTGCAAAACGTGTAGAAAAGCTGAAATCCTCCCCCACCTTAGCACTTAACGCACGCGCCAAAAAGATGCAGGCCGAAGGCGTGAACGTGATAAACTTCACATGCGGCGAGCCCGATTTCGACACCCCCGAGCACATCAAAAAAGCGGCCCATGCGGCAATTACCGAGGGATTCACAAAATATACTCCGGTAGGCGGAATTCCCGAACTCAAAGACGCTGTAATTCGCGCGATAAAAAGTGAGCAGGGTCTCGATTACAAACGCGACGAGATAATAATCACACCCGGCGCCAAGTACGCCATATTCGCCGCTATGCAGGCGCTTATAAGCGACGGCGACGAGGTCCTTATTCCGGCCCCCTACTGGGTATCGTATCCCGACCAGGTACTCCTTTGCGACGGGGCATCTATCATAATTCCCACTGACGACAAAACGAATTTTAAGATGACGTCCGCGGCGCTTGAGAAGAGCGTCACCACAAGGTCCAAGATGCTGATCCTTAACAGCCCGTCAAATCCGACCGGATTCGCATATGGCGTGGAGGAGCTTAAATGGATCGCCGAGGTCTGTGTAAAACACGATCTGGTGGTCATTTCAGATGAGATCTACGACGGAATAGTCTTTGACGGATTCAAATGCAAAAGCATCGCCTCATTCCCCGGAATGAAAGAGAGGACCGTTCTTGTGAACGGCGTCTCAAAGAAATTCGCGATGACCGGCTGGCGCATGGGATTTGCCGCGGCGCCAAAAGGACTGATCGACAAGATTACCGACATTCAGGGCCAGGCATTGACCAATGTCACATCTATCACACAAAAGGCCTGCATTGCCGCCTATGACGGACCAACCGAAGCAGTAGAAAAGATGGTGAGGGCGTTCCATGAACGCAGAGATGTGATGATTGAAGGGCTCAACAAGATAGGTCTTTCCTGCAAAAAACCGGAAGGCTCTTTTTACGCATTCCCTGATATTAGGCCGCTTTACGGCAAGACGCTTGGCGGCAAAAAGATATCTACTTCTTCCGATGTCTCTGAATATCTATTAATGACCACCCACATCGCAACCGTCCCCGGCAATTCATTCGGACTTGACGGTTTCATCCGTCTTTCATTCGCCACCTCGATGGAAAATATCGAGGAAGGCCTTCGTCGCATAGAAAAGGCCATCTGCTAGAATTTTGACGCTTTTATCATTTTGGTGTCGATTATTTGACAGATCCACAATGTCATATAAGTCTAAGATCTATAACCATCCGATAATATTATCTTTTTACGCTTCACGTTTCACGTTTCACGTTTCACGCTTTCGGCACGCATCTTGCTCTCTAGTCAGAGCGGGAGGTGGTCAAAATGAAAAAGAGACTACAAGAGAAACAGGAAAAGAAGAAAAAAGGGTCTAAAGGTTTACTTTCCAAGGTCCTCCATTGTTCATGGATAAGGTTCGAGGAAAGGATACCGGAACCTCACAAAGATGACGAAGATGAGCACTCGATGTGGTTCCGCAACTTTTATTAGCAGTAGGCGGCTTTCCTGCGACAAGCGTCTCCTGAGCAATGTCGAAGGGCTCGGTCAGTCTCCGAATACTTCTGCCGAGAATATCTCGATCACCGTCTTCGGATCCTTCCACGCATCAGGCGGTAGCCCTGCTTTATAACACGTATTCACAAGGAATTCTTCTCTCTCCCACCCTTGTTCGGTCGCGACCTGTGGAAGCAGAACCCCGCTTCGCCATCCCTGCCTCATTATTATACCGTGTTTTCCCACTTCTATCTCGTTCACGTCAATTACCTTCTTCATCGGCGACAACACCGAAATTTCAATATCGAGGTCCTTTAATTCTTCGGGCTTCACCCCATTGAATCTGGGATCTTCCGTAGCCGATGCAACGGCCATCTCCTGTATCGTGCGCACCAGAGGCCCCTCTCCTATCATATTGCCTATACATCCGCGCAGGCGCCCCTTTTTATGTATCGTCACGAACGCGCCACACTCTGACGCAAGCACCCCTTCAGCCTTTGGAGGCGCCGGAAGAGGTCTGCCTTCCACCTTTGCCTCAATGGTCGAACGCGCCAGCGCCAAAAGAAGATTTTTCTCTTTATCTGTCAGAGGTGTCATGTTAGCCACTTTAATACCATGAAGAACATATTTCAACACCTATTCATCTTAGGGCGCCCTGCAAGCGGCAAGTCTGAGTTCATCGACTTCATGAAAAAGGCCGCCGACGCCGAACGCGCTGGCAAGTTCCACATCGGCAAGTTCGCCGAGGTAGACGACTTCCTCTGGATCTGGGAAAAGTTCATGGAAGACGATATCTGGGAGAAGATAGGCGAAAAAAGGCTCTACTCCAAAGAATATATGCCGGGAAACCCCGGAATGACGCCGGATGCCGAAAGGCTCCTGATGTTCTGCATGCATAAGTTCAACGAAGCCATAACCAAGAGCTATCTCCCGAATCCCGAGTTCTATAAGGACCACACCCTTTTCATAGAGTTCGCCCGCGGAAGAAAGGACGCCTACAAGAATGCCCTCACTGCCCTAAAGCCAGAGGTCTTGAAGAAGAGCGCCATACTTTTTGTCCTCACCACCCGCGACGAATCGTGGAGACGAAACGTTGCTCGCTATCAGGAAAAACAGAAGCACTCCATCCTCGCACACATGGTCCCGAAAGAGACGTTCGGCCATTTTTACGGTGAGCACGATTGGCTCGACATCACGCACAACGAACAAAACGGCTACATCACCTTCCATAATGTAAAGATACCGTTCGTCACGATGAACAACGAACCCGAAAGCGTCGATCCGAAGGTTCTTGAGCCTAGATATGGCAATGCATTGAATAAATTATGGGAATTGTACGATAAATGATTCCCTTCCCTTTGTAAGGGGAGGTTAGGCGGAGGTAGATATCCACCTCCCCCTTTCCCCTCCTTACAAAAGAAGGGAAAAATTATATGAAAAAGTTCGATAACCTTATAGTCATCGGCCGTCCGGCGTGCGGGAAATCGGAGTTCATCTATTTCATGAAGAACAAGGTGACCGATGCCGAGCGTCTTGAGAAGTTCCACATAGGCCAATTCGAAGAGGTCGACGATTTTGTCTGGCTATGGGACAAATGCCTTGAGGACGATGTCTGGGAAGCGCTCGGTCACAAAAGGCTTGTATCAAAGAAGAGCGACCACGCCTATTTCATAGACAACATGAAGTTCTGGGACTTTCTTATAGAGAAGTTCAGCCCCCACATCGAGGCAAAATATCTTGTAAGGCCCGAGTTCTACAAAAACAAGACCCTTTTGATAGAATTCGCACGCGGAAAGGATGACGCTTATAAGAACGCTCTTTGGCGTTTCTCAAAGAAGGTGCTGGAACGTTCCGCGATCCTCTTTATCGATGTGTCGTTTGAGGAATCCTGCAGAAAGAACGAAGCACGTTACCGCGAAAAGCTAAAGAGCTCCATTCTCGCCCATAAGGTGCCCGACGAAGAGATGAACGGTTACTACAAGGTCCATGACTGGAAAGATGTCACGGACGGCAAACCTAACGGCCGTCTCTCCATTAACGGCATCAACGTCCCCTTTGTCACGATGAACAACGAACCCGAGCTCAAAGAAGGACCGGAGCTGGAGCTTCGCTACAAGACCGCGCTGGACAAGTTGGCCAAACTTGTATAAAAGCTCATCTATGGGGATAGAAAGCAAGCTCGCCACTCACGACAGATATCAGATAGAACTGAAGCTCGGTTACACCCTCGACCCTTCGCGCAGAAAGAACAAATACAACGTCGACCTTTTCATGTTCATCCCAAGATCCCTTGGCATGAACCAGACATCTTACACAAAGGACCGGTTCTACGAAGACATTCAGGGCTATATTCGTTTCAAAACGCCCGCATTCACCTTTGAAGAGCTGAACGATCCCGCCAACTCCCGCTCTCCTCTCACGCGCATGAAGAAGTTCATGGAGCATCCGGAAGAGATAAAGAGAATAATAGCCGAGATGAAGCTCTTTGCATGCACGGTGCGCGTTGCCCTAAGGACCGATATCACCTCTCTAAGGCAGGACATAAAGAGACAGCAAACGGGAGACATTGAGCTCAAACTTAAAAAGGTATGTCAGGGGCTTAAGACATCGCTTAGCGAGTTCAGGTCGCTCCACACGATCCTTCACAATAATAAGATAAACGACAACCTGAAGAACGCCTTCAGGCACACCGACGAATACATGGGTATAGCCATAGACGGCCTTTTGAACTCGTTCAACAATACCATCACTACATCCTTCATGAGCCCTACGCAGTCAGGCGCCCTAAGCGATATAGCAACACCTCTCATTATCTCCGAATACGAACACAGAAAAGAACAGGGCTTTGCCATTTACGAGAAGGATGGCGCCAACGAGCCGTTTCTTTACCGCAAAGGGGTGCTTAAAAAGATAATAACCAGCATCCTATTCCTAAAGACCCATACGCATGAGGCAACTGTCGTGGCAAAGGATTTTATCTTTGCGATCTCCGCAGGAATAGCGATGATCATTGCCACCGTTGTCACCCTCTGGGCGGGGCATAAATACGGCGCCACCTCCCTTCCATTCGTTCTGGCCATCGTCATCGGCTACATGGCAAAGGACAGGATAAAAGACTGGCTCAAGCTCATCTTCAGCAAACGCATGACAAGATGGTTCGCCGATTACAAGGTCGATATCATGGACCCGGCGAACGACGCTAAAATAGGCGTCTGCAAACAGGCCTTCTCGTTCATCTCCGAATCCAAGGTCCCCCCAAAGATCCTGGAAATGAGAAAACACGGCACCCCTCATCATTTCTGGATAGAAGAAGAGATAATAAAGTACGAAAAGGACGTCATCTTGAACCCTTCCGCCATCTTAAAGGCGCACACCAGAATGAGGGGCGTCACCGACATCATCCGCTTCAACATGCACCGTTTTCTTGAAAGAATGGATGAACCCTATGAACGCAGAAAGGCCCTCGATCCCGCCACCAGAGAGATCCTCGATTTCAAGTTCGCCCGCACCTATCACATTGTGTTGGTTCTCAAACTTGACGAAGACATCCGTAAGGTAAGGATATACTTGAACCAGAACGGGATCCTAAAGATAGAAGAGGCGATCTGACCTAGAAGAACTTCTTTATAAGTCCTTTAATGAAATCGTAGAAACCGACCCCCTTTTTAATGAAGCCCTTGTAAAGGAACCCTGGGTAGTTGACCACCGCATCCGTCGGTTTGAGCGATATCAAGGCGTCCTGTGCCTTGACAACGGTCTTTTCGTCAACCTTTGACGAGGCCACGATGGCTCCGGAAGGTATCTCTGCGGTCGTGGCTATTATCTTGAAGATATTGCCGTACATGGCCTTTGCCTTATCGAGCGCATCATAGTTGGAAACACCTGCGTCGAGGAAGCCTGTCTTGAGCCCTTCAAATATCTTCGCGTGGTTGCCGGCAAAGGCCACCGTTCCAAAGAAGGTCTCGGGATCTATTCCCATACCTTTAAGCGTCTCCATGGGATATACATAGCCGGAGGTTGACGTTCTGCTCACAAAACCGAACGACTTGCCGTTGAGGTCCAGAGGTGAATTGTATGGGCTGTCTTTTAGCGTCAAGAAAAGCCCCCTGTAATAAGGGACCGGTTTACCCTCTTCGTTCCTTGCGGCAACGGTCACGACATATTTTATCTTGTCCTTGAATGAGGCCATGGCCGTGGCGTATGCGGTCGAAGAGAGCTCTCCGAAGGATATATCGCCGTCCGCGAGCTTGCTTAAGAGCTCTTCGGTATCGGCATACACAAGCTCCGTCGGTTTGCCGATCTTCTCCGAAAGGTACTTTGTGAAGACCGCAAGGCTTTCGCGGCTGTTCGGATTTGAAGGAAGCACACCGTATTTAAGCACCGCCTCTTCTGCAAAGGCGTTAAACGTTAACAATAATAGAAAGAGTGTCAAAAAACGTTTCATAATTCATTCCCCCTCTGTCATTGCGAACGGAGTGAAGCAATCTCCTGCACTGGATTGCTTCGCCCGCATCAAGCGGACTCGCAATGACAAACTCTTAGAATCCAGGCACCACTTCCCAAAGGTGCTTCTTGTAAAAATCGACCGCGCCGGGAACCACTTCCTGAACATCCTTGCCGAGTGTCTTTAATATCTCTCTTATCGAATCGTAGCTCTTGGGATTGGCCGGCGCTAATCCTTTTGCGTCATACATTGCGTTGAGGGCGCCAGTCACGGAAGGAGCGACTCCTATCACCTGAAGAGTTCTCTTCAGGTTCTCTTTAAGCCCCGGCGTCAGGTCTTTTCTGAAGGCTATGGGAGGCGTAGGAATCGGGTCCGACGTGAATATCACAGGGATATTGTCTATCATGTCTGGATATTTGTTAACGAGCTTAAGTCTTGCGTCGTGTATCCTTCCGTCGGGGTCCCTTTCGTAGAAATAGATGGCGCCCGCGTTGATGAGCCCGTTATGGACCATTTCAATTACGCCGTCGTAATTACCGGCAAAGCTCGTGCTCTTGGGGGTTATTTTCTTCTGGTTGAAGACATAGAGAGGCATTAGGTATCCGGCCATAGAAAATGGATCTGAATATACGAACGTTCTGCCGTTGATATCTTCAACCGTTTTTATGCCGGTATCGTTCCTTGTGATGATGCCGGAGCGGTAAAACAGCTTTCCGTTCTCGCCCATCAGCTGAAAGACGGCCTCGGCCCTTGACCAGTCCTGCGCCAGGAGATAACCAAGTGAATTGATGAACGCGATATCTATCTTTTTGGAGGCGATACCGTCTATGAGCGCCATGTAATCCTTTGCAAGGAACGGCTCCACCTTCAGGCCGCTCTTCTTGGCCAGTTCATCGCAAAATATCTGGGCGCTCGCCGCCATAACATCCTTTGCGGCCGAGGGCATGAAACCGACCACCAGAGGCGTCTTTTCTGTCCCTATCTTTGCCTCTTCCCTCACCTTGCAGGCCTTGCAGCCGGAAAACATCATTGCCAGGGCGATGACCACCAGTGTTATTTTTTTCATATTTTCTTCCTCCTGTTATCTCACTTCTTGCTTCTTGCCTCCTGCTTCCCGCTTCCTACTTCCTGCCTCCTGCTTCCAGCCTCCTGCCTCTTCAGCTTCCTGTCCATGGCGCTCCTGTATGCAAGGAAGGCTATTGCGCCGATTATAAGGACAACGCCGATAAGCTCATGCGCCGGCGGAAGCCTTTGACCGTAAAATATCGCCAGCAAATAGGTCGCAATGACACCGGCAATGATGCTTGCCGAACGGTTGGCCGGAACGGTAAATGTGTTCTCGCGCTTATCAAGGAATATGAGACTGCCAAAAAGTCCCGTGCCGTAGGAGAAAACGCCGATCAAAAATGCCTGAAGCGTGTGCCCCTTGAACGGGAAGAGCGTAAAACCTTCCCATATCTTTCCGGGTATCGACTCGGCGCTCATCTGCGCGCCCACAAGACCCACAACAAAGAGCGCGGCGAACAAAAAGAGGTTCGCGACCATCTGTTCCTCGGTAAAATACCTCTTCTTCTCTTCCACATCGTCGCTCTTTGCGCGGTTGCTCATAAAGAAGAGCCTGAAGAAATAAACGAAGAGATAGAGCGATATGTCGCAGATAGCCACAACGGTCATGCTGGTCCCGACCTTCCCAAAAAGGGCTACAGTCAAGGCCGAGAAAGAGAGAATGGCCGCCACCCAGGAAGGCCAGTATATCTTGCGTTTACGCCTTACGGCTACAAGGTCAACTATGGGGGCGAGGACAAGGACCCCGCCTCTCATCAGGAGCATGGCAAAAACGATGCTCACGCCCTCGAACGTATAGGCAAGCGTTGTGGTTATTATCTGGCCGGAGGTGCAGATGCCGGAGATCAAAGTGAACCACTGCGGACGCGGGATAGAGATGCCAAGGACCTTGCTATGCGTTGCATATTTCCACCAGCCGGAGAACGTGAGAAAGAGGAACATCGAGAGAGAGCTGGCAAAGATAACAACTGGCTGTATCTCAAATCCGGAAAAACCAACGCCTCCCATCCCCGAAAAGAGCCCCTTGGTGAGCATCTTCGTCATCATCGAGTAAGGGACGTAAGCGGCAAAGTAGCCGAAACATAAGGCGGCAATGCCGAAGACTGCGAGCCTCTTCTTCAAGTTGTCAAGGAATCCCATTTCTCCCCCTTTCGGTTGGTTGGAACGCGAGGGCAAGCTTATATTTTAATGTTTTAATGTAAAGGATAAATTATTCCGGGGAGACACGCGGTGTGTCTCCCCGGATGCAAATTGTTCTTGTGTTTTTGATGTGTCGTGCCTATTTTCCTAAGTATATGAAAACAAACTCCAAACAATTAGGTTCCGCAGAGATAATGAGTACGGCAGAAGGAAGACAGTACCACATAGGCCTTGCACCGGGAGAAGTTGCGCCTTTCATCCTCATGTGCGGCGATCCGGCGCGAGCAGAAAAAGTGGCCCGACTCTTCGACGAGGCAAAAGCACCCATCGCGCACCGCGAATATGTCACGGTAACAGGCAAATATAAGGGCGTACCGGTATCCATCATGGCTACCGGAATGGGGCCGGACAACACAGAGATAGCAGTAGTTGAGCTCTCTCAGGTCGTGAAAAACCCGACCTTCATCCGCATCGGCACCAGCGGGGCCAACAAAGAGAACATCAGTAACGGCGACCTTGTCGTCTCGAGCGGCGCCGTAAGGCTCGAGAATACATCCACCTATTTCGTTCACGAAGGTTTTCCAGCCGTGGCAAGTCACGAAGCAGTACTTGCACTCCTGGAATCGGTAAAAAGGACGGGGGCTAAATTCCACTTAGGTCTCACCGCCTCCATGCCCGGCTTTTACGGGGCTCAAAGCAGGACCACCCCGTTCTTCAAGCCGCGATTCAAGGACCTTCCCGGGGAACTTGCGACAATGAACGTCTCGAACAATGAGATGGAAGGATCGTCACTCTTTACCCTGGCGGCAATGGCAGGATTCAGGGCCGGAATGGTCTGCGGAATAATCGCGGAGAGGCACAAGAACAGGTTCATATCGCCCGAGGGCCTTGCAAAGGTGGAGATGGACTGCATAAAATGCGGCCTCGGTGCTGTGGAAGTGCTGGCCAAAATGGACAAGGCGCGCGGAAGCGAGCCGTATTGGACGCCCGGCATGTTATTGAAGGCGTAATTTTTCCAGAACGCTCCGTCAACCAGGCCGCTTCGGGCAGGCGACCTTGCAAAATTGGCCTTGCGCGCGATGTTCGGAGGTGCAATAGTCGGCCGCATCAACGCTGGCATGGCGGGACTGCTGACGTGAATGAACAAATGACAATACACAAATTACAAACAATAGACAAATTACAATAAACAAAATGGCGGGTAAAAAGAAAGAATACGATCTTGAAAAAAGGACGCTTGAATTTGCAAAGGACATATTAAGATTGTGCAAGAAGTTGCCGGAAAGCTACATTAATAGGGAATTGACCTCACAGCTGGTCCGTTCCAGCGGATCGGTCGGAGCTAATTACAGAGAGGCCAATGAGGCGCTCGGGAAAAAGGACTTCAGCTATAGAATGCGGATAGCCAGAAAGGAATGTAAAGAAAGCAGTTACTGGCTTGCACTTGTCGAAGAAGCAAATCCGGCACTTAGTAATGGGCACCTCTATAAACCCATTGTTATGTCATTGCGAGGAGCGTCCAGCGACGAAGCAATCTCCATAAATCAAGTGTTTATGGGGGATTGCCGCGCCCCTTCGGGGCTCGCAATGACAGCGTGAG
>Ga0210019_1003353_pt1 | contig 14753 bp, 14 predicted proteins | sample CryGeyCG2114_020_2_FD_183969 | JGI IMG/M metagenome (GOLD analysis project Ga0210019, IMG submission 183969) | Groundwater microbial communities from aquifer - Crystal Geyser CG11_big_fil_rev_8/21/14_0.20 (SPAdes) (version 2) | ecosystem: Environmental > Aquatic > Deep subsurface > Groundwater ...
GACCTCAAGCGCTTTGCTACCAAGGATGACCTCAAGCGCTTTGCTACCAAGGATGACCTCAAGCGCTTTGCTACCAAAAGTGATCTGTGGCAGTTGGAAGAAAGAATCGATGGTTTAGAGGAAAAAATCAGTCGCCTGCCGACGAAAAACGAATTTTACACTAGCATGGATAAATTGATGGGTGAAATAGAAACCATGCGCCAGGAAAATATTATCTCTACGGACATGAAGCGGCAGGTAAACGAACATGAAGAGCGGCTGGAAACAGTTGAGGAGAAACTGGAAATTAGGACTTTGGCCGCGTAGATATATTTTGGGTCTAAGAAACGAAAGAATTAATTACCGGGTTTAAAGATGAAATTTTGAGAGCGGTTGATGGCGTGATGAAATAAATCCAAGACAACCGGGAAGAACGGGAAGTTTTGATTGGCCGGACTTTTGAAATGGAACAACACTCCCCTGCCGGGGTCTAATCGACCGAGTTAACCGTCTGGACTAGATTATTTTCTTGTTAAGACAACGATAATAAAAACTCTTGTAAAATTTGAGAATATTTTTCTAAACTTTTTATACTAACCCATTCTTTATCGGTACCAATTCCGCCGCCAATTGGTCCAAACTCGATTGCTGGGCAATTAATCTTAGTGAAATGTCTGGCATCGGATGAACCTTGAGCTTGTCGGTATTGAGCTTTCGACTTCATTATTTTCTCTGTTGCGGCTTTTAATATTTTAATGATCTTGTTATTTTTGTTAACAATAATTGCTGGTTCCTTCAGGATGACTTTAAGACTGAAGCTTTTCGACAGCAATGACTTTATTTTTTTTAGAATACTATTTTCATCCCTGGAGGGAAAACGGATATCTAGCCAAACTGAGCAATCATCAGGAATCTTGTTAAATGCCTGGTTTTTGGTTTCTATTCTGGCTAAATTGACAGATGTTGATCGACCCGGTTTTTTCGGATTGGGAAATTTTTTAGCTAACAAGCTAAGAAAATGCTGCATTTTCCATACAGCATTATCTCCTTTCCAGGGATAGGCACCATGGGCGGTTTTTCCAAGAGTAGATATTTTTAACCATAAGATACCTTTCGCCTGATTAGTTATCTGAAAGTTGGTTGTTTCTCCGGCAATAACTAAATCTGCTCTCACCCCCTGATCGACTTGATATTTAGTACCATTAAGACCACCAATTTCTTCATCGGTGACTAACTGCAGGGCGATTGGATATTTGACCTTGTTAGCTACTTTTTTAAATACGGCAATTAAACAGGCAACATTACTTTTCATGTCCATCGAGCCAACGCCAGACAATCGGTCTTTAGAAATTTTTGGAGTATATTGAAAACTTTTTCCAGGGATAACATCAAGGTGACCGTTCAAAATAATTTTAAATTGCCTATAACTTTTCTTCTGATTGTGGATTAAGGCACTGGGATAGCCATTTTTTGTAAACTTTTCTAGTTTAAAATCCTTGAGTTCAGTTAAACATAACTTTAAAGCCTCAGTGGGATTAGAAATTTTGATTAGTTTTTTAGCTAAGATTAAGATTTTGTCCATAAGATATAATACCTAATTTTAAGCAAAGATTTCAGCCCAAATGGCGGCAAAGTTACCATGAACGTTGCCTTTTGCCATTTCAACTTCTCCATCGGGGATTAAATTTCTTAATCCGCCGATAAACATGGTTTTTTCTGGCGTACCATCTTCTGTATATAAGAATAACCGATCAATATATCCAATCGAGCCGGGATGACTCGGATTTGTATTAAAGACTCTGGTAATAGTAAGCTCTGCCTGAGCAACAAACTCCTTAATTATTTTTAAGCCATTTTTTAACTTACCTGCCAGGGTTTTACTCCCCGCCTGTTCTCTTATGTGCTGATAACAACCGTAAAAACCCTTTACGGGCTTTAAGCGAATATTTAATTCCGATTTGATTTTTCCGTCAGCGTTAACTAATCCTTTCTCGGCCAGAAAAGCCAAAAATTCAGGGCTGTCAAGGTCTTCTGGTTTGGTAACAGTAAAACCCATACCCATTGGTTCCAGATAAGCTTTAGTATCGTTGATGGCATTTTGGGGATCACTGTCAAGATCGTCAATATTGAAGGAAATAGAATTTTCCCTAATGACCTTTCTGGTTTGGGGATTTTGGAGCAAAGGAATATCAATTTTACTGCCAGGGTTTTGTAATATATCTAAGGGTAATGAAGTACGGGAATAAAGAATATATTGACATTCTCCGTTATTTTCAGCTAAATGGGCGTCAAAATCCTCAGGACCGAAAAAATAATCAAAACCGGATAAAGCGTGAATATATTCAGGATTATGACGACGGGGATCGTCAGGGGTTAAGCCAAATTCGGTAGCGAGCATGTGTTCGTATTTGCTTTTAGTGACGGCCAGTAAGGCTACCGGCCGGTGATATTTTTCTCGAAATCTGTCTAAGGCAGCATCCATGTTTTGCTGAAAACGGGATGGTTGTCCATTCCAGCTAAATATACCCCGCATTAAATTATATCTGGCTAAAGAATTTTCTATTTCAAAGATCCTGGGTTTTAGGATGTTAACAACAGCCTCAACAGGCATGTCTACTAGTTGACTGATTAATTGTTCAGGCAGTCCTTTCATATCGATTTGAACAAAAGGGTTAACTCGTTTCCCCTCAGATGTTTGGCAGTACTTATAATCGTCTGGCCATTCTTGGTTTTTTTTAACCAAGCTCTGGAAAACTTGATTGTATTCCTGAAATATTTGTGCCAATGCCTCTACTATTACGGGCGGGTATTGGACAGAATAGTCACGAAAGGCTAAATGAGTTTCTTGCTCTCCAGCTTCATTAATTTCTGGGATATCATTTCTGACGATAATTTCACCTAGGTCTTTTGCTTCGATTTCTGGCGGTCCAGGAGTATAAAGGCGGGCATGATATTCTTTATCGGGATCATTTGGAAAAACAATTAATTCATGAAATGGTACTCTGCCTTGGATAATGTCGTTAAATTTAATTCCACCAACTTTTAGCCTAAATTTATCTAGGTCAGGTTGCGACATTTCAACTTGAGTCGAAGCGCCCATATTAAGAAAGGCTAATTGTGCGGCCTCATTACTGACAATGCGATTAACAGATTCAAATATTGCACTATAAGTGCCTCCTAATAAGTCATGTTGGTCGATTAAGCCTTGTTGATATAAGAAAGCCGCATCAAAAAGATTATCGATTTTATCTTTCATGCTTTTTGCCGCTAAATATATGCAGACCTTCCTAGCTAAATCATTCTGGGACAAGTTTTGGTTGGCAAGCTCAGCAAATAAATGTTCAGGTAGTTGGTTTAATTGGACTGCATCAGTAGTGGCGGTAAACCACTGGTCGTTATAGAGCTCGGCGATAAATTGTCCACCTAATCCAAATTCCTCTAATCTTGATAGCTGAGATTGTCTTAATCGATTAACGGTAGTGTTGAAATCTTCTTTAGGATTTGCCCCAGTCAATTCGTATAATAAGTGCGACAAAATTTTTCGTTGTGTTGCGGATTTATCACTCTGCGAGGGAATGTCTTTAGTTGCCGCATCAATGGCACTTTTAATAGTTGAGCCTTTTTGATCTGGTGACCAGTCATCATATTTGGCAGATAGTTTAGCTTTACCGAAATTAGAAGAGTAAAAAGTAATTTTTCCTGATTGACTTTCGCCAACAACTAAAAATTGGCCAACCTTGATTGGCGCAGAAATATTTTCTGTTGGATGATATCGAGCGGCAATATCTTCGTCGACTTGGATTAAATATATTATTTGATCGCCGTAATCAATTAAGGCTAAGGCATTGTTACTTGATATCATTTGTTGTGCAAATGCATCCATAACAGGCTTTTGATCTGCATTAGCTCCTTGATTATTTTCGGTGGCCTCAATAGTTTCGTGAACTCTAAATTTATAATTACTTTCTGAAGTATCTAAAGAGTTATTATCAGAGTTGATAATTTTTGGGTTAGTTAAATTTCCATTGTCAGCTGTGATTACTAATAAAAATGATTGGTTTAGCAAAGGCTGCAAATTAGGAAATCTAAACCGAAACCAGGAAGAACTGACTAATTCTTTGCCAAATGAGGTGATTGTTGCAACCTCATTTGGTTTTAAGGCCAGCCATCCAGATGTTCCAGCCTCATTAGATAGTAAAACCACAGATTGGCCATCGGCAAAAGTATGGGCCGATTCGTTAGTAAGATTTAATGTTTCTCTCTCAATTGCCATAAAAAAACCTCCTGATGAAAGGAGGTTGGTTAATAAATATTTTTGGTTAATTTATCCCGCCAGACCTCCCTCGTTAAAGAGGTTAATAAGGACGGTAATCACGAGAACCTGTTTTTGCATTAAAAAGAATTATATCGTAAAATCATAGGTATGTCAACATTGAGGAAAAGCCCTTATTGGTTATGGGATTATGACCTGACGGAAAAAGACGTGAGGCGGATTTTGCGCGGCAAAAACGAGGTCGAGCGGCGTTGGCTGATGGGTCGGATTTTAACCCATACCAGTTATCCGGATATTTGGAATTATTTAACCGTTAAGGATATTGTCAGCCAGTGGCCGAATTTGCGCTTGCGCCGGGAGATTAAGCGCAATTGGGAAGGAGCTTTAAGGGTTTGGGGCTATGCCGATCAAATTTAACGTCAATCATATCCTTAAGCCGTTTCAGGTGAAATTGCTGCAGTTATTTTTTGCCACTGATTTTGCCCGGCCGTTTTTTCTAACCGGCGGTACGGCTCTAGCCGCTTTTTATCTGGGACACAGGGAAAGTAAGGATTTCGACTTTTTCAGTTTGGAGCAATTCGATCCGGAAGCGATGAAGCGGGCCGTGGACGAAATTGCTGCCAAGGCCGGAGCCAGTGTCAATTATAAAGTCCGCAGTCAGACCTACAACGAAGTTTATCTGACTAATAAAAAAGAAAAATGGGAGCAAAGAATCGATTTTGTACTGGAACAGCCGGTTTATTTCGGCCGCAAAGAAACGATTGAAGGCATTGTCGTGGATAATTTGAAAAACATTGGAAGTAATAAAATTTTGGCAATTTACGGCCGATTTGAACCGAAAGATTATATTGACCTGTATTTTTTGATTAAAAAGGCCGGGTTTAAATTTGACCGATTATTTGAGATGGCCAAAAGGAAAGATTTGGGCTTGTTTGAGTTCTACTTTGCCAACTGCCTGTATCCGATTGATGAACTGGAAGTTTTACCCCGGATGAAACAAGTGGTAAGTATCAAAAAGTTGACAGAATTTTACCGGGCCTTGCGGGAGAAACTACTGGAAAAAGCTAAACCGTTGAAGTGATATTAGGCTTAGCCGGCTTGGGTGGCCACGGTCCGATCGGAAGACAGCATAAAGCTGGTGCCGGCTTTTTTGACACTGGCCCAATAAATCGATTTGGCCTGGTTGCGCAGATTAGTCAGCTGTAAACAAGTCCGGCTGTCGTGGACCGACCGGCGGGCAATTTCCAAAAGCGAGATTAAGCGTTTGAAGAAGTTTTTGTGGTAAACGCCGGGGGAAACGACCATTTGGAAAGCGGTTTTTTCCGCTTCGACCATGATTCCGCCGACCTCTTTAGCCAATTGTTTAATCTTGATCTGCAGGCTTTCGATTTCCAGCTTTTCCTGCTGGCGCTTGCTGGAATAGACCACCTGGACTTCGTGCTGGGTCTGTTCAAACCGCTGGCGTTCCTGTTGGCGGACCCGGTTTTCCTGCTGGTTTAAGAATGACTCAAAATCAAAGGGTTTATCGGCCATAGCCGCCTTGCCCGCCGGAGCTTTAGCGGAAGCGCTGGTGTCTTTAAACGCTTCCAGAAAGTTATCGAATTTGGGAAGAGACTTTTTCTTTTTGCTTTGATCAAAAGTATCCATTTGGGGGCGATTTTACCCTAGAGCGGTTAAAAAGTCAATGGCTTTCTTTTTGCGCAAGACCACGCCGATGTAGGCCCGCTCCGAGGGAGTGTTTAATTGCTGTTTTAACTTGGGGTCGCCGGCTTCGGCAATCATCTTGTCGATTTCCGCGTCGGTGACCGTGAATTTTTTGGCTTCGGCAATTGATTGCAAAATCAGTTCCAACTTGAGGGAATTGACGGCGGTTTGGGCATATTCGGCTTTGATTTGTTCAACGGTTTTTTGGTTGGAACCGGCGTATTGGTCGATGGTTAAACCCAGTTTCTGCAGTTCCGCCAGTAATTTGGCTAAAAGCCGGTCGCGCTCGGATTCGATTAACAGTTCCGGCAGGTCCGGCTTGACCTCGGCAATTAAGGCTTGGGCGATCAAATTAAATTTTTGGGTCTGGGTCAGTTCTTTTTTCTCTAAATTGCTTTTGATCAGGGCGCTTCTGACCGTGCCTTCGTAATTGCCTAATTTAACCTCGGGCAGTTCACAGCTTTTGGCTTTAAATTGCCAGGGCTGGTTTTCTTCGGCTTTAATAATCGTAATTTTCGGACCCAGGGCCGGTTTGAGCTGATGTTTCTTGACAGCGGCGGCGTAGGATTCGGGCAGGAGCCGGTTGATGACCTCGCCGTAGAGCCGGCCTTTATCTACTTGTTTTTCGACTAAATCTTTAGGGGCTTTGCCCTTGCGGAACCCTTTAAGATCGGTGGTTTTAACCAGTTCGTCCAGAACCTGGTTGTGGGTCTTTTTGACTTCGGTCCAAGGCAGGGAGAACTCCAGTTCGAAAGTTTTTTGGGGCAGCCAGGTCAATTTAGAATCGGTTTGAGCCATGGCGGATTATAACATATTATTCGTAACGGATGGCTTCAATGGGAGGAAGTTTTGCCGCCCGGCGGGCGGGAAAGACGCCAAAAATAATGCCGATGGCGGCGGAAACAAAAAAAGCCACTAAAACGGCGGTTAAATTAATAGCGGCGGGAAAAAATGGTTGAGTGACTAGAACAATTAAGCCGGCTAAGAGCAGGCCCAGTCCCCCGCCGAGAACGGAAAGAATAACGGCTTCGGTTAAAAATTGCCAAAGGATATCCGGTTGAGTGGCCCCGATGGCCCGACGGATGCCGACTTCTTTGGTTCGTTCAGTGACGGAGGCATACATGATATTCATGATGCCGATGCCGCCGACGATTAAAGAAATTGAACCAATGGCAATCAAAACAAGATTGATAATGGAAAAAATCTGATTAATTGAGGATAGAATTTCAGTTTGTTCGGCGACAGAAAAATCATCTTCTTTATAGCGTTTGAGCAATGTTTGAGTGATTTGTTGTTTTAGGAGTTCGACATTGTCTTTATTATTTACCCCTAGATAAATGGAAAAAAAGTCTTTATTGGGATTGATTCGGCCGAAAACGGTGGTGTAGGGCATGATGGCGGCGGTGTCCATTTCCCGATCGCCATTTTTTTCCAGGATGCCAATGACCCGAAAACGCTGATTGTTGATGGTGACTTGACGGTTAAGACCATTTTTCGGTTCCTGAAACAATTTTTCTGCTAAGGTATAGCCTAAAACAGCGATTTTACTTTTTTTAGAGATGTCAGTTTTACTAAAAACTCTCCCGGTCAGAGTTTTCAGATTCATTAAGGAAAATATTTGTTCGTTGGCGCCTTGAACATAGCCTAAATATTTTTCTTTGTCTGCCTCGATGGCAATGCTTTTAAAATAAACCGGGACGACATAGTCAGCGGTTTTGATTTTTAATAAATTTTGATAATCTTTTTCGTCAAATTTAGCCCCGCCGGAAAAACCCGGGCCGAAACTGGCGCCTTCTTTAAAAACATTGCCGGGAAATATAATTACCAGATTAGCCCCTAATTTATCAAATTGATTGGCAATATAATTTTTTAAACCCAGTCCCAGGGCAATCAATAAAACAACTGAAAGCACGCCAATCATAATTCCCAGCGAAGTTAAAATGGTTCTGATTTTATTACGTTTAAAATCCCGAAAGGCGTCGAGGATAAGTTCGTTCATAGATATTTGGCGACGGCCTGTCCATCTTTAATATAAATTCTGGTTTTGGCCCGTTGGGCAACGTCGTGCTCGTGGGTAACCATGATGACGGTGGTTTTAAAGTCGCGATTTAAACTTTCGATTAAATTTAAAATATCGGCGCCGGTTTTTGAATCCAGATTGCCGGTTGGTTCGTCAGCCAGAATGATTTTAGGATTCATAATTAAGGCCCGGGCAATGGCGACCCGCTGCTGCTGGCCGCCGGATATTTTGTTGGGAAAAAATTGCTGGCGGTCAGTCAGGTTAAATTTTTGCAGTAAGATTTTAGCCCGATCGTAAGGATTAAAGTCAAGCTGGTTAAGGTGATATTTAAGCGGGAGGAGAATGTTTTCCAGGACAGTCATTTTATTAATAAGGTTAAATGATTGAAAAACAAAGCCGATAGTTTGGTTGCGGACATGGGAGAGGGCGGCATCGGAAAGTTTGCCGGCGTCCTGACCGTTAACCAGAATTTGACCGGACGAAGGGGTTTCGAGCAAGCCGATTAAATACATTAAAGTAGATTTGCCGGAGCCGGAAGAACCTAAGACGCTGACATATTCCTGGGAGTAAATTTTTAAGTTAATTTTCTCAATGGCTTTAACTCGATCGTCGCCAAGATAATAATATTTGCAGACATTATTTAATTCAATAACAGGAGTTTTGGCTTTCATTTAGATCGGTTGCCAGTGACAACTATTTGGCCGGTTTCCAGGCCGGAAATAATTTCAATTTCGGTGTCGGATTCAATCCCGGTAGCCACCTCTTTTTTGATAATTTTTTTAGCCTCGACCAGTTGGACTTGGCGGTTGTTAACCGCTTCAATCGGGAGGGTTAAAACTGCCTCTTTTTGATTGGTGGTGATAATCACTTCGCCGTTCATGCCGAGGCGGAAGGGATAATCGGGATCATTGGTTAAATTAAATTTGACCAAGTAGATCGTGCTGCCGGCGGCATCGGTACTGGATTGGAAATTAATGGAATCAACTGTCAGCGGCAGAGTTTGGTTAGGAAAGGCATCGAGGGTAAGCTGAGCGGTTTGGCCCGCGCTTAATTTGCCAATATCGGTTTCGTCGATTTCGGCTTCAAAGACCAGATGGTCCGGATCGGCCACGGTATAGACGGCGGTGGTTGGGGTAATGTTGCTGCCGCTAACCGGCGGTTCGGCGCGGGTGACAATGCCGTTAATCGGGCTGACCAGAGTGGCCAGCTTCAGGGCGATATCGGCAATTTCCACATCCAGAACCGCTTTGTCCAGATCGAATTGGTTTTTTTGCAAAATCCGGCCGATGGTGTCGGTCAGGGCCTTGTCCCGGTAAGTTATTTTAAGATCTTCGTCAAAATCAGCTCTTTCTTTGGAAAAGTCCAGCAAATATTTTTGCAGATCTTTTTGCAATTCCCGTCTGTCTAAACCGGCGATTGCCTGCCATTTATTGACCCGGTCCCCTTCTTTGACGCCGACCCAGGCCAGCCAGCCCGAGGTTTGGAATTTAAGATCGACTTGAGTGGCCGACTTGATTTTTCCGGAAGCGGTGACGGTTTGACGGATATCTTCCCGGGTGACAGGGGCCAGCTCATATTTTTCTTCGATCGATTTCGGCCGCCATTTCTGATAGGCAAAATAAGTGGCCCCTAAAATCAATAATCCTATAATTATTTTTTTTATCATAAGTGTCAGGGAGAGGAATCGAACCTCCACGGATTACTCCACAGACTCCTAAGGCCTGCGCGTCTACCAGTTTCGCCACCCTGACTTAAGGCATATTTTAACAGCGGTTTGGTGGGCTTGCCACTCCAGCCGGTCATCGAGCGGCCGGAGGTTGATCTGGCGGCGGTATTTTAACTCGAGGGCGGTGGTAATTAAATAGTCGGCCAAAGACGGGTTTTTCGGCAGCAGCGAGCCGTGCAGGTAGCAGCCGAAAACATTATTGACCCGGCAGCCTTCGGTTTGATCGGTGCCGTTATTACCATTGCCGGCCATTACCCGGCCCAAGGCTAAACCGGGCTGGTCCAGAAAAGTATTGCCGGAATGATTTTCAAAGCCGACTAACTTTCCCAATGAAGTGGTAATGACAATATTGCCGATCTTTCTGGTTTTGGAAGCCACCGTGTAAGCCGGAAAAATGCCGATGCCTTTAAGTATTGGTCCGGTAAACGGCTTGAAATAACGACCGAACAACTGATAGGAACCGCAGATGGTCAGCATGGGGACTCCCCGCCGCGCGGCTTGCTTTAAGACGGCAGACTGGCCGGGTAAATACCGGCTAACGCTGGCTTGCTGGCTATCCTGGCCGCCGCCGCCGAAAATTAAATCAAAACTACCGGCAACCAGAACCTCACCGGCACCCAGATTTTTTAATTTTAATTTTATCCCCCGCTGGGCACAGCGATAGTTTAAAGCGGCTACGTTACCCTGGTCGCCGTAAATATTTAAAAGATCCGGATAGAGATGAACCAGAGTTAGTTCCATGCTTGTTTGCCCAAACTTTGCCGCAGTTCCAATAAGGCCGTGTAAGTCGGCAAAATATATTTAATGGTCCCGGGAATTTTTCTTAAGGCCGCCAAGGCCGGGTAGATTTTAGGTTCGACAAATAAGTTTTTTGGATTACAGCCGGCATATTTGAGGCGCAAGGCCAGATCGCTGGCCCGGGTGCCGGTGACAATAATCGGTTTCCGGCGCCGGCCTAGACCGGTAAACGGCACATCCCAAATCCAGGAAACGTCGGTGCCGTCGGCCAGTTTGTCATTTAGGGCCAGCATAAATGGTTGGTTTAAGTGCCGGCGGTCAGCCAGCATCTGCCAAACGGCTTTAAAACTGGCCGGATTTTTAACCAGATTGATTTGATATTTTTGACCGTCAAGTTTAAAGACTTCTCCCCGGCCGAAAGCCGCCTTGGTCTTTTGGGCGCAGACGGCGGCCAGTTTAGGGTCCAGGTCTAAATGGCGGCAAACGGCTTCAATTGCCCAAAGACTGTCCTGGTTGAATTTTCCCCCGTACCGCGGCGGATACATTAAGCCGGCGCCGGGTAAAGATGAACCGAAGTAAGTTAAGCGCGGATGTTTTAGAATTTTCAGACGACGGTCGGCGGCATTGACTAAAACCCGGCTGGCCGAGGGTAACGTATCCAGGCTTTTTTGCCAGAGTTTAAGCAGATGATCAACTTCGCCGTAGCGGTCGAGTTGGTCCCGGGAGATATTGGTAAACACTATAATTTTTGGTTTAAGCGCTCTAATTGCTGCCGGAGCGGCGGCTTCATCAACCTCACAAATAGCCAGTTTAGACTTAATTTTTCCCAACCAGTTACTTTGATTAATTAAAGCGGTGGCGATTCCCCGAAGCAAATTTGAGCCGCTGCGGTTATGGCAGAAATTAATTTTACTCTCTGTTAAAACTGCCCCCAGCAATCTGGAAGTGGTGGTTTTGCCATTAGTCCCGGTGACGACGACAGATGCTAATTTATTTTTTTTAACAATTTGATTAATTAAAGTCGGGGTAAGTCTTAAGCCGATCAAACCGGGCAGGGCGGTGCCGCCGAAGCCGGCGATAAATTTGCTGATAATTAGACTTATAAGCATAGGACTTGACATATTATAAGTTACATGTTATTATAGGCCTTAGATCCGTCGGTAAAGCCTCACCGCAATACTGATGGATTTTTTTTGCCTATTTCATCTGGTCAATAAACTGCTGAACCCCGCGGGCCCAGGATCCGTCTGACAGAGGGGTATAGATGCCCATAATGGCTTCCGGAGTGGTTAAGCCTTCGCCGAAATAGTTTTTGGCCAGGCCTTTAACTACGGCATCGATCGCTTCTTCGTATGAGGCAAACCCTAAAGTCCCCCGGCTGTGAATGCCCCAGCCCCAGCAATTAAATGAATCGTCGGGAATTTTTTTGCATAAATTTGATTCCTGCTGGGCGATAGCCACTAACAGCCGCGGGTCGATCCGGTAAGACCGGGCGGCATTAACCAGGTAATCGGCGTGGGGCAGAAGCGGTGAATTATATTTAGCCAAATAAGCTTTGATGATTTCCGGGACGGCGTCTTCGGTTTTAACTTGATAAGAAAGGGCCCCTAAAACTTGCGGATTGACGGCATGGGAAGAAACTGCCTCGGTGACTAGCCGGTTTGCCTGCGGCCGGAGCGATACCGGCGCCAGGCGATTGAGTTTAAAATAACTCATCAGGGAAATGGCTAATACCAGGTTGGCGGTTAACCACCAACCCAAGACCAGGCTCAACCTTTTCATTGATTTATGTTAAACTAGCTTGATCTTTCGGGCAAGTGGCGGAACTGGCAGATCTGCCTGCGCAGGCAGGCGCGCAACGCCATATAGAGTATTAAATTGCCACGGTGCTGGAATTGGCAGACAGGCACGCTTCAGGAGCGTGTGTCCTTTTCGGGCGTGTGAGTTCAACTCTCACCCGTGGCACCAAATTGCGACCTGTCGCGGCCGCGCGCAGCGCGGCCCAGGGTTTTTGCTTGATGTGATAGACTTTTCTGTCTTTTAAGAATAGGTTCAATTCCGCTTTTTTGAGCCAGTCGGCTAAAGCCGGCGTCAGAGCCGAAATTTGGCTTGGTTCTTGAGTGGTGAGAGGCGGCTGGCCGGGTTCAATTCCGGTTTTATCTTCGCCTTCATTTTCAGCGATTTTTTGGTACTTTCTGGATATCTTCCCGGCTTGGATGGTTAGCCGGACAAAGTCTTTGGCTTTCTCAATGTTATCGTTTTGGAACTCGGCAATATGAAGCAGGCGTTCTTCGATAGTTTTTCTTTGATCGGTTAATTCGTTTTTCTTGGCTAGATATTCTTCCCGGCTGATGGTCATATCCAAATAAAGGTTTAACAGTTGGTTTAGCTTGGCGGCGGTTTCGTCAAGTTTGGCGTTTAACTTGGCCTTGGCTTGGCCCAAATGGCCGGCGGCGCTTTGCTCGTCTTCGGATAACCGGTCCAATAGCCACTGGCCGGATTTTTCCGGCAGGGATACATCCTTGCAGATTTCAAACAAATCTTTTACCGCCAATTCCTTAGGCATATACGATTGGCGGCATTGGTGGATTTTCGAGGTTTTGGTGCAGTGGTAGTATCTAAAATCCTGCCTGCCGCCGTTTTTGTAGTGTTTGGTTTTGATCGTTTGGGTAATGCTTTGGCCGCACTCGCCGCATTTAATCAGCCGGGAAAAAGTAAAGGGAAAGTAACCGCGCTGGTTGGCCCTAATCCAAGGCCCGTTTCTTTTTTCGATCTGCTCCTGAACTTTGTCAAACAGGCTTTTGCCGATTAACGCTTTGTGTTTGCCTTCATAGTATTCTCCGGCGTACTTGAACAAACCATAATAGAAAGGATTTTGCAGGATTGTTTTTCTCAGCCGGTCCGACCGCATCGGCTGGCCGCCGGGATCTCTTTTATTCGGCTGGGTCTGCCAGCCTTGTTCAAACAAATAGCTGGATAAATCGATCAAGGTATATTTTCCGGAAGCGTACTTTTGAAACAGCCTGATTACCACCGGCGCCCATTTCTTGCTGACGGTGATTGTTTTTCTGCCGTCGATCCGGGAATTTCGATAGCCTAACGGGGCCAAACCGGGAAATGTCCCGCGCCTGGCCTTGGCTACCAAACCTCTCTTGGTGTTGACCGCCAGATTATCCACGTAATTTTTGGAAGTGGCAAAAGCAATTGATAACATAAACTTGCCGCTGGGATTATTTTGAAAATCCACGGTAGGAAATTTAAGGTCAGTTAATTGGCCGGTGTCCAGTAGATGGATAATCTGCCCGGCGTCAACGGCATTCCGGGCCAAGCGGTCGGCGTGCCAAGATAGAATCCCGTCAGCCTCACCGGACTGAATCCGGTTCATCAGCTCGTTAAATACTTTCCGGCCCGGCTTTTTGGCGGTTTGGGATTCAATCAGACTGTCAATTACTTGAAGATTATTCTTTTTGGCAAAATCCCGGAGTTCGTCCAGCTGGGCGGGAATGGATAACTGCTGGCGTTCTTCGCTCTCCATCGACTTTCTAGCGTAGATAAAATATTTGGGCATTACCTTTAGGATAAACTTCGGGTTTTATTGTTGTCAAGTGGACGGTGGAATCGATCTACGGAAATATGGCAACCGGGGTACGGGTAGGAGTAGGGATTACTTGAGTTGGTTTGATCGTAGGAGCCATTGTTGGGAATTCTGAAAATTCCCAAAATGCAAAAGTGTTGTGATTGCAATAATAAACTATTCGTCTATAATTTCCAGTTTCCGGATCAATATCGAACCTTAATGCTTCACCAACCACCATCCTTTCAACGGTCCAAGTTGTATTGATTTGATTAAATTTGCTCGGTTCATGTGGAATTTCATTCCCTTGTCTATCCTCAAATTTAAATACTGCAAAATCATCGCCGTAGTTACTACCGTAAGTAATTATTTTAAATTCAATATTCCCAACATTTACATAGTCTCCTGGACGTAAAGTTACTGAATGTTGAGGATCATTACATCGTTCATTTTTATTTTTTGAACAAGCAGCTAAAAAAGCAGCCCCCAAACCTAAAGCTGCTGCTTTTAAAAAATCCCGTCGTGATAATTCTTTTCCCATAACGATTTATTATACTATATTATAGGTCAATTTGAGTACATGTCGAGTACATGTCAAGTATGTTCGAAGCATGGGTCACTTCCGTAAGGTCAGATTTATAAAAAGTTTTTATTCCTTATTGTTTTTCGATTTCGTATTTCTCTGAATTTAAAAATCGCTGAAAATAAATGGTGTTTTATTTCGTCAGTGGTTATTTTT
>Ga0210019_1003359_pt1 | contig 14735 bp, 24 predicted proteins | sample CryGeyCG2114_020_2_FD_183969 | JGI IMG/M metagenome (GOLD analysis project Ga0210019, IMG submission 183969) | Groundwater microbial communities from aquifer - Crystal Geyser CG11_big_fil_rev_8/21/14_0.20 (SPAdes) (version 2) | ecosystem: Environmental > Aquatic > Deep subsurface > Groundwater ...
TTTATGATTGGGGACGATGGCTATTCTGCAATCTGCGTGTTTTAGTACGATATGGCTTCCAGTTTGTCGTACCTTTTCAAAACCCATTTGCTGAAAAGCTTTGATAAGCTTTCGAGCAGATACAATGGGTAGCTTAGGCATGAACGTGAATAGGAACTATAAATTGTCGTTTGAATACTTCATCGTCCTGTGGTTCTTCGGTATCAAATTCAAGATACAACTCAATTGCCTCTTGAATATTTTTCATGGCCTCCTCAACAGTATCGCCCTGAGAGGCACATCCGGGAAGACTTGGAACCCATGCCGAGTACCCACCCGCTTCCTCTTCTTGAAGAACAGCGGAGTATTCGAGAACTTTCTTTTTTTGGATCTTTTGACTTCTCATGCCATTATTATACACAAATATGATGCAAGGAAAGAAGGAGGAGAGCAGAATAGAGGAGTTTACTTCCTGAAATCATCTAAAGTGAGACCAGCTTGTTTAACGATGCTTTTAGTGTACCTATAGCCAAATCTCCCGTGTGCATCGGCACCACGGTAGTTTTATGTGTTTCTGGGCTGTCAGAACAGGAGTTTTCGGCATATTTGCCTATGTCACAAAACTTTGAATTGAAGTATCAATTTCAATTTTTCTCGAAGTCAGATAAACCTCCTCATGATCATGCCCAGGGATAGGTTCACCCATATCACGAACTGATTCAAGGTATATCTTGATTGCTCCCTCAGTATTTTTTGCTGCTTTATCTGGAGTTTTTCCAAAATCAGAGATCCCTAGACTAGGCACATGAGTTACAAACAGATATGTACCATCTGGTTGTTTTTCTTTTTCAATCAATATATTGTAATTTAAGACTATTTTTTTCATATCCTTCTATTATACAATTAACCATTACAATTACTCGAGTAAATATATTGCAGATTGCGTGCGGATAAAATGAGGAGCATAATTGATGTGTAATTATATCCCTCTTTTTACATTCTTTCCCTTGATTTATGAAAATTCCTATGATAGATTTTCTGTATGTCACTTACCTCAGACGACCTCTCCAAAATCGGCAATCTAATCGAAACTAAACTTGAGGAAAAACTCGAACAAAAGTTCGAGGAGAAACTCGGTCCGATTCAAAAAGATATTTCTACTCTGAAATCTGACGTATCATCTCTCAAAACAGATGTATCCACTCTCAAGACCGACGTATCGTATCTCAAGAAAAAAGTCAATAAGATTGACCGTACCCTAGATGCAACGATTCGTCTTTTTGACGGCGACGTAACTGATCTCAAGAGGAGAACAACTCAAATCGAGGATCATCTTGGACTACCGACTCCACAGTAATTTTCAAAGTGCTTTCTTTTTCCACAAAAAACTCCCTCGAGGGAGTTTTTTGTGTAGTTTGTAGCTTTGACCGTTTACGTTTATACCTGATGAGGATGTTCGAGCAGTCTGATTCGATCTTCATGATCGCCGATTGCGATACGGTGACCTCGTTGTTCTTTGTATAGCATATGTTCCTTCTCAGTATTTTTATCAAGCAATTCGTATATTTTTAGAATTTCTTGGGTAATACTTCCGATGATTTCATCTTGCATTTCATCCTTCATTTTATTGAGGTCTTCTTTCGTTGCAAAATTCTTCAGATCATCTTTCGTTGCAAAAACTTTGGAGAGCTTTTTTATATCTTGATCAGTAATCATATACAGATGATACTACATAAAAAGAAAGTTAATGTCAAGATCAAAGACAGATGTAATTACACACAATATAAGGAAGGTATGAAATCAGATTCATAAATCATAAATCATAAATCATAAATCATAAATCGCGGAGAATATATTGGTCTTCATTACGCTTTCTTTTTCATCCATACACCTGCTCCAAGTCCGAGCATATTGAGTGCGCCAAAGGCAAGAAGGGGAGCACCAGCATCTGGAGTAGTCGTCACCGGTTGCCCACCTTTTGTGGTCATAGTGACCTGTTTTTCAAGACAAAACTGCGAAGTATCCTCATCATACACATTGTCTGTTTTTGCCGTTGCTTTATTGTTCATACACATCAGTCCCTGATCTGCAGGAAGCTGATCTTGTGGCTTAATCTGAACAGTGATTTTTTCTAGCTTTCCTTCACCACTTTTGAGTTCGGGGTATGTCCATGAGATTGTTCGCGTATTTGCATCGTATTCACCTGGTCCTTCAACCGCATCAACCCAATTTGGGAGAATATCTTTTATCTGAATATTTGAAAGAGTGATGTCAGAGGTATTTTTTACCTTGACCTGAAAAGTTACTTGTGCACCTGGTGCAAACCGAGGATCAGAAGGTGAAAGATTATCGACGTATACTGCTTGACCACCTTTGGTCTGATTTCCCGTCATTACCATCTTGTCAACTATGATTGAGTATGAAGAAGCACCTCCGTCATATTGACCATACTGACCATAGTCAGCACGGACAGATGAAGCACTAAGAATGCTTACGAGTGAAAGTATTATGGCGATAAAAACATTTTTCATAAGTATGTATTGATTTGTCAATCCGCCAGTTGGCGAAAAGCCTTTATACAAATCAAAATAGAAAATATAATGTGGACATTATATTATAGGTTTAATCATTTGTCAACTATAGGATATACTTAAAATTTCTAATTTCCAATTTCTAATTTCTAATTTATAATAATCCTATTATGACAAGACTTAACGCAGCTGAACTGAGAGATATTTCGGAATCTGATGCAGATGATATCAGCTTCAATATTCAGCGCAAACCGCTTTATTTCATCTTGGAAAACATATATGACACCTACAACATCGGTGGTATTTTTCGTTTGGCCGATGCATTGGCTGTCTCAAAGATCTATCTGTGTGGTGAGATGGAGACGCCTCCGAATCACAAAATAAAGAAGGCAAGTGTTGGGACATATAAAATAGTTCCTTGGGAATACAAACCTTCAGCCATAGAGGCGATTGAGGAGCTCCGAAAATGCTATCCTGTCATTCTGAGTGAAGCGAAGAATCCAGAAAAACATGGATCCTTCTCCCGACAGTTGCGTCGGGATCAGGATGACAAAAAAAATATCAAAATAATAGCTATAGAACAGTCTAAAGACTCAATTCCATATACGCAGGCAGAGTATTCGATGCCTTTGGCGCTGGTTCTCGGGAATGAGACGTATGGAGTGACGCCTGAAACTCTGAAAGCAGTTGATCAGATTGTGGAGATTCCAATGTGGGGAGTCAATAAATCGCTCAATGTCATTGTGAGTGGGGCAATTGTGGCGTATCACGCGGCAAATAGGATTCAGGATCAATGATTTACGATTTATGAATCCAAAAGGCAGTTATATGCTAAAATTGGGTTTCACGCCCGAGTGGCTCAGTGGTAGAGCATCTTCTTGGTAAGAAGAAGGCCGTGGGTTCGATTCCCACCTCGGGCTCAAAATTCTTCATACGTTAATCTCTCTTTAGGGTTTAATTCCCCGACGCTTGCGTCGCGATTGTCATTCCTGCGTCCTCCAGAGGCGGATCGGCCTTTGGCCGAAAGGCAGGAATCCAGTCTGGATCCCCGATCCCTCCAGAGGCGGGCAGGCAAGTTCGGGATGACACGAGATACCTCGACCCTTGGGTCGAGGAGTATCATTTTCTACTTTCTCAAGTCCGTATTTCTCAATTTGCTGCCCTGTTGTATAGTATAGGTATGGACAAGCAGAAAGAGAAGAAATCTGATCAAGTCGTTAAGCCTTCGAAAGTGGTCTACTTCAAAGTATTTTTTCTCACCGCGATAGTCATATTTGGTTTATTCGTGCTCAATAACTTAGCCAGTAAACAAAATCAAGACGAGTCTGATAATCCAGATGGAGGAGTTCAGGGTGTATTTTCGAGCGATGATATTCGAAACGCTCTGGACAAGGAAATTCGCACCAATAATGCCTATAAATTAGCCACATCTGAATTTGAAAAAACGACTTCAAACGTTCTTGGAGAAGCAACGCGCATCAAAGACGACGCTTTAGACCAAGGAAAGGAGTTTGTCACTGATTATGTATATGAAAGGACCGTCAGCTCGACGATCGAAAATATGATCAATAGGCTGCCAGAACGGCAAAAAGAAAAGATTGTCGAGAGGATCTGCAAGTAGTTTATTCTGATTTCCAGGCTCGGAGGGGGGGAATTATAATTAGAGCGGTCTGGTTCCAGTAAGTTTTTCAACCACTGTTCCATCTGGACGCTGTATTCTTTCAACAAATCCCCAATCAGCACATTCAGGGAAAGGCATTTCTTTTAGAAAAAGACCCGATTCGTCCAATGGTCTTTCTCTCTCTACTATTACTATCTCCCTTAAGCCAGTTGTGTCTCCTCCACCCCCTGCATTTAGCGTTTCTGCCATATTGCTGTTTACGAAATAATAATATGGCGTTGTACTTCTTCTTCTTGTCAAGTGTCCTCCAGTGTGATAACATGTTTTGTGTTATGAAACAGGAAACAGAGGTATGGCTTGCGCAAGCAGAAGAACACCGCAAAGATGCTGAGTACTGCATCCAAGGATCTCGTTACTCTCTTGCTCTTTATTCTTACCATCAGGCACTTGAAAAGGTCTTAAAGGCGGCCATTGTTGAATTTGCCGAAAAAATCCCACCAAAATCACACAATCTTGACGATCTTTTCAAACAAACTACCCTTACGCCAGAAGGTGACTCATGGTATGAAGACCTCGCGGAAATTACCAGACACTTCTGGCGCGCTCGTTATCCCGACTATAGGCAGTATGTTTACACCTCAAAAAGTAAAGTTGATCCGACCATTACTCAGTTTCAATCTATATATCCATGGGTAAAAGACAAGCTCGAACATACCTAAAACAATACATCAAAAGACTTAACGAAGACATCTATCCACAAGATGTTATTGTGTACGGGTCTTTTCTGCGAGACGATTACAACCCAGAGACAAGCGATATAGATCTGCTGGTTATCGCCGATATATTTGTGCAAATGGACGAAGATGAACGTTTACGTCTGCTCTATAGAAAAACAACAGGACTTCCTCTCGATTTTCATCTTTACGGATTCACCAGAAATGAGCTAAAAAATATTGGTCCATTGAACTCTCTCTATCATGCAGTTTCTTCGGGCGTTTCGTTGTTTTCGTAGTCTATGAATTTCAACCTCGGAAGTTGGAGTTGAGGGCATTAGCTAAAAAATATCATCCACCTTTTTTCAGTCTTCAATGAACTACCCAGCAATAGAACTACGAGGTATCTTATTTGTCATCCCCGACCCGTTTCCCGTTTTCACGGGGACGGATCCAGTCTGGATTCCCGCCGGAGCCTGCCCTCGAGTCCCATCGGGGGCGGGAATGACACAGAATCAACCCCGAAGCAGAGCTTCGAGGAATTCTTTTGTAGGGATAGCTCCTCAACTCAGGATGGATACTGCTTGGAATGAGGTTGTATTTTGGGTGCTTTTTTGGTACCCTGTACTCTACATATGGATATCAAATACCTTGGACACTCTTCGTTTTCTATTCGCACCAAAAATGCAAAAATCGTGACAGATCCTTTTGATCCCGAATATATTAGCCTTCCATTTGCCAAAACCGAAGCAGATATCATCACGATTTCACATGATCACAAAGACCACAATCATACTGAAAATGTCAAAGGAGATCCGCTTGTTTTGAACTGGCCGGGAGAGTTTGAGAAAAATCAGGTGAGAATCACAGGATTTGCTACGTTTCATGACAAAAAAGAAGGAGAGGAACGAGGAGAGAATGTGATGTATAAATTCGAGGCAGATGAAATCAGTTTATTGCATTGTGGCGATCTAGGACACGTCATTGACGACGCGCTGATAGAGCAAATTGGTGTCGTAGACGTCATTTTCATCCCAGTCGGAGGAGTGTATACGATAGATCCTGCAGAAGCAGTCAAAGTAATCAACAAGATAGAGCCTTCCGTTGTGATCCCGATGCATTATGGTCGTGATGAGTTGAAAGGGGAAGCGGGGCAAGCCATGCAGAAGCTTGAAGTCTTTTTGAAAGAAATTGGTGCATCAGATGTCCAACCTGTCGACAAATTCACACCAAAACGGGAAGAAATGGATGCAGAAAATATGAAAGTGGTCACACTTATTGGATAAGGCTGTATGAATTCAAACTGACTTTACTTCTTGATATTTATAAGGTAGGATATTGTTCCAATGGACCAGCAAGCTTCTTCACACTTTAAAACCCCTCCACACGACGATCAGGCCGAAAAATCGGTACTTGGTGCAATTATGATCGATTCAGCAGCAATTTCACTTGTCGCAGAGTTTTTACGACCCGGTTTTTTCTACTCGAATGCACACAGATTGATCTATACCAGCATGCTTCGTTTGTTTGAGGATCAAGCCCCAATCGATATTGTGACCCTGAAAAACCAGCTCACAACAGACGGCATGCTCAAAACGATTGGTGGAGCCTCATATCTATCCGATCTTCTCAATTCTGTTCCAACGTCGGCATATGTTGAACAGTACGGATTGATTGTTAAAGCATTATATACAAAAAGGAAACTCATAGAAGTCGCGTCACGATCGGTCGAAAAGGCATTTGGCGAAAAAGGCGACATCAAAGAGCTCATTGATGAGGTTGAGGAATCTATTTTTGCGCTCGCTCAGGAACATCAACATAGAGATTTTATTCCGCTCAAAGAGATTTTGACCGAAAGCTTTGAGAAGCTCGAGGAATTCATGAAAAGTGGAAAGTCAAATCGTGGCGTCAAGACGGGATTTGCAAACCTCGATGCAAAGCTTTCGGGTATGCAGGATTCCAATTTGATCATCCTCGCAGCACGTCCAGGAATCGGGAAGACTTCATTTGCCCTCAATATCGCCCTTCATGTTGCGATGAAAGAGAAAAAACCTGTGGGATTCTTTTCTCTCGAGATGAGCAAGGAAGAGCTTGTGGATCGACTTTTGGTTGGGCAGGCCGATGTAGACGCATGGAGGCTCAAAACTGGCAAGCTTTCTGATAGTGATACAAAACGAATCGTTCAAGCGATGGGGGACCTTTCTGAGGCTCAAATCTATATTGATGATACGCCAGGTATGTCGATCACAGAGATGCGCACGAAGGCAAGGAAGCTCAAAGCAGAAAAGGGTCTTGACCTTATTGTGGTCGACTATTTACAGCTTGCACATGGGAATCGTGAGTACGAATCCCGCGTCCAGGAGGTATCAAGTATTTCTCAGGGCTTGAAAAATCTTGCTCGTGAGCTTCAGATTCCGGTACTTTCTCTCTCGCAGCTCAATCGCTCGGTCGAACAACGGGGGTCCAAAAAACCCCAACTTGCAGATCTTCGTGAGTCTGGAGCAATAGAGCAGGATGCAGACGTTGTCATGTTCATCTATGCAGAGGATGATGAGGATGATCTTCTTGACTCGAGTCAACGTGCAGTGAAGCTCAGTATTGCCAAACACCGAAACGGACCGACGGGAGAAATAGACCTGATGTTCCGGGGCGATCGGGTACGTTTCTACACAGTGGATAAAGGCCAAGAGATGCAATAGACCTCTTTTATTTTGTTGATCTTTGAGCGTGCAGTTCCTCCTGAATTTGTTTTGCCAAAAAAATTTTCATGAGCGATTGATAGGGGACGTCGCGGGAGTTTGCGATCTGCTTGATCCTCATGAGCATTGAGCTTGGAATTCGAAGTGAAATAGATTCAGTTGATGGTTTGAGTTGTGATAAATCCATGTCGACTGGATTGTCAGTATCAAAATATTCTGTCATATCTGCTGTATCCCAGAAATTGCGCTCATCATCTTCAGTTTTGAAATCTGGAATCAGTTTTAGTTTATTATTTTTCATAGATACTTCTTTCTTTTTTGCTTTGTCTTCGTGCAGAAATAATTCGAATTTTATTATTTCTAACCGTAAAGATAATTGTTAACAATCTGTCGCTATGTGTCCTTCCATATGCCAAAAATCGTTTTTCTTTTTGTGAGTGTCTGGAATCGGGAAAAATTTTTATTGACCTGTTGAAAAATACTTCCTCAATTTCTTTGTAATGAATCGTATGTTTTTTCCAGTTTTTATCTTTATTTCCTTCATCCCATTCAAACGCAATAGGAACATGCAACTTCATAGATAAAGTATATTATGATCATATACATTTTGTCAAGAGATTTCTTTGTTCTGGAGGATTTGTAACCGTTGAAGTTTTTTCCTCGGCTCACTCGGCCATAAGTTTCGCTGGAGTGAGCCAAATTCAATTGAAGGAGAGTACAACCATGCCTAAAAACTTAGGCAAGTTCGGAGCGCTAGCGATAGCGCTCGCCCTACTTGTTGTTTTGGCCCTCGGCCTTGAGCAAGTTGCCCGGGCTGATCTATGGTTGCCGATCGTGGCAGCAGAATGCGCAACGCCCACATCCACGCCAACCTTTGCCCTCGGCGCAACAGATACTCCGCTTCCCAAGCCGAAAGTTCAGATGCTTGATCAGAAAACCGTCCAGATGGTTTTGGACGGCGGGATCCCGGCAGTGCAGGGACGCTTGGCTGGCGAAGAGTTTGCAACGTTCAATATTCGGGATCATTGGGGATATTCTGATAGCTTTCAGAAGATGATGAATGCAAGTCCGACACAGCAAATCGAATTTCAGATTAACTATGCTGATGGGACAAGCGAACATCGAAGCTGGAATGTCAATCAGACGCCCCGCGATGAGCTTTTTCAGCGCACAGGTACTATGGACACAGAAACCATGCTCTCAACTGGAGGAAAGTTGGAGAGCGCTTGGAATGGAGCTGTCTGCGCAAATGGACCCATGTTAGTTATGGCCAGATCTGCAGACGGAACCAGTTTTCCGACCATTGCCAACTTCGTAGGCGCACCTATTCATTACAAGTACATCACCGACCCGTACTCAACATGGCGAGTTCTCAATCCTGGTAGCCAAGAGGGGTGGCGTGTTTGGGAGACGGCTGGAGAGATTTTAATAAAACTCTCGCCAGATTCCCAAGATGTTTGCGCGACCTTTTCGTGGGACTGGACGTACGGGGGGAACTTAACCCCTATGCCGACTGTCACGCCGTCACCTACGTCGACGTCGACCAGTACGCCGACGTTGACCCCAACCCCCACGCCGACCGCGACTCAGGATCATTACTGGTCGCGATTTAATTGGTCTTTGCCAGGGCAAACGCGCTTTTCAGTTTCCTCAGGGCCCTCCCAGAAAGTGCGTGTTATCGCAACATCAAGAGAGGGGGTGGCGGTGAGTCAAGTCATAACTGCTACCGGTAGTCCCTATACGATCGTCTTTGATCGTACGGAGCTTCCTACTGAACCCAGCATACTAGAAGTAGTCCCAGCAAATGGAGCATATAGTACCTCCAGTTGGGATTATGAAGTCTGCGCAAGGGGTCCGATGTTCACCCTGTCGAGAACCGGGGGTAAAACCTACCCCTGGTTTCACAACTACACGAACTTGAAGGTAAACATTCGTGTAGAGGGATCCCCTGACTGGCTGGAGTTAGAGGTTGGTGGTATTGCAACCTGGATATTCACTGACGTCGCCGGCTCGATCGAAGTCAAGCTCAAACCCAGCGAGGAGGAGCCCTTGTGCGCCGATCTGAGTTGGGACTGGAATTACATGCCGCCTGCTACTTGGCGTGAATTCCTCCCCTTCATCGCTAAGTAACAGCGACGAAGAGAAAATATCCCAAAACCCACTGACTCCGCGATGTAGACTTGTCCCTCGCGGACGAGGGGCTGGTAGGTCTTCAATTTGAGGACCGACAGGACGGGTGGGCTCCCGATAAAAGCCCAATGTAGTTCCTGATATATGTTCAAAGTGAAAAGCGCCAGAGGGGCAGTCTTTATGACTGTTTGTCGGTGACCGCGGTGTACTCCATAAGCTGGAGTACAATTGCAGTTGTTGACTTTCCCAATGGCGCTTTTCTCATGGGAAAAAGATTCTGGTCAAGTTCGCCTCGCTGAAGCTAAGGCGAAGCCGGCCAGAATGACCCATACTTGGTGTTTTATGATAAGATTTGAGCAGGCAGTATTACTCGGATAGAAAGAAAGTCGAGCCACTTGTTACACAGGCTCAAAATATATATCAATGGATACACAAAAAATTAAAAAACCCTTAAATACATTTGTAAAAATAGCGACTAATAGTGTCAATCTAGACGAGATCATTCTCTATGGCTCATTTGCAAGAGGAGAAGCATCGACATGGAGCGATATAGATCTTGCAGTGATAGGCTCTGCCGATATTGACAGTCTTTATACTATAGCAGACTCCATTGACTCTCAGTTCAACTTTGACATTCGAAGCTATCAAAGAGATCAGTTTGATGCCATAAGCCCTTTGAGTATTTATAGTGAAATCAAGCGAGAAGGTATATCAATTTATTCAAAAGATAGCCACTAATTGATTATCATGGCAAACTGATCTAGGCGCTTTTTTCATGGATTTTTTATTATCTTATCTGTATAATCGAAGTATGAATAAGATATTGATTAATAACTATCGATTGTTCAAAGATCGCAAACAAACAAAATCCACCCTCAAGCGACATTTTGAGTCGTTTCTCCCTGAAGTGATATATAGAACTACTCGTATGGAAAATCCAAATGTGACGAGAAAACAGGTAAATGCATTCCTTTCTTCATAAGTCTAATATTTTGTATGGCAAAAAGTGGACAGGAAACATTACACGAAAACTTCGATAGTGCTTGATCTTATTTCACAGTTTCAATTTTTATACACATGGATTCAAAAACAATTCAAAAACAAATAGATGAGTTTATTTTCAGAGTGAATAAGAAAATGGAGATAGAAAAAATCGTATTATATGGTTCCTCTTTGCAAAAAAATGCCACTCCGCATGATATTGATCTTATCGTAGTTGGAAATTTTCCACAGGAAGATACGGAAAGCTTTTTATATGATTTGTATACAGATATTCCGCGTAGTATTGATTTTCATGTGTATGGTATACATGCAAAAGATAAGTCTGTATCTCCTTTCTTAAGCCAAGCTCTTTCTGAAGGAAGAGTCATTTATTCTTCGTCAGGAAGTGTTTCAGTCTGATCCAAGCGCTTTTTCATGGGGAAAATCAGTTTTTATATACTTCTTTTCGATGTCGGATGTATCCGACAATCCATGACTTTTTCTGTATAGTGAGAAGAATTCGATAATTTCCAACACGCAATTTGTACCAGCCTTTCCATGTCCCAGTCAGCGGAATAGCATCAAGTGAGCTGTTTCTAAATTTTTGAAGTTTATTGACGATTGAGGATTTTGACCGAGAATCAAGTTTTTTGAGATCTTTCTGAGAATGTGAAGTAAAAAATAGCTCTTTCATGAAGTCGAGAGAATTTCGTCAAAACTTTTTATATTTTTCATTTTTATATCCTTTTCAGCCTCACTTCGAGCCTTTTTACTTCCTTCATCCATCTCCTCTTCCATGGTTGCAAGGAGAGAGGTGAGGGTTTCATAAGACATAATGACCATATCATGACCTTTTTTCATAGTTTTTACGAGATCTTGTGTTGATGGTAATAAGTTGTTCATATGCAAAAATATTATATCATAAGTGAGTGAACCAGGCGTTTTTTCATGGGGAAAAATATTTCTCATTCCTCAAGTTTTCCTTCATCCACCGTATGACCAATCACGGTAAGACTATCAATAAGCTTGTCTTCATCTGGAGCAAAGAGAGTGAGCATATTATTCTCGCCCTCAATAATTAGTTCATAGCGAGAATCAAAAACGGGCAGCTCGTATTTCAATGTTCGTTTCTCGCTCTGTTTGCATACGGCAAGTCCGGCAATGAGCAGGAAATCTTCGATATTTGCCCACTCAATCTTTGGAAATATAGTACGGAAAAGTGTGCACGGCTTTTTTGTTGTGCTATCAATCGCATGAAGGAGGAGCGTGCACGTGTCATACGATTCCTTCATAAAAAGATATGATGATTGCTCTTCCAATGTTTTGTTCTTTTTCGCATATTTTTTGAGAATCAAAAAGAGTTGTTTGTACAATTCAGGGCAACCATCGGGTATGATAAATTCTTTTTGCCCGTTCATCACAAAGTCAAAATACTCAATACAATAATACGAATCATGTATTTTGCGTCCCGAACTTTGCAGAATATCATGCTCGATGTAGTGGGGGATGACATTGTGCAATACAAATTTCATGATATAAAAATATAAGTAATTACATAACAATATACATGATGTGATTCATGAATACTAGGTTGTAGATTCGATTTATGAAGCAAGAGTATGTAGGTATCTCACTCCATATCTTGAAGGATCAGGGTTCGAATATAGTCAGCCTTACTGATGCTTTTGACCTGAGATTGATCCATGAGATAGGTGTTTATATCCCGGCTTAACATGAGGTTGAATCGGTAGCTCAAGCGTTGTTTTTCTATGATTTTTACGAATTTTTCAAGGGATTTTTCGATTTCATCTTCATTATCTTGTTTATATGTTTTTTTGGTCACGAGCCGACTTTCACCAAGCTCAAGATCTTGCTCTTTTCCCTTCATTTGAAGAAGAAGTACGGGTTTGTGTTGGAGAAGAGACAGTGTGAGTAGGCGACCGAGATCGAAGTTGGTTGTCGAGCACTCGACCACAATACCGTCGGCTTTTTTGATTTCTTTTGTTGTTTGAGCAACATGGTTTGGCTTATTTTCAGTCTGTTCAGAGAATGCTCGATTTATCGTCGTATGTTTGTGCTTTTTTATGACAGAAAGAATGGGTTTGTTGATTTGGTTGTCTTCGGTTGCAGACAGATATACAATATACATATTCTAGTATTGTAGCATACCATTACATAACATTAAATATTGAATTTGGAATATAGAATGTAGAATATAGAATTTGAAATAGCATGTCAATACAAGAAATATATAAAAAATATTCAATAATGCCAAACCTCAGAGAGCATCAACTTCGCGTTGCGGGGGTTGCCAAAATCATTTGTAAATCTCTTCAGGAAAAGGAAGTGGAAGCAGATACGATTGTAATCGCGTGTCTCTTGCACGATATGGGAAATATCATCAAATTCAAACTTGAGCTTTTTCCTGAGTTTCTCAAACCAGAAGGATTGGATTATTGGAAAGAGATACAAGAAGAGTATGTTCGCAAGTACGGGAAAGATGAGCATGTAGCCACCATTCAGATTGCCAAAGAAGTATTATCGCAATACTGTTATTCTGATCCGCCAGTTGGCGGAGAAGAATCCAGAAAAGACCTGAATACTTCGGATAAACCTCAGTATGACAAAGAGCGTATTATCGAACTTATTCATGCAATTGGATTTTCAAACGCAAAACAAAACTACGAGACCAAGGATTTTGGCAAAAAAATCGCAGCATATGCAGATATGCGAGTCAAACCCTCGGGGGTGACTTCGATGAAAGAACGCCTTGACGATGGAAGAAATCGCTTTAGTAGGTTGCAAAAACACGAACCAGTAGTATTTGAAGACATGTCGAACTATCTTTATGCTATCGAAGAACAAATATTTACAGTAAGTAATATTTCTCCAGATGATATTACTGAAAATAATGTTCAGCGTTCTATTCCGAAAGTCCAATCAGTCTTCCGTACTCATTCCAGCGATCAGAAAGATTCGTGATTGTATTGATGAGTTCATTTTCATACCAAAACGTCTTAAATTTGACCTTAGAATCATTCGTGGTACCTTGCCCTTGGATGATAATCGACTGTAATGTTTTTTCAAGAAGTTTCACATTTTTCTCTTGGAAAGCTATAAGAATTTGATTGAAAATCTCGACGTCTTCATCAAATGTTACAAGTTTTTCTGTATGGTCAATTTGAAGATTTTCCGGTATTGCATCAATATTGATAGATTTGAACTCATCATATAACGTGTCGATTTCTTGAATCTTCTTTTCTAGATTTGTGACAGAATCATCATCTCCTGCTCGAACCACCGCCTCCTGAATTGCAAGTCCGACTTGATATCCAACCATAGTTGAATTGATCTCAAATGTATTGACCTTCTGCAGATATGTCAAAAGTGCTGAGGATGTGTCTACGAAGCGATCTGTCTCGCGGATAAGGTCGGCATTTTGGGGTATGAAGATCGATACGGTAGGATTTGACTGGGAAAGTGCTTCGATTTTCCTATTGTTTTTTTTGATTACCTCGAGATGTTTAATTCCTTTTTTGTATTCTTCAGAGAGTTTGCGATTTTGATCAATTCCAAGCTCTTCTTCGACTCCAAGAACGTCGTCGTACTGACTTGGAATACTCTTGGATTTTGAATTGTCAAGAAGGTCTGTGTTCCCAGAAGGTGGGGAAGTGGGTATGCTATCCAATATATTCCGAACGTCATCATAGGTATTTTGTACTTCTGCAAACTCACTCTTTTGAGATTGAACAATCGTTTGCATATCTTTTTGTCCTTGTATAAAAGCCCAAAGACCACCACCTATGGAGCCAAATACTACAAAAAGTCCAATAGCGATCAAAAGAATCATCAGTTTCTTGTTTTTGTAGGGTGGAGTGAGAGGATTTTCTGTGATTTCTGGTTTGATTGGAAGAGAAGATGTTTCGTCCATATATGGTAAGGGTACGCCACCTTGAAAGATGTGTCAATGAAGAAGGTCTTGATTGACATGTTGTACATAAATATTGAACAGATTATAGCATCTTTCTATAAGTAATATATAAAAGAGTAGTCAAATAATAAATCAGCATATCAATGCCCT
>Ga0210019_1003360_pt1 | contig 14734 bp, 16 predicted proteins | sample CryGeyCG2114_020_2_FD_183969 | JGI IMG/M metagenome (GOLD analysis project Ga0210019, IMG submission 183969) | Groundwater microbial communities from aquifer - Crystal Geyser CG11_big_fil_rev_8/21/14_0.20 (SPAdes) (version 2) | ecosystem: Environmental > Aquatic > Deep subsurface > Groundwater ...
CCCGCCACCTCGGCAGACCAACCGCCGCCCCATATAAAAAAATCCGCCTTCGTTTTCACTCCGGCGGAAAAATCTGCCCCAATGGACATTGGGACGGTTCGATTAGATAAATTGGTAGCCCCAAGGGGAATCGAACCCCTATCTCGACCTTGAGAGGGTCGCGTCCTAACCGTTAGACAATGGGGCCATACACAAATCCATTATAATATATTGACACTTAAAATGCGACAGGGTAACCTTGTATAGCTAGAGATGAAGCCCAAAACAAAAAAGAAAATTCAAAAATTTTTAAAAGTGGTCGCGGCAGGCGCTATTTTAGCTGCTGTGGCCTTTTTGTTTTATCACTTAGGCTCACTTCAGAGCTGCGACCGGACTGTCCCAGATACTGCGGTAGCGAAAGTTAAACTTTTTTATTTTAACAAGCTTAAAGGAAATTTAGCTGCAATAGAAAGAACCCTCCCTGATGCAAAATCACCACTGCAAGATTCCATCAAGCTTTTACTTAAAGGGGACTTAAGCCTGCAAGATAGAGCTAAAGGCTTTGTGACGGATTTTCCGAACTCTAACTTTAAATTGTTAGGGGCTTCAATTAAAGCCGGGACTGCGACCTTAAAGTTCACTGAAGTTCCGGGCTTTACCAGTGGCGGTGCAGAGCGGATGGCAATGTTAGCTGAGCAAATCAGAAAAACTGCACTTCAGTTTCCCCAAGTTAAACAGGTTAGTTTTGACCCGGAGTATTTGTTCCAACCATGAAAGAACTAATTATAATTGGCGGCGGGCCGGCTGGGATTACGGCGGCGATTTACGCTGCCAGGAAAAAGATGGACTTTGTCATGGTGACGAGAGATATCGGCGGCCAAGCTGCCTGGTCTGGTGACATTGAAAATTTTACCGGTTTCCAGTTTATCCCTGGTCCTGAATTAGCCATGAAATTTCGCGAGCACCTGGAAAAATATAAGTTTGACTTGCGTGAAGGGATTGAGGTTACGAAAGCAGAACAGATTCCCGGCGGATTTAAAGTTACTTTAGCTAAAGGGGAAGCGCTGGAAGCTACGACCTTAATTGTTGCTTCCGGCAAAAGATCGCGGTTACTCAATGTTCCAGGAGAGGCTAAGTTTAAGAGTAAGGGGCTAGCTTATTGTGCTATTTGTGACGGCCCGCTTTTTGCCGGCAAAAATACTGCGGTAATTGGGAGCGGTAATTCTGGGCTTGACGCTGTTCTTTCGCTGATGAAAATCTGCCCTCAAGTTTATCTGGTGAGCCATACTAAAGATTTGGCAGGTGACGCAATTATGCAGGAAAAGATCAAAGCTGCCGAGAATGTGGAGATTTTATATAACACTAAGGTGACTGCTGTTTTTGGGCAACAGTTTGTCGAGGGGATTAAGATTGAGCAAGATGGTCAGGCAAGGGATCTAGCGGTGAGCGGTGTTTTTGTGGAGATAGGATTAGTACCAAACTCTAATTTTATTGATTTTGTCAAAAAGAACGAAAAAAACGAAATTGAAATTGACTGCTCAGCGCGCACCTCGGTCGATGGAGTTTTCGCGGCAGGAGACGTGACTCGTGTGCCGGCCAAGCAAATTGTGGTGGCTGCGGGTGATGGGGCCAAGGCGACGCTGTCAGCTTTTGACTATCTTTCTAGGCACTAGTTAACGGCAACTCTCCCTCAATCCTGCACGTTTTTGTATACCGCTTAATTAATAATGTACTCAAAATCATCAAGAAAAAGACGTAGATCGCGATTATTTCTTTAATGCCTGTGGCGGCAGCCGAGCTTCCAATAAACAAGCTGGCAATCAAGATAGAAAACTCTCCCCTGGAAAACAAACTAAAACCAACGTGCTGGGCCTCGAGCCAACTCATCTTTTGAATTGGTTTGGCGAATAAACCGGTTACTAGTTTTCCCAGGATAGAAACCATAATTAAAATAGAAACCATGCCAAGAATAGTGCTGTTGATAGCTAGCAGATTTACTTGCAGGCCGAAGGATAAGAAAAAGAGGGCTGCGGCGAAAAAGCCAAGGGGCTCAAGGAGTTTTTTGACGCGGCCTTTATGATGCGATTCTGCCATAGCTGAGCCAATAAAAAAAGCGCCAATGGCCTCTGATAGTCCGATAAACTTGGCAATGAGTGACATGAAAAAGATTATCCCAATAATTTCAATGATAAAGATCTCGTCCAGTTCAACGTTCATTATATAATTAAGGAACATTCTAATGGGTTTTTCAAAGACCACAAAAAATCCGCAAAAAGCCAGGGCTTTAGCTACAGCGATTGAAATATAAGTTACTTCTAGTGACGGTTTAAAGGCTAAGGCTGAAAAGACTGCTAGGACAATAGCCATAATGATATCTTCGACAATTAATATCCCCAAGACTGTCCCTGTTTCTTTGCGCGGCAGGCAGCCTGCATCAGCGAGGAGTTTGGCAATCACAGCCGAGCTGCTGACATAGACAATCCCTCCCAGAAAAATCGCTTCAATGGGGCTCCATTTGAACAAAAAGCCGCAAGCTACGCCTAGCGGAAAGTTTATCAGGAGATCAAGGAAGCCGAGCAGGAAGATGTTTTTGCCGAGCCCCCGAACTTTATTCATGGAAAACTCAAGGCCGACAAAGAAAAGGAGTAAAATTGAGCCCAGGGACGAAAGAAAATCAAAAGCAGGCGAGGGCTGAATAAAAAAGCGGGCCATGGCACCGGCCAATAAATAGCCGGCAATGGTTGACTGGCGTAGTTTGGTTGAAAAAAAGGCCAGGATAGAGGCAATAATTAAAATCGCGCCAAAATAAAAGAGCTCTTTTTCCATTTATCCTTCAACAATCCACCGTTCCTGCTCTTTAAACCAATCACCCGGCCGGGAGAGGTATTGTAGGGATTCAGCCAAAATATCGTAGTGTTCCTTTTCCTCTTTGGCCAAGGCAGCAAAGAATTTCTTGGCGGTCTCGTCTTGGCTTTCAGCAGAGACTTTCTTGTAAAGATTATAGCTGTCGGTTTCTAAGCCTTCAGCCACTAAATAGGCTTCATTGATATCTTGTTCAGTTTCAAATTCCCGGTCAAGGTTAGCTTTGAGCTTATTGATGATGACAGTTAAGAGCTCTTTTTTTGTTGGTGCTACTTCGACCCCTTTGAGCCAATCAGAAGCCAGTTTTTTCTCATTGGTCAGGTTTAAATAAAATTCTTTGATTTTGGCCAGATGCTCCATCTCCCGGTCTGCCAAACTGCTCATGGTGGAGATGACCAGAGGATTCATGGTTTTACCGGCAGTCTGCATATAAAAATCATAACCTTTTTTTTCCAGTTCAATCGCCAACTTGGTGTCTGCTATTAAATTGTTCATTTTATCTCCTTCCCCTCACCCCGGCTTATCTTTTTCAATTAGTCTTCTTTTACGCCCCTCTCCCTGTGGGAGAGGGGATGGGGGTGAGGGCTTTCCCTCATTATACCAAGATATATCTTTTCCTGCTTGATTTGCGGCATGATTTCGGCAAAAGCCTTAAGATATTGCCGGAGCTCTGCCAAAGATTCCGGGAATTCTTCGTCAATGTTTTTTACTAACCAGAGCAGGCTTTTGTAATTAGTAGGGTCATAGGTCAATGATTCGATAAAGAGTCGGTTGGCTTTCTCTTTGTTAAAAGTGGTGAATATTTTACCCTGGAGATAATAAGACTGTGAAAAAAGCCAGCTCTTAGTGTTGGTCTTAGGGCTATTAAAAAGGTCGACTATATTATTTTCAGCAATCTCTTGAGAGCTAAGGGTAATATATTCAATATGAATTTGGGTAATGAGGTCATAGTAGGCGCTGACTAAAAGGTCTTTGGCTGCGCTATTATCTTTTGTCTCCCTGATAGTCTGATGAAGGAGCTCTAAGGTACGGAAAGGGTTGATGCTGTAATAAATTTTAGCCAACCGAAAGCTTGAGTTAGTTGCCAGCTCTGTTGATTCGTTACTAACCAGAATCGCCGGCGCTGTGGTGGCAAGAAAAGCGCTGATAATGACCAAAAAAAACAGCCGCATTATCTGGCTCTGACTATGTCTTTGATCTTTAGTAGGGTGACAGTGGTGCTGCGCTCTATTTCAGAGAGTTTCATCCTAATAAACCTGATGGCAGATCCTAGTTCTGGGATCAAGATATACTCAAGGGCATTAACCCGGCGTTTGATCTCAATAATCTGCCGGGCAATGACCAGGATCGCTTTATTAAGCTCGGCTAACTTGACTAGATTGGTTAAGGTCTCCTTGAATTGGGAGAGGGCCTGGTCAAGCTCCCCAGGAGTCTGTGCAAAACTGTAATTAATCGGGTCACCCTCAAGTTTTAACTCGTATTTTGGTAGTTTTACCCCCATAAAATTCTTCAGCGTAATATCCACGCTGGCTTTGCAGGTCGACATTGCTGTTGCAGCCGCTATTATTTCCGGACTAACCTGGGCTGAGCTGACCGAGAGTTTCTGAAAGACTAAAATAAGTTCTTTTTCTATGGTTTCACTTAAGCGACGGTGCTGTTTGACTACTTCAAGGAGCTGGCGAATTAAGCCGTCAAGCTTGTCCTTGAGGAGTTTGTGCCCTTTTTTTGCCAGGACCGCCCTGCGCTTTAAGCGCAGGAGCTCCATCCGGGTGGCATTAACCCTTTTTTGCGCCATATTTCTCCCACAGGTCGTCTTTAATGCGTTTTAACTCTTCGCGCGGCAAGAGCCGCAAGAGCTCCCAGCTAAGGTCAAGGGTTTCAATAATTGTCCTGTTTTCATCTTCTCCCTGGGTTAAAAATTCCTTTTCAAACTCTTCGGCAAATTTTAAGTATTGCTTATCAATATCTGATAATGCTCCTTCACCAAGTACTACCATGAGTTCTCGCACTTCACGACCCCTGGCATAGGCGGCAAAAAGCTGGGTGGCGACATGGGGATGGTCGTCTCTGGTTTTCCCTTCCCCTATGGCCTTATCCCTAAGCCTTGATAATGACGGGAGGGGATCAATCGGTGGATAGATCCGTTTGCGATCAAGCCCCCGGTCTAAAATAATCTGGCCTTCGGTAATGTAGCCGGTTAAATCCGGAATCGGATGGGTTTTATCGTCATCAGGCATGGATAGAACAGGGATCATGGTGATAGAGCCGGGCTTTCCCTTAATTCTTCCGGCCCTTTCATATAAGGTAGCCAGGTCAGTGTAAAGATAACCAGGATAGCCGCGCCGGCCAGGGACCTCTTTTCTGGCAGCCGAGACTTCGCGCAAGGCTTCGCAATAATTAGTCATGTCAGTTAAGATGACCAAAACATGCATCCCTAAATCAAAGGCTAAATATTCAGCCGCGGTTAAAGCGATCCGCGGGGTGGCGATTCTCTCAATGGCCGGGTCATTGGCTAAGTTAATGTAGAGCACAGTGTTTTCAATGGCACCGGTCGCCCGAAAATTAGCCATAAAAAACTCGGCCTCTTCAAAGGTGATCCCCATGGCGCCAAAAACAACCGCGAACTTTTCGTTGCTACCGACAACCGCGGCTTGGCGGGCGATTTGCGCGGCGAGGCGGGAGTGGGGAAGTCCCGAGCCGGAAAAGATCGGGAGCTTTTGGCCGCGGGTTAAAGTATTGAGGCCGTCAATGGCCGAGATCCCGGTTTGGACAAAGTCATTGGGATAATCTCGGGCATAGGGATTTAAAACCTGGCCGTTGATATCAATTTTCTTATCTGGAATAACTTGGGGGGCGTTGTCAATTGGCTTGCCAAGACCGGAGAAGACGCGGCCAAGGATATCCGGGCTGGCATTTAGCTCAAGCCCTCTCCCTTTTAAACGGACCTTGGTTGATTTGATTGCCAGGCCTACTGTTCCTTCAAAAACCTGGATCAAGGCTGTGTCGTTTTCAACTTCTAAAATCTGGCCGGTGCGGATCTCGCCGCTAGGGAGCTCAATTTCAACAACCTCGTCAAACTTTGCCCCTTCAATTTTCTCGACAATAATCAGCGGGCCGGCAATGTCGGTGACGGTTTGATACTCTTTGATCATCGGGTGTCTCCTTTTAGCGTGTTGATCTCGTTTTGCATTGATTCAAGAAGATCAGTGAGCTCTTTAGTTGCCTTTTCTTCTGGGATCAAGCGAGCCCTGGCAATTTTTGCGATGGAGGGGATTTTTTGGATATCGCTGAGTTCAACGCCGGCTTCGATGGCTTTCAAGGCTTCGTGATAAAGGGTGGTAATCACTTTTAGCAGTTGGTACTGCTTATTAAAACTGGTGAACTGGTCCACCGGGTCAAAGGCGCTCTGGTAGAGAAAATCTTCCCTGATTGATTTCGCCACAAAAAGGATCAGCTGCTCGCGATGCGAGAGGGCATCAAGCCCAACCAGGCGGACAATCTCTTCAAGCTCTGCTTCTTCAGAGAGGAGCCGCATGGCGTCAGAACGAACTTTGCTCCAATCTTCGGCGACATTCTTCTTAAAATAATCTTCCAGGTTATTTAAGTATAGTGAATAGCTAAGGAGCCAGTTAATGGCCGGGAAATGCCGCTTATGGGCGAGAGCGTAATCCAGGCCCCAAAAGACTTTGACAATTCTTAAAGTGTTTTGGACCACTGGCTCTGACATGTCCCCCCCTGGAGGGGAGACCGAGCCAATAATTGTAAAAGAGCCGGTCCGGTCATCAGCACCCAGGCAAATTCCATAACCTGCCCGTTCATAAAAGTCTGCTAGACGCGAACCCAAATAAGCAGGATAACCCTCTTCACCAGGCATCTCTTCCAATCGTCCCGACATCTCTCTTAAAGCTTCGGCCCAGCGGGAGGTTGAGTCTGCCGAGAGGGAGACATGGTAGCCCATATCCCGGTAATATTCGGCAATCGCCGCGCCGGTGTAGGTCGAAGCTTCGCGAGCAGCAATTGGCATGTTGGAGGTGTTGGCTATTAACACTGTTCTTTCCATCAGCGGCCGGCCAGACTTGGGATCTTTGAGCTGTGGAAACTCGATCAAAACATCAGTCATTTCATTGCCGCGTTCGCCGCAGCCGATAAAAATCACAATGTCAGCATCGGCCCACTTGGCCATCGCATGCTGGACCACGGTTTTTCCCGAGCCAAAAGGTCCTGGGATACAAGCTGTCCCACCTTTGGCAAGAGTAAAAAAGGTGTCAATAATCCTTTGGCCGGTGACCAGAGGCTCGGCTGCCGGCAGTTTTTGTTTAAAAAGGCGTGGTTTTCGTACCGGCCATTTTTGGAGCATCACAATATCCTGGCCGTTAATTTTGCCAATGGGCTCGAGAACCGTGAATGAGCCGGAGTTTATTTCATCAAGGCTCCCTTCAATTCCCGGCGGGACCATGATTCTATGTTCAATTAAATTAGTCTCTTGCACAGTCCCTAAAATATCACCGGCTCCCACTTTTGTCCCTTTTTGCGCGGTCGCTTTAAAGGTCCATTTTTTGCTTCGATCAATGGCATTGACCGAGATGCCGCGGTCAATAAAATCGCCGGAAGCTTTCATAATCAAATCAAGGGGCCGCTGGATACCGTCATAAATTGAGGTGAGGAGCCCTGGCCCAAGCTCAACAGAGAGAGGGGCGCCGGTTGAGACAACCGGGTCGCCAACGCCAATCCCACCAGTCTCTTCATAAACCTGGATTGAGGCCTTGTCATTGTTTAACTCGATAATTTCGCCGATCAACCCTTTGTTGCCGACTTTCACCACGTCTGACATCCTGGCCCCCGGGATCCCCTCGGCTACAACCAATGGCCCTGCTACTTTAATAATTTTACCTTCATTTGACATTTTTAATTTGTCATTTGTCATTGCCTTATTATCACCTCTGCCCCTATAGAATTTTTAACGAGCCGATTAATTTGGTCAGCTGCCATATTGTTTGTCCCCTGGTTATCCGGAATCAGAACTACGTTAATATCCGGCTTTTTGTTTAATTTGGTAATCTCGTCTTTTAAGTCCACGGCCAGCCTTTCAGTGATAAAGATTAAGGCAGGCTCTCTTTTACTTGAGATTGCCTCAAGCTGCTTGGCGGCCTCCCCCTCGCTTTCGGCCGGATAAGTCTCAATCCCCAGCAAGGCCAGGGGACTAATTAAATATTTAGGGGCGATGAATTTTATCTTATGCATAACTAACCCTAACCCTGTCAGCAATCTCTTTGTTTTGCACATGGTTTTTCTTGCAAATGAGAATAAATCTGATTGTTTTAAGTTCTACTTCTTTAGCTAAATAAAATCCGACCAATGGCTCAAGGCCGGAAGCGAGATATTTGGCCCGTTTAAACTCGTTGATTATAAAATTATCAAAAGCTTGCTCTAGCTGATGGAGGGTATTAACTTTTATTGTTGGAAAATATGGGCTGGACCCAAGGCGATTGATGATTTCTTCCAGACTTTTGCCAAAGAGGCTTAGAATTAGGCTTAGGTCAAATAAACCGCCCGGAATAAACGCAGCTCTTAATTCTTCTTTGCTGCGGGAGCGCACGACACTTTTTATATTAATAGCATCAATCTTGTGTTTGATAAAGTTTTTGATTAAAGGAGATTGGCTTTTCTCACAGGCCATTTTTAGGTTAGCAAAATATTGCTTATCAACCTCAAAAGGGCTGGTTTCATATATTCTTTTGGCAAAAAGTGAGGTAATAGCTGGATTATTAAGTGAAAGCTTTAATAAAAGTTCTTCAAGGTTGATCAACTCTAAGTTGACCAGCTCTTCAAAATCAAAAGCGTTTTTAAGCCTTGGTAGGGTTTCGGCGTACGGGGTTTCTGACAAGACAGCAAAGGCCACTTCAAAACCCTCTGCCCCTGCCATCCGCTCAATCTGCTGGCTGGTCAAAAGATGAGCCTCAAGTGACCTGGCTCTGCCGATGCCGTATTGATATGAATTTTTCACTTAAACAGCAACTTCCCGACGTTTACTTCTGATTCTTCCCTAACCCTGGCTATTTCCGCGTTTGCAAGTTTTTTTTCGTTCTGAATATCCGTGTGCAGAGCGCTTAAAATCCGTTGTTTTTCTTCGAGCAAGGCTTTTTTGGCTTTTTGCCGGGCAGGAACCAAAACTTCCCGGCTGGCGCGCTCTGCTAAGGCCGTGGCTTCATGCTCGCTGGCTTTTTTTAGCCTGGCCAGATTTTCCTGATGTAGCTTGTCCAGCCGGCCCAGCTCTTCTTTATTCTCAAAGCGAATTTTTTTGGCCGCTGTTTCCGCCTCTTTAAGTATCTGTTTTTCGATTTCGGCTAGTCCCATTTAGATCTTTACACCAGTGACCATAAGTATTGTGGCTAAAAGCCCCAGGACCGCGTAGGTCTCAACCATGGCCGGGATAATAATGGCCTTACCAGTCTCATCAGGCCTTTTGGCAATCAGATAAATTGAAGCGGCCGCGGCTTTGCCCTGAAAAATACCAGAAATACAGCCTACAATACCCACTGGCAGGGCGGCGAAGAGAAGCTGAAGCCCTGTCATCGGGCCAATGCTGGTCGCGCCGGTTAAAAAACCCACTTTCATCATTATATAGAAGCCCCCAAGAAAGCCGTAAAACCCTTGCGTCCCTGGCAAAGCCATCATCACTAAGAGTTTTCCAAACTTTTCCGGGTCTTCTGTCAATACTCCGGCCGCGGCTTCGCCGGCAATGGCAATCCCCCAGGCCGAGCCCATCCCCGCGAAAAGAACTGCTATGGCCACCCCGCCCAAAGCTAACGCTAAACCTATTTCCATTTTATTTACCCCCTTTTACTTTAGAACCGTATACTCTGCCATTCGTTTAAATGGCCGAAACTGCTGGCCGCCACCTTCATAAAATTTACCAAAAAATTCAACCAGTTGCAACCTGACCGAGTGGATAAACGCGCCTAAAACCCCCAGGATCAGATTAAACAGATGGCCGATGATCAAAATTAAGACCATTAGCGCTACGCCAATGCCAGGCGTCCCTTTAACCATGTTAGCCAGAATATTGATAACCGCGCCAATAATAGTGGTTGACATGCCTAAGGCCAGCAAGCGGGAGTAGGAGAGTGTGTCGCCCAGATAACCTGACACTTTGTACAGGCTAAGCAAGCCGCTGATACCCTTTTTGAGCAGGGTTGGCTCGCTTCTCCCCTGGGTCAAAAAGAGCGCAATCCCTCCAAAAAGACTTAGTTTTCCAGCCAAACCGGCGAGAGGCGAGGAGAGGGCGCTGGCAACTGCTAAGAAAACCAAAGAGCTTAACCAAAAAATCCACAAGCCGTCGTCAAGAATAGCTGAAACATAGTTTTTGCTCTTAACCAGCAAGGCCAGGTGGATAAACAGGCCAAACAAGATTTGCACTACGCCAAGCGCCAGAGAAAAGGCTAGCATGGTGAGGGGGTCTTTAACCGGGTCAATGATTTGGAGGGAAGAAAGTAGTGCCGTCGCTGGTAGTTCAGCTGGAGTGAAACCAAGGTAGGAACCGGTCAGCACTCCGACCACAGCCGCCACCAGGCCGCCAACAGCCAAAAGCGTAAAAAGCTTTTGGCCGCCAACAGGCAGCTTATAACGTTTCATAAGATAAAGGGAAAAAACAGTTAAGACCAGGCCATAGACAAAGTCGCCTAAACACAAGCCAAAGAAAAAAATAAAGAAAAAAGAGAGCAAGATTGAAGGGTCAAACTCGTTGTAGCTGGGAGAGCCGTAAAGCTGGGTAATGACCTCAAAAGGGGCCAAGGCTTTGGGGTTAGTCAGCGCCACCGGCGGCTTTTCGTTTTCATTAGGCTCAATTTCCAGGAGAAGAAAAGCGGAGGTTGCTTTGGTTAGCTGGTTTTTGGTTTTAGTTAAGTCGGCTTTTTTAATCCAGCCTTCAATAATAAAAGTGCGGCTGGTTGCGCCAAATTTTTGCCGGATGTCTGATTGCTGTTTCTCTTCCAGCAGCAGGTCATACATGTATTTGAGTTTATTAAGCTGGCGGCCAAGCTCCTTGGCGCTTTTCATGGTTTCAGCTAAATCAGTTTCGGTTTTTTTCAGGACATTTTTAAGGTGAGCCAGCTCTTGCTTGGGGGTGCGGACAGACTCGGGCAAAGCAATGGCTTCAAAAGCAGATTGTGAGAGGAAGTCTTGGGATTTTGTCTTATCCTTTGCCAGGTAGGCGATAACTAGGTAAGTCTCCTCTTTAGCCTGGCTCACCGCTTGGATATCGCTGGCTGGGCTTAATTTTGCCAACTGCTCACTAAAACCGGCTAATTGTTTAGTCTTGATTTTTCCTAAGATGATAACAGTTTTAAGAGATGGGGCGATCAGGTTAATCGGGACATTGAGCTTTTCAAAAGGGATAAGCCGGTCTTTTTCTCCCTGGATTTGGGTTTTAAGGTTTTTTAAGTTGTTGAGATGGTCTTCTATGTCTTCACATTTTTTAAGGGTTGCCTGGCACTCAAAGCCATGGCAGGCAGCCATAAGCTCTGCTTCACCAATCTCTTCTTTAGCCGGCAGAAAGGATTCAATAAAACTTTTTTTTACTGATTCAAGGCTGGTTAAAAAATCTACGGCTGATTTGATTTCCGCGAGCTGGGTTTCAACCGAAGCCGCGGTTGTTAATTTATTGTCGCCAGAGCTGCTGTCCGTGATCTCGATTATTTCGCTTTCTTGGAGGAGTTTTATGATTTCAGCCTGGTCCTCTGCCAGTGCGACCAGCTGGACCTTTTGCATGGCTACGATAGACATTTAAGGATTTCTTCTTTGGCCTTTGTTATTTTGGAAGGCACCGCTGTTTTTAGTTTTACTATTTCCTTGACAGACTCTTTATCTATAGCCTCGGCCTCTTCCTCTGCCTCTTTTTTGGCTTGAGCCACCAGGGTTTTCTTTTCAGCTAGAGCAGCTTCTTTCGCCTTGGTTAGTTCGTCTTCATGTTGTTTGTTGGCTGTCTTTATATTATGAAAGGCCTCATCATGGGCTTGCTTGATCAGTTCCTCGGCCTTTTTTTCGATCTCTTTGATTTTGGCAATGGTGTCAGTCATTAAGCCAAGATTGTAACATATTTAACTGGGCCAAAAAAGGTTGAAATTTTTCAAGGGCTTAGTCGAAAGTTGTTTATCATGATACGTTTATGTTTTAACTCCTCACCGCCACCTGGGCCAGGATCAGGTGGTTGGGGAGGTTGTTCCGGAGGATTATATCCCCCTTCTGGTGTCAAACTTGTTCCCAAAAAAGTTTTTTATGAAGTTGTTGGGGTTAGAGGGTTTTTGTTTACTGTTGGACAAGATATTTTAGGGCAGGTTACTGGTATGAATGATAAGAAAACAAGAATTTTTATTGACATAGGTTTAGATCAAGAAACTATTTTTTGGACAAGCCTGCAACAAGGCCGGCGATATGAAAAGGGGCAATTTGTAAAAGCAAGAGTTTGCCAGCCCCATATTGTTAAAGAGGAAGGTAGGTATTGGGTTGAGCTGGACCAGCCAATTCAGTATTCTGATGATATGGTTCTTAAAAGCCTATCTTTCACAAGGTGGCGAGAAAAATTTGAGGGATTGCAAGGGTTAAAAAAAGAAAGGAAAGTTCTTTCTGGGGTAGTAATTGGGAATAATGCTGGTTTGGCTTCGGTTGGTTTAGGCAAGATAGGGGATGGCATTTTGTTTAATGCTGCTCCAACAATTAGGCGCGACGATAAAATAAATGTAATGATTGGAGACGTTGTTTTTGATTGGAAAAAAGTGATTTCGATTAGATTGGAGATGGCTTGAGAAAGGTGATCAAGGAGATCAAGATGACCGAGGTTGGGGGGATATCGAGGAAGAGAGGATATCGGGGGATATTTAATTCCTGGTTCTAAGGTTTATTCCCATCACGTAAGACCTGTTTGTGATGTCTTGGCGGGTGAGGGAAGACGGTTTGGAAATCCTTTAAAAAGCCAAGGGATTTGTCCAAAGAATAACTCTTTATTTTTTTCGGTAAATTAAAATTATTTCGACGTTTTTGGTCTTAACCGTCAGCCAGCATTTCTTGTTTTTCTTTTTTACTTAGCATTTTTTATTTTCTCTAAAATTATGTAATTATTTAGATGTCTTAATATCAACAATCTTCTTAGTGGCCCTTAGTGCCTTTGTGTCTTAGTGGTAAACAATAACCCTCCCGCTCTCTCAAACGCAAATTGTTTTCTCCTAGAAAAGATGCTATAATATATTCCCATATGCACATCTACCTGGTGACCGCTGTTTTAGCATTTGGGACAACCTACCTAATTACCCCCTTAGTCAAAAAATTAGCCTTAAAAATTAATGCCATCGATGTCCCCAATGACAGGAAAATCCATTCAGAACCAATAGCCAGGCTGGGGGGGCTTGGAATTTGGGCTGGCTTTTTCCTCTCGGTTATTGTTGGCTTTTTACTAGCCCAAGCCACCGGTAGTAAGCTTGATTTCCATGTTGGCTGGGGGATTCTCTTGGCCGGCACACTTTTAATGGTCGTTGGCATGGTTGATGATATCAGAGGACTGCGGGCTACGACTAAGCTTATTTTTCAAATTATTGCAACGATGATAGTAATCTATTTTGGTGTGGAGATTAATTTTCTTAGCAACCCGTTTAATGGGATCATAGCTATTGGCAGTTTTGCTATTCCGCTAACCCTTTTGTGGGTGGTAGGGGTAACCAACGCGATGAACTTAATAGACGGCTTGGATGGTCTGGCCACTGGAGTGACCGCGATCTCTTCAATAACTTTATTTTTTGTGGCGCTTAGGACCCATCAAATAGGGGCTGCTATCTTATTGTTAGCCTTGGCCTCGGCTTCACTGGCCTTTTTAAGATACAACTTTTCCCCGGCTAAAATATTTCTTGGTGATTCCGGCTCACTGCTTTTGGGTTTTGTTCTGGCCACAGCCGCAACCATTGGCGTTTTAAAAACCACCCTGGTGGTCGCCATGATTGTGCCGATCCTGATCCTGGGGGTGCCGATTTTTGATACCCTTTGGGCAATCGGCAGGCGACTTGGCTCTGGCCAGCACCCTTTTAAAGCAGACAATAAACATATTCATCACCTCTTGCTGCGCGCCGGGTTTAGCCAAAGAGAGGCTGTGCTGGCGATATATACGGCTTGTTTTATTTTGAGCTTTATCGCGCTGGTAATGGCGCTACAGAAATGAAAGTCCAGCCCTCACCCTGGATTTTCTTTTTTGTTTACGCCTACCAGACCGTCCCTCTCCCTGAGGGAGAGGGAGATAACGGTTAACTTTTGGTTTGGAATAAACTGGGGTGAGGGTTTTTGAGGGAAAATGAAAACTAACAAAAAGAAAGTAATGTTTGTATTCGGCACAAGACCTGAAGCTATCAAAATGGCTCCAGTTATTTTGGAGATGCAAAAATTTTTGAGTGAGCTTAAGCCGATTGTGGTTTTAACCGGCCAGCACCGCCAGATGCTTGACCAGGTGATGAAAGTTTTTGGCCTCAAGGCTGACTATGATTTAAAGATTATGAAGCCAAACCAGAGCATCACCCAAATCATCACCCGGTCCCTCGAGGGGCTGGAAAAGGTGGTTAAAAAAGAGAGTCCGGATATGATGCTGGTCCAGGGAGATACCGCAACTGTTTTTGCCGCCGGCTTAATCGCTTATTTCCATAAAATCCCGCTTGGTCATGTTGAAGCTGGACTACGCACTTTTGATAAGTGGCAGCCGTTTCCTGAAGAGATGAACCGCACGCTAACTACGCCACTAGCTGACCTTCACTTTGCACCGACTAAAACCTCGGTTCAAAACTTAAAAAGGGAACATGTCCGGGCTGAAACGATTTTTTTAACCGGCAACACAGTGATTGACGCCCTCCTTGATGTCTCCAGC
>Ga0210019_1003363_pt1 | contig 14727 bp, 14 predicted proteins | sample CryGeyCG2114_020_2_FD_183969 | JGI IMG/M metagenome (GOLD analysis project Ga0210019, IMG submission 183969) | Groundwater microbial communities from aquifer - Crystal Geyser CG11_big_fil_rev_8/21/14_0.20 (SPAdes) (version 2) | ecosystem: Environmental > Aquatic > Deep subsurface > Groundwater ...
ATGATGTGTGTTATGGTTACCTTTTCAAAATGAACTTTAATCATAATTCGTTATTTTTATGTATGTGCATAATTAAGCGTTCAGTTTAGATATTTCTTAATTAGTAAAATCTGTCAAAGTTTTCTAACAAAATAAACATTTTTTAGAAAAAACTCTTCAATGAAGAATTTTAATAGACACTTTGTTTTTTGTATCTTTGTATGAAAATTACACAGCTTAATTCTGCATCTGTAATGATTGAAAATAATGATGAGTCTTCTAAAGTTAAAATTTTATGTGATCCGTGGCTAGATGGAGAAGAATATCTAGGGTCTTGGGCAATATATCCACCATATGACTTCAATCCTGATAATTTTACTGACGTTGATTTTATCTATGTTAGTCACATTCATCCTGATCATTGTTCTGCAAAAACTCTCTCTAAATTAAACAAAGATATTCCTGTGTTGATACATAATTTTCCTGAAAAATTTCTTAAAAATAAAATTGAAAGTTTAGGCTTTAAAACAATTGAATTAGAACACGGAGTTAGAATCTCACTAAAAAATAATCTGCATATCAATATAATGGCCGCAGATAATTGTGATCCAAACATCTGTGGTCAAATCATGGGCTGTGGTTTAGCCGAAGCCAAATTCAAAACAACTCAAATTGATACCATGGCTGTATTTGATAACGAAAAACAGGTAATTGTAAACACAAATGATTGCCCATTTGATATTGCAAAAGATACTGCTTCTTTAGTCAAATCATTCTATGGAAACATTGATGTCTTACTTGTTGGATATGTTGCAGCCTCATCCTGGCCTCACTGTTATAACTTGCCTGACGATGAAAAGCAACAAGAATCTATAAAAAAACAATTCACTAAACTTGAAACAACAAAAAAATACATTGAACTATTCCAACCAAAATACTATATTCCATTTGCAGGACGCTACACATTGTGTGGTAAAAACACTGTTATGAATCAATATAGGGGAGAACCAGAATTAGAAGATGCATTTGAGTGGTTATGCTCTAACGTACCACCTAAAAAATATCGTGGAATAATTATGAATAATGACTGTTGGCTTGATATTGACACTGGAAAAATTAACAAAAATTATGTCCCAATTGACAAAAACGAGAAACAAAAATACATCAATGATGTTCTTTCAAAGAAAAAATTCCCATATGAACATGAATCTATGCCTTCTTCTTCAGTAATATGGGATTTAATTCCAAAATCATATGAAAATTTTGAGAAAATTAGGAAGAAGATTAATTGGGTTTCAAATTCTATTATGATTCTTAAAACCATTGATGTGAATAATGACGATTTGATAGTTGCAATAACTTGTAACGGCAAAGGATTTCAAAAAATATCTCAAAATGATATGGAAAAATATAATCAATACATGACTATTTCCTTGGATATTAGATTGCTAAAGTGGTTGTTGAGTGGGCCGCAAAAAGCACATTGGAGTAACGCTGACCTTGGATCTCATTTAATTTATAATCGTGTGGGCAGTATTTACAAACGAGGATTATTTTATTGCTGGAATCATTTCTATTCTGGATGATAATTTTGAAGTCAAATTTCTAAATTTTTAATTCATGTTGTTTTCTTGATGGTATGGTGTGAAATGCGTAATTTTATGACTATTTTATGATATACAATGAAATACGGTAATTTTTTAAGCAGCATTTAGATTATTTTCAATACATGCTTTCTAAAAGAACCATTATTGGTCTGGTAATCGGCAGCGCAATAATTGCAATTGGGGGTTACTCTTTGATTTTACATATGGGAACAATTACTATTAATGAAAATTATGTCATAGCAGTTGGTGATTCAACATCTTACACAATTCCTGCTCCAAATCATACTCCACAACACATGGAAATAACTGGTGATGCATTTGATCTTAAACTTACAAGCCCAAGTACTGGATTGCAGATCCCATCATCTAATTCCGAAAAAACTATGGAATCATTTAAGGATAGAATTGAGGAACCTTTGATTCTAGATTGGGTACATTTGGAAGATGGTGAAACTCGAATTCAAATTCAAAACACAGGAAATTCGGAATTAATCATAACTGGCAAATTAATTAGAAGCTCTGATCCTATTTGGTTCACATTTGATCTTATGGTGATAACTTCTGGATTGGTTATCATAGGATTCAGTATGGGTTTTACTCTGAGAAAACCCAAAGGATTCTAGCTTAATTTTGCTGAATGATATGAGCCCAAAATTTTCATAAATAGTGTGTCTTGCTTTATTTTCTTTAACATTTCTGAAATTTTGGGATTGTTTGCATGTCCTTCAAAATCTACATAGAAATTGTATTCCCATGTATTTGCTTTTGTCGGTCTTGATTCGATCTTTGTAAGGTTTACGTTGTTTTTGTGAAAATTCTCAATTATTCTGTATAATGATCCTGGTTCATGTTTTATTGAGAATATGATGGATGTTTTATCATTATTTGTTTCAGGGCTGTTTTCTTTTGATAAAATCAAAAATCTGGTGTAATTGTTTAGATTGTTTGCAATACTTTCTGCAATGACTGGCATATGATATATTTCTGCAGCAGCTTTACTTGCAATACATGCACAATTACTCTTGTTTAACCCTTTGATAATTTTTACACTGCCTGCAGTGTCATATGCAGGAATTGTTTTCATGTTGTGTTTTTCAATGAATTGTCTACATTGACCTAATGCTTGTGGGTGTGAGTACACTGTATCTATTTCGTCTAATTTACCAATTCCAATTAAGCAATGCTCTATTCTATGATATACTTCACCTGTTGCATTAAGTGATGTAGAGTATAGCAAATCATAACTTTCACCTACACTTCCCTCCAACGAATTCTCTACTGGTAAAATGGAATATTCTGTTTTATCTGCAGAAGTGCTCTCTAATACTTCTGCAAATGTTGTCAGAGGAATAGTTTCAATTTCCTCATTAAAGAATAATTTTGCTGCAGCTTCACTATAAGCACCTCGTTCACCTTGGAACGAAACATGAATCATTTTTTAACCTCTTAAATTTACAAAATCACTATTTCCAAAGTTTGCAGAAAGTTTTCTTTCATCAATCCATGCGCAGTCAACACATTTTATAGCATCACGCATTGGAACAACTTTGCCACCGCATTTCCTACATTTAGTAAACAAAATTCCTAAATTTGATTCATTAATTACGGCATGAATTGTACCGTTAAGATGACTGATAATTTTTAACGTAACTATGTCGTTAACTAGTGCTACATTTCGTATTCTCATATTTCGTGTTGAACACACACATTCTACTTTTGATGTTGTAGGTTTACCATTAATGTAGTCAATGGAAACTGCAATCATAGATGACATTACTGCTGCAACTGTTCCAATTATGATGTCTCCTACTTGAGGTATCGATAGAAGTTTTGGATGTTTTATGTTTGCGGTTCGTGTTGCCTTATCCATGTATTTCTCACCTACTGTTGCTGCTCTTACCATGTCTCCATCGTCAAAAGCATTATGACCTGCCTCATACTCTTCAATAGATGCTATACTGTCACCAGGAAATGTTGCATTTTCAGACATGCTGAGAATTTTGTTTTTATGATTATAATTGTTTGTGGTATTGTTATATCTTGGTAAATCATATATCTCTAAAAATTCGAAAAAGACCATGAAAGCTCTGGTATATGATGAATATGCTACTGACGATGATTTTTCTAAAATCTTAAAAATTAAAGAAATTCCTGAGCCTAAGCCAAAATCTAATGAGGTTATTTTCAAAGTAAAAGCGGCTGCCCTTAATTATGATGATATTTGGGGGATGAGAGGCAAACCACTTGCAATACCATTACCTCATATCTCTGGGACTGATGCTGCAGGAGAAGTTGTCGCAATAGGTAATGACGTTAAAAATATCAAAATTGGTGACAGGGTCGTCTCACATGGAAATATGTCTTGTAGAGTCTGTAAAGCATGCACTGGTGGAAGAGAATTTGATTGTAGAAAGCGAGCAATTTGGGGTTTTGAAACAGGCCCACTTTGGGGAGGTTATTGTGAATTTACACATCTTCCAGAAGTTAATGTCGTAAAAATTCCTGAAGGAATATCTTATGATGAGGCAGCAGCTGCATCTATGACATTGCTGACGTCATGGCATATGCTTGTAGGTAGAGCAAAAATTCAACCTGGACAATTAGTTTTGGTTATGGGCGGAAGTTCTGGTGTTGGAAATTATGGAATTCAGATTGCAAAACTTTATGGATGTACTGTTATTGCAACTGCAAGTTCAGATAAACTAGACAAATGTTTAGAACTTGGTGCTGATTTTGCAGTAGATCATAGAAAAGAAGACTGGCATAAAGAAGTCAGAGCGATCTCAAAAAAAATTCTCAAATCCGGTAGTGATGTTTCCGGGGTTGATGTGGTTTTTGAACATATTGGTGGCACTCATTGGAATAAAGAATTAACTTTGTTAAATTATGGTGGAACAATTGTTACAACTGGAGCTACCACAGGATACGATGCTAAAACTGATCTGCGTCACATCTTCTTTAAAGGTGTAAATATACTGGGTTCAACACAAGGCACACGAGCTGAATTGGAACAGGGTCTTTATTGGATGTCTCAAGGCAAAATAAAATCTATAATTGATTCAACATATTCTTTGGAACACGCAGCTGAGGCTCACACAAAAATGCTTCATGGTAAAGGATTGTTTGGAAAAATCTTAATCAAACCTGATCTTTGATTAGTATGGATGATCCAAAAACCAATTCAATTTTAGATGAAGGAAACAGATTATTTTTACAAGGGAAATTTCAAGAAGCAATAACATATTATGATAAAATTCTAAACGAAAATCCTCATCATATTGGCTCTCTTAATAATAAAGGATATGCATTGAGTAAACTAAAAGATTTTGATGGTGCTATGAGATGTTATGATGTAGCTTTACATCTTTTTCCAGACGATCTATCTGTACTGATAAATAAAATCTCTGCATTTCGTAAACAAGGGCATTTTCTTGAAGCATTATCAATATGTGATAAAATTTTAACTATTAATCCAAAATACAACATTGTCCTATATCATAAGGAGCGAATTTTATTTTCTATGGGAAATTTTAACGAGTCTATTTTATGTTGTAATCAAATTCTAAACGATTATCCTGATAATGGGGATGTCTTATTTGATAAATCATGTAATCTTGTTATGGTGTCTAAAAATAATGAGGCACTTGATTTGCTTGAGAAGGCAATCTCTCAAGGAATTCAATACAAAATTAAAGCAAAAAAATCAAAATCCTTTGAAAAACTATCTAATGATCCTAGATTCCAACGCTTGATATTGTAACTATAACCAATGTGGAATTTCTAAATACTCATCAATGCTTTCGTTTCTTAAAATTTTGAGCAACGCATTTGCTTGAGGTGTAGATAACACTGGCTTGTCAAACTGGTTATCTGTAGAGATTCTTGGGCATGCCACCTGAATAAAAGCATCCACTCCTCTGAGATTTTTTAGCCTCTCATTTGTAATGTCAGTTAATGCAAATAGCTGAACTTCCTTTCCTTCTTTTTCTAGTTCTCGTTTTATTTTCAGTGCAAAAACCTTGGACAGTTGCCCTTCTTTTAGTCCTACAATAACCCCAAATGATTTTGCGTCAACTGCTTTGTATATTGCTAGAGTTGCTTTCTTTTTTAATTTCTGTGCAAATTCTGTAACTTCCCTTACTTCATTAAAATATGGATCTAGAACATAAGTTGGCAAATTAGTTGATAATGCAATTCCTGCTGCATGAAAATTACTTTGCCCCAAAAACACGTAGGCATCAACTTCTTTTTTTAATTGGGATGCAGGATAAAATTCACATCCAAACACCTGACCATCATTTAACTGTCCTTTTCCTTTTCCAATTTTGACGTTAATTCCACCGTCTGTTAAAATTTTTTCAACCTTGTCGACTTGATGTAAGTGCTGACTGTCTGTTACTAGTGAAATGACTTTCCCCTTCAACAAATCCAGACATTTTTGCGCAACACTGTCAAATTCTACGTCATCAAAAGCATCAATTAAGACTAAATTTTTCTCTAATGATTCTGTATTGATCGTATGTCCGATGTTGAATTGAATTTCAGAACCGAGTATTTTTGCACCGGTTGTATTAAGATCACAAGTTCCCCATGTCGTATCTGCTAAAACATAAGCTGGAATTCCAAATTTTTTTGATATTTTTATTGCAGTTTCTTGAACTTGAGGTAAGATTCCATCTGGACCGTTCAATGAAACTGATGCGGGATTCTTTTCCTCAATTTCTTTGAAAATTCTTGCCTCGTCTATTATAATCAATTTAGCTTGGAATGTGACGCTATTAATTTAAATCAACTGAACTATGCAACAACTAAAAATGTCTAAGATGTTAAAATGAATTATGGAAAAAGAAACTATTCTTAATATTGGGTTTGATGATACAGATTCTCCAAAAGGGATGTGTACTACCTTTTTAGCCTACAAAATAGTAGATTTACTTCAGAAACAGAAAACTGAATTTCTTGATTTTCCACGACTGATTAGATTTAATCCAAACATTCCGTGGAAAACAAGGGGAAATGGAGCAGTTTCACTAAAAATAAAGACAAAAAATCCGTCTAAAATTAAAAATCAAATTAAAAATTTGGTTTTAAAATACTCTGATGTTAAAAATGGCGCAAATCCTGGATTGGTATTTTTTGAAAATAATTTGATTCCATCTGAATTTGTAAAATTTAGTAATTTGGCTTTATGGCAATTAATTAATAGAAATAACGCAAAAAAATTTGCTAAAAAAAATAATTTAGAAATACATTATCAGGGAAACGGTCAAGGGTTGGTCGGTGCAATTGGTGCAATAGGATATGATTTTCACGATCACACATTAGAACTTTTGAGTTATCGAAAAAAATCAAAATTTGGGAAAGAAAGACAAATTTCTACTGACAGTGTAAAAATCATGCAAGAAAAAACATTCCCTAATACGTTTAACAGCTTTGACACAAAGAAAGGACGAATTTTAATTACCCCTCATGGACCTGATCCTGTTTTTTATGGTGTTAGAGGTGAAAATGTAGATTCGTTACTTTATGCCACCAAAATTATCAAAAGTGATGAAAAATTGGACGGCTATATGATTTTCAAATCTAATCAAGGAACAGGTGATCATTTGAAAAATGAATTGACTTTTGAAAATATGAAACCATATGCTTCTGGAAAAATTATGGGAGTTGTATCAAATACACCAAAAATTGTAAAAGGTGGTCATGTATTTTTTAAAATAATTTCCAATAATCATGAATTTTGGTGTGCGGTTTACAAGCCTACGGGAATTTCTACAATTGCATCAAATTTGTTAAAAGGTGACAAAATTTGTGTTGGTGGTGGAGTTAGAAAAGCTTCAAAAAATTTTCCACGAATAATAAATATTGAATTTCTTGATATCGCTTCTCTTGTGAAAAACATTTCCATTTCAAACCCCGTTTGTGATAAATGCAATAAAAAAATGAAATCCAAAGGCAAGAACCAAGGCTTTCAGTGTATACGCTGCGGGAAAAAAGATTCTAAAAAAACAACTTTTGAAATTTCAAGAAAAATCAAAAAACAACTTTATCTTCCAAAAATATCTGCTCATAGACACCTTACAAGACCAATACAACGAATTGGAATAACCAACAAAACTACAAAATTTGATAAATCTGGTTCATGGTTTTGTGTTTATAGAAACTAAGTAGCGGGGAACAGATTTGAACTGTTGAACTGCGGGTTATGAGCCCGCCGGGATGACTTAGCCCTAAATTAGTCTGGCTTCCCCACCCCGCTGAACATAAATGAAGTTCAGCCGTATATACGCTTTATCAAATCCTTGAAAGTAATTAATATGATTTGAAGAGATTGTATTTTTGTGGACAAAAAAATTCAAATCATTGTAATTTCCATTGCTGCAGTATTTTCAATATTTGTTTTAACTTCTCCAAACGATCCAATTCCGCTGCCAGAACCTAATTCAAACTACGAAAATGATTTTGTAACTATTCTAGCTGAAAATCTCAATAAACCTCGTGCTATAGCTGCATCTGAAGATAGAATTTTTGTCACTGAAAAAAACGGTTTAATTAGAGTTATCGAAAATGATGTTCTTTTAGAATCACCATTAGCTGTTTTTCGTGCTGCTGATGTATTTGATGGTGGATTGTTAGGTATTACACTACATCCAAATTTTTCCAATAATCATTTTATCTATGTATTTTTAACATATGAAGAAAATAATACTTTGTGGAATAAGATTGTAAAAATAACTGAATTTAAAAATAAACTACAGAATGCAGAAACCATATTTGATAAAATTCCTGGGTCTTCTTTTACTAATGGAGGTTTTATCAAATTTGGACCAGATGAAAAATTGTATGTAGGTACTGGTACTGTTTCTGACTCTTCACATCTTCCTCAGGATCTTAACTCTTTATCTGGAAAAATTCTAAGACTTAACGACGATGGTACCATTCCAGATGATAATCCGTTCTCTGATTCTCCGGTTTATTCTTTAGGACACAGAAATCCGCAGGGCATGACTTGGGATGATGATGGTATTTTGTATGTGGCAGAATTTGGACCTGAAAAAAATGATGAAATTAATAAAATCCAAGCAGGAAAAAACTATGGCTGGCCTGAGCAACAATGTTCAGGTAATGAAAATTTTGAAAACGCCATTCTTTGTTATGATCCTAGCATAGAGCCAGGCGGAATTTTATTTTATTCTGGAAACACTATTGCCTTTGAATCTTCATTCATTATGGCATCAATGCGTGCATCTAATCTTTATCAATTGGATTTTGAAGAGGGGTTGAGTTCCCAAAAATCAATACTTAGTGGCATAGGGCGTGTTCGTGATGTAGTTCAAGGTAATGATGGAAGTCTTTATGTGATTACTTCAAACACTGATGGAAAAGGTTTTCCAGACAGTATGGATGATAAACTATTGAGGATACTAAAATGACAGATTCATCAATTTCAAAGTTTTTTGAAAAATCAAGAAAAGATAGACTAGATCTAGTTGCAAATTTTGCAAAACTTTCCAAAGAAGAATTAGATATTTTACAAAATGATAACGGAGGAATTTCTTTTGATAAAGCAGACAAAATGGTAGAAAACGCCATTGGTACATTTTCACTTCCGTTAGGAATTGCAACTAGTTTTTTGATTAATGGAAAAGACTATCTCATCCCAATGGTTATCGAAGAACCTTCTGTAATTGCAGCAGCATCCAAGGGAGCAAAAATTGCTCGAGTCAAAGGTGGTTTTGTAGTTTCAGCAGATGAATCTTACAGCATAGGTCAAGTACAAGTCTTAGACATAACTGATTTTTCTTTGGCAATTTCACAAATTAAGAATTCTACAAATGAAATACTTGAACTCGCAAATTCTAAAAGTAACACTCTGTCTAAAATGGGAAAAGGTGCAAAAGAAATCTTTTGTAAAGAACTTGATACCAAATCTGGGAAAATGCTCATTTTAGAGCTTTTAATTGATGTAGGAGATGCAATGGGTGCCAATGTTACAAATACAATGTGTGAAGCAATTTCACCATTAATTGAAAAAATTACTGGTGGACGAACATTACTTCGTATTTTATCTAATTATTCTACTCGTAGATTAGTAAAAGCAACAGCAGTGTTTGAAAAAGAAGAAGTTGGAGGAGAAAAAGTAGTTGATAACATTGTATCTGCATTTGAATTTGCTGACAATGATGTCTATAGAGCAGTAACTCACAACAAAGGTATAATGAATGGAGTTATAGCTGTTGCAAATGCAACGGGTCAAGATAGTAGGGCAATTGAAGCTGCAGCAAATGCATATGCTGCAAAATCAGGCAAATATCGTTCACTTAGCAAATGGAGTAAAGATAATGACGGAAATCTAGTTGGAACCTTGGAAATTCCGCTTTCTGTAGGTATTGTTGGAGGAATAGCAAATGTTCATCCTGTGGCCCAAGTATGTATGAAAATTCTAGGAGTCTTATCTGCACAAGAACTAGCGTGTATCATAACTGCAACTGGCTTGGCTCAAAATTATAGTGCACTTCGAGCTCTTTCCACTGATGGAATTCAAAAAGGACACATGCGTTTGCATGCAAGAAACCTTGCCGCAGCTGCTGGAGCTACACCTGAACAAATAGATGAAATTGTTCAAAAAATGATTGAAGAAAAGAAAATTTCACTTGATAGGGCCAAAGAATTACTTGATCAAATTTAAACATGCTATTATATAGATAAAAAGTGAAAAAATTGAAAATGACAGAAGTGAAATTTGCTATTCCTAAAGGAAGCCTAGAGGAGGCTACATTCAAACTTTTAGAGAGATCTTGGACCAAAGTAAACAGAAAAGACAGAACATACAGAGTGTATCTGGATGATCCAAGTATTATAGTCAAAATGCTTCGACCTCAGGAAATTCCAACTTTGGTTGCAGAAGGATTGTATGATGTGGGCATCACTGGTAAAGATTGGGTAGGTGAAACAAATTCTGATGTAGAACCTATCTTAGATTTAGAATATGGTAAAATTCGGCTAGTAATCGCATTTCCTGATAAATATAGATACAAAAATCTTGATGAAATGGTTGCAGATTATGGTAAAAACAAAAAAACACTTCGTATTTCTTCAGAATATCTTATCACCGCTTCAAAATTTCTTAAACAACTAAAATCTTATAAAAAATATTACGGTTCTAAAGATCCATTAATTGTAACTCCGTGGGTTAGACTTGGAACTAACAAGAGTGTTCAAATACACTTGTCATTTGGAGCAACTGAAGCAAAACCGCCTGAAGACGTTGATGCAATTATGGATGTTACTGAAACTGGAACAACTTTGAAACAAAACAAACTAAAAATTGTCGATGAGGTACTTACATCAACTGCGCACTTGATTGTAAACAAAAACTCGTTAAAAGATCCTAAAAAACGTGAAAAAATATTTGATATTGTAACTTTGATGAGGGGTGCAGTTCATGGTAAAAAATTCTTGCACATCTATCTAAATGTTGAAGAAAAAAATCTCAAAAAACTTTTGACACAAATGCCATCCCTCAAAAAACCTACAATTAGTCCGCTAAGCGAAGAAGGATGGTTTGGTGTAAATACAGTCATTAAAAAAGAAGAATTTCACAAACTTATTCCTAAACTCAGGAAGATTGCTCAAGGTCTTGTGGTTCATGAACCACGACAAATACTTGAACTTGAGGAGATAAAACGTGACGAAGAAAATTGATGAGAACAATCAAAATAACCAATGTTGAGAAATTTGCAGCACAAATAATTCCAAAGCAGCCTCAAAACAACAAAACTATTGTAGAATCTATTCTAAAGAATGTTAAAAAAAATGGAGATAACGCGCTAAAAAAATATGAAAAAAAATTTAGTAACGCAAATCTTCCTTCATTACGCTTATCTCAAAATGAAATTAAAAACGCCTATTCTCAAATATCTAAAATCGAACTTCAAGCAATACGTTTAGCAAAAACCAGACTTGAAAAAACAGAGTCTGTAATTAAATCATTACTTAAAAACCAAACAATCAATCATGATGGAGTAAAAATTTCAAAAACATTTATTCCAATTCAAAGTGTTGGGTGTTACATTCCAGGTGGTTTAGCAAGATATCCAAGCTCTGTAATAATGTCTGTAGTTCCCGCTAAAACTGCTGGTGTTAAAAGAATTGTAGTAGTATCCCCTCCAAATTCTGCTGGAAATATAGATCCGTTGACCGTTGTCACTGCAGATATTTGTGGCGCTGATGAAATCTACAAAATTGGTGGTGCACAATCTATTGCAGCATTGTCTTATGGTACAAAAACGATTTCTAAAGTAGATAAAATTGTGGGTCCCGGTGGCTCCTTTGTAACTACTGCAAAATCTTTGATTAGTGATCAAACAGCAATCGATATGTTGGCAGGTCCTACTGAACTAGGGATTATAGCAGATAATTCAACGAACCCAAAATTCATTGCATTAGACTTGATATCTCAAGCAGAACACAGCAATGACACTTTTTGTTATTTAATTACAACTTCTGAAAAACTTGCAAATTCAGTTAACAAAATTATTTCAGAATTGATTCCCAAAATATCTAGAGGAGAAATTGCAAAATTTAGTTTAAAGAATAATGGATTTATTGGAATATGCAAAACCAATTCTGATATGATAAAACTTGCAAACATTCTAGCTCCAGAACACTTGCAAATAATGACAAAGAATCCAGAGTCTTTATCATCTAAAATCACTTCATCTGGGCTAATTCTACTTGGGAATAACACTCCTTCTTCGGCTAGTGACTATATTTTAGGCTCAAATCACATTCTTCCTACAAATGGATTTGGAAAAACTAGAGGTTCTCTCTCTGTTTTAGATTTTATCAAGATAAACACTGAGATTACTTCATCAAAATCCTCTCTTTTGAAAATTTCAAAATACCTTGAAGTTTTGACAAATGCTGAAGGACTTTCTAATCACTTTGAAGCAGTTAGAGGAAGATTGAATTGAAAACAAATTGGTTTGAAGAAAAAATCGCACAGTTTAGCTCTATTGGAGGTTATCAAAAACCTGAACTCATACAAGACTCAGTAAAACTTGATTCAAATGAAAACTATGTTATTCCTAAACAATTTCAAAATGATGTTATTTCATCAGCACGAAAAAATTCTGATATAAGGGAATACCCACTAGGTGGAGTTGAGAGATTAATTATTACATTATCCAAGTTTACAAAAATTCCCTCCTCGATGATTGGTGTTGGCAATGGCTCTGATCAAATTCTAGATTTAATTATCTCTAATTTTGCATCAAAACAAACTAAAATTCTAACGTCAAACCCTACATTTGGATTCTTTGAGGAACGCTGTAAATTATATGGTATCCCACTAATCGCAATTCCTTTTTCTGATCACATGAAATTAGATGTTAAGGATTTTCTAAAAGAATCGAAGAATGCAGACATTCTCTATCTTGATTCTCCAAACAATCCTACAGGATTTCAATTCTCAAAAAATGAGTTACAAAAACTTGTAAAATCTTTTGACGGTCTTGTGATTATCGATGAAGCTTATGGAGAGTTTAGTGACTATTCCCTTTCAAACATGGTAAAAACTCAGGATAATCTAATTGTAGTTCAGACTCTTTCAAAGTCATTTGGCCTTGCAGGACTCAGATTAGGATATTTTATTGCAAATAAAAAATTCACTGATGTATTCATGAAAGTGTTACAATACCCATACCCCGTAAGTACCATTACAATAGAGTCTGGAATAGAGTCCATTGAAAAATTCCATGTCATGAAAGATGCAGTAGAAAATATCAAAGTTGAAAGAAAAAGAATTATCGACACTCTACAAAAATATGATGCCTTTGAAGTCTTTGATTCCAAGGCTAATTTCGTACTATTTGATGCTCATAGTTCCTACAAACGTGTCTATTCAGCTCTTGCTGAGCAGGGAATATCCATTCGTAAACTTGGTAAAATTGGAAATCATGAAGGATGTCTTAGAGTTACTATTGGAACAAAAGAAATGAATTCAAAATTCCTGTTGGCTATTCGTGATTTATTGGGATGACACTAACAAAACAATCTGATGGGATCTACATAGATGATTCTAAAATTAATATTCTAAACAAAGTTGACGCTATAATTTTTGATTGTGATGGAGTTCTAATCGATATTGTAAAATCGTATGATTTGGCAATCATCAAAACTGTTCAATATGTCTTAGAAAATTTTGCTAAAATCAATAATGCAATATCTATTGATTTTAAAATTATAGATGGTTTCAAATCTACAGGTGGATTCAATGATGAAGTAGATCTGACATATGCTGCAATACTTTGTATAGTTGCTGCTACAAAACTAGAAAAAGATCAAACTGATTTTATTTTTCAAGTAATAAAAAATATAGATTCTACAGGTATTGTTTCTGTAGAAAAGTACATTGAAAATTTAGTTGACATATCTGATATTAAAAAACAATTATCATATCCAGGAACTAATCGCCAAAATCCACTATCTAAAATATTTAATCAGTTATTTTATGGGCCTGAGTTATACAAAAAACTGTTTAATGATATTTCAAATTTTTCTGAACCAGGCTTAATTGAACAAGATGATGTGATTTTAGATGATATTTTAATTGAAAAGCTAAGAAAAAAATTTAATTCCAATATTGCTATGGTTACTGGTAGAGGAAAAGAATCAGTAAAATATTCTCTTAAATCCTTATTAAATAAATTCAATTTGGATAACTCTGTATTTCTTGAAGATGAATCACGAGATCTTGCAAAACCCAACCCTCAACCACTCTTAAATTCAATTCAAGGAATGAATTCCATTTGCACCATATATGTTGGTGACTCTATGGAGGATTTTATAATGGCAAAAAAAGTGACTGATCTGGGGCATAACACAATATTTTGCGGAATAATTGGAACTAGCAAAAACCCTCAAGAAAAATTAGATTTATTTGAACAAAATGACGCTATCTTGGTGTTGGATTCAATCCATCAACTACCAAAGGTATTAAATTTAGAATGATAGGTTCTGTTGCATTATCGAGACCCAAATCTTAAATAAAATGACGGATGATAAAACATGTTGAGAGCAATTAAATCAATCAAACAAATCATACCATCGAATCAAGACCTTGATAATATGATGGAAA
>Ga0210019_1003364_pt1 | contig 14725 bp, 14 predicted proteins | sample CryGeyCG2114_020_2_FD_183969 | JGI IMG/M metagenome (GOLD analysis project Ga0210019, IMG submission 183969) | Groundwater microbial communities from aquifer - Crystal Geyser CG11_big_fil_rev_8/21/14_0.20 (SPAdes) (version 2) | ecosystem: Environmental > Aquatic > Deep subsurface > Groundwater ...
ACACGCCGACGAGCACGATGACCAGCACCGTGATCAGCAGCCCCAACCCCGGTATCTCGACACCCAGCAGCCCGCGCAATGGCCCATCGGAAAACCGGAAGATCTGCCACACGATGAAGACCGTGACAGTGACCGGAAACAGGGTTGCCAGGCCGGTGACAAAATACCGGCGCAGTGCTTGACCGAAACGCACGGAGATCGACGGTGTATCTAACTGTTTGGCTGTCGTGGGCTTGCGACTCATGAGAGTGCCACAATGCTAGCGTGACTGGGAACTTTCGTCAAGAAAAGTCCGCGCCCGCAGCAAGCCAGCGAGCGAAGTGTGCGACTTCAGCCCGGCGAGGCGGACTCTTTCCTAGACCACAGCCAACGGTGTCTGACGAGCCCCGGGAGCGGGGCGAGGAGTTCGTTGGCCGGTCCGCCGCAGCCAACAATAGGAGAAAGGTTTCAGGCGGGAGAGCGGTCTTGCGCGTGGTGCTTGATGTTGCGGCCTTCCACCAGGTAGATGACGTCTTCGGCGATGTTGGTGGCGTGGTCGGCGATCCGCTCGAGGTGGCGGCTGACCAGGATCAGGTTCACCGAGCGCGTGATGGCTTTTGTGTCTTCCATCATGTAGGTGAGCAGCTCCCGGAAGATCTGGTCGTCATACCGGTCGACCGCATCGTCCTGCTCGCACACCGCTTTCGCCTTCGCCGGATCGAGTTGGACGAAGGCGTCGAGGCTGTCCTTCACCATGCGCTGGGCCAGCTCCGCCATGCGCGGGATGTCGATGAGCGGCTTCAGGAGAGGCTCTTTCAGCAGCTCCACTGTGCGCTCGGCGATGTTGACCGCCTGGTCGCCCATGCGCTCCAGGTCGTTGTTGATCTTCAGTGCCATCGCAATGAGGCGCAGATCGCCCGCTTCGGGCTGGTAGAGGGCGAGCGTGCGCAGGCACAGCTCGTCGATTTCGATTTCCATCTGGTTGATGGCATCATCCGATGCGATCACCTGGCGCGCCATTTCGGCGTCCCGACTGACCAGTGCTTTCACCGAGAGCCCGATCGACTGCTCGGCCAGACCGGCCATGCGCACCAGGGCTTCCTTGAGCTGCGTCAGCTCCTGGTCCAGGTGCCGCTGCATTAATTGCCGGCCCGCTTCAAGTCCAGCGCCTTAGGATCCAGCAAGGACACGTCCACTTTGCGCGGACGGCGCACCACCGGCTCGATGCGCTCGCGTAAGTCGTCGTGGATCTGCTCGATCGTCCGGCCGGACGTCTCGATCGCTTCGAATTTGAACTCTTTCGCCATATGCTCGTACTCGTCGATCATGCGCTGCTGGTACACGCAGAAGCTGTCATAGAGATCGTTGCCCAGGTGCATGTCCATACCGGACTCCCAGTAATCCATGCCGCCGCGCGCGCCGATCACCCGCTTCACCAGCGAATCCATGTCGGTGTGCAGGTATAACACGATGTCCGGGATCAAGGCGAACCCGAACACGCCGCGAATCCATTCGCGGCTGCCACCGCGCACCGTATACCGCGCAAACGCGGTGTAGACATAGCGGTCCGAGATCACGATGAACCCCGAGCGCAGCGCCGGGATCACCTGGTTTTCCAGCCGGTCGGCAAAATCGGTGGCGTAGAGCAGGCCGAACGTTTCCCGGGTGAGCGTATTGCCCTCCTTGGCGAGGTCGATGAGGCTCGACATCAGCTCCGAGCGCGTCCAGCCGGTTTCGACGACCCCGTGGCCCTGCACTTCCAGCCAGTTGCGCAGCCGTTCGACCTGGGTGGTGCGACCCACCCCGTCGGTGCCTTCAATCACGATGAGTTTGCCCTTCAGGTTGAGCGATCCCGGCTCCAGATACGGGATGCCCTCCCCGAAGAACTTCGGTTTGGCCATGGTCCTGTGGGCGGGGTGCGGCCAGCATCTTACCGGCGACCTCCCGCACGATCTCCTGTTGTTCGTCGATCTCCGCCGTGGCGTCGATGACGGTCAATTGGTACTCCTCGACAACCCGGTCATACTCTTCCAGGATCCTGGATTGGAACTTGCTGAAGCTCTCCACCGGGTCGGCGCTCATGTTCAGGTCCATCCCGGCCTCGTAGTACTTGATCTTCGCGCGTCCGGAGAGGATGCGGCCCAGCGAGACGTCCACCGGCACCTTGAAATAGAACGCGAGATCCGGCCGGATCGCGAAGCTGTACAGCTTGCGCACCCAATGGGGATCGCAGCCGCGCGCCACGTCGCGCGCAAACGCGGTATAAATGTAGCGGTCGGCCAGCACGATCATGCCCGCCTTCAGCGGCGGGATGATGTTGTAGAACAGCCGATCGGCAAAATCGGTCGCATGGATGAGGCTGAAGGTCAGCGGGGTCAGCGAGCGGTTCTTCTTGCCCAGCTTCGTGGTCTCCTTCACGAGCCGTGAAGAGTTCCACTCGGTGAAAAACACCGTATGCCCCTGGGAAATCAGCCAGCGCTGCAGCAGCTGCAGCTGCGTGCTCTTGCCTGAGCCGTCGATCCCTTCCACGATGATCAAGCGGCCGGGATACTGATGGATCGTGCCGTTTTCAGTCATTGGTTACCCTTTCAAAAACGCCTGCCGGTCGTCGCGGCGCAGCCGCCGCACGAGTGGCGTGCGCCAGGGCAGCGACAGCGCGCGCCCATTGCCGCCCGCCGCATCCGGCAGCAACGCGCTGATCACCCGTGCCTGGCGCTCATGGTGCCGGATCAAATAGTCCATGACCAGCCCTTCCCGCAACGAGCCCGGCGCGTACCGGATGCTCGACACACCGCACTGCTCCATCCATTCCAAGAGCGCTAAACCCGTCGTCAGCACCAAGTCTTCCCGCCGAGGGTCTACCCCGGCGAGCTGAATACGTTGCGCCGCCGTTGACACGGCCAGCCATTGCAACAGCCGCTTCAATGACGCGCGCGTGACGGAGAGGCGCTGCTTCTCTTTCGGAGGCCGCGGATGTTGCCGCAAGTACGCGGCCAGCATGAGCTGGTAGATGGTCGCCGAGCTGCCCAGCGCCAGGCTCCACCGGTGCCGGCGCAGCGCCCGGGCGGTCGGCATCCAAGCCCGCTGCAGAGATTGCATCAGCGCCTCCAGCTCTTCGCTGCGCGGCGGGTCATGGTGCACGAAGCGCTGGGCCAGCCGCGCCCCGCCCAGCGGCAAGCTGGTCGCGTAGCGCAACCGCGGTCCGTCGCCGCACATCACCTGCGCGCTGCCTCCGCCGATCGTCATGAGGAGCGTACTGCGGTGAAAGCGCGTGGCCTGCCACACGCCGAGGTAAATCAGCCGGGCTTCCTCGCGGCCGCTGATGATGCGAAGCGGTAATTTCAGCTCAGACCGCACGCGCCGCACGAACGTGCGTCCGTTGCGGGCTTCACGCACGGCGCTGGTGGCGACCGCTTCGATATGATCTACTCCGCAGCGCTTGAGCGTCGTGGCATACCGTCCCAGGACATTCAGCGCGCGCTTCATCGCCTCGTTCGTCAGCCGGCCCCCGGCCAGGCCGCCCTCCCCCAGGCGCGTCAGGTCCCGCTCCTTTAGGATCACATGGAACGTGCCATGCAGCCCGAGGATCCCGATGAGCAGGTGGATTGAGTTCGTCCCGACGTCAATGATGCCGAGCGTCATCCTTTTCCGATCAATGTGAGCTGCTTCGGAGTCATGAGCCAGCGCAGCGTGCCGCTGCCCTGCGATGGCGGCACGCGCTTGACCTCAACGCACGCCACGCCGCCTTTCTTGATAACTACCTGCAGCCCTCCGCGGAGCACGACCAACTCCGCAAGCCAGGCGCTCAGGTGCGGCTCATGCCCCACCAGCAGCACACTATGGTACCCCGCGAACGCTTTCAACGCCAGGGAGGTTTCCGACGGGTCCGCGTCCCCGCGCAGCGCCGAAAGCTCCCGCACCGGCGCCTGGCGGCCTAGGACCTGCGCGATGCGCTCCGCCGTCTGGACCGCCCGCGCCCACGGGCTCGTCACGACGAGCTCAATGCCCAGCTTCAACCGCTTCAGCCCCTCGGCGATCCGCTCGGCCTCGCGCTCGCCATCAGGCGTCAGCGGACGCTGGGCATCCTGAGGACGTGCGGAACTTCCGCGAGGCACGGCAGTTGCGTGTCGAACGAGATAGAGCCGCATTGGCGCACTACCAGGGATGAAAGGCGTTTAAGCGGAAACGCTGTCTTGCGCGTGGTGCTTCACCTGGCGACCTTCCACCAAATAAATCACATCTTCGGCGATGTTCGTCGCATGGTCGGCAACCCGCTCAAGGTGGCGGCTGACGAGGATGAGCTGCACGGCTCTGGTAATGGCCCGGTGGTCCTGCATCATGTAGGTGAGCAGCTCCCGGAAAATTTGGTCATCAAGCGCGTCGACTTCATCGTCGCGCTGGCACACCGAACGGGCCAAGACGGTATCCCGCTGAACAAACGCGTCCACGCTATGCTTGAGCATCGCCTGAACGAGCTGCGCGAGATGCGGGATGTCGATGAGCGGCTTGAGCGATGGTTCCTTGAGCAGCTCGATTGTGCGCTGGGCGATGTTGACCGCCTGATCGCCAATGCGCTCGAGGTTGTTGTTGATCTTCAGCGACATGGCGATGAAGCGCAGGTCGCTGGCTTCGGGCTGATACAAGGCTAGCATCCGCAGGCAGCGTTCGTCAATCGCCAGCTCGAACCGGTTGATCGCCTCATCCGCCCGCAGCACATCTTCCGCCATCGCGACGTCGCGCAGCAAGAGCGCGTGGATGGCCTTGCCGATGGCGGCTTCGGCCAGCCCGGCCATGCGGACGAGGTCCTGTTTGAGCTCCTCAAGTTCCTGATCCACATGGCGTTCCATCAACCGAATCTCCCGGTAATGTACGCTTCGGTGCGCGGATCGCGCGGGGTCGTAAAGAGCTTTTCGGTTTGCCCGAACTCGATCAGCTCGCCCATGAGCAGGAAGCCGGTAAAATCGGAGACGCGCGCCGCCTGCTGCATGTTGTGCGTGACGATCGCGATCGTGTAGCGCTCCTTTAAGGCGTACAACAGCTCTTCGATCTTGCCGGTCGCGATCGGGTCCAGCGCCGAGCATGGCTCATCGAGCAGCAGCACCTCCGGCTCGATTGCGATGGCCCGCGCGATGCACAGCCGCTGCTGCTGGCCTCCGGAGAGCCGCAAGGCATTGGCGTGCAGCCGGTCCTTCACCTCATCCCACAACGCCGCCCGCTTCAAGCTTGTCTCGACGACCTGGTCCAATACGCCGCGGCGATGCTCGCCATCGACGCGAAGCCCATACGCCACGTTTTCATAGATCGATTTGGGAAACGGGTTCGACTTTTGGAACACCATGCCCACGCGCTTGCGCAGATCGATCACGTCGACGGAAGGATCGAAGATGTTCTGACCATACAGCAGCACCCCCCCTTCGATGCGCACGCCTTCCACCAGCTCGTTCAAACGGTTGAGGCAGCGGATCAGCGTGGATTTTCCGCAGCCGGATGGACCGATCAGCGCGGTCACGCGGCGCTCCGGGATCTCCATGCTGACCTGTTTGATGGCTTGCGACTTGCCGTACCAGAGGTTGAGCTGCTGGATCGCCATGGCCGTTTTCATGCGCGCATCGCCCAGTGCCACACCCGCCTCGGTCCCTCGGGGCGGCCGGTTGATCGTAATCGACGGGCGCGTCGACGCCAGCATCGGTCGGGTGAACATGGTCGTCATCTCCTCTAAGACTTCCGCTTAGACTTCTGCGCCGCGGAACTGCTCGCGCAGCCGTCCGCGAATCTGCATCGCCGTCAGGTTCAGGCACACCACGATCCCGAGGAGCAACAGCGTCGTCATATACACCATCGCCTTCGAAGCTTCGACGTTCGGCGACTGGAACCCGACGTCGTAGATATGGAAGCCCAGGTGCATGAATTTTCGGTCCAGGTGGACAAACGGTGCGAAGTGATCGACGGGAAGATCGGGGGCCAATTTGACGACCCCGGTGATCATCAGCGGCGCGACTTCCCCGGCCCCGCGCGCCATCGCCAGGATCGTGCCGGTGAGAATCCCCGGAATCGCCGCCGGCAGCACCACGCGCCAGATCGTCTGAAACTTCGTTGCGCCGCACGCCAGCGACGCTTCCCGCACGCCGTTGGGCACTGCGGCGAGCGCTTCTTCGGTCGACACGATCACCACAGGCACCGTGAGGAGCGCGAGCGTCAGCGACGCCCACAAGATCGCCCCGCCCCCGAACGTCGGGGTGGGCAGCCGCTCAGGGAAAAAGAGCTGATCGATTGTTCCGCCGATCAAGTAGCAGAAAAATCCGAGCCCGAAGACGCCGAAGACGATCGACGGCACGCCCGCCAAGTTGTTCACCGCGATGCGCACGATGGACACGATCGCTCCCTGCTTCGCATATTCGTGCAAATACAGTGCCGCCAGCACGCCCAGCGGCATGACCGCCAGGCTCATGATCAGCGTCATCATCACGGTACCGAAGATCGCCGGCGCAACCCCGCCCTCTGAGTTCGCCTCGCGCGGCTGGCCGAAGACGAATTCCTGCAGGCGGCTTGCATACACGGCCACGCGGCCAGGAAACGAGAGCTGGTTCGGCCGATGCACGCGCACCAGCGAGGAGATCGGCAGCTCCCGCGCCTTGCCTCCGATATCCTTGAGGACCACCTGATACGCTCCATCTTCAGCGCGCAAATGCTGGAGTTCCTGCGCGATGGTCTCGTAGCGGGCTTGCAGCGCGGCGATTGCGTCTTCGTGCCGGCGACGCTCCGGTTCCATCGAGCCTGCCGAGGCTGGCTTGCGCAGCTGCAGCTTGCGCAGCGCCAGGCGATGGCTTTCTATCGAGTAGTTGATGTTGCCGATGACGCTCTTTTCCATATGACGAATCTTGCGCGCGCGCCGGTGCGCAACGGGTATTTCGCGCCTCAACGATTGCCACAGGAGGCGGCTGTCGCCACGCGCCATCTGGGCCGGGGTGTTGACCTCCGCCAAGAAGCCGTAGAACGGCCCCCATTCAAGCCGCTCAATGGACACCGTGTCCGCCGGACGCTGCCGGGAGACGATGTCCGCATGATTGACCCACACGAAGTCGGCGCCGTAGAGCTCGCGATTGCCGATGCGGTAGAGCGTGCGCCGCACCGGCCGGCCCTGCGCGTCTGCCTGATGGGGAATCGCCTCGACATGGTGGACCAGACCGAGGTAGCTCTTGCCGTCCTTGAGCGTGATCTCCCATAGCGGCGCCGGCCAGAACGTCCCCAAGCCTCGCGCCATGATCAGCCCGATCAAGCCGATGATCATCAGCAGCGACGTGCCGAGTGCAATGCCGGTCATCCAAATCGGCAACCGCTGAAGCGCGCCGGTCGCCCGCCGTTTTCGCTGTGGACTCATGTTACAACCCCTGTAATTGCCGTCTGAGCCGCAAGCGGATCAGCTCCGCTGCCGTGTTGACCACGGACGTCATCGCATACAGCAGTAGCGCCGCCACAAACAGCACGCGGTACAGCGTGCCTCCATGGGGCGCCTCGGGAATCTCGACCGCGATATTGGCGGACAGCGCCCGGAAGCCGTTGAAGAGCGACCAGTCCATGACCGGCGTGTTACCCGTCGCCATCAGGACGATCATCGTCTCGCCGACCGCGCGGCCAAACCCGATCATAATAGCCGAGAATACCCCGGAACCGGCCGCCGGCAGTACGACGCGCCACGCGGTCTGCCAGCTCGATGCGCCGCACGCGAGCGAGGCTCCGACTAGGTGGCGCGGCACGGAGGAAAACGCATCCTCACAAACGGTGAAAATGACCGGAATGACCGCAAACCCCATCGCCCAGCCGACAACCAGCGAGTTGCGCTGGTCGTACAGCAAGCCGGCCGCCCCTGTTAACCAGGACTCGAAGTCGCCTTGAAAGCCGATCCGCTCGATGAGCGGACCGAGCCCTCCGGCCACCACGATGCCGACAACCACCCACGCGGTCAGCACCCAGAACTCGTTGCGGCGCGCGAAGGTCTTGGCCTGCGCCCACGGCAGCGCGTGCGAAGCCAGGATCCCGCCGAGGGTCACGAGCGGCACGATGGCCGGCATCGCCAGCACCGCCACGACATGCGACTGCACCAGCGGCGCGATCACTACCCCGGCGATAAATCCCAAGACCACGCTGGGAAGTGCCGCCATGAGCTCGACGGTGGACTTGATCGGGTTGCGCCATCGCTTATCGAGAAACTGGGAACAGTAGAGCGCGCCGAACAGAGCCAGCGGCACCGCAAAGAGCAGCGCATACACCGTGCCCTTGAGCGTGCCGAAAATGAGCGGTATCAAGCTGTACTTCGATTCAAAATCGTCGGTGCCGCCGGTTGACTGCCAGATATATTCCGGTCCGGCATAGCCTTCATACCAGGTCTTGCCGAACAGCCCGCGCCAGCTGATATCCGGGTGCGGGTTCTCGATGTGCCAATGCCGCAGCAGGCCATCCTCGCTGAGCACCACCGCTCCGTTGGTCTTGGGCGCCATATCAGCGGCAACGGGGTGCCGTCCGGCCATGAAATGCGCCAACGTCCGCTCCGACGTCATGTAGTGCAGCCGGGCGGTTCCATCCAAGGAGGCGGTAATAAAACCCTTATCGCGCGGTGAAGGGGCGATGACCGTAACGCGCTCAGGGTGCGCGGCGAACGTGTGGATCCGGGCGAGCCGCCATCCATCCGGCCGCTCTTCATCCCGGACGAGAGACCACGTCGCGACACCGCCGTCGCTTCCACCCACGACAACCGAGCGGGCTCCAAGGAGATAGTCCATCGCCGTCAGAGAGCCTCCGGAAACCGCCGGGCTGGCTTCCAGGAGCTGAGGAGCGCCCTCTTCAGGCAGGCGCCATCGCGCCAGGATGCCTTTCGCCGTGCCGAGCAGTATTTGCAGGCCGTCTTCGCTGACCAGCAGCGCGCTTGGCGTCCCCAGCTCGCCGGTTGGCACCCGGACGCTCTCGACAACCTGCCGGGCCGGGCCGACCAGGGGGCGCTGGACGCGGATGCGCGTGACGATGAGGTGGCGGTCATCCGCCACCGCCGCGATCACGCGGTGAGTGCCGGTCGCCCGATAGGCGAGCCGGGTGATCCGATAGCCCGGGGTGGCGTCGAAGACCGAGTCTGTTGAGACCGACGGCTGCACGCGCCGCTGCGATCCGTCGAAGAGCGTGCGCAGCGCAACGGTCCCGATCCAGACGCGCCCCTGATCGGTGCCGAGCGCAACCGTCTCCTCCCGGAGCGTGCGGGATGCCGCGGTAATGCGATGGCCCTGGAGCCCGTCGAGCGAAAAGACCTGCGGCGGCTCAGCTCCATCCAGCGAAACCGTTCGAACCAGCGCCGAGGTGCCGATGACGAGCGCCTTCTCTTGATGCTCATCGACCAGCACGAGTTGGGGCGGCTCGCCGGGGGGCAACGCCGACTGGACAAGCCCTGGATGGAGCGTCGCGCCGGAGAAGAGCGGCAGGATTTCAGCGATGAGGAACACGCCGATCCCCAGCACCGCGCAGATGATCCCGATCCCGCTCACCGAAATCAGGCTGCGGGCGATGCGGTCGATGATCTGCGTGCGGCGGCGAAAAGCCCGAGCGGTCCCGCCCAGCGGGCGGGACCGCTCAGCCGTTGGGAGTGGGGACTCGACAACGGTAGTACTCATTCCCTAACTCATTCCAGCTTCTTCAATTCGACGTCCACAATGTCCTTCACCAGCGGAACGAACCCATCCTTGACCACGACCTCCTGGCCCTCTTGGCTGAGGACATAAAGAATGAATTGCTTCACCAGCGGATCGAGCGGCTGGCCCGGGGCCTTGTTGACGTAGATGTAGAGGTACCGGCTCAGCGGGTAGGTGCCGGCGTAGACGTTGTCCGCGGTCGCCTCGTATGTCTTCGTACTCCCCTGGGGAGCGATCGGCACCAGACGAACACCGGCGGTCAGGTACCCCATACCGCTGTATCCGATCGCGTACCGGTCGTTGGTCACACCCTCGATCACGGTCGCTGAGCCGGGTTGTTCCTTCACCGTGCCTTTATAGTCACCCTTGCACAGCGCGTGTTCCTTGAAGTAGCCGTACGTCCCCGATGCCGAGTTGCGTCCGTAGAGGCTGACCGGCTGCGCCCATTCACCGGCAAGCCCGAGCTGGTCCCACCGCGCGATGTTCTGGCCGCCGCAGGCACGCGTGCTGGAAAAGATCCCATCGACCTGCTCGATGCTCAGGCTTTGGATCGGGTTATCCTTGTTGACGTACACGCCCAGCGCGTCGAGCGCTACGCCGATCGCGGTCGGCTTGTAGCCGTACTTCTTTTCGAAGGCATCGATCTCGCTCGCCTTCATCGGGCGGGACATCGGCCCAAGCTGCGAGGTGCCCGAGATCAGCGCCGGAGGAGCGGTCGTGGACCCCTTACCCTCCACTTGAATCTTCACGTTGGGATAGTGCTTCGCAAACCCCTCAACCCAGAACGCCATCAGGTTATTGAGCGTATCCGACCCGATGCTGTTCAAATTCCCCGAAATGCCCCCCACCCGCTGGTACATGCCGAGGTTGGAGTCGACCATGATCGCCGCGGCCCCAAGCCGGGTGGCGCCTGCCACCACCGCTACGAGCGCGGTTGCCAGCCACCATCGCTTCATTATCATTGCCTCCTTGCCTATTGGTTGTCAGTGTAGCCTGACCACGTAATTCTCCGGTCAATACGATGTAAGGTCCGTGTAAAACCTCAAAACTTGGTCACCCAGTCAAGCTGAAGACGGTCCTCCACATCCTTGGAGCCTTTCAACCGCTCGCCGATCAGCCACTTGGCTCCGACGGTCGAGTTCTTGAGCGTGGCCAGCGTCACCCAGAAGGCGTGGCCGCGGTTGTTGGTGCCGCCCCCGTTAAAGTCGGAGTCAACGAATTCATCGAACGCCGCGTTTGCCTGAAGCTCCTGGAAGAAATATCCGGCTTCCCAGCCGTTCTTGAGGTTGAGGCCGTTGCTGAAGCTGAAGATCGGGTTCTTCGCTTTTCCGAGCTTCAAGCCGATCTGAACGCCGTCATTATTGTCGCTGCCCGCGGAAGCGTTGTGGACCCAGTCCAGGTAGGTGGACACAGGCAGCCCGGCTACTTTGGTCGCCACCTCGAACGAGGGGTTGATCTCGTTGAAGTCCTTGGCTCCTGCGGTGTTGGTGGTGAACGCCGCGTTGATGTTGGTGCCGGCCTTGGACGCGTTCGCCACATTCTTGTAGTCATGGTAGGCGATGGCCGCGATCAGCTTGAGGTTCTTGAGGAGCTCGTTGACCGCGTCAGCGAACGGCTTGAACGCAATGCCCCCCTGCGCGGACCAGATGCTCGCCGTTTCGGTTTCATCCGTATCCAAGGAGAACGCGCCGCTGTTGACAAACAGCTTGGCCGGACCGAGCTCTTGCTCGACCTTGGCCGCCACGCCGGAGAAGCTGAGGTCCCCGTCCCAGACGAGCGGGCTGACCGTCCAGAAGGGATTCTCCATGATTCCGCCGACGAAGGTCGATTTGCTGACGCCCGGAATATTCGGCGTGTATTGAAGGTTGGCGAGGTCAAGGTTGAAGGGGACTTTCACGAAGTTCGTGTTGAAGGACTGGTTGGTTGAGATCGGGTCTTGCGTGGAGGAATCGGTGCTGCTGCCGGTGGCCACCCGCGCCTGCACCTTGAGCTGGTCGTTCACTTTGCCTTCGAAGCCGTAGCGGAAACGAATCCGCTGTCGGTGGGTATCGGCTTGGCCGCCTCCCCCTTCCCGGTTGCGGATCTCGTCTCTTAGCCGGATGTCGCCTTTCCACTTCCAGTTGCGCGCGGAGTCCGGCACGATCGCCTTCGCGAGGTCCTTGTTGCGCGTCTCCTTTGTCTCAGCGATCTCGCGCCGGATCAAGCCGACCTCGACGTTCGACAAGATGCCCTTATCCACCAACTTATCCAATAGAATATCGACTTCACTGGCCGCCCACGCTGTCCCGGGAAAGCCACCAAGCAGCCATACTCCCACAACCAGAATCCATCGCCTCCACTGCCCCATCACTCCTCCTTTGTTCGTGGTGTTGAAAGAATTAATTCAGCCAAGTCGCGCGAAAGCGATAGGCCTCGCCGCGCTGAGCTGAGAATCGTTCAAGCTCTTTAAGCCGCTGGACGAGCTCGCGCAGTCGGATGCGACTGTACGCATAATCGTCCCCGTCGATCGCAGGACGGCTCTCCAAATAGTTCAAGAGCGACTGCAAATTCCGCACCTGGCTGCGCAGGTGCCCGATCAACACTTCCGCCTCGACCATCACGCCCTCCTCTGTTCTCTGCTCGTCGTTGTTGGGGACAAGTTTATCCGGAGGGCATCAGAGGCGTTTCAGGGGCAAGTAAAAACTAGGTAAAACTCTGGGGGAGGGTGAAGCTTACGCCAGCGGAAGAATGACGGTGAAGGTGGATCCTTGGCCGGGGCGACTATGCGCCTCTACGCGGCCCTCATGGAGTTCGACGAGATGCTTCACGATCGCCAATCCCAACCCGGTGCCGCCCAACGCGCGGGAGCGGGCTTTGTCGACGCGATAGAAACGCTCAAATACTCGAGGCAAGTCCTCCGTCGGAATGCCGCTGCCGGTGTCTCGAACGGCGACGCGGGCCATCGCGCCCTCAACCGTTGCTGTGATCTCCACCTGGCCGGCGGACTTATTGAACTTGATGGCGTTATCGATCAGGTTGATGAAGATCTGGCGCAGCCGCTCCGGATCGCCCTTCACCGGCGGAAGGTCCGCCGGCACGGACAGTGTCAGCGCGACGCGCCCCGCCTGTAACTGCGTCTGGAATGTCGCCGCGACCTGCTCGAAGAGCGGCCGTAACGGCACCGGGTGTAACTGCAGCGTCAGCGCGCGGGATTCGATGCGCGAGAGGTCGAGCAGATCGTCGATGAGGCGGTTGAGCCGCACCGCATCTTCCTCGATGAGCGTGACAAAGCGCCGGTTATTCGCCGGATCTTCAAGCGCCCCATTCAGGAGCGTTTCCACCAGTCCCTTGATAGACGTCAGCGGTGTTTTCAGCTCATGCGACACGTTGGCCACGAACTCGCGGCGCAAATTTTCCAGGCGGCGCGTCTCCGTCACGTCTTGCGCGACCAGGACCAGGGCGGCACCGGTCGTGCCGCCTTCGCACGGAGCCGCCTGCAGCCGCAGGATCCGCTCCGGCGGTCCGTACAGCCGAAGCTCCTGCGTGCGGGGCTGGTTCTGCGTCACCACTTCGGCGATGAGCGCTTCCAGCTCAGGTTGGCGAAGCAGCTCCGTCAACCGCTTGCCGAAGACTTGGTCCGCGGTCCAGCCAAGCACGCGCTGGGCAGCCGGGTTCAGCCACACCACATAGCCTTCCCGGTCAAGCGCGCAGACGCTGTCCGTCATGCTGGCCAGGATGACTTCGGCTTGGTGCTGCTGGGATTCCAGCTCATTGAGGCGACGCTCCAGCTGCTGAGCGCGCAGGTGGGTTTGCTGCGCGCTGTCTTGCAGCGGGCGGATCCAGGCGCGCAGCGCGATCCAGCCGACCAGTCCGAGCACCAGGAAGCCGAGCCATCCGGCGCCGATGCGCCAAAAGATGGCGCCGGCCAGGATGAGTATTCCAACGAGCGCCGCAAGCTTGCGGAAATATTGCGGGAAGGTCAGGCGGGGGTCTTCAATCGGAGTCGATGTCAAAGCGATACCCGGCGTTTTTGACGGTCACCAGGCGCTTGGCTTCGCTCTTGAGCTTCTTGCGAAGCTGTCCGACGTGCACATCCACGGTCCGCGTCTGGATCTCCAGCGACTGTTCCAGGCCCCAGACGCGATCCAGCAAGAGGTCGCGGCTCAAGACCCGGCCGTTGGCTTCCACGAGCGCTTTGAGCAGCTCAAACTCTTTGGCGGTGAGCTCAACCGGCTTGTCTTTGATGCGGACCAGGTGCCGCGCAAAGTCGATGTCGAGGCCTCCGATGCGCACCGCCTCCGATGGCACGGAGGGTTTGCTCCGGCGCAGGATGGCCTTGACGCGCGAGACCAGCTCTTTGGGGCTGAAGGGCTTGGTCATATAGTCGTCGGCCCCGAGCTCCAGGCCAACGACTTTATCCGCTTCCTCGCCCTTCACGGTCAGCATAATGACGGGGATGTGCTGGGTGCGGCGATCCTGGCGCAGCAACCGGCAGACTTCCCAGCCGTCCTGCTCCGGGAGCATGACGTCCAACGTAATCAAATCGGGCAGCTCGCGCTGAGCCAGCTCGAGCGCCCGGCGGCCGTCGTGCGCGGTGATCGTGCGAAACCCCGCCTGTTCAAGGTTGTAGCGAATCGCCTCGACGATGTTCTTCTCGTCATCGACAATCAGTACTTTCGGCTGAGCCATGAGCTAGGCGGCGAGGAGGTTCAGCGCAGCGCCCGCTTTGAACCAGCGGATCTGCTCATCGGTCATCGAGTGGGCGAGCACGAGGCTGTCGGTCCGGCCATCGGCGTGGTGGAGGGTTGCGGTCAGCGGCTGGCCAGGCGCCAGGTGCGCCAGGCCGCTCACGCTAACGCGGTCGCCGAGCACCACCTTGTCGTAATCCTCGGGGCGGGCGAAGGTGCACGGTAGGATGCCCTGCTTCTTCAAATTGGTGATATGCAGCCGGGCAAAACTTTTGGCGATGACCAGCCTGCAGCCGAGATGTCGGGGCGACATCGCGGCATGTTCCCGGCTGGACCCTTCGCCGTAATTCTCATCACCCACCACCGCCCAGCCCAGACCCTGCGCCGTATAGTGGCGGGCCACCTGCA
>Ga0210019_1003367_pt1 | contig 14724 bp, 15 predicted proteins | sample CryGeyCG2114_020_2_FD_183969 | JGI IMG/M metagenome (GOLD analysis project Ga0210019, IMG submission 183969) | Groundwater microbial communities from aquifer - Crystal Geyser CG11_big_fil_rev_8/21/14_0.20 (SPAdes) (version 2) | ecosystem: Environmental > Aquatic > Deep subsurface > Groundwater ...
ATCTCGCAAGCCGCCTGTCAATGCTGACAGCCGTATTGGAAAAAAGGTCGGGTTTGAATCTGGGCACAGAAGATATTTTTATAAATGTTATTGGAGGCATAACCTTGGATGATCCGGCTTGTGATTTAGGTGTTGCCGTTTCTATCGCCTCAAGTTTTAGGAATAAGGCGGTTTTTTACGATTGGATAGCTATGGGAGAGGTGGGTTTGGCAGGAGAGATCCGCCGCGTATCTTATGCTAACGCGCGGATAAAAGAAGCGGAAAAATTAGGTTTTAAGAAATGTATTTTACCCATTGCCAATATTAAGGATAAAAATTTCGAGCAGAAAAACTACAAGATTGAATGCGCTGGCGTTGCTAATATAAAAGAAGCCTTTGATATGTATTTTAGTTGATTAATCTATTTTTTGCCTTTGTAGAATAATAATAGGAGATATGTCATGACGATGCTTTTTATACGTATATTTTTTGCAGTAGGTAGTATTGCTGTAGGCTATCAAACAGGTCAGTTGGTAGATGCCGGTATAGTTGGTAGCATTACCGGTGGGGTAGTCGCCGGTATAATCATAATATTGGAAAGAGGAATGCGTACAGTTTCAACAAGGGGGCTTTCCAGCGTTGTTTTCGGTTTGATCCTGGGATTGATTATGTCAAAACTGGTTTCCGACGCTTTGCAGCTTATGATAGCAGAAGCGGATGTCCTTTTGTCTACAAGGCTGGTTGTGACTTTAGTCCTTTGTTATCTGGGTATGGCTTTAGCGCTTCGCGGCAGAGAAGAATTTAATATTATAATCCCTTATGTGCGGCTTAAACGCCATGACCAGGGCGAAGATATAATTATTTTAGATACGAGCGCGATTATTGACGGCAGGATTATTGATATATGTAAGGCAAAATTCATAAGCGCCCGTTTAGTTGTGCCGCGTTTTGTATTAAAAGAACTGCAGCAGATCGCCGATTCTTCAGATTATGTTAAACGCCAGCGCGGCAGGCGCGGACTGGACATTCTGCATTCTTTACAGAAAACCGCCAATTTAAGTGTTACCGTGCATGAAGAAAGCTTTCCTGATATCAAGGAAGTCGATGCTAAGATCGTGCAATTGGCCAAGCTTTTGGATGCCAAAATATTAACTTTAGATTTTAATTTGAATAAGGTTGCTGAGATTCAGGGCGCGACTGTTTTAAATATTAATGAACTTGCCAACGCCTTAAAGCCGGTTGTTTATCCCGGAGAGATAATGGAAGTGAAGCTGCTTAAGGAAGGCAAGGAGCACGATCAGGCAATAGGTTATTTAGATGACGGCACAATGATAGTGGTTGAAGATGGCAGGCGCCTGATAGGCAAGACTGTAAAATCTGTAGTTACCTCTGTCCTTCAGACGCAGGCCGGCAGGATGATTTTTACAAAAACCGAGCGAAGATAGGTATTTTTTTAATGCCTGAGCATTTAAAAATAGAGGCTGTTGTTCCGGCTGCTGGATTAGGCCTTAGGTTAAAGAGCAGAATTTCAAAATCTCTTGTTTTAATTGAGCGCATCCCGATAGTAATACATACGCTTATGAAATTAAGCCGGCATAACCGTATTTCCGGTATAATCGTTCTTTCTAATAAAAAAAATTTAAAAAAACTAAAAGATTTAATTTCCGCCTATGGCGTTAAAAAAGTGAAATCTGTCAGCTTGGGCGGCCAAACCCGTAAGCAATCCGTTGCGCGGGGTTTGGCATATCTGGACCGTAATACTGAACTGGTATTAATTCATGATGGCGCAAGGCCATTTATAGACGCGGCTACGATATCTGCGGTAATTTCGCATGCCGAGAAATACGGGGCCGCGGTTTCCGGGGTGCCGCTTAAGCCTACAGTAAAGCTGGCAGGCCGCAAAGGCGCAAAAAATGCGCTATTTGTAAATAAGACGCTGGATAGAAGCGGCCTATGGGAGATCCAAACGCCGCAGGTGTTTAAAAAAGATTTAATTGTTAGGGCCCATAAAAAATTTAAAAAAATAGAGGCAACTGACGATGCTTATCTGGTTGAGAAATTAGGCCATCGGGTGGCTATTGTGGATGGATCCTATTATAATATAAAAATTACGACCTCTGAAGATCTGGTATTTGCCAAAGCCATTGCAAAAAAAATTGGTAAAGGTTAGGGTAAAAGATAAAAAGGCCAACTACTTAACCCAACTACGAAACTGGCCACCTAACCTTAACCCTTACCATAACCGAAAGAGTTGTTTCGTGAAATATAGGATCGGTATCGGCTACGATATGCACAGGCTGGTTAGTAATCGCAAGCTGATTATTGGCGGGGTGCATATCCCGAGCTCCAAGGGGCTTTCCGGGCATTCTGATGCCGATGTCCTGCTTCATGCGATAACAGACGCTATTTTGGGCGCGGCGGGTGAGCCGGACATAGGCGAATTATTCCCCGATACGGATGCGCGTTTTAAGGGTGTATCCAGCCTGCAGTTATTAAAAAGCGCTTATTCAAAGGCCAAAAGTAAATCGGTATCAATTATCAATGTAGATGCGGTTATTATTATAGAAAAACCGAAGATAGCTAAATACAAGAATTTAATGCGTAAAAAAGTCTCAACCGTTTTAGGCATAGGTGTTGATTGCGTTAATATTAAAGCCAAGACAAGGGAAGGCTTAAGCAATAAGGCAGTTGAAGCATATGCGGTTACTCTTATAAAAAAAATCTAAAAAAACAAGATGTAAAATATAGAATTAAATTTTATATTTTTCATTCTTAATTTTAAATTCCTAAAATGTTCTGGATAATAATTATAATATTAGTATTAATAGCAACCGTTAAAATATTCATAATTTCTTTGCTTTTTAAGGATGAGATCGATGCTGCTTTAGAGAGGGATCCGGCAGCAAAGAGCAGGCTTGAAATAATTATCCTTTATTCCGGGCTGCATGCTTTAATCGGCCACAGAATTGCCGGATTTTTTTTACGCATGAGAATGTTTTTTATGGCACGTTTTATTTCACAATCTTTCCGCCATCTGACGGGGATAGAAATACATCCGGGGGCAAAAATAGGCAAGAGGCTTTTTATTGACCACGGCGCGGGAGTAGTGATAGGAGAGACTAGCGTAATTGGAGATAATGTTACCCTTTACCAGGGGGTAACGCTTGGCGGCACCGGGAAGGAAAAAGGCAAGCGCCATCCGACACTGGGCAATAACGTAGTAGTAGGCACGGGGGCAAAGATACTTGGTGATATTACCATAGGCAATAATTCTTATATTGGAGCTAACGCTGTGGTAATAAAAGATGTTCCGGATAATTCAACTATTGTAGGAGTCCCCGGGCGCATTACTAAGCAAGACGGCAAAAAAATAGATAGTTATTTAGACCATATCCATATAATAGACCCCATTCTCCAGCAAATCGAAGACCTAGAGAAAAGAATCAGCAAACTGGAAAAAGATAAATAAAATTCTTTAAGCCCCATCAGATGTCCATAAAAATCTACAACTCGTTGACGCGTAAAAAAGAAGATTTTGTTTCTATTGAACCTAAGAAGGTGAAAATATATGCCTGCGGCGTAACTGTATATGATGATTGCCATATAGGCCATGCCCGCAGTTTGTTGATATTTGAAATTATCAGGCGGTATTTTAAATATAAAGGTTATGAAGTGACTTTTGTGAGGAATATTACCGATATCGAAGACAAAATAATAGCAAAGGCGGATAAGCTCGGTGTTTCGGCCAAGGAACTATCGGAAAAATACATTTCTTCTTATTATAATGATTTGGAATATTTGGGAATTCCCAAAGCCGATCTAGAGCCGAAAGCCACAGAGCATATCGCGGAGATGATAGAGGCAATAGGTATTCTTATTAAAAACGGCTATGCATATGCCGCTGGCAGTGATGTATATTTTAATATAGAAAAATTTAAAAATTACGGTAGGCTTTCAAATCAGAATTTGGACCAGATGAGATCCTCCGTACGCATTGAACAAGACAGGCGTAAAAAAAATCCTTTGGATTTTGCTTTGTGGAAAACCGCAAAAATAAACGAGCCTAAATGGCCTTCTCCCTGGGGCCAGGGCAGGCCGGGTTGGCACATAGAATGTTCAGTGATGAGCGCCAAGTATCTAGGCGAAACTTTTGATATACACGGGGGCGGCCGCGATCTTATTTTTCCACATCATGAAAATGAGATTGCTCAATCCGAAGCCTTAAATGGGAAGGCGTTTGTCAAATACTGGATGCATCACGGTTTGGTAACGATAAATTCGCAAAAAATGGCGAAATCCTTAGGGAATTCTTTAACCATAAAAGACGCGTTTTCCCGTTATCATCCGAACGCGCTTAAATTATTATTTCTCTCCAGCCATTATTCTAGTTCCGTTGATTTCACGGAAGACAAAATCCAGGAATTTGATAAGGCAAGAAAAAAAATTGACATGTTTTACGATAGGCTTGCTTTCTACCTCCCTTCTTTAAATAGTACCGACAGGGGTAATTTGACTTCATGGGCAAAAGAAATACGCCGGGAGATTAAAAAAACGCGCCAGGCATTTGAAGACGCCATGGATGATGATTTTAACACCGCGAATGCTTTAGCCGTTTTATTCGGCTTTTTGGATAAAACGAGCGAATTTTTGAGCCTCAATGATGATCAGCGGCGTACGGCATTCGGGCTTTCCGCTTTTCTGGTGGCTGAATTGTGCAATTGTCTGTGTTTATCAGTTAATAATACCCGCGCGGATATTGATGAAGGCTATATATCAAAAAAAATCGAAGAAAGAAATAAGGCCAAGGAGGCAGGGGATTTCAAAAAAGCGGATAAAATAAGGGGTGAGCTGGAAGAAGAGGGCATTATATTAGAAGATACAAAAGATAAAAAAACTATTTATAGAAGAAAATGAAATTTTCCGGAAAATTTATCACTTTTGAAGGCCCTGAGGGGGCAGGGAAGAGCACGCATACGAAACTGCTTTGTGAATACCTGCGTAAAAAAGGCAGGGATATCGTCTATGTGCGCGAGCCGGGATCAACCAGGATAGGCGAAAAGATTAGAGGTATCCTTCTCGATGACAAGAATAAAGAAATTTCCGATATCACAGAGATGTGCCTTTATATGGCTTCCCGCGCTCAACTGGTCAAGGAAATCATTTTGCCGGCTTTGGGAAAAGGGAAAATCGTTATATCAGACAGGTTTCAGGATGCGACCATAGCTTATCAGGGATATGGCGGAGGGATAGATGTTAAATTAATTAAAGGCCTTGGAAAAGCTGTGACATACGGATTGGTGCCAGACTTGACTGTGCTTTTGGATAATGATTTGGATAAAGGTTTAAACCAGCAGGGCAAAGTTAAGGACCGTATTGAAAATAAGCCGCTGGCTTATCACAAGAAGGTGCATTTTGGATATATGCAACTTGCTCAAGCCGAACCTAAGAGGATTAAAATTGTAAGGCAGGATGATGATGTTGCCTTAACCCAGGATAAGATAAGAAAACTCGTAGATAAAATTCTATAACAAACTATAGTTATATTTATGGCATTTAGTGGCGTAAAAGGGCATCTACCGCAAATAAATTCTTTATCTAGCTGTGTTTTGGAAGATAGGCTGAGTAATGCCTATTTATTTTTGGGGCCAGCCGGCGTGGGCAAAAAACTTGTAGCGCTTAATTTCGCCAAGCTTATTAATTGTCAAAGTGAAAATGCCGCCAGCGGTAATCCATGCGATGAGTGCCCGTCTTGCAAAAAAATAAACAGCTTCCAGCATCCGGACATATTTTTTATTTCGCCGGATTCTAACGGCACAATAAAAATAGATTCAATACGGGAATGCATAAAAAGAAGCTTTCTGCGTCCTTATGAGGCAAGATATAAAATAATTATCATCGATGAGGCAGAGAGTATGCATGATGAGGCGGCGAATGCATTACTTAAGACGCTGGAAGAGCCGCAAAAAAATAACATTTTTATTCTAATTAGCGCTAATGAAAAAAGATTGCTGCCTACGGTAATATCGCGCTGCCGCAGGATAAAATTTTACGCCCAAGGCGCAGAACTTATAAAAAAAGTGCTCATTGATGATTATAAAATGGATGAGCAAAAGGCACATTTTATCAGTCATTTTTCAGAAGGCAGGTTTGGGCCCGCCTTAGCTGTTAAGGATACGGATGTTTTAAGGGCGAAGAATGCTTTGCTGGATAGTTTCATAGCCAAGAGAGCTAAATTTAAAGATAAAAAAGAAGCCAAATATGCGTTGAACTTATTTTCCGGATGGCTGAGAGACCTGCTGCTGTTGAAAATCGTAGGCAGCAAGGCAGCCATTATAAATATAGACAGAAGGCAGGAGCTATTCAGCCAAAAAGACAAATATACCATATCTCAGCTTAAACGGGCTATAATATTTATAAAAGATGCCGTATTTTATTTAGACAGGAATATAAATATGCGCCTGTTTAATAACCTAGTAAGGATTAAATTATGCAGCGATTAATTCAGGTACGTTTACGGGAATCAGGGCAGGCCTTATATTTTGTCCTGGATAAAGTTATACCGAAAGTCGGTGATTATGTTATCGTGGAAGCTGAACGCGGCCTTGATTATGGCCAGGTTACGGCAGGCCCGGAAGGATTGGAGGCGCCGGATAAAAACGATGAGCCTCTGAAGAGAGTATTGCGCCATCTAAGCCCTTCTGATATCAAGCAGATTCAGCAAAACAGGCTTAAAGCCAAAGAAGCGTTTCATTCCTGTGTTAAGAAAATTGCTGAACATAAGCTGGATATGAAACTGGTGGATGCCGAATACTCTTTTGATAAAAGCAAGCTTATTTTTTATTTTACCGCGGATGGCAGGATAGACTTTAGAAACCTAGTGAAGGATCTGGCTAAAATATTCCGTTCCAGAATTGAGCTGCGCCAGATTGGCGTGCGCGATGAGGCGAAATTTTTTGGGGGGTTTGGCCCTTGCGGAAGGCAGCTTTGTTGCGCGAAATTTTTAAGAGAGTTTGAACCGGTCACCATAAAAATGGCCAAGGAGCAAAACCTGCCTTTAAATCCCACGAAAATCTCAGGCCTTTGCGGCAGATTGATGTGCTGCCTTTCTTATGAGCATCAGACTTATAAACACCTCTGCAAAGGCTTGCCTTGCGAAGGCGCTAAAGTTACCATTCCCGAAGGCAAGGGGAGAGTTGTATCCGTTAATCCGCTTAAAAGGTCTGCGGTTGTTGAGACCGAAGACGGCCGGCACATAACAGTAATCTATAAGTAGAAATGGCTAAATTTTATCTTACCACTCCATTATATTATGTAAACGCGCCACCCCACATAGGCCATTCTTATACAAACATAGCCGCTGATTCTCTCGCTAGATATAAACGTGCTAAAGGGTTTGAAGTATTGTTTCTTACGGGCACCGATGAGCATGGGCAGAAGGTAGAGCGTTCTGCCGCTGATTCCGGGCTGACACCTTTGGAATTTGCCGATAATACCGTAGGTAAATTCAGGGAGCTTTGGGAAAGAATCGATGTTTCTTATGATGATTTTATCAGGACTACGGAACTTAGGCATATAAATACGGTACAAAAAGTCTTGGATATACTTTATAAAAAAGGCGATATATACCAGGCAAAATATGAAGGCTGGTATTGTACGCCTTGTGAAACATTCTGGACCGATGTTGATGAGTACGAGGCCCTTTGCCCTGATTGTAGGCGCGCTTTGGAGAAGATCAGTGAGACAAACTTTTTCTTTAAGCTTTCCAAATATCAGGACTGGTTGATAGGATATTTTAAAGCTAATCCGGATTTTGTCCTGCCCCATTTTAGATATAATGAGGCATTTAGTTTTATTACTCAAAATAAACTACAAGATTTATGTATTTCCAGGCCGAAATCGCGCCTTTCCTGGGGCATAGAGACACCTTTTAGCAAAGATCACATAACTTATGTATGGTTTGATGCCCTTGTTAATTATATAAGCGCTGTTGGTTTTACGGGTGATAAAGCTAAATTTAGCAAATTTTGGCCTGCTGATATACATTTTATCGGAAAAGATATTTTAAGACAGCATGCGGTATATTGGCCGATAATGTTAAAAGCGCTTGATATTGATTTGCCCCGATCTATAGTCGCTCATGGCTGGTGGCTGGTGGGGGAAGGCGAAAAAATGTCTAAATCTTTGGGCAATATAGTTGATCCGAATGAAATGGTCAATGAATTCGGTTTAGATGCTTACCGTTATTTTCTTCTGCGTGATGTGCCTTTTGGGTTAGACGGCAATTTCTCAAGAGACCTGATTATCAAGCGTTATAATTCCGACCTCGCCAATGATTTGGGTAATTTAATTTACCGTACGCTTACAATGGTAGAGAAGTATTATTCCGGGAAAATACCCGTATCCTTAAACCTGGAATTTAATTCCGTAATTAGAAATAAGATTCGCGGGCTTTCCGGCGCGCTGGATAAGTTTATGGATAAATGCCAGTTTTCTTCTGCCTTGGAAGAAATATGGGGATTGATAAATATGGCAAATAAGCATGTGGAAGAGACAAAGCCATGGAATTTAAGCAAAGAGAACAAAAAGGAAGAGCTTGCAGATTTTATCGCTTTGCTTGTAGAAGTGATTAAAAAAGTATCTGCTGAGATATCATATTTTATGCCCCGGGCGTCGGCAAAGATAAATGAGCAGTTTCTTGAAGATAAGGTTATAAAAGGAAAGCCGCTATTTCCCAGAATAGATAAAACCAAAATTTAAAATTTTAAATTACGATTTTGAATTTTGCATTTTAAATTTTGAATTATGTTGATAGACACGCATTGCCATCTTGATTTCGCGGAATTTTCCGCAGATAGAGACGAGGTATTAAAACGCGCGCAGGCCGCAGGCGTAGAATATATTATTAACGTCGCATCAAGCCTTGAAAACAGCCGTGCCGCGGTTTCGCTTTCCAATAATTATATTTCAATATTTTCTTCGGCCGGTATACACCCGCATGATGCCAAAGATTTTTCCAAAGAGGCGCTGGCGGAAATTTCAGAATTAGCCGATAATAAAAGAGTAGTCGCTATAGGCGAGGTGGGGCTTGATTTTTACCGTAATCTTTCTGAAAGTTATGTTCAGGAAGAAGTTTTCAGGAAATTCATAAATTTAGCCGAAGACAAAAACCTCCCTTTGATTATTCATTCGCGCGCGGCCGATGAGGATACTTTACGCGTTATAAAAGAAGAGCGCTTTAAAAATATGCGCGCGGTAGTGCATTGTTTTTCAGGCAGCGGGCAATTCTTGGAAAGCTGCCTTGAATTAGGTTTTTATATTTCTTATACCTGCAATATCACTTATAAAAAAGCGCATGACCTGTGCGAACTTGTCAAATCAACCCCCCTTGATAAACTTATGCTTGAGACAGATGCCCCTTATTTATCTCCCGAAGGATTCCGCGGCAGGCGTAATGAGCCCATGCATATAAAACTGCTTGCTGAAAAAATTGCCGAAATCAAAGAAATAACTTTTAAAGAAGTCGCGGATAAAACAAGCGAGAATGCCAAGGCCTTATTTAAATTAAAAATATAGGCTATTTCCAGCCCAGATTTTTCTAAATAAATAAAAATTTTTGAAACTTTTTCCGACCTTGTGCGTTAAACAAGTGGAGGAAGGGAAGGGCAAAAAAGATGCAGGATTTAACCGATAAAGAGTTGATGCTGAAATATCAACAAGGAGATACGGCAGTGATGAATGAGCTTCTCAGGCGCTATAAAAATCCGGTTTACCACTTTGTTTTGCGCTTAAGCCAGGATGCAGCTTTTGCTCAGGATATAGCCCAGGAGGTATTTGTGCGCATACATACGCATCGCGCTTATTATAAGCCATGCGGTAAATTCTCTACCTGGTTATTCAGCATTGCTCATAATTTATGCATAAGCCACTTGCGTAAAAAGAAGTGGCATGTTTTATGGCCAAGAAGCAAAGAGGATCCGGACAAATTAGTTGAGTTCGAAAGTTCTGAACTTTCTCCAAAGGATGTAGCCGAAAATAACGATTTTTCGGCTGTTTTAAAAAGATGCATACAAGGCCTTCCTTTCCTCCAGAAAGAGGCCTTGATTTTAAGGGAGTATCAAAATCTTGATTATGGTGAAATTTCAAAAATATTAAAGAAGTCCTTGGGCGCAGTTAAGACTTTAATACATAGAGCAAGGTTAAATTTAAAGCAAAAACTTCTTCCCCATTTTAAAGAAATAGCGGGAGGTTATGATGAATAAAGGCCATGTTTTAAAATTACTAAGCAGCTATTTGGATAATCAGCTTTCGGATAAACAAAGACAAGGGGTGGCAGAACACCTCAAGGCCTGCGGTATTTGCCGAGAGGAGTTTATGCGTCTAAAGCAGCTTTCTGATAAGTTTAAAGCATGGCATACGGATGAGCTTGGATTTGATTTTGACTCTAGAGTGATAAAAGAAATTGTGCGCAGGGGCCTCGAAGGAGGTCGAGTTAAAATGAAAAAGAAAACTTTAGCGGTTTTAATTCCTACGGGTGCGTTGGTTAGTATCCTGGCGATGGTTTTTTGCTTGGGCGTGGTCCGTAACTTAAAAGAAAATATTCACGGCGGATTATATGAGGGCGCGGATGGTATCGGCGACCAATCTATCCCGCGGGCAAAGGTGAAACCAGCCGAGGAAGGAAACTTATCGCTGCCTCATAAGACAAAGTTTATGATTGGGGCATCTGGCGGTGAACTTAGAGATCAGGTAATTACGAAAGCAGATACACTAAATGGTATGGGAATGCCAGCTCAGTATGTTGATTATGCTGCTCCGCGCTTGGAGAGCAGCCTTTTATTAAAGGATGAATATGCTAAAAATGCAGAAGCAGAAGGGGCCTTTGATTATAAGGGAAATGAGGGTAAAAGTTATGATGATGAGTCGGAGGGGTCGGTAATTGTAATCCAGCCAAGCCTGCCGGCAACGGCTGAAGGTGAAAAAATTATCCGCGTAGGCTATATTGGCGTGGAAGTAGAAGATGGTACGGGGGCTTATAAAAAAGCGCAGGAAATCTGCAAGGAATTAGGCGGATATATTTCCTCTTCTAATTTCTACAAAGACGATAAGGGCAGGGAGTCCGGTACGATAACTATGCGCGTGCCGAAAGATAATTTTCTTGCTATTCTGGATAGGCTTTCGGTCTTAGGCAAGGTGGAACAGACGACGACAAACAGCCAGGACGTGACTCAGGAATACGCAAATATCAAGGCACAGCTTGAGGCGGCAATGGTAGTTTATGAGAAAACGCTTGAGGCGTTAAAGGGGAGAAAAGTTACGATTCCTGAAGCAATGCGGCTTGAATCGGAATTAACCCCGATACTTAAACGCGTTCAGGAATTAAAAAATAAATTGGAGAAACTGGATAATGCCGTATCGTTTACCACGGTTACTTTGCAGTTCCATGAAGCGGAAATTTCGGAAAAAGTCCTGGAAGAGACAAGACAGACGATTAAAGACAGCATGTTAAAGGCCAGAATTGATTCCATAAGGTTTTTTGCCGGTAATTTTACGGTAGTGGTTACCGTAGGCGCCTTAATATTTTTCGTGCTGATTGCAGTTTTATTAATCGAACGCGCTATAAGAAAGCACCTTAAAAAATAAGGGGCAGCTGGTAAAAAGGCTAAGGGTTTTATTATAATTTCTTCCCTTAGCCTTGTTTTTTTTGGTGCCGAGAGGGGGAGTTGAACCCCCAAGGGCTTACGCCCACAACGCCCTGAACGTTGCGTGTTTGCCAATTTCACCATCTCGGCATGCATAAAAGTATATCTTATTCTCTTTGCCGAGTCAATATGGTATAATAAAAATATGAAAAAAATATTTATTTATAGCGCGATATTTTTGTTTCTATGGGGTTTTAATGCCTGTGCTGATAAGGCGCCGGATAATAATATAATAAAGGCGGAAATAGATAAGAGTGAGCTTACTACCGATGATTTGCTGAATTATAAAGTGATTATAAATAGCATGGGTAAAAATATTTCCCTGCCGGATTTTCCGGAATTTGACGGTTTTGAAACAGTTTCGCAGGCCCATTCATCTAACATATCTTTTTCAAAGGGCGAAGTTAGAAGAACAACAACCTATCTATTTGTGCTGTTGCCGGATAAAGTAGGCAAGGTTACGATCGGCCCGGCTTCCATAAGTATAGGAAATGATATTTACGCTACGGAAAGCTTTGAGATTGAGGTAACTCAAGGGAAAAGGGCCCCGGAACAAGAGTTTAAAAATCAGCGGCGGATTCCGAAAAAACCATACCCTCCAGATATTGATTCCGGCGCTTCGAAACCGGAAATTACTCTTTAATCAAGACGCAGACGCCACTGGTTTTCAAATTGGGGCGTCTGCGGCGAAGATTATCCCGTAGAGCGAAGCGGGATTATTCAGGGAAGAAACCGCGGGCTTTTCCGCCGGATTCTCTGCTTGAATCCCGGCTTATTTATTGGTATAATAACCCCTGCCTCCCGAAAGATAATCTGGGGCACTTTAATTTTCTGATAACATGTTTAATATTTTCATAACTTCTTTTAGGAGTACGACTTTTGCCGTTCTTGAAATACTTCTTTTGGGGCTGTGCGGTTTTATGCTTATCAGGAGAAGGATTATTTCTCACGAGGGCTTAGACGCTTTGAGTAAGCTGGTAGTGGAAATTACGATGCCGCTTTTTGTTTTGACTCAGCTTATCTTGCGTTTTAATTTTTCTTTATATCCCAAGTGGTATATTTTGCCGTTCGTTAGCGCCTTAATTACATTAGGCGGCTTTGTGCTCGGCTGGATTATGCTTAAGTTTTCTTCCGGGAAACCGGATAAAAATAAGGCTTTCATTTCGCTTATAGGCTTTCAAAATTCCGGGTATCTCGTATTCCCTTTGATAATAACGCTCCTGCCAAAAGACGCGGCAGACAGCATGCTCATATACCTGTTCTTATTCTTGCTGGGTTTTAATTTGACGGTTTGGTCCGTGGGGGCTTATCTTTTGTCCAGCGGAAGAAGTAAAAGATTTGAAATGGGCAGTTTATTTACGCCCGTCGTAGGCGCTATTTTGGCCGGATTATTGATTGTTATCTTGCGCGTTGACCGGATTATCCCGGATGTAATAATCAGGCCCTTTAAATTAATAGGGGAGTGCACCATTCCTCTGGCGATGATCGTTGTCGGGGGGAATCTTGCCTTAATAGATTTTTCCGCCAGCACCGATAGAAAATTACTGTTTAATGTTGTCCTGGCAAAATTAATACTCTTGCCGGTTTTGGCTTTGGCGGTTATTTTTCTGGCAAATCCGGCATACCTTATCGGCCTTCTTATAATAATAGAGGCCGCGGTTCCTTCGGCGACATCGCTGTCGGTTATAAGCCGGCACTATAAGTCGGAGAATATTGATTTTATCGGGCAGGGTATTTTCTGGACACACATACTGAGCATTTTTACGATACCGGTGTTTATAAGCTTATTTTCGGTAATCAGCAGGATATGACGATGAAAACACCGGTTATTTCTAATAGGCGCGCTTATCATGATTACCATATATTTGAGAAATTTGAGTGCGGAATAGCCCTTTCCGGCTCTGAAGTTAAATCCTTAAGGGAGGCAAGAGCCGCGCTGGGCGATAGCTTTGCCCGTATAGATAACGGAGAAATATTTTTGCACAATGTCCACATCGATACATTTGACAAGACCGGTTCTTTTAAGGAAGACACGCGCAGGGTGAGAAAGTTATTGCTGCATAAGAAAGAAATAGGCAAGTTGTTTAATCAGGTTACGCAGAAAGCGCTTTTGCTTATCCCGCTCAGGATGTATTTTAATAATCGTGGTATTGTTAAAGTTGAGCTTGGTCTTTCCAAAGGCAAAAAACTTTATGATAAAAGAGAAACGATAAAGAGGCGGGATTCGGAATTGGAAATGAAGCGCGCGATGCGGAGAAAGTAATTGGCGTTAGCTTAGCCGCTTAACTTGTGAAAATAGAAAATGGAGCAATAGACCGCAATAGAAAATTTTTCTATTTTCTATTGTTAATTTTCTATTGCTCTATTTTTGCGAAGCAAAAATGGGGGTGAAAGGTATCGACTTAGGCCTAGGGATATTGGTGGCATGTCGAGGTGGCAAGGAGGCCTCGTAAAACACCTTGCACAATACAAATGCTGACAAAGTACAAAAGCCAGCAGACACATTGACATTCAATAAGCTAATGGCCTCTATGCAGGTTGTTAGCCCTGTAATGCCAATGGTCCCAGTGTTACGCTAATATAGCGTAACCCGTTTTCCGGTTTTTGCCTGCGGGGCCGGCAAGACGTTATCAGCAGGATAGTTCCGGCTAGTTTGCCTTTGCGGCCGGAGCAAAATTCTCAAAGGCTGGCCTTTGGTTAATTTTGTTTACCGAAGTAACCTTTGGCGAGATTTAAAAAGGTAAGCTAAACATGTAGAGGCTAATATCGCGAAGTTTAAGGACGCGGGTTCGACTCCCGCCACCTCCACCAATCTTTTTGCCGAAGGCAAAAAGATAGAGCAATTGAGCAATAGAAAATAGAACAATAGATAAAATACCAGAATTTTTTAAAGTTTATATGCCTAAACGCGGCTATATTTTCAAAGGCAGGGTAATCAGCTTATTTACAAAGGCCGTAAAACTGCCGAATGGGCATAAGAGCCGGATAGAGATCATAGAACATCCCGGGGCGGTTTTGATTGTTCCTTTTTTAGCTGAGAATAAAC
>Ga0210019_1003368_pt1 | contig 14723 bp, 10 predicted proteins | sample CryGeyCG2114_020_2_FD_183969 | JGI IMG/M metagenome (GOLD analysis project Ga0210019, IMG submission 183969) | Groundwater microbial communities from aquifer - Crystal Geyser CG11_big_fil_rev_8/21/14_0.20 (SPAdes) (version 2) | ecosystem: Environmental > Aquatic > Deep subsurface > Groundwater ...
TTCTCATTGGTTTTTTTGCAGGAGATCGGAGTGCCCAATCCCGTACCCAATGAACTAATATTGCTTTTTTCCGGTCATCTGGCTTCGCTGGGCAAACTCAGTTTTGTTTTGGTTATACTGACGGTTGTTTTTGCGGATTTTATCGGCACCTCGCTACTTTATTTTGTTTTTTACTTCATCGGACAGCGCGTCCTGAAAAAAAATTACAAATGGCTGCCGAAAGAAAAAATTGACCGCATAATAAAAAGAATTTCGGAGCGCGGCCGATGGGGGATTTATCTTGGACGTTTAATTCCTTATTTGCGCGGATACACCTCGGTGGCGGCCGGACTTTTACGAATAAAACCACAGGTTTTTCTGCCAGTTGTCCTGATTTCTGCCATAACATGGAGCGGGGGATATGTAATAATCGGGAGGTTGCTCGGGGACAGATACGGAAGCGTAGCAAGTAAATTTAGCGCATGGCGCATAGCGTTGGTAGGCGCCGCGCTCTTAATAATCATTTTTTTCGTCATTCCAAGAATTTCCCGCCTTTTTAAAAAACAACAAAAAAGCATATGAAATTTTCAATTGTTATTCCGGCGTTTAACGAAACCGAATACATTGTTTGTTCGGTTAACGCATTAAAAAAGCAGGACATTGAACGAAGTGATTTTGAAATTATTGTCATTGACAATAATTCATCCGATGAGACTTTTGCCGCCGCCCTAGAGGCCGGCGCAGATAAAGTCGTAAAAGAAATAAAAAAAGGTACGAATGCCGCGCGCCAGCGGGGATATTTAGAATCCCAAGGGGAGATAATCGCATTTTTAGACGCCGATTCCGAACCTCCCGCAGATTGGTTGAGAAAAATCCAAGCTGATTTATCCGGACCCGGCGTGGCTGCGGTTTCGGGCCCTTTTGACTACCAATTCTCAGGTATCAAAAACTTACTTGATAAATTCTATACCAGAAAAATCCTGCCCAATATTCCATACTTTCTTAGATTTGTATTCGGGAAAAAAGCCGGAGTGCTTATCGGCGGCAATTTTGCCGCCTGGCGGGGCACCATCGAAAAAATCGGCGGCTTGCCTCAGATTGCTTTTTGGGGCGACGACGCGGCCATTGCCATGCTTGTTTCAAGAAAAGTCGGAAAGGTTATTTTTGACCCGGACTTAAAAGTTAAAAGTTCTCCCCGTCGTTTTGAAAAGAGCGGCTTCCTAAAATTAACGGTTCGCTATATCATTGCTTATATTAAAGTCTATTTCAATAGAAATTACGGATAAAAGAATTGTTTTATACCTAATTAAATAGATCCCCTCGGCCTAACGGCCGAGGTACTGCGTACCTGCCGCAATTTTGCAAAAATATTATGATTTTGCTTTTGCAAAATCTTTTGCAAAATTGCGGGGGTCTATATATTTTCCTCCGCTCGCCCCGCTTCGCCCAGCTTAGCTGGGGGCTTTACGGGACTCGCTCCGGGCTGGCATTCATCCGCGGACTTACGTCCGCGGTGTTCTGCCAGAAATTATAAAAAATCCCGCATTCCAAAAAACATGCGGTTTTTTTGTTAAAATTTGCTATATGTTGATAACTTTGATTGCTAATCAAAAACCTTCTGTTAGAATTAAAACAGGCTATCTAAAAATATTAATTATTTTATTTTGATTTACTCTTCTTTCCCGATGAGTAAGTTGACATTAAATAAAAAAATATGCCAGGTAGTGAAAATTCGGCAGCATACAGAATAAAAATAACATAAAACAAGAGCCGTATCGGTTACCTGGCTAAAACATTAACAAAAATAAAAGAAAACGCGGTTTTTTGAACAGACTTAATCCGATTAAGTCTGTTCAAAGCCGAATTTCTACTACCTGGTATGAAAAATAAAATCATTATTTTGGTGGTTTTAGTAGTATTTGTTTTAATCGGTTTAGTTTTTGCTCAATACTTTATATTTCAGTGCCGTTTGCCATTTTTAAGAACGTTATTAAAATGTCCGTCTTATATCCAGCCGGAATCACCGGGCGCTGCAGCTAACTCTTCGGAAAATTTACCCAAGCCCCAAAAAGTTACCCTGCCAAAAGTCCTTTATAACCTGGCCGGTTCAATCCAGGAAATTGGGACCAATTTTCTTGTTTTAGACGCCGCTATACCAGGAATGGACGACTCCGGCGAGCCAATAATAAAAAAGGAGATTAGGAAAATCCTAATCACGTTAAGCACAAAATTTACCCGCTTAACTTTTATTGAAAAACCCGGCTCAACTTCCAAAACACCCCAGGAAACTGCCATCGGCTTTAAAGACCTGAAAAAAGGCGATTATGTTGAAGCGGTTTCTAACCAAGATATATCTCAAAAGCAAGAGTTTGAAGCAACCCTAATCAGGGTTTTACAAAGAAACTTTTAATTTTGAAACTTTTTTCTTAAAAAGCACAAAATGGGCGACATTGAAAAAAAATTATTTTCCACAGTCCCATTCATTGTCATTTTAATATTGGCGGCAATTTTTGTTTGGCCGATTTTTTTAAAAAACGCGCCGACGCATGCTGCTATATCCGAATCAATTATTCTATATGACCCCGTAACCAGCTGCCTGATTTCCACTGCCCAAAACAACCTGACCTGGGATTCAACTGTCACTGGTTCGCCCACTTATTATATTTTGCGGAAATTAGACGGCGATATAACTTATAGCCAGATTGGCCAAACCCCCAATACTTTTTTTATTGATAATACTATTGATAGCGACAAAAAATACCGTTATCAAATAAGAGCCGAAAGGGGATCCGATATATTTTTTTCCGATAACGAAGTTGTTTCTTTGGAGGCTTATTGCCAAGCATTATTTTCCCCGCCGCAGACTTCGTGCCAAGCAGATGGACCGCAAGTAAGATTAGACTGGAGTCCTGCTTCGGGAAATTTAAATGCATACGAAATTTTCCGCGACGGCGCAAGCATCGGCCAAACATCAGCGACAAATTTTTCTGACGGCCCGAATATTGAAGGAACAAAAACATATAATTACTCCGTAAAAACTAATTGGCAAGACGGAACTTCAAAAACTGATGTGGTCCCGGCCACCATCTTAGCCTGCCCGCCAACATTGACTGCGGCCTCTGGCTGCGCCGCCGATGCGCCGGGCGGTCCCAAAATTGACCTCTCTTGGAATAATCTTCTTGGCATTCAAAACTATCAAATCTACCGCAAGGCGCAAGCCGAAGCTAATTTTTCTTTACTTCAAACCCTAACCGATGCATTCTACACCGACTATTTAGTCCAAAGCTTAGAATATACTTATTTTCAAGGCGGCCAGGTTTCAAATTATGTCAAAGCTATTTGGCCGACAGACCAAAAAGATTCTTCGCAAATCACAAAAGACATTCCTCAATGCCCGCCATTTTTAACAGTCCAGAGCAATTGCGATGAATTCAGCATACGGCTTTCCTGGACAGCAACCAAAGATGCCACGCACTATAATATTTATCGCGATGGCGTCTATCGCGACTCGGTTGTTGGAATTAATTCAACTTCATATATTGACTACCAAGATTTATCTTCCTGCCCCGGCCAGGTTTGTTCGCATACTTATTATGTGGAGGCAATTACGCCAGGGTCGACTTTACGCTCAAACGAAGAGACTAAAAATATTAACTGCACCATAACCTATCCGCCTTCAACCCCGACCCTAAATACTCCTTCTGCTTTTTGCTCGGCTGGCTTCTCTTATATTCATCTTTCATGGACGCCATCAGATAATGTTTCTTATTATGTGCTCTATCGTGATGACGGCATAACATTGACTCCTTTGCAGGGAATAGAAACTTCTCGCGACGACCAGGTACAAAGCAACCGAGATTACACATATTATGTTGAAGCAGTCGGCAGAGGTGGTCCCTCTCTTCCATCCAACACCCAAGCAATTACTTCTGTAAGTTGCACTACCCCTTCAGCTTCAACTCTTTCATATTCTAAAGCCTGCCAAACCGGCATACCCACCATAACGCTTTCTTGGACCCAAACAACAAATACCGAAAGCTATGAAATTTGGCGAGGCCCATCTTCCTCTAATCTTTCCCTTCTGACAGCTTTTGACAAAACTGCGCCCGAATTTACTTCAAGAATTTTCAAAGATGCCAATCTTTCTCCTTCAACCACTTACTACTATAAAATCGTATCAAAAGGGCCTCCCGGCGTTTCGTCAACTAATTCAAACACAATCAGCCCGACAACTGATTCCTGCTACCCGACCACTCCCAATCTCTCAAATCCGACTCCTTTGTGCACTTTACAAAATCCCGTGATTTATCTTTCCTGGGCAACTGACGGAGCAAATACCACCCGTTATGAAATTTTCCGGCAGGATGTAGGACTAATTAAAACAATCTATCCAACAGACCCTGAATTTTCTTCTAAAAACTGGACGGATAATTCCGGCCTTCTGCCTTCAAGCCCGTATAATTACAAAATCGACGCAGTGGGAAATTACGATTTTCAAAGAGCAACCTCCGGTTATAAACCCGTCACTACAAATAATTGTTCTCCTGCCGGCGCTTTTAATTTAACCGATCCTCCCAATCTTTACTGTCAGGGCTCTTATCCCCGAGCCGATCTTTCCTGGACGCCCGCTTCCAATGCCACCTCTTATGATTTACTTCGCTCTGTCAATAACCCCGCTACAATTTCCGGCGTAACTTCTCCTTTTACTGACTGGGGATTTGGCAATGCTTTAGATCTTGACGGGAGTAATGATTATGTGAATATGGGTGATCCGGGTAACGGCAGTTTAGATATTGGAACTAGTGACTTTTCTATCGCTCTTTGGGTTTATTCACGAACAATAGATCCATCGTCTAATCTCTATATGTTTATAAATAAATGGGAATATTCTAATACTATTTGCGGCTATGGCCTTGGTGTTCGTTATGGATCCTATACCATGCAGCTAGGTGATGACGCTAGTGTTTGTGGCACTGTCCTTTGGTATGGTGATTCATTCAGTTATCCTGTAACTGTGAATAAATGGCAGTATGTTGTAGTAACGCTTGATAGGGACGGATTAGCCAAAATGTATATTGACGGAGTCCAGGTTAAATCGGCGGATATCAGCGCTCATGTTAATGACGATATATCAAATGCTTACAATTTTACTGTTGGTACTGGACGGGGCACATATCACAATGGCATGTTAGATGAAGTCCGCATCTACAACCGCGTGCTGTCGCCAAGCGAAATTCAAAACCTCTATCAAGGAATAGATAATACAACAGGACTGGCAGGTCTTTGGCACCTTGATGAAAGCAGTGGCATAACTGCTTCTGATAGCTCAAACTATGGAAATAACGGAACCTTAGTTAATGGTCCGGCTTGGATTCAAAACGGTCTTCAGTCGCAAGTCAAATATAGCTGGCAAGCAAAAGCCATTGGTCCAGGCGGCAGCACTTATTCCAATACCACCAATCCAGTCATAATGCCGCTTTGTCAGCCAACCAAACCAGGATTAGATTTGACCACTTTCTGTAATACTGGCAATAACTTACCCAACGTCACTCTAAAATGGTCTTACACCACAGCCACTGTGAAATACGAAATCTATCGCCAGGACAAAGGGCTGATCAAAACTATCAATCAAGGCGAATCAGAATTTTCATCAAGAACCTGGACCGATACCAACGACACTGCCGGACTGGCTGAGAATACAAATTATACTTATTACATCAAAGCAATTGGGCCAACCGGTTTAACAAATCAATCTGATAATATTTCTATTATTACGCCGAGCTGTGCCGCGCCTTCGCAACCTGAAAATCTGACAGCCGCTTTTGCCTGCGGAGGGACAGGAAACTCTTATCCGCGAGTCAATCTTTCGTGGAGCACTTCAACCAATGCCACTTCTTATACAATTTACCGCAGTCCCAGCAGCTCTCCCTTTCCTGTTTCCACCACTCTTACTTCTTACACGGACACAGCCGTCAGTGTCAACACAAATTATAGTTATTATGTAATTGCTTACGGACCGGGTGGGGCTAGTTCTCCTTCAGATATAATGGCTACAAGCACTGGTTATTGCTCGCCTTCTATTCCCGCCATCACCGCTCTCACTTCTGCCTGTGAAAATAACGCCTCTATTAATAATATTTCTTGGAGCGATGCCACCACCTTCAATACCTTTGAATATAAAATTTATCGCGATACCTCGGCGACCCCTCCAGCCACACCACTCATTACTTTTGCCTCAACGACGCCAGAATTTTCTTCGCGAACTTGGAAAGATAACACTGGTTTAACTTATCCCAACAATTACTATTATTGGATTAAAGCTTCTGGTCCGGCCGGCGAAAGCTCTTACTCTTCTTTCAAATCAATTGCCACTTATAGCTGCGGAATTACTCCTTCCGCTCCGACTTTAAGCTTGGATAATCTTTACTGCAAAGACAATCTTCCTTACGCCGATTTAAACTGGAACAAAGTAGCCAGCGCTTATTCTTATAATGTTTATCGCGCCAATCCCGATGTCAGCCAATCAATATATTCAACAAGACTTTCTCCTTTAAACGAAAGGGGCACAGCCGCTTTAAATTTTGATGGGACTAATGATTATATAAATATTTCCAATTCTGCCAGTTTGAATCCTAAACAAATAACTATGGAAGCCTGGATTTATCCGACCGCCTTTGTTTATTATGGAAACATTATCAACAAACGTTCTCCTGAACAATATCTCTTGAGACTTTATTCTAATACGGGCCGTATTCAAGGTTATATTTATAGCGGAGGCGGATGGCGAGGTTGCACAACGGCAACAGCTGCACCCCTTAACCAATGGAGTTATGTGGTTCAAACTTTTGACGGTAATATAGGAAGAGTCTATATCAATGGTGTTCAGGGTTGCACTTATTCCTATGCTGGCGAGATAAACAGCGGTATTAATTCTTTAAAAATTGGAACTTATTATACAAGTGTTACCACAAACGAACGTTTTAAAGGTGCTATTGATGAAGTTAGAATTTACGGTCGAGCCTTGGACGTCTCGGAAATTGCGCAGCATTTTAACAATTCTTACACAAATGAAGCGGATTTGCGGGGCATTTGGCATTTTGATGAAGGCAGCGGCCAGACTTTGTCGGATAGTTCAGCTCTTGGCAATAACGGCACTTTGGGGCCTACTGTTGCTTCAGAAACAACTGACCCCTCTTGGCAACCCGATGGGCCGTCGTGGCAACCTAATCCGCCAACCGATAGAAGAGCCAACAAGGTCTCACCTCTGGAAGGTTCAAAAAATTATAAATACAAAGTTAAAGCTTTTGGAGCAGACACAGAAAGCACTCCTTCAAATGAAATTCCTGTTGACACTCCTTCTTGTCTTCCTGCCAAGCCCGATTTAGTGGCTACTCCTAAATGCGATATCAATAATAACTCATATATACAACTTAGCTGGAGCAGTGATCCAAATACCGTGTCTTGGAGAATTGAAAAGGATGGAACGACTATTATTCCTGCAACTACACAAACTTCCTATCCTGATACCGATATCACGCCAGGAGACCATCACACCTACGAAGTATTTGCCGCCGGGGTAGGAGTTCCTAGTACGCCGTCGGACTTAATAAGTGTAACAGCTTCGCTGTGCACCAAAGACCCGAGCAAACCCTCTGTCACGGCTCAAGCCGCCTGCTATGGATACAGCTCAAGAGCACGCCTCAGCTGGCAGGAAGATCCGTTGGGCTATACTATTTCTTTTAATGTCTGGAGAAAAAATATCACTTTAGGAGAGGCAGATTTTACTAAAATCCAACCAAATTTGCCGTCAACGCAAACTCAGTATGTTGATAATTTAGTCCCGATACTAAGCGATTTGCGATATAAACTTGAGGCAGTGGGCGAGGCAACAAATATTTTTTCTGATGAGAGCAATCAAATTACGACGCTTGACTGCAATAATCTTCCGCCAAACCCGCCTGAACTTTCCAGCGACCCTCCAATTTCTACCGGCGACTATATAGGCGTTGTGCTCCACTGGAAAGATTCAGGAAATGAAGAAGAATATCGTCTATTTAGGAAAGAAATCGACGGGGTGTGGAATGAAATTATCCAATTGCCTGCTAATGATGACCCAGCAACTCTTATTTATTACGCGGATTCGGCTATTTCGGGATTGGAAGACAATAAAACTTATGAATACGTTGCGGTTGCTTATAATAAAAACAAGCCATACGACGAAGCCAACCCCATCTATAGCGGCAGCTTCTCTAATTTCTGGCAAGTTTATATCCCTATTGCCAAGCCCGGAAATTTCACGTTATCGGGCACCTGGCAGATAAATAAAATTAATTTGACATGGACTGCCGCCGCCACTACCGATGCAGGGGGAACTGTTACTTATAAAGTGGTTAAGGGCAATTCAGATTTTACTGAAACTTATGATATCGATAGCTGCCAAGACATTTCAACTTTAAATTGCACTGACAATAACCCGTCATTTTCTCAAACATTCTATAAAGTTATAGCAAAAAATAACGGTGGGACTAACGAAAAAATTATAAACATGGCTTTACCGGCACTAAACTGGAAAGAGTTAATACCCTGGTTTTAAAAATGCGCCTATTGGAAAAAATTATAACTTTGTTTCTTATCGCGGCTGTTTTGGCTGGCGCAATTTTTTTTGTTGTAAAAAAAGAAAAATATTTTAACAGCCGCCTGGCGGATTTGAGCAGCCAATTAATTATTTCAGACCAGAAAATAAATGCGCTTCAGTCGCGTCTGGAAGAAGTTTCGCAACAAAAATCCATAGTCAAAGAAGAAACAGTCAGAAGGGAAGTTATTATACAAAAATCTCAGCAGGAGCTATTAACGGCTGCTGTCGCCAAAGTAACCTCTGCCGTTGTTTCAATCGTTGTTTCAAAAGACGTGCCAAAACTGGAAATTACTTATGTCAATCCGTTCGGCGATGACCCGTTTTTTAAAGATTTTGGTTTCCAAGTCCCTGTCTATCAGCAAAAGGGGACAGAGAAGCAGCAGATAGGCGCCGGCACGGGATTTTTAATAAATAGCAACGGCTATATTCTAACCAACCGTCACGTTGTCCAAGATACTGCCGCTGATTATACGGTTCTTCTGGCAGACGGTTCGCAAAAAACGGCGCAAGTTGTATGGCGTGACTCAAGCAATGATATCGCCATTATAAAAATTCCTGGCGCGGGCTACCCGATAGAACAGCTGGGTGATTCTGCGTCATTAGAGCTGGGCCAATCGGTTTTTGCCGTGGGCAATGCGCTGGGCGAATACAGCAATTCGGTTTCCGTCGGCATAATTTCCGGGCTCAACAGAACCATTCAGGCCAGCGACGCAAATGGAACTGTTGAAAATTTGAGCGGGGTTATTCAAACAGATGCCGCAATCAATCCGGGCAATTCCGGTGGACCCTTGGCTGATTTAAATGGGAAAGTTATCGGCGTCAACGTCGCTACGGTCACCGGTTCCAATAATATAAGTTTCTCAATTCCTGTAAATATCGTCAAAAGCATCATTAATTCGGTTTTAAAATAAGTTTTACATCAAAAAAACACATAGGCTGCTATAGCTTGCTATGTGTTTTGATTGGAAATATTAGTAAAATCGCTCCTGTTTTACCCTGAGTTATCGAAGGGCGGGCGGTTTTAAAATCTCTTTTTTTATTTTTTTAATGTTTTAGTTTCTTTTATTTTCACTCTCCTGGCTCTTGTCGTTCTGATTATTGTTCCAATCAATTTTTATGAATTCTCCGCAATTTTTTTGAAACCTGTTCCATCTTTCATTGCGTTTTTCTTCTGTTTCGTCACCGTCGGTCTCCTCGTCTTCTTCCATTATCTGCAAAACTGAGCTGCATAATTTCTCCATTCTTGTTTTTTCAACCCGTTTATTTTCAATCTCATCAATAACGGAGCCGAGTTCCTGACGCATCTGATTTCTTAAATTAGTCATCAGTTCCTGCCGTTTTTTCTGCTCCGCCTCTAAATTTTGCTGTGTTTTTTTCTTGATTGTTATTTTTTTCGTCGATGCGGCAACTTTCTTTGTCGTTGTGGCGGTGCCTTGCGCCACAGACACCTCTTTTGTCGTCATTGATACTTCTTGCGAGATAATTTCCATATCAGCTTCTATTTTCTTGATTTCATCAAGCCTTCTTTGGGCCAGTTCAGTTTGCAAAACCGGCTGCTGCTGCGAAGAAGCCAACTCCACTCGCACGGCCTCAACCGTTCTCTTTAAGCTATAGAGCGGGTGGGCGTAATCAACATTTGCTCTATCGGCATAGACAGCCGCGCCGCTGCCCAAAAAGACCAAAATAATAAAAACAGCCAGGCTATATTTAAACCCCAGGACAACCAAAGAAAATCTCTTTGCTTTCTCAGGGGGAATTTCCCGGCAGACCTTGGCAATAAACTCCTCTCTGCAGGTATTTAAAAAATCCTTATCCGGCTCGCAATAGCGCTTCGTCAATCTCCGGCATTCATATTCTTTAATTTTTCGCTTAAAAAAATTAAGCATTATTGAAAAGTTTTCTTATTTTTTTATTAACCCGATGGACCAGAACGCGCAGAGAGCTTTCGGATTTGCCGGTCATTTTGGCGATTTCCCGGTACGGCATATCTGAAAGATAGTGAAGAGAAAAAATTTCCTGTTCTTCTTCGTCAAAATCCTTAATCATATCCTTTATCTCCGCTATTTTCAACTCGGCCTTCCCGTCGTTTTTCCCTTCCAAAAAATCGCTGTTTTCTTTGCTTTGCAGCAAAATATCGGAAAGGGAAAGCGGCTTTTTCTTCCGGTAATAGTCCTTAACGGTGTTTTTGGCGATCTGCCAGAGCCAGCCAGAAAAACTGCCCAAATTCTCGTTGAATGTCTTTATTTTATCAATCAGTTTTAGAAACACTTCCTGGGTCAGGTCTTCGGCCGTCTCCCGACTTGCTGTCCTGACAATAAAAAATCTGAATATCTGCCTGGAGAAATAATCAAAAATTTCTTCGCCTGCCCGGCGATCTCCTTGTTTCAATCTATGAGCCAATTTGTTAAAACGATCCTTCATAAGGAAATACGAATAAATGGTCAAAATGTTACTGTTTTTTTCGGCCCGCCATCAATCATCCGCTGTGTTAACTCGGCCCGTATGATATAATATAGGATATAATTATATAATAGAGACAACATGGATGCAAGAATTAAAATCTGGAAAAATTCGTTTTATTTTCTGATTTTATATAATTTATACAGCTATAAAATAAAAAAATGGAAATGAAGAAAAAAAAGTTTTTTTATTTAGATGTTGCGCTTCTGGGAGCCCTGATAATTCTTCTTGCAATCCATTATCTTCACCTTCTTCCGTCTCAAACAGACAGACTGTTTCTTATTATTTTTGCGGGAATTGCGACTTTGCCCGTTATTTTCGGCGCTCTTAAATCTCTAAAAAACAAAAAAATATCCATTGACCTTCTGGCGAGCATCGCTCTTATTTTTTCTTTATTTGCCCGGGAATGGACATCGGCTGTTTTTATTTCTTTAATGCTGACCTCGGCCAGAATTTTTGCTTATTATACGGAGGCGCGAGCCCGCCGCGCCATTCAAAGTCTGCTTAAATTGAAGCCCAAAACCGCCAAAATTGAACACCGTGGAAAATTTATTAAAATATCGCTTGATCAAGTCAAAAAAGGTGACTTGGTGGCTGTAGAGCTGGGCGAAATAATTCCGGTTGACGGCATAATTGAAAAAGGCGAGGCCTCCATTGACCAATCGTCTTTGACTGGCGAATCAATCCCGATTGCAAAAACAAAAGGCGACAAGGTCTTGAGCTCCGCCATTGTTGTTGACGGCAATCTTGAAATCCGAGCAGAAAAAATAGGGCAGGAGACCACTCTTGAAAAAATCATTGAGCTGGTTGAAAAATCACAAAGCAATAAAGCTGAAATTTCCGGAATTTCCGAGAAATTCACCTCCTGGTACATCATAATCACAATTGTTGGCTCGGCCATATTGTATTTTTTTTCCGGAAATCTCAATCTGGTGCTCTCAGTTCTCTTGGTCACCTGCGCCGATGACATTGCCATTGCTATTCCTCTGACGTTCTTGGCGGCTATCGGTTATGCGGCCAAGCGGGGAATAATTATTAAGGGCGGCAAATACATTGAAGGGCTAAGCAAGTTAAAAATTGTGGTTGTTGATAAAACAGGCACCTTAACCCGCGGCAAATTAAAAGTTGAAGAGTTTTTTACTTTTGGCGGAACGAGACCCGGAGATGCCCTGTTATATGCGGGAGCGATTTCACTTTTTTCAAATCACCCTTCTGCCAAAGCAATTTTAAATTATGTCAAAGAAAACCATATCGTTCCTTCGGAGCCGGAAAATTTTGAAGAATTTTCCGGAAAAGGCGCGTCTGCCGTATGGAATGATAAAAAAATTGTTTCGGGAAAATTATCGTTTTTCAACGAGCAAAAAATCCAAATAACGCAGGAGGAATTAAAAGAAATAAGCAAAGCCAAAGAAAAAGGCCTTAACGTAACTTTAATTGCCTACAACGGCAAAATGATATGTTTTTGCGCTCTGGCGGACGAGCTGCGGCCCCAGACGAAAGAGGCAATTTTGGAGCTGAAAAATTCCGGCATTGAAAAAATCATCATGCTGACCGGCGACAATGAAAAAATCGCCAAACGAATCGCCCAGAGCGCCGGCATCAGCGAATTTCACGCCAATCTTCTGCCGGAAGATAAAATAAATTATTTGAAAAAATATTTAAATAAAAAATATAAAGTGGCGATGATAGGGGACGGAGTGAACGACGCGGCGGCCCTGGCACTGGCTGATATTGGCATAGCCATGGGCGCAATTGGCTCCGACATCGCGATAGAAACAGCCGATATCGCTTTAATGAAAGACGATCTCTTAAGGGTGCCTGAGATCATAAAGCTTTCAAAATATTCTTTGTCGGTCGCCCGCCAGAACTTCTGGCTTTGGGGAATCTTAAATACCATCGGGCTGGCCTTGGTTTTTGGCGGTTTTTTCACTCCCGCCTCTGCCGCCGCTTATAATTTTATTACCGACTTTATTCCTCCTTTAAACGCCCTGAAGCTTTTCCGTCTGCATCTGAAACGGAAAGTGAAATTATAAATCTCCCGGTCTCCAGCCTCCAAGGTTTACAAATGAAAATTTTGTTATAATAAAATTGGATTAGAAATTTCACATTATGAAAAAGCAAATTTATATAGTATTGTCGGTCATTCTTTTTATTCTTTTAAGCTTTCTAATCCATGCGACTCTTGAAATCGGAATGATATCTTTCTTAACAAAAGATTTCCAAAAATATGGCCTGGGTTTAAGTTGGGCAGACTGGTTTGCGGTTCATTATGTGGGCACGATTATTTTGTTGGTCTTGGCAATAATTGCCGGATATTTTATTGGTCAACGATGGTGGAATTATATTTACATCCAAAAAAAATACCGGTCCAAATGGACAAAATGGTCCGGCCGCAATCGCGGATTCACCCTCGTTGAGCTTCTCGTCGTCATCGCAATTATAGGCATTATTGCGACAGTTGTTCTTGTGGCTCTGGGCTCGGCCAAAGACAAAGCACGGGATGTGAAAAGAAAAGCAACGCTTGCCCAAGTCGGTCAATTTCTTTCTGGCTCCTCCTGCTATATGCCAAACGCCGGAGTAGGCGATTATGACATTGCCGATCTGTTCCCCGAAATTAAAATCAAATATCCGCAGGTTTCCAATTTCATATCATCAGCGCCGCAGGATCCAAAAACCGGCACAGATACAAAAACAAATTACCGCTATATCGTCAATGATTCGGGCAGATGCGCAATATATGCAAACTTGGAAATGGAAAGCGAACAGGTGACGCTGACCGCAATTTCCGCGCCGACCCCCGGCGGCGGACAGGGCATTTTTCAGACTCCAAGCGCCGGCTGGAACGGCAGTACTAAATATTACCAGGTGTCTTCTAATTAACTCTTTTGACAAAAAGTCAATTTATTGCTAAAATCATCAAATAATTGTCGAGGGCGTGTAGCTCAGTTGGTTAGAGCGCGTCACTGATAATGACGAGGTCCCAAGTTCGACTCTTGGCACGCCCACCAGAATTTAGTTCTTAAAATAAAACAAGGAGGTGCAATATGAGCAAAATGAGAATTTTACTTATAGAAGAGGCGCAATGGGCTAGTGATAAGGAATTAAGAGATTCGTTAAAAAATAGCCCGCAAATCGACATTATATCAGGCGGATTTGAAAAAGCGGCTGAACTTATCGGTTCATGGAATGTTGATTGTGTAGTTATTGATGCATGCCGGGGGCTAAACAGGCAGGTAAGCACAGAGTCCGAAGCGCGCGAAATCAGAAAAATGTTCAAAGGTAATCTAATTGCCATCTCAGACATTCCTTACAACCGAATTCCACTTAAGCGCGCCTGTTGCCAATACGATTGTTCTAAAGGCCGTCTTGCCGAGCTTTTAATTCGCCTCTCTCAACAATTTCCTAAAGACCAAGCCAAAAAGAACCTACCGGCCGTCGCCTGAACAAAATCAATACAAAAAGGGGTTAGATGCCTAACCCCTTTTATTTTTTTATACGCGTGATGTGAAATTCAGCTCTATTTTATTCCCTGAGCAAGTCCCGCTTAGCGGGACGCCGAAGGGTCTAAATAATCCTTCGACTTCGGCCTGACGGCCTCCGCTCAGGCAATAAGCGCCTTATTTAAGCCAAGGAATTTCACATCACGCGT
>Ga0210019_1003369_pt1 | contig 14723 bp, 15 predicted proteins | sample CryGeyCG2114_020_2_FD_183969 | JGI IMG/M metagenome (GOLD analysis project Ga0210019, IMG submission 183969) | Groundwater microbial communities from aquifer - Crystal Geyser CG11_big_fil_rev_8/21/14_0.20 (SPAdes) (version 2) | ecosystem: Environmental > Aquatic > Deep subsurface > Groundwater ...
TTGCTTAGAGATTGCCGCGCCCCTTCGGGGCTCGCAATGACAGAACAAGCAGGTTTTTAGAGGCGCCCTAGACAGTGTACTAGAACCCTGCTTTCACAGGGATGACAGACTACTTCGTCTTAGTCACTGTCACAAAGGTCTTATACACGACCTCGTAAGTTTCAGGGTCTATATATTTATCTGCCGCGCTAATATTGGCCCCTTCTACTATCACCTGATTTATGGTGATGCCTGCATAGTTCGACATATTTATCTTGTCCGCAAGGTCCGGTCTTTCGTTCAAAAGCGGCGCCACTACCTGAGACGCCGGGACGCTTGTCCTCTGTATCTTGTTCCCCCTCTCCTCATAATATTTAGAGAACGAGTCGAGGCTCATATTGCCTGTGAATATCTCGATATCGGGGGGGTCCCCGCCCCTGTCGGCAAAGGCCTCTTTTAATTTGTCACGAAGCCTATCCGTGAGCGAATTATCGATGGCTACCCCGGTAGGCAGGTTCTCGTTCCCTCCTGATGACGCTCCGCCTGCCACCTCTTTTGAAGGGCCTATATTTATTATCCTGACATTTTGCTTTTGTTCCTGCGGCTGTGCCGGCGTTCCCGCCTGTTTCCCGAGCGTAAGCATGGAAGAATTGACCCTGACGGGATCGTCCTCTCTTGAAGGGCACCCGCCGCAGGAAGAGAGAAGCAGGAAGCATGAAACATGAAGCATGAAACAAAAGAGTCTGCTTCTTTGTTTATTAATCTTTTCTGACCTCATGCTTCTTGCTTCCTGCTTCATCTTCCCCCCGCCTTATGTATCGCATGACCTTCGACATCTTCGCACGCCTCCATCATTATCTCCGAATATGTCGGGTGGGCGTGTATCGTTCTTTCTATATCCCTTACATTAAGCCCTGTCTCCATTGCAAGGGACGCCTCGGCGCAGATATCACTCGCATGGTTTCCCATGCAGTGGGCGCCCAAGATATGGCCAACTTCATCGGAATAGACCTGCAAAAGCCCGTTCGTGGCCGAATCGCAAACGGCCTTTGAAAGAGCGGCGTAAGAGAACCTTCCGGTCTTATATTTAACGTTATTATTTTTGAGCTCTTTTTCGGTGGCACCCACGCACCCTATTTCCGGGATGGTGAATATCGGCCGCGGAACGACGTTGTAATTCATAACCGCCGCGTGTTCGCCCTTGATATTGGTGACGGCAACCATCCCCTCCTTCGAGGCGACGTGCGCAAGGGCCGGCTTGAAGCCTTTTGCCCCGGGAACGGCAACATCGCCTATTGCGTAAATGTTGGGGACGTTCGTTCGCATCTTATCATCGGTCAAAATAAAACCCTTTTGCGTCTCCACCCCGGCCGCCTCTATTCCAAGTCCGTCGGTAAATGGACGCCTACCTATTGAAACGAGCACAAGATCGGCACCTAGGTTATCGACCGTAGAGAGCTTAACGATCCCCTTTCCTGCTTCTGTAACGGTCGCCTTGGTGAAGATCTTTATACCGCGTTTTTTGAACGACATGGAAAGCTGTCTTGATATGGCGGCATCCTCCGTTGGAAGCAACTGATCCGTCATTTCGACTATCGACACATCGACGCCGAAGATGTTCATGATGGATGCGAACTCGCACCCGATAACGCCGCCGCCGACTATCACAAGTCTCTTGGGAAGGGCTTTCAGGTCGAGCATCTCATCGCTTGTTATAACGAACTTGCCGTCTGTCTTCAAACCGGGAATTTCGCGCCATATGGAGCCGGTGGCAATAATTACATCGCGACTCGTGACTGGCAACTCGTTACCGGCAGGATCCACCACTTTCAGTTCGTCCTTTGAGGCAAAACTTGCGGCGCCAGTGATAAGGTCTATTTTGTTGGACTCAAGAAGTTGCCCAATACCTACGCGCAGGCCCGCTACTATTTTGTCTTTGCGCTCTACAACCTTTGCCATATTGACTGCCGCCTTGGCGGAGTCAACGCCCTCGATGCCGAATTCGGCGGGATCTCTCTCCTTGAACCTTTCAGCAACGGCAACGACAGATTTTGTTGGAATACAGCCGCGGTTCAGACACGTGCCACCAACGTGTTCCTTTTCTATCAGGACCGTCTTGAGCCCTAACTGTGCGGCCCTTATCGCCGCTACGTATCCGCCGGGGCCTGCTCCTATTACTGCTAAGTCGTATGTCATAGTTTTTCGACCATTCCGTCATTGCGAGAGCCGAAGGCGTGAAGCAATACAGCGAGTTGGATTGCTTCGGCCTTTACGGCCTCGCAATGGCTCTCACTTGACCGTTATCCTTCTCTTGTCTTCTCCGACGACCGCAAGCTTTACCCAGATCGTCCTCTCTGGCAAGAGGTTTGGGAATTTTTCGGCCCATTCTATGACCGTTACCCCCTTGCCGTCAAAATGTTCTTCGAGCCCTAGATCTGCCGCCTCCCATTCACATCCTATCCTATACCAGTCATAGTGGTAAATAGGCATCTTTCCGCCATGGTAAACATTGAGTATCGTGAACGTCGGAGAGTTGACGTAGTAGTTCTTTTTTATGCCGAGGCCGCTGGCGAGCCCCTGAATGAAAGAGGTCTTGCCAGCGCCAAGCTCCCCCACGAACGCAATGATAGAAGACGGCCCCAGCTTTTTGGCAAACTTGGCCGCAAGTTCCTGTGTCTCTTTGAGTGAATTGGTGATCTTTTGCATATGCTATTTCTCCCCTTTGTAAGGGGAGGATAAAGGTGGGGTGGATATCTGCCTCCCCTAACCCCTCCTTACAAAGGAGAGGAAATAAACTTGATGGCCTTTGGCAGTTCCGAAATTATATCGGAGGCAATGAGCCCCCGCTCGCCAACATTCTTTGCCGCCATGTCGCCCGCCAGCCCGTGCAAATAAACGCCTGCAACGACCGCAATATCGACAGGCATCTTCTGCGCCATGAACCCGGCAATAACACCCGTAAGAACATCCCCCGACCCCGCCGTTGCCATGCCGGCATTTCCTGTTTCATTTATATAGATATCGCCTTCGGGGGTGCCGATAACTGTCCTGTGTCCCTTTAGGACAAGATAGACCTTGTGGACCTTTGCAAAGTTTCTTGCAAGCTCGATTCTCTCTTGCGCAGAGATCTTTGGCTCCCTGCCCAGGAGCCTTATCATCTCTCCCGGATGAGGCGTCAGGACAAGGTGGTTCTTCCTCCCCGACAAGACGGATAGATCGGAAGCAACGGCATTTAGCCCGTCGGCATCTATTACAACAGGCACCTGGCTCTTTTTTACGATCTCAAGCACCGCCGAAACTGTCGCCTTATCGATGCCTATCCCTGGTCCTATAGCCATCACGTCTGCCTTGCCTAAAAGCGTCCTTATCTGCGGCAGAGAATCCTTGATAAATATGCCGCGGCCCTTGTCTTCAACCCCCTCGCACATCACCTCCGGCGCGCGCGTATCGAACTTGATATATGCGGCACCGGGCAATGCATAGGTAACAAGCCCTGCCCCGCTCCTCAAAGCGGCCCTGCCCGAAAGAAGTCCGGCACCTATCTTTCCCGAAGCACCTCCGACAACAAGGACATGGCCAAAATCACCTTTATGGGAGTCGGCAAGCCTTTTTCCAAAATAGCCCTCAAAGATATCGGGGGTTATAAGATAATAGCCGGTCTTAAGGTCATCTGTAAGCTCTTTGGGTATGCCGATATCGACCATCTCGACCTCGTGCGTATATTCATGGGAAAGACCTGCGACAAGGCCTACTTTCATCATTGCGAATGTAACGGTAAGCCTCGCCTTTACCGCAACGCCCAAGGGCATTCCGGTATCTGCCGAAAGTCCGGAAGGTATATCTATTGAAACAACCGGCTTTTTTGCCGCGTTAATGGCCTCTATAACAGCCTTGTATTTACCCGTCACGTCGTTAGAAAGGCCGGTGCCAAAGACGGCGTCAATTATTAGATCGGCGTTCGTCAGCGTCCTGAACTCCTCTTTCACCACAACACCCGTACCAGCAAGTTTTTCCCAGTTAACACGCGCATCTGGCGAAAACTCGGACCATGGCGCGGTTAGATACACGTTAACATTGAAACCGGCTTCTTTAAGAAGTCTGGCGATGACAAGACCGTCGCCCCCGTTGTTTCCCTTGCCGACAACTATGCCAGCGGTCCCCTTTTTGGGAAATCTCTTTATGATGATGTCGGATGCGCCTTTTCCGGCGCGTTCCATAAGGCCCGGCGAAGCTATATTACATTTTTCAATGGCCGCCTTGTCGAGGGCCTGCATTTGGTGGGACGTGACAAGTTTCATTACCCTTCAAGGATGACGTTAGCTATCCCGTAATTACCATCGTGGGAAAGCATTACATGGATATTCTTGACCCCGCGCGATTCAACGTTCTTTTTTATCTTGTCGTACATGTTGATCACCGTGCGCCCTTCTTTTTCAGTAACCTCGATATCCCTGAAATTTATCCCTTCGGTCTCTTTGGGATACATGGCCTTTATGAAGGCCTCTTTTGCGGCATAGCGCGTTGCAAATCGCTGGGCCGGATTCTTTTTATTGTTGCAATATCTTATCTCTTTGTCTGTAAAGATCCTCTTCAGAAACTTTTCTTGCCAGCGAAAGATGATACCTTCCATACGCCTGACATCTACAAGGTCTATTCCGATGCCTATTATCATATTTGACTCCGTATACAGAATGTCATCCTGAGGACAAAGTCCGAAGGATCCCTTGAACGAACGGGATTCTTCGCTTCGCTCAGAATGACAACGTTGTTATCAACTTTTTCATTTCAATAACCGCCTGTGCAAGCCCTACAAATACCGCTCTTGCTATGATAGAATGCCCTATATTATATTCGGCTATGTCCGGGACCTCTTTGACCACAAGAGCGGCGTTATCATAATTCAAACCGTGCCCCGCCGCAACATGTAATCCGGCATCTTTGGCTATTTTTGCCGCCGCCTTTATACGATCAAACTCTTCTCTGGAATTGTGTTCGCAATATCTACCGGTATGAATTTCAATGGCCTGCGCACCAAGCTCTTTTGATGCCTCAACCTGCTTGGGTTCAGGATCAATGAACATGCTAACGATAATAGATTCAGCTTTAAGTCTTTTAACGTAACTCCTTAATTTATCAAAGTTCTTTATAACATCAAGCCCGCCCTCGGTCGTTAGTTCCTGCCTCTTTTCCGGAACAAATGTACAGACGTCGGGTCTTACTTTAATGGCAATGTCAACTATCTCATCGGTTGCCGCAAGTTCGAGGTTCAAGGGCACCCTGACAAGTTTGCGCAACGCGATAAGGTCAGCGTCTTGAATGTGTCTTCGGTCTTCCCTTAGATGAATGGTTATCTGATCTGCGCCGGCATTTTCAACTATGCCGGCGGCTATCACAGGGTCGGGATAAGAAACATTTCCCCTTGCCTGCCTCAAGGTGGCTACGTGATCGATATTTACGCCTAGTGTGGCCATTAGTGTCCAAGATGTCTGTAAATTTCACCGGCAAGACCGTCGGCCATGGACCTGATGCGATCGTGATTTTCGCCTTCTATCATGATCCTGGCAAGATTTTCCGTACCCGAATATCTAAGCACAAGCCTGCCGCGGTTTCCGAGTTCTTTTTCAATACCGCGAACTATATTTGCAATGGATGGTATCTGTGAAAAGTCCTTCTTCTGGGATACCTTGACGTTCGTAAGGATCTGCGGGAACGACTGCATCACCTGTTTTGCAAGTGATAACGGCTGATCCTTCTGACGAAGTATCGATAGGACCTGAAGACCTGCAAGTATGCCGTCGCCTGTCGTGTTGTAATCGAGGAATATGAGATGGCCGGACTGCTCGCCGCCCAGATTGTATCCGTTGGCCCTCATCGACTGAATTACATACCTGTCGCCAACGGCCGTGCGTACCACATTGATACCCATCGACTGCATGGCAATATCAAGGCCTAGGTTGCTCATTACGGTTCCGACCACGGTCCCCTTTGCAAGCGTCCCTTCTTTGAACATATGCTGTGCGCAAAGGCCCATGATAAAATCTCCGTCAACTATCGAACCTTTTTCGTCGGCCATGATTATGCGGTCAGCGTCACCGTCGAGGGCTATCCCTATGTCGGCATTATGTTCCACCACAAGACGGGCCATCAGCTCGGGATGAGTACTTCCGCAACCGGCGTTGATGTTCGTTCCGTCGGGATTGGCGCCCACCGCTATTACATTAGCGCCTAGCTCCGAAAAGACCGCCGGGGCCACTTTGTAACCCGCGCCGTGCGAACAATCTAAGACTATTTTGAGGCCCGAAAGGTTCACGCCCCTGGGGATGGATCGCTTTAAGAATTCGATGTAACGCCCGGCGGCATCATCTACCCTCACCGCCTTGCCTATCGCCTCAGCAGTTGGTCTGTGATGATCGATGTCGCCGGAAGCGATGAGATTCTCCATCTGGGCCTCGAGCTCGTCGGGGAGCTTAAAACCGTTGCGATCGAAGAACTTTATACCGTTATCCTGATATGAATTATGCGAGGCGGAAATGACAACCCCTGCGTCGGCCCTCATCCCCTGAGTGATAAAAGCAATGCCCGGTGTCGGAAGCGGGCCTACGAGCATTACATCGCAACCCATAGAACAGATACCGGAGGCAAGCGCCGTTTCAAGCATGTAACCCGAAAGACGAGTGTCTTTTCCGATGACTATTCCGTGACGTTTCTTGCCGTTCTGAAATATGTAGGAGATGGCGCGGCCAAGTTGCATGGCCATTTCGGATGTCATTGGGTGGACGTTAGCCGTTCCGCGCACACCATCCGTACCGAATATTTTTCTCTTCTCTTGCATATTATACGATTTAGTAAAAACTGCGCCCTACTTATACATGAAACCGCTACCCAAATCAAACTTTTTATGGACAAATGGAGTTATCGAATGTTTTTAGAAAATGTTGCCTGAAAAATCATAAAAAGATGACAAAATATCTTGTCCGGAATTTCATCGCAACGATGATTACACTTATTTTACAATGTGTTATACTAGAAACTGCAAGCTACACTTAAACCGTTGATCTCGCCAAAAGTGGGCGTTACAAAGAGAAGCCTGTCGCCCGGCTTATGAAATTTTGCAACTCCCCACCCAATTGCCGAGCCCAACGCGGCGCCAAATGCCGCGTCTGAAAGATAGTGTGCGTCGGAATCTATCCTTGTATAACTCACAAAAGATGCCAGAAGGAACGCGGGAACACCTATTGCAGGCCCGTGCAAGGTCTCAAGTACGGATGCAACGGCAAATGTCCTTGCGACGTGTCCCGACGGAAAACTGTAATTGCCGCCGTTTGGTCTTTCACGCCTCGCCGAAACCTTAAAGATCCCCACCGTCGCCTCGGTTATCGCAAGGGCCTCTACCATGCTCTCGCCTGTCAGGTTGAGTGTCTCGTTCTTGCTTATGAGCCCCACGCCCCAAACCGCCGCGGCGCTCGTGTCCCATATGTAGGGTTTACCTATCCAGTCGCCAACCGTGTCGGCCTTTCCGAGTGCGCGATTATCTTTGAAGTGGCTGGATATTCTATCATCCCACTGCGAAAGTCCCATAGAGGCCACGCCGCCGCCGGCAAGAAGAAGGAACGGAAGGCCAAACGTCGTAGTTTTAAGGTCGCCTGCCGCGTGCCCGCCTATCCGGGATATAGCCCCGGCTGAGGCTCGGCTCAGAGGAGACATCAGCACAATAAAAAGAACCGTGACTAGGATGATTTTTTTCATCTTAAGCCGGCACGAACCAGACATCAGTTGGTCTGAACTTTGAGTTCCTCTTGAACTTTGGCTTAACCTTGGTCCCCACCCATTTGAGATTGGCCTCTGCAGGGTTCAAACCAACTAATCTCGAAAGGAGGAGCGTATCCCAGCCTTCAAACTCGATCATGGCAAGAATATAGGGTGTTTCTTTAAGAAACTCCTCTGCACCAAAATGACAGACCGTAAAAGAGTGAATTTTCCCTTCGGCGGGAAGCTCTTTCCAGTCGGTCTCTGCGCCGCATTTCATACAAGCGGCCTTTGGTGTGGTGTGCTTATACCCGCATTTGGGACAAACCGTACCCAGAAGTTTCTTATTGGCGAGCCCGGCGAACCATGGGCTATCCTGCCCGTAACTATGGAGATATTCCACGTGATACGGGAACTTAAGGATGATCGGGCTCATATCCTTGAGGTGTTCTATGTTCTTGGGAAATGGAACGTTGAATAGAACCGCCCCGTCCAATGTTTCGTCTATTATTTGTTTTGTCATATATTCTCCTTTATGCCCTCTCCAAAAGGCTGACCGTAACATACGTTCCCGTTCCGGCGTGTGAATGGATCGCTCCGATCTTAGGGTCCTTTAATTGAAGTTTGGAATCGCCAAAATGTTTGCCGATGCTTCCCTGCAGCTGCCAGAGGGCGAACGCCGCCTGCATGAGCCCCGTTGCACCGACCGGGTGACCGCATGCAATAAGGCCTCCCGATGGGTTAACCGGGCAAACAGATGCGCATTCCAGGTTCAGACCATATTCTACACCAGGCACAAATGTCTTACCCGATGCCGCGAATGAACCGCCTTCGCCGTATTTGCAAAGTCCCATATCTTCGTAGGTCTGTATCTCAGAAGATGTATAGGCATCGTGCAGCTCTACAAAGTTGATCTCTTTCAAGGGGTCTGTTATGCCGCCATTTTCATAGGCAAGCTTTGATGCCATGCGGCCGGCACGAAACGAATGAATGCCCGGGTATCTGAAATGCTTGGCCCAGAGGTCCTTATAATATTTCTTGGATTCTTCGTTCTGTTCGTTGGCGAGCGAATTGTACTTATAGAAATCTTCGAACGACTGATGCGGCCTGTCCGACATACGCATCGCATCCGTTCCCCTGCCAATCGATCTCACCTTAACTCCAGGATATTTCTTGCCGGTCGCCTTTTCCAGTTTATTGAGGCCGTCTTCTGAGACCATGATGCATGCGGCGGCGCCGTCGCTCATAACGCAGATATCAAGACGCGTTAATGGCCATGCGACCATGGGTGCGCTCCTCACATCTTTAACGGTCAATCTCTGTTTCTTTTGTGCGTATTGATTGTGGTAAGCGTTTGCATGGTTCTTTACCGAGACATGCGCCATTTGTTCCGCGCTTGTCCCGAACTCCATCATGTGTCTGACCACCATCATTGCATAATAGCCGGAATAAAAGCCCCCGACCGGATAGTCAAAATTAATATCGCTGGCCAGGGCAATGAACTCGTTCCCCTTCCATGTCTCGACGTGGCTCATCGTCTCAAACCCGTAGGCAAGGCAGATGTCCATATCACCGCAGGCGATGTTCTTGTAAGCCTCCTGAAAACAGATGCCCCCTGTGGCTCCGCCGCCTTCAACCCTGTGGCTCGGCTTGGGACAGAGGCCTAAATAATCCTGCGTCATGGCGCCTGCCATCAGCTGCCTTGTGAAGTGGTCGGAAAAATACGAGGCAACACTCCCGTCGACCAGCTCCAAGAACTTGGGATAATCGAGTCCGGCGTCTTTTACAGTGTAATCGACCGCCTCCTTGACTATCGCCTGAAAGGTCTTGTCGGGCCTGGCCTTTGCAAACTTTGAAACGCCCGCCGATACTACATAAACATCTTTTGCACCCTTGCTCATTTTTTACCTCCTATTCAGATGGGGGGAACGACCAACTCGCAGACTCGTTGTTTCCCCCCAAACCCCTCGATCTCGGACTGGCAAAGCCAGATCCTCGCTCGCTAACTTGCTAGTTCTTTGAGAACATTCTTTGCAATGACTATCCTTTGAACCTCGCTCGTCCCTTCATATATCTCGGTGATCTTTGCATCACGGAAATAACGTTCCACAGGATACTCTTTGCAATAACCGTAGCCGCCAAGGATCTGCACCGCCTCTTTGGCGACAAAGTTCGCTGTTTCCGAGGAGAAGAGCTTCGCCATCGCCGCCTCTTTGGAATATTTCATCCCTTTATCTTTCATCCATGCGGCACGGTGAACAAGCAGGCGTGACGCATCTATTCTCATCGCCATGTCGGCTATCTTCCACTGAATGCCTTCAAATTCACAGATCGGTTTATCAAACGCCTCGCGCTCTGTTGAATACCTCACCGCCACTTCGAACGCGGCACGGGAAATGCCTAACGCCTGCGTTGCGATACCGAGCCGGCCGCCGTCCAGCGTCCACATGGCTATCGAAAAACCCCCTCCCTCTTTTCCGATGATGTTCTCTTCCGGAACCTCACAATTATCAAGGACTATGGAAGATGTAGATGACGCCCTGATACCTAATTTGTGTTCTTTTTTACCTACCGAATATCCGGAAAAACCCTTTTCAACTATGAAGGCGCTTATCCCTTTGTGGCGTTTCTCCTTATCGGTCATGGCAAATACCATCATCGCGTCGGCGTCGGGGCCGTTGGTGATGAAGTTCTTTGTGCCGTTAAGTATATATTTGTTCCCCTTTTTTACCGCAACGGTCCGCTGGTTCGCGGCATCGCTCCCCGTGCCCGGCTCCGAAAGGGCGTAGGCACCGAGTTTCTGGCCGGATGCGAAGGGCTTCACATATTTCTCTTTTTGCGCATCTGTTCCGAAATTGACTATCGGCGCGCAATAAAGCGAGTCGTTGACCGACATGGTGACGGCGGTAGAGGCGCATGCGGCGGATATCTCTTCAAGCGCCAGCACGTAGGCCAGATTATCCATCCCCGCCCCGCCCCACTCGACGGGTATCGTGATACCCATGAGCCCCAGTTCCGCCATCTTTTTAACGGCATCTGCCGGGAACTTTTCGCTCTCATCAAGCTCAGCTGACTTTGGAGCAAGTTCTTTCTGAGCAAAATCGTGGGCCATCTGCTGTAACATCTTTTGTTCTTCGCTTAACGTCATTTCCATATTTCCTCCATTTTTTTCTAGATAAAATTAGGCTTTCGCCTCTCAAGAAACGCGGCTACGCCCTCTTTGATGTCGGGGGTATCAAAACATTCCTGGAATCTTGTACGCTCTATCGTGAGGCCCTCGATCAAAGGCCCTGTTGCGCCCCTGTTTATAACATCCTTCACAAGAGAGATGGCGTTCGGACTGTTGGCTATCATCTCACCCGCGCACTTCAACACTTCGTTCATAAGATCGTTCAGCGGAACGACCCTGTTCACAAGCCCTATCTCTCGCGCTTCTTGCGCCTTTATCTTCCTTCCGGTAAATATCAGCTCACGGGTCATTCCAAGGCTGACATATTTATTGAGACGCTGTGTTCCGCCAAAACCGGGGAAAAGACCGAGAGCGACTTCCGGGAGTCCGAATACTGCGTTCTCGGATGCATAGATAAAGTCGCACGCCAGCGCCAGTTCGGTCCCGCCGCCAAGCGCGAAGCCGTTGACCGCGGCAATGACGGGCTTGCCCGCACCCTCTATCATTTTCATCAGGTCATGACCTGCATGTGCGAACCGCTCCGCGGCTCCCTTTCCCATCTTCGGGAACTCGGTAATGTCGGCCCCGGCGACGAACGCCTTCTCTCCGGAACCTGTTATAATGATGACGCGAATATTCTTGTCAGAGTCAAGGTTCTTAACAGCCTGCTCAAGCTCTTTAATAGTCTCGGGATTGAGTGCGTTAAGCGCCTTGGGCCGGTTGACCGTTATGATGCCGACCCTGTCGCTAACTTCAGTTAAGATATTCTGATATTGCATAGGCTCCCCGCTTCCGTTGTCGTCCTCGCGTAAGCGGGGACCTCATTTATACAATCTGGATCCCCGATTTCGCGGGGATGACATCTAATAAGAATAAAATCCCCTCTTTGTCTTTCTTCCCAGCTCCCCCTTATCGACATGCTCTTTAATGACGGTGCAGGGTCTGTACTTTTCGTCCTTGAAGCCATCATATAATACGGAGAGTATCGAGTGCACAGTATCAAGACCTATCAGGTCCGCGAGCGCCAGTGGGCCCATGGGGAAGTTGCAGGAAAGCTTCATGCCTGTATCAATATCCTCTCTCGTGGCGATGCCGTCCTTCAGGGCGTGCGCCGCCTCGTTTATCATAGGCATCAATATCCTGTTAATGATGAAACCGGGCGTGTCTTTTGAGGTCACCATCGTCTTGTTGAGCCTTGTAACGAGCTCCGATACTACGGCATGGGTGGCGTCGCTTGTCTTTGGCGACCTTATCACCTCCACACATTGCATTATGGGGACCGGGTTCATAAAGTGCATGCCGATTATCTTATCGGGCCTCTTTGTGGACTCACCTATCTTGGCAACGGAGATGGAAGATGTGTTCGTGGCAAGTATCGCATCCTTCTTGGTTATGTTGTCGAGGGAGGAGAATATCTCTTTCTTGAGATTGATGTTTTCCGGAGCAGCTTCGACCACGAGATCGCAGGCAGCAAGGTCATTTAAAGTGAGCGTTGTTTTGATGTTGGCATGCGTCTTGTCGTGGGCATCCTTGGTTATCTTTCCCTTCTCAAGCATCTTGGAAAGAGAACCCTTGATCCCATTCATGCCGCGCTCGAGGAATTCGGGCTTAATATCCTGCATAATGACGTTATATCCGGCAAAGGCAAATACCTGCGCGATGCCTGCGCCCATCTGCCCCGCACCAACGACACCTATCGTGCTTATTGTCATATGGCCTCCACGATCATGGCCGTTGCCTCACCGCCGCCGTTGCAAAGCGTTGCCAGGCCCCTCTTCTTGCCCGTGCGCTTAAGCGAATATAAAAGCGTAGTGAGTATCCTTGCGCCGCTTGCGCCGACGGGATGACCCAGTGCTACCGCTCCGCCGTTAATGTTGACCTTTTTCGGGTCTATCTTGAACTCTTTTATGGCCATCAGCGTGACAACAGAGAATGCCTCGTTTATTTCAAAGAGGTCTATATCGTTCACTGTAAGTTTTGCCTTTTCAAGTGCGCGTTTGATCGCACCGACCGGAGCCGTTGTAAACCACTCCGGCTCCTGCGAGAAGGTGGCGTGGGCGATTATCTTTGCCATCGGTTTACACCCAAGTTCCTTTGCCTTGGCCTCGCTCATGACGACAAGTGCCGCACCGCCGTCATTTATAGATGAAGCGTTAGCCGGGGTCACCGTTCCGTCCTTATTAAATGAAGGGGAAAGCGCCGGTATCTTTTCGAATTTCACCCTGAACGGCTCTTCGTCCCTGTTGACGATTATTGGATCACCCTTCTTCTGCGGTATCTTGACGGGAACGATCTCATCCTTAAAGTATCCATTCTCGGTAGCCGCTATCGCTTTTTTGTAACTATCGATAGCAAAATCATCCTGATCCTTGCGGGAGACATTGTTCGTCTTGGCACAAAGGTCTGCGCATGAGCCCATGTGTTGATTCGTATAGATATCCCAGAGTCCGTCGCTTACCATCGTGTCGACTATCTTGCCGTCGCCAAGCCTGTAACCGCCGCGCGCGTTGGGCATGGCATAAGGAGAGTTCGTCATCGACTCCATGCCGCCAGCCACCACTACATTATTATCACCCAGGCGTATCAGCTGGTCAGCAAGCATCACCGCAAAAAGCCCGGATGAGCAGACCTTGTTAACAGTGAGCGCGCTTACTTCTTTGGGCAGTCCCGCAGAGAACATCGCCTGTCTGGCCGGGGCCTGGCCAAGCGCGGCCGGCAATACGCACCCCATGATGCAGAGTTCGACTTGAGTCGGCTTGATACCGGCGCGTTCCACCGCGGCCCTTATCGCTATGCCGCCCAGATCTGTGGATCTTACCGTAGCAAGCGACCCCTGAAAACTTGCAACCGGTGTACGCGCCGCGCTTACGATAACTGAGTGTGTCATGATTCTCTCCTTTTTCTAGGATCCCCGCCTTCCATTACTAGTGGCCTTAATCAGTCAATGAAAAATTGTAAAGAAAAAGATAATTTTTCGACGATTTATAAACTCGGGCACCTCTAAAAACCTATTTACCCTGTCATTGCGAGCCCCGAAGGGGCGCGACAATCTCTAAGCAAATACTTGATTTATGGAGATTGCTTCGCCGCCTACGGCTCCTCGCAATGACACACCAATGGGTTTATAGAGGCGCCCTTGAGTCAAGTGTATAGGCCTGTTGTAAGATTGGATGTAAACGTGTTTGTATCTGCCTGTTCGGATCGTGCTCGCTACAGCTTACGTGCTTACGAACTTATTCCGCGTAGAGCTTTTCGCGCTTTTCCTGTTCTTCCTTGCAACGAACACAATAGTCGGCAACAGGACGCGCCAAGAGACGTTCTATGCTGATATCCTCTCCGCATTCTTCGCAAATACCGTAGGCGCCGTCATCTATCTTTTTAAGCGCCTCGTTTATCTTCTTTAAAAGCACCCTTTCGCGATCGCGAAGCCTTAAGTTGAGAGATTGGCCGGCCTCTGTGGAGGCAAGATCCACCTCATCCGGAAGATCATCGGGGTCGAAACCCATCCCCTCTTCCTTTGTGGTGTCCGCACTGGCGATTATTTCCGCCTTCCTCTTGATAAGGATCTCCTGAAATTTCTTTATGTCTTTTTTATTCATAGGGGGGCATCTTAGATAAAACCAATATATTTTCAAGCAATTTCTTTAATAGCAATGGAACACGGAATAGACATCGTATCCCCCCTATAAAGAAAATAAGGTATATGTTGGATAGAGAATGGGAGGAGTTAAAGAAAGTTATCCATAGTCCGCACACCAGCCCGTAAGGAGCTGGTGTGTGCGGACTGTGGGTAACTTTCTTTTTTTTGATTTGCGAGAAGAGTTATCCA
>Ga0210019_1003371_pt1 | contig 14715 bp, 14 predicted proteins | sample CryGeyCG2114_020_2_FD_183969 | JGI IMG/M metagenome (GOLD analysis project Ga0210019, IMG submission 183969) | Groundwater microbial communities from aquifer - Crystal Geyser CG11_big_fil_rev_8/21/14_0.20 (SPAdes) (version 2) | ecosystem: Environmental > Aquatic > Deep subsurface > Groundwater ...
CCAGACGCTTCGGCGAAGATCGTCTTAGAGATCATATCTCAAGGGCCGTCAATTGGACCTCTCACATCTGGGAAAAGCCCGCTTCCAAAGTGACGATTGGTGATTGTCGATTAATCATCAAACAGGCCTTTGAAAAGGGAGCGACCAAAAACCTCAGAAAAGAGATCAAAGGAACTTTAAATGCCATTTTTGAATGGGCCATGCAAGAAGGTTATCTTCCTGAAATGCGAATCTCACCGGCAAAAAATATTGATATTCTTTGCCCAGGTGAAGTTGTCGCCGAAGAAGACCGCCAGGAAATTTTAAACCACGGTCAAATCTCCAAACTTCTTGAGAGCGCAGAAAAAAATCAGCATCCTTGGTATCCAGTATGGTTGACGGGTTTTCATTCGGGGCTAAGGACAAGTGAACTTGAGGCCCTAAGAAAAGAAAATCTTGAACTTGTTCCTTCAAAGATTGTTTGTGAACTTGATAAGCTTCCCGATGGGCATCCTAAAAAGAACTATGGATTTATCCATGTACGCTGGGCCTGGAAAACAAAGCTCAAGGAATATGGAAAACCAAAGGCCCATTACTGGCGAAGCGTTCCGGTCAATCAGGAGCTTTACTGGTTCCTAATTGATTACGTTAAAACTGATTTTGGCAGTGATGAAATTGGTTCACGACTTTATCCTGAGCTTCCCTATTGGAAGCGAGGAGAGCAAGCAAAGGTCTTGAGACTTTTTTGTGAGAGCAACAATCTCTTTCCACCTGAACTTGATGGTGAAAAGTGGGGCATTAAGTTTCACACAATCAGGGCGTGTTTCGCTACGCAGCTTTTGGCGCTGGGAATTCCAGAAAATAAGGTGATGAAGATCGGGGGTTGGAGAGATGTGGAGACCATGAGGATCTATATCAGACTGGCCGGAATCTTGGAAAATGGCTCAACCCAGGGACTCAAATTTAGAGACCTTGATGCGGTCTTTGACCCTAGCTCACCTTACAATAATGTGGACTACCGAAAGGCCAATGAGCTTCCAGATGACGGTGAAGATGAAGAGGATGATGGGCCGGATGAAGAGCTAGAAGTTGCGACAGACTCACCTAGTCAAATTCCAGCTTCGTCAGAAAATGTCATCGACTTCGCAGCGTTCCAAAGAAGGCAAAACGCCTAAGACTTTCACCAGATTTACTTGAAAAGTTAACGACCCGAATGAGGTCGTTTTTTTGGTAAAAATTAAAACGTCACTGCTTATCACTGGCCAATTGCATACTGTATGCAATATAAAAAGCTAAGGGAATGAAATTGCTGGATGAAGGGCATTCCCGCCATTTTTTTTTACTTAAAAAAGCCCACCCCGTGACGTGGGCTTTTTTATTTCCTAATTTATCGTTTTTATTCACTTTAAGTTTCAAGAAGTTACGTCTAATTCAAATTTTAAACATCACTGAAAATCACGCCAAATCACTGCATTTGCCGATAAATTGCCGACATTTTGCCGACAATTGAAAAGTGATACTTCTTAACCATTGAGTGAAGTTATAACCAACTTAAGACGCACACCAAAGAGCAATGCTTTTGAAGTGTTAAGTTCTATAAGTTGGTTATATCGGCCACTCAAAAATTGTTCAAAAGAACTCCAAGTAACTGAAACATGACCGGCCTTTAAGTTGGTTATAAATTGGAGGAAAAATGAACACAAACCAAAAGCATTTTGTACCAACAAAGCACAATGATCCAACCGATGATCGTTATTTTGAAATGGAAGTTTTCACGCATCTTAGAAAATACGAGGGGCTAACAACTAGAGAAATGGCCCTCAAAATTGGCTGTATGAACTCGCTTATTTCTCATTGGGAAGTCGGACGCCAACGTCTGCCCGATCACAGAAGAAAAACCTATATGGAACATTTTAGACTTACAGAAAAAGACATGAATGAGTACAAGTCAGGTAAACAAGCCATCCCCATGAACTACAGAAATGAATGTATGTTAGTTCTCAACAAAATGAGTGATGAAACTTTGAGAACGCTCTATCCGATTATTATGGCCATGCTGCAAACTCAAAAATAAGTTTTAGTGCCCCCTTATTGGGACCTTATTGATTTTCATCTTTTTTCCATTTAGGCTCCCTCTCGTAATAATGGGCCCCTAAATGGTTCCCCTGTTAAATTAGTAATTTCTCGCGGAAAGTGATCGAGTATCCAACTAACAACATCCTTTATCGAGATCATCGAAACAGGTTCACCAACTTCGTTGACAATTGGAATATGTCTATAGCCACCAACATGCATATTATTGAGAATGTATGCAATTTCATCCTCTTTTCTCAAACTTTGGGGGTCCGAAGTCATGACCTTGGTAACGGGAGTGTTTTCTAAATCATCAATCAGGCAAATGACCTTCATCAGAATATCTCTTTCAGTAACGATGCCACTTAATTTACCTTCATGTGTAACGACAATAGAACCAATTCTCTTGTTTTGCATTATATCGATGACATTTTTTATGGAACTTGATTCATCAACACAGATGACCTTTGGCATGGATATATTTTGTATCGATGCTCTAAATGTTTCTGCAGAAAGAGCAGTTCCACTCGAATCTTGTTCCGAGGCTATTTCAAATTCTTCTTCTAGTTGATCTGTCATGATATCCCCTTTGGTCCATTAGTAAGATAAGATTATCAAACCGGAGTCCAGCTTACTTGTTGATGAGCAAGATTATTATAAACATCAAGCAACTTTTGTAATTGATAAGCGAGATTTTTTTCTTCTGATGGCACTTAAGAGTGCCGGATAAATCCGTTCCGAGATATCAAGTTTTTCAAGAAAAGCGTCACATACATTTAGCATTCTCTCTTTCAAATGATCGTCCAAGAATCCTGTAATGAGCAAAACAGGATACCTCTCATATATTTGTTGAGCTATTTCAATTCCATTCACGACAGGCATATTAATATCACAGATAACGACGTCATATCGAGGAGCGGGAATTTGATTTGCCTTCAATAGGGCCTCTAAGGCATTTTGATAATAATCTATCACGACACCCTTTTCAGATAGAATTAGTCTTATTGATTTATAAAATAACTCATCATCATCAATGAGTAGAATTATCATCTCCTTTGCCATGACGCCCCCCTTAACACAAAATAGTAGCTCAAAAAAGATATCCCTAGATAAAAAATGACCTTACTCTTTTGATTTCATACGATTGGGCTTGATCGAGTTGAGTCCTAGATGAAATGATTATGGGGAGAATGTGCATCTTTTTTTAGGCATCAACAAATACTGTGAAGGATTAAGAGAATCTTTAAGTTGCTGAAGTCATTTTGATTAACCTGCAATTTTCAACTTGCTTAGCTCGATAATCGCAACCCTTATGTTATCTACAATCTCTCCGCTTCTGATAATTCCTTCATCGACAAGCTTGGTTTTCCACGCAGGTTTCATTCCACATACCTTGATGAATCCTTCCTTTTCTGTACGAACTAAGTTTTGTAATTGAACAAGGTCGCGATAAATTTTGCCTCCCACTTCTGTCACATCACGAAAATTCAACGCCACAAGCTTACAATCAACTTCTTTAAGTTCTTTGTGACACTTTTGAATGGACTTAATGGCATTATGGTTCAGTGGACCAATAAAAGAAATTATGCATAATAATTTTTTCTGTGCGAGTATATACTGAAATTCCTCTGTTTCGTTGTCTATCATCCTTCGTTCCCTCTTAAAATTCCAATTATATTTTCATCTGATTGATCCCATAAAATTTTGTAATAATTTTTATCGGGAAACCATGATATGCTAATGTCGTTGCATATAATCATGTCCCCTTCTTCATCAAAGGCAAACGTGTTCAAAATGTTGTGAACTGCCTTTTCATTTTTGGCCATCACTATTTTATTAAAGCCATAAGTCTCTCGCAAAATCCGCCTTATCTTCTCAATCCTGTCAATGTCATGGGGTAAGGTCAGTAAAGCTTTAATCGTTACCCCCTGAACAATGTTTTGCTCGAAAGATATTTGATTTCAAATATCTTTCGAGCAATCGAGGCTTAATAGAAGCTGGTCGATCGACCAGTGAGCGTATAGAAAGGTAATGGGATAATTTTAGAAAGGAAGGACTATGCTCGATTGCTCGATTGCTCGATTGCTCGATTGCTCGATTGCTCGATTGCTCGATTGCTCGATTGCTCGATTGCTCGATTGCTCGATTGCTCGATTGCTCGATTCATAATACTTTTATACCTTTGATAAGTATTAAAAAGTTTGAGAGCTTTGATATCAATTCGTCAAGACAAACCCCATCACTCTGCAACTCTTTTATTCCAGTTGATATTTTACTCTAAAAATACGATTTTCTAAGTAATTTATTTAAACTGGTCTGTAAGCGTCCAAAATCACCGGCTAAATAGGAGCTTTCAAATGCCAAAGAACATGGTCACTGTAAACATGTTTAAGAAAAATTTAAAAAAGTGATTTGCCAATTATTATTTCTTGGTTGCTTTCTTTCTTTGTGCCACGCCACTCTTTTTCTCAATAGAAATCTCGTCCAAGATTTGATTTGAAATAGTCACAAAGTTTTTCAAGCTAAAATGATCTTTTCTCATGTTCGCAATGGCCTCAAGAAAGGGTGCTTGCTTGAAAGTCAATTTCTTTCCGGCAACGTCAAGGGTCAGTCCAATGCGAGGAAGAAACTTCAGTTTACGAGTTGGTGTTAATTTTGTTTTTTGAACTGAAAGACGAACAGCCATAATTATAACCTTGTTAATTGTCGAATATTTCTCAATACAAATAGACTAAATGACTTTAATTGTCAATAAACGCTATATAGGGCCTACGTTAATATGATTCGTGATCGGTTGAAATTTCATAAGTTATCTTTTTTAGGTCTGGGAAGTCCGCCAAAAGGTCGGACTCCACTGGAATCAACAGTTTTGATTCACATCAGACCAAGGTCTCTAGTCATTTGCCTTTCTTTATGGCGTAAAACCCGCGAAGGGCCTTATCCCTCCAAAAAGTCAGAAAGTCTCAGCGAGAGCGGGCGCTGCGGAACGCAAGCGTCTAAAGCAGGGTCGCTCCATTGCTAGAAGCCTGAAATAAACTAAATGATAGCAGATTTTTAAAGGTTTAGGTCTGGGAGACCCGGCAAAAATACCGGGCCTCGCTCGAACCAACGATTTTGATTCAAAGCAGACCAAGATGCTTTAGCAATTGCCTTTTTTATGGAGCAAAACCCGCAAAAGATTCTGTCACTCCAAAAAGTCAAAAGTCTCAGCGAGAGCGGGCGCAGCGGAAACCGATATTCCAATTCGAGTTCGAGCCCGAGTTGTTGAGATTGAGCGCGAACGCACCGGCATTCGTTCCGTTATTCCAATTACCCCCACGTAGCGCAGCAGCAGCAACGTGCTCTCATTTGCTAAAACACCAAATTTGAATTGGGATATTCCCTCCATGTTTTATACGAAAGTATCGACTGATAAATTTGATAGTCTGGAAAATTACTCCGTACTTTTCTTTTTAATTTTTTCTCGATACGCCTTTTGTTTCTATTGAGTGGAATGGCCTTATCTTTAGTCACCGAAAAACCTAAAAATGGAATTGGCGTTCCGGGGGCAAACACCGCCTGCTTTCTCTGTGGAAATGACAATTGCTCTCGACGGGCAAGTGTTAGAAACTCTCGCTTCAATTTATTGGCCTCACGAAGAGAGCTTGCAAATAATAATATGTCATCCATATAGCGAATATATTTTCCTTCTGTCAGCTCATACATTCGCTGGTCAATTTCATTGAGATAAAAATTGGCAAAAACTTGAGATGTCAGATTTCCCAAAGGGAGCCCAACTCCATTTTGCAGATCAGGATGGGATTTAAGAAGACCAAGAATAAGTCCCAGAAGAGACTTGTCAGGAAGCGTTCGGGCAAGTTTTCTAAAGAGGATATACTGGTTTATTGAATTAAAAAATTTCTTAACGTCCAGTTTGATAATATAATCTTGCGGATGTTTTTGAAGCAGCCTTCTCAAATACAACACAGCTCTTCCATTACCTTTGCCCTCACGACAGGCAAATGTACTCGGGACAAAAAGCGGATCAACGAGGGGGTATAAGACATTGTGGATCGCCCGATGAGCGACACGATCAATAAAAGGTGCCGATGAAATCAGCCGTCTCTTTGGATCGCAAACCCAAAATTTTCGATAATGACCCCAAGGGTAATCTTCTCCAAGTTGAAGATTCTTTTGCAAAGAAAATAAAAGCTTGTCCCAATGAAGAAAAACTTTCTGCGCACCAACAGCGTTGCGCTTACCTCTCAAGCATTGATAAAAAGCAAGGTTGAGATTTTCAAGGTCACTTACCTCTTCGAGCAGGGTTGCCACCAGCGATCTCCATTTGTTTAAGATTATATTTAATAAGCCCTCCAAGCTCTCTGCCAATCTGGTCCACTCTCTCAAGAAGGTTATTATAATAGCCAATTGAAATGACCTTGATTTCAAAGGCAAGTCGCAAGAGAATGCGAAGCTCATCGAGCTTGAATGAAAGATCGGTAAACGTTTTGTGCCGATGAGAATAGTTTTTAATATCGGCACGTTTTGAAGTAGAGGAATTGAGTGACAAGAGGAATTCAGTCATAAGAGAGTCGATCTTATCGCCAAGAACAAAACGGGTCGGTCGAGGAAAATTTCTTGTGACTCCATAAATTTCTTTTGTCAGCTCAAAAGTATGAAGAAAAATAGCGGGTCCATTAGTCATCCTTTTGGTTTCGCTTTTTGTTTTCATTTTGAATCCTTTTACTCAAGGCAACGGTAGCGTTGATTGCCTCAAGATATGCCTGTAAAACGAAATGCTCCTCATCAAACTCCATATAAAGAATGGCAAGCCCACGAGATAGCCCCTCTCTGGCCTTTAAGTAGTGACTGATTTTATGTTGTCCGAAACTAAAGTAGCCGGTGATAATCATCTCAAGAGAGTATTCAAGGTGGACGCAAAGTTTTTCAGAAAGCTCCGCCCCCAATTTTTCTTTTTGTTCACGAATCAAATTGGAACACTCAAGAACTCGCTTAAAGGCAGATAGCTTTATTCCCCTCGGTCCATCTTCTTTGTACTGATATTTTTTCGTTTTAGAGGGGGCGGTCGCTTTTTGTTGGGGAATGGGAGAATCGGCATCTTCTCCCACCAACCCCCTAAAACTCTCTTCATTGATAAACCAGCGCTTACCAACTTTATTGCCTTGCAACTTTCCAGAGTGGAGATAATTAATGATTGTTCTCACTCCCACCCCCAACTCTTGGGCGGCGTCCTCCACACTTAAACTTGTCTTTTTTAGCTCTAGTCCATCCATTCCTTTCCGCAAATTTCCTTATTTTCCGAAACTTTCGGAAAATAGCTTCCATTTTTTCCGAATATTCCGAGATTTCCGAAAAAATTTCTGTATTTACCGTAAATTCCGAATTTACGGTAAAGTTGAAGATTTTTGTGCGCTTCGCGCACTTTTTATTCCGTACTTTCGGAATTTCTTGTCATTTTCGGAAAAAGTTTTTCTGTAATTAAATAGATTGATTTTAGAAAAGACAAGTTAATTGTTTTTAGATTTCAAACTTATTTGATTCAAAAGTTTTAAATTTTGTTAAACCAAGGGAGCAAGGGCAAGAGCTACGCTCTTGCAATGGACGGCGCTAGCGCGCCTATGATGGGGCGAGGAGCGCCTTGTCAGGCGCAAGGCTCAGCGAGAGCGGGCGCAGCGGAAACCGATACCCCAACCCGAGCTCGAGCCCGAGCTGCTGAGACCGAGCGCGAACGCACCGGCATTCGTACCGTTATCCCAACTACCCCCACGTAGCGCAGCAGCAGCAACGTTATTCTTCCATCCACAGGTCCCCTTGGTGGCGCCTGGTCCGTCGCATCCATAGGCAGAGCCATTAAGGTTCCATGAAGTATCACTGGTAGAGAAAGGGTTTCCAGCGGCATTAGATTCACCCTGAGAGAAGGCGGTTTGATCTGCACCGGCTTGCATCCCATTCATGGAGGTCCACTCCCATAAGTTTCCGATCATGTCGTGGATACCATAGCGAGAGATGCAGGCGTTGCCTCCACTGGCGGTTGCTCCTGCACGATTTGTGGGGCGGACATTGTTATTGGTCTCAATCCATGTGCCGGTTGAGCCAACACTTGTGCTGATGTTACATTGTGCCCCTGCGGCGTCGGTGCTTGAGCCTCCCGCACTCCCCCCTGTGCCGGTTCCTGCGCCGGGGTCAACGGTTCCAAGAACTGCGATTTGCCAAATGTGATCGGGAATAAGCTCTTTCCCAGAGTTGGCGCAGGTAACGCCTGCTTGATACCAAGTGACCCCGCGAGCGGGGATAACATCTGCTTTTGCAACAGCGTAGACCACGCTTGCACCCGAGCCGTCGCGATTAAAATCGGCAGGAAGGTTGCCAGCGTCGGGATAATTGAAGTCTCCATTTGTGCCATCTGAAAAATATTGTGTCCCCGTTGCGGCGCGATCCGACCATACGCTGGCCTCATATTTGTCTACGCAGTAGTTTCCGACAGGAACCATTTCATCAGCGGTGTTTTCGGCGGGGATGCAATCTTTAGAGGATGCCCAGTAGGTGTTGCCCACTTCGCGCCAATAAGTGCCATCGCAAAACTGCATGTTTTTATAAGTGGAATTGTAGCGTTGGCGTCCTTCAGTTGTGCCATCACAGGTGGCGGCATTGTTGCCAAGTTTTAGATCGCCACCGACAGTAAGGTTAGTTCCATCAAAGGCAAGGTTGGCGGAACTCGTTTGGGTGGTCGCTCCGTTAAAGTAGGCGACCTGTCCCGAAGTTCCCGTTCCGGTAATTGGATTGGTCAGGGCGCTTTGTTTGTCGTTAAAGGTGTTCCAGTCGGTGCTTGAGAGGTAGCCGTTGGTTGTGGTGTTTGCCTGCTTCACTTCAATTGTGGCACCCGTTCCGATAACGGCGCTTGTTCCCCCAGAGATCGTGAGAACAGATGAAGTCGCTTCGGTGAGATTGCCCTTTGTAAGAGTTGGTTCTTTACCGGCGACGTTGCCGTCGAGCTTGTTAATTGCAGAAAGAACTGTGTCGGTTGCCGCCACTGTGCCTGCGCCAGAGACAAAGCCCGTAAGGTCGGTTCCCCGCACATCGGTAGCAAATGTTCCAAGTGAGAGGTCTCCCTTTAAATATTGTGCTGTCGTGCCGGTTGTAATAGCGCTTTGTTTATCATTAAATGTATTCCAGTCCGTGCTTGAGAGGTAGCCATTGGTTGTGGTGTTTGCTTGTGAGATGGATATGTCAGGCGTTGCGCCGCCGGAGCTGGATAGCGGGGCAGTTGCTGTAACGTCAGTCACACTTCCCGAGCTTGCTGTTGCCCAAGAGAGCACGCCCGCTCCGTTAGTGGAAAGCACTTGCCCGTTGCTTCCATCGGCAGCGGGAAGAATCAAAGTTAAGTTAGCACCTACAGTGGCCGGAGATTTTAGGGCGACATAGTTTGAAGAGTCGCTATCGGCAAGTCTTAGTTCACTCTCGGCATTCAGTGTGAGATTGCCGGTCATAGCGTCTCCGGCAATGTTAACAGGAGTAAAACCAAGCGTGTCTTGCTTTAATGCCAAACCATCAAACACCACATCGGAATTGGGAGCTTTATTGGTTTCGCCATTGGTTATGGCGCTATCAATTAAATCCGTTCGCGCTGTGGCGGCAGTGTAGTATTTATTGGCACCTTCCGGCACGGCATCCGTATCAAGGGTTTGCCATGATTTGTCACCGCTCCAATACTGCGCCGTAGTTCCCGCTGTAATGGAGTTTTCTTTTCCTGAGATATTGGTTGTGTTGGTAGAGACTTGGGAGCTGAGAGCACCCACATCAACTCCATCCACAAGCCCAGTGGTAAGAGTAATGTTATTTGCCCCCATGGCAATGTTCCCGGTCATCGTACCACCCGCAAGTGGGAGTTTATTTGACAGGTCAGTGGTAAGGTTGGCAATTTTACTTTGAGCAATCGCCGCCGTTCCTGAAATATCAATATCGACAATGGTTCCGTCAGCGATTTCAGAGGAGGTCACTGAACCAACTCCGCCACCCGAAAGATCGTCGCCGATCGCCCATTTTGCGCCATCCCATTTGAGAATTTTTCCTGAAGCAATTCCGGTAGTGTCCACATCAGTAATGTCATTAATGGATGAGGTGGTTTTATCAATTTCTGCCCAAGTATAATCTCCTGATTGTGGAGTAACCACACCACTTCTTCCATTAAAGCTGGTCACATTAGTGGCATTATCAACTTTTTCCCACCTCGTAAGGACATCATTCCAGACTACCCAATCTCCCACGCCCCACGAATCAGTACCGGGCCCTCCTAAAAGATCATAAATTCCGGCCGTGTTTACAATATAATATTCGCCCAAGTTCCCGCCAATCGACAGGTCCGGTGAGTTGGCGTTGCCATCCCAATTCCCGGCGTAGGTAAGCCCACCTAAGTCACTTGGAACCCAGGTCGTCCCATCATATTTTAAAACTTGTCCGACTCCCGCTCCCATACTCGCAAGTTTTGAGGCCGTTACCGCCCCATCTTGCAAAGTGAAGGTAACATCAAAGGTCGCTGCGCCATAAGCGTCAGAAATAATCAAACTGAATACACTTCCTATCGCAAAGGAAATATTTTTCAATCCATTGGCAACCAAATTGCTGACATTTTTAGATTCAATTGCAAAAGATTCATCAAACCCTGATGGGCCTGTAATGCGCACATTATCGACTCCATCTAGTCCTGTCCCGTTAATAACCAGTTGGTCGTTAACAATCGAAACCGAGGAAACTGTCGCTTTGGCGACTCCGCCACCCTTGGCACTGCGGTCAAGCCCGAACGTCTCGACTTTATCCGGTTGAAAAAAACAACCAGACAAGACGAGTAACAAGGATAAGTAGAAGAAAATACTTTTTACCAAAAATTCACCTTTCTCTAATGAGGATTTCCCCAACTCTTTTCGTACTATTTTAGAATATGTTTAGAGCAATACTCTTTATTGGTGTGATTTTGGTAAGTTGGAGTATACTTCGATTTCGACGAGGCGAGTGAAGTGAGAATAAACTGTGGCATTTGAAAGACAATTTTCAATTCACCTTATCAATATTCAATAACTTATTGGTTAGGCGATTTCTTGCTTTATCCATCTTCATTTGGGCATCATTAAAAAGAACTTTTATGAGGACAAGATTTGCAATGTCGATTATTTCAATTTCTGGATTTGGTGAACCTTTTAATTTAAAATCAAGGTGAGTCCATAGGCAACATATCTTTTCTGGAGAATAATGATAGAAGAAAAAATTGAATTTTTCGATAAACCCGCTACCGAATGAAACTACTGTTAGCAGTTTTGTTTCTTTCCTTTTCGCCTCCCTTGTTCTCCAAAGGCAAAGCGACTTCCGAGCAAGCCAAGAAAAGGCTCGTTTATTATTATTTTGATTATATCGTTTCGAAAAGAGACACATTTTCTCTAATCATTAAAAAATTTGTAAAACCAACTTCAATTATTTCCGCTAAAACTCCCATGGTTTTGAAAACAAGGATTAATAACCCACAAATTAAAAATTGGGCGAATCTAAGAGAAGGAGAGAAGTTCAGGCTTTATGTCAGGAGTGATTTATTGGACAAAAAACGCGTGGCGGCCTTTTATAGAGATAGAAATGATAACAACGCAAGGGCCGACAAATGGAATTATTCCCTATTCTATGCGCTATCCAGAGGCTCACTTCAAGAAGGCATCCCCAATTCCAATATCACCACCGAGTCAAGTCAGGACTCGCCTCTTACCTTGGGATTTTCAACGCTTAAAAAACTGTACTATGATTTTAATTATTCGGGAAGTTTGTACCTTTCAAAACTTGACGGTGGTCTTTCCGATCAAAACGAAAGTGTCCCTCTCCCTTGGGAATACGGTCTAAACTCTTACGTTGGCTACCAACGGGAGAATTGGCCACTCGAAGTCTACACTGGACTCGATCATGAACGGTTTTCTTCATACAATACAGAGGAGCTTCCATCAGGTGAACCACTAGAAAGTCGAGAGCACACGCTGACATTTTTAACTTTGGGAATCTCCAAAAGATTTGAATGGTTTGGAAAACAGTTTTTTGGCAAGGCCAGTTATAGTAGCACAGTCATGAGTTCACAAAGTAGACCAAGTAAAATCAATCCCCAGGAGTTTGAAGGAACAAAATTTATCCTTTATCTCAACATGAAGGCCAGCAAGGATTGGTTCTATCATGGCCTTTACAAGCAACATGATCTTGAAGGTGCGACATCTCTACAGATTACCCGAGTCGGATTAGGGTTTGGCTATACGTTCTAAAATTTTATTATTTTCCAAACACGTTTATCGTACGACCTTAAATTACTGACAAATATTCTAATATAACTGAAGCGCTATTTTGTTCAGCGGTAGATAATAGAGGGTAAAGCCGGCAAAAATAAGATTGGGATCACGAATCTGCTGAGGATTGTTTTTATGAATAGCGGGCCATTCGCGCCAGTCTCCATAGACCTTTTTACTGATGAGACTTAGAGAGTCACCAGATTTAATAAGATAGGGATTCCCCATCGGAGGAGTATAGGGCCTAAGAGGCTTTCTATACTTTAAAATCGGACGATGAGAAAGATCATAGCTATCTCCTAGTACATCTTTATTTAATGAATAAAGCTCTCGCCACTTCCTATAATCCCCATAAATACTAAAAGCCACAAGCATCAGAGTTTCATTTTTCTTGGTCTGGTATTCGAGAATTTCTTCCGTCGTTTCCGGCAATCTTTGAGTGGCCGCCAACTCTTCAGAAATGGAGTCCTCCAAGGTGTTTATAAGCTTGGCATGTTCCAATTTTGTCCGATCTTCTATCGTATAAATGAGATCCTCATCATCTTTATCGTTGACGATAAAACCAGCATCTTCATAAATGCTCTTCTTTCCAACTATACCTTCGGTTCCAACACAAGACTGGAAGGTTATGAGAATTGAAAAGAGGACCAGTAATGATAAAATTTTCCCCATCCTAATATCCATCCTTTTTAGTGTAAAATAATATTGTGGAGCTGTATAAGAGGTATATTTTACCCATTCTTTTCTTTGTGTTTGCGACCTGTGCCTGGGCCGGAAGTCCGCTTATTAAAACCAGCCATGTCTATGCTCATGGTGGGGAATCTCTACGAGAACTTCTTGAAAGCAAAGTCGGCATTCCGGGCCGTGTCTTGGATGAAGATGGCTACTTTGAAAAAATCAAGCGCTGGAATTCTTCTATTGAAAACTCCTCATCTCTCATGCCCGGCGAACGCGTCTACGTGGAAATACCGTATCGAGTGGTACTCACTCCAAACTCAGCCTCCCCAAGAAAAAATTTAAATGTTGGGCAGACACTTACTCAAAAATCACAACGAGAAACCGCATCCATTATAAGCGAAAATCAAAAACTCGTAGCGGCCATCGATAGAGATGATGACAAGGATAAGGCCAACAGATGGAATTATTCTCTATTTTATGCGCTATCCAGAGGCTCACTTCAAGAAGGCATCCCCAATTCCAATATCACTACCAAATCGAGTCAGGATTCGCCCTTGACCTTGGGATTTTCAACCTTTAAAAAGCTATCCTATGATTTTAATTATTCAGGAAGTTTGTACCTTTCAAAACTCGACGGTGGTCTCTCCGATCAAAATGAAAGCGTCTCTCTCCCTTGGGAATACGGCCTCAATTCTTATGTTGGCTACCAACGCGAGAATTGGCCCTTGGAAGTGTACACAGGATTGGATCATGAACGCTTTTCCTCTTATAACACTGAGGAATTACCGTCGGGTGAACCGCTAACAACCAGAGAGCATACGCTGACCTTTTTAACTTTGGGAATCTCCAAAAAATTTGAATGGTTTGGAAAACGGTTTTTGGCCAAGGCCAGTTATAGTAGCACAGTCATGAGTTCACAAAGTAGACCAAGTAAAATCAATCTTCAGGAGTTTGAAGGAACAAAATTTATCCTTTATCTCAACATGAAGGCCAGTAAAGACTGGTTCTATCACGGCTTTTACAAGCAACATGACCTTGAAGGTGCAACATCTCTGCATATTGCCCGATTGGGATTAGGCTTTGGTTATAACTTCTAAGACTTTATTATTTGCCAAGACCTAAACTTCTTTTTTCATCTTATTGAAACTTCTAATAGCTAAACTCATCTTACCCAATATTTCACTTTCAAGAAAAATTCGACAATCTAAAAAACGTGGAATCAAAAGCTCATCTATTCCACAACCCCTAAGAAGTGCCTTTTTCTCTGAACGAACTAATGCCGTCAATTGAGCAAGCTCAAGAAAGGATTTTTTGTCGACACTTGTGACTTCACGAAAATTAAAAATAAAATATTGATCGTTGATACTTGAAATTCTTTTATAACAATCTATAAGTTGGTAAGAAGCTCTTTCATTAAGAGGTCCATAAAAAGATATCACTCTGTAAGAATTTATTTTGGATAAATGGTAGAAGAAATTATCTGTCTCTTCACCTACTGAAAATTGAAATATATGCTCCCAACTCCTAACGAAGCTCCAATCAACTTTATTAAAAATGGCTTGTTGGCTTGTTGGCTTGTTGGCTTGTTGGCTTGTTGGCTTGTTGGCTTGTTGGCTTGTTGGCTTGTTGGCTTGTTGGCTTGTTGGCTTGTTGGCTGACATTAATGCTCCTATAAATAAAG
>Ga0210019_1003375_pt1 | contig 14705 bp, 10 predicted proteins | sample CryGeyCG2114_020_2_FD_183969 | JGI IMG/M metagenome (GOLD analysis project Ga0210019, IMG submission 183969) | Groundwater microbial communities from aquifer - Crystal Geyser CG11_big_fil_rev_8/21/14_0.20 (SPAdes) (version 2) | ecosystem: Environmental > Aquatic > Deep subsurface > Groundwater ...
TGATCTCTTTGCGCGCTAGCTCTAGCTCATCGCTCTGTTTTCGAAGAATGCCTTGTAGTGATTTGATCGTCTCTTTCGCCCTGTTCAAAGCTCTATTGAAAAAATTTGGATTTTTCTCGCCTTCCATCTCACCCAGAAAAATACCACATTTTCAGCCACTTGCCAAGCCTTTCTCGAACCCACTTCTAGAATTTGCTTGAGTAGTTACGAGAAATGAATAGCGGCGATATAAATTTGGCAAGAAAAGACATTGCTATATCAAATCTTGGAGACGCTGCTGATTATAAAAATGAAACCGAGCCGCTCGCGTTCACAGTGCTTACTGATAATCTTGGGATAGTGCCTGGCCTGCGCGGATTATCAATTCCGCCGGGAGAGAAAATAAATCTTCCTGTAATAATTCCGCACATAACTCCAGGCGATTATTCCGGAAATTTGATTATCAAGACATCGGCGTGTGGGGAACGTGTTATAAAAATAAATGCTAAGGCCAAGTGAGGTTTTATGAGTGATGATAATAGTTACCGACTTGATAATCTTTTATATTTCGGCGCATCTGCCGGTTTTGCAAAGTTTCGGCGTAGTAGTGAATTAGACCCATACGAAACGGACTATAGTGAATTTGAACTTCATCTTGGCATCGAGGCTGTAAGACTTTTTCAGTTTCCGTTCTTATTTGATACAAAACTACAGTCAGACCTTATTGTTGAAGCGCAATATTCGTATACTGGTGGAGATGAAATCAACTTAGGTTCTCACAGACATCTGTTATCAGGCAAAGTAGGACTACGCACCCGTTTCTTTTTGGTGCGGCAGTTCAGCATATTCCTAGATACCATGGGAGGTATCGGTTGGTCACATAGCGAGCTTAATTTCGGCAAAGGTTTTCCTCTTCCGAAGGATGATGTTGGAAACGTGTTGGGACAATTGAAGGGCGGTATTGAAATCTGCTTCGGCGGCAACGTCTGCCTTGTGCCTAACATCAGCACAATATGGGATTTTTCATTTGCGGCGAAGCAAGACTATATACATGGAAACGTGATATTTGGTTTAGATATCTTTTTCAAACCGAAGGAGGAAGAAGAAAAAAAGGAAGAACCCGCGAGGGAGATAAAAGAGACGTTAGCAGAAGCGCCACCGCCACTTATAAAATATGTGATAGTAGAAGGACCGTCGCCACCGCCGATTATACAAAAAGTGAAATGGACAAGAACGAAGGTAATAGAAAAAATGACTTGGTTTGAATTGCCACTCACATTCTCCAATGACAATCCCGACATACTACTTCAGCCTCAATGGTTTGCCGAACAAAACGGTGGGAGGATGTATGAATGTTATTCAAACCCCCAACTTGACCATTTCATGCGTACCGTTTACAAATGGTTTAAGCGTGTCAATCCTGACGGGAAAGATGATTATCGGATGATTATCCGTGTCAAGGCTTATGCAAATGATACAGGCACCCCTAAACACAACAGAGAACTTGTATTGGGACGCAGCCATGCGGTTATTGATTATTTGGTGGCAGATAAGAAGGGAGAGGTGTACCAAAGCAAAATAAAAGGTATGAAATCTATAGATAGTGAGGAGCGTTTGCGTGAGGTAGGTAGTGACGCCCAGCGTAAAATTTGCGGATTTCAGGATAGCCATGGAGGCAGAGTTGGGTCGCTAAAAGAACTTGCTGGTAAAGGAGATGTTGAGATTATAAATGAAAATGAGGAGTTAATCAAAAAGCATCCGGAACATGATCCGATAATGGATATTACTGACGAGTTTAAAGTGCATATTTCGGATGCATCAGATCCAAGCTATAGAACAGTGCGCTTTGGCATACAACTTCTTAGGAACGGGTTACATCTGGAAAACATCGAGATGGATAAATTTATAAAGATGATTCAACTTTCAAGGGACTAAGCTGATGATCAAAAAAGCAACATTATTTATGGCATTGTTATTTGTTTCGTCGGTTGCTTTTGCCGCCGACAACACCTATCTTGTCAGCTCGCTTAGCGATAAACAACAGGAGGGTACGCTTAGGACTATTCTTCATTATGCATGCGATAGCGACGGGAGCGATTTGGTTAAATTTGCCAAGACGAGGCTTGATCAATTAAGGATATATCTTAAGAGGCCGCTGGTGATACCCGAAGACTGCAAGGGGCCTGTGACGATGATGGGTTCTGATGAAGCCGAAACAATCCTTGACGCTTCAGACTTTGAAGGGACTGCAAAGGGGAGTAATTGCACGCTGGATATTTATTCCAATGCCAACGCGGTGGCATATTTTGGTTTTTCGGGAAACAGGCATGGAGCCGCTGTCTGTGTCTATGGCCGGAGCAATGACATTTTTGAAAACAGAATGGGAGTTGAGAAGTACGGTTCTCTAAACGAAAACGTTCACGGAATTGTGGTGTCTAAAATATTTTCAAAAAATAATGGAGGCATGAATGGATCTTTTACGACCATCAGGAAAAATATCATTGGCCAGCAACCGGAGCATGGCATTATCATCGACGCTGATTCTGTATCCGTCACCAAAAACGAGATCACATCCTCTGGCGGGCACGGTATCCAGCTTGAAGGCGATGGCATTGAAATTTCAGAGAATATCATTGCAGGAAACGGCGGTTGTCCACCCAAGGGCAAGGCCATTGAGGGGCAAGAATACTGCTATGACGGGGACGCGCTGGGAGGCGCTGGAATTTATATAAAGGGTGGTTCTAGCAATGTGCTGATTGGAGGCGATAATTTTGAGGAAAGAAACATTATCCAATTTAATAGAAATGGCGGAGTTGTTCTATACAATTCCAAAGAAACCGATTTGATCAAGATCACCCATAATCAAATATCTAAAAATTATGGAACTGAAGTAGGGATCGATATGAGAGGAGATGGAGTAACAGAGAACGATATTTTGGATTTAGATGTTGGCCCTAACGCTCTTCTAAATTTTCCTGAGCATCTTCAGGCATTCCGGCTTGTTGGTGACCGCCATTGGATATGGGGAGTGTCATTTTTTACGGATGATATTGAACTTTATGGTGTGGCACCGGAGGACTTTAACAGAGGAGTTATTCATGGAGGCGGGGACAGTTTTTACGGTGACATGACAATTGCATCAAACAGTTTTGAAGCAATCCATAACAATCTAAACTTTTCAGAGGCAAAGGCGGTTACAGCAGTGGGGCTTGCTATAGATGGCAATACGTCCGAATATAGCCTTAATGCTGGCGTTTCTATGGACGAGGATTATGATGGCATTCTCGATGAGTTGGAGACCGGTGATGGAACGAAAGCATCCGGTGGAACATCCCCTGACAATGCCGACAGCGATGGCGATGAGCTTCCCGACCCCATCGAGGACAGAAATCGCAATGGCGAATGGGAGCCTGAATTAGGAGAACTCTGCGCGTATAATCCAGACACAGATAATGACGGTATATCTGACGGGGCAGAGACGCACGGTGACGGAGTTTATGACAAGGGAAGGGACACCGACCCATTCAAACCCGACACTGATGGCGATGGTCTTGTCGACGGAGATGAAGATAAAAATGGTAATGGAATTTGGGATGGATATTTGAAAGAAACGAGTCCGCTTCTTGTGGATTCTGATGGCGATGGTTTTGGAGACGTGGTTGATTCTTGTCCGAGCATTGCAAACCCTGGTCAGGATCCGTGGTATTGCTATTGATATGAAAGATTAAAATGGCTAACATTTTCGAAAATATTATTAAAATTCTTGCTGTTCCATTTGGCATAAGCGGTTGTGCGCATCCGGATAACGAAATATCGGTGCCGAATGAAACAGATACGATAGATGTCATTTATACGCATGATACGTATGACGAGGAGGCGTGCATACCTGAAACATGTGATGGCTTAATCGATTATAGCCGCAAGCAGGGAGATAAATCTTTGTGCATATATTTTTCGGAAGCCGATATTGGTTTCACGAGCGAGAACGTGCATGCAGGTATTCAAGTTGCGGATCTTGATGGTGACGGCTATGACGATGTTTATGTTCTAAATGAAAACTCGGCCAACCAGCTTTTTATAAATTTAAATGGAAAGTTTGTTGATAAATCCAAAGAATTTCACCTTGATATAGAAGGCTATAATAGGAGCGCATTTTTTGGAGATCACGAGCAAGACGGCGATTTAGATCTTTTGCTTGTCGGGGATTTAGGAACACGTCTTTATAGAAATAATAGCGGTCAGTTCGATAAAGGCGTTCAGATAGATTCGAATCCTGCGATGGCGGGAATCATGCTTTACGCGGACATCCTAACGGCCACCGATAACGGCACAAGATTTTATCGCAATGTCTCTGCAAACACGTTTGAAGAAGATGCCTTAAATAGCGGTCTCTACGATTCAGGAGCAGGCTCCGCTTTTGCTGTCAACGATTACAATAACGACGGGCTTGACGATATTTATCTAGCCAATTTTACCGGAAAAAACAGGTTTTTTAAAAATACTGGCAATGGATATTATGAATCTGTTGAAGATAAGCTAGGAGCCGAAGGAGAGTTTGGCAGTTCAACGTCTGCCACGTGGGTAACGCTTCAGCCGGAAGATATAAGTCCGGCGCTTTATATTTCAAACTGGAATACTGCCAATCTTCTTTATGTTCATTTAGGTAATGGAAAATATGAGAATAAAGCGGCCGACCTTGGGCTTCAGGACGCTGGCAACACGACGTGCGCTAAATGGGCTGATTTTTTGAATGATGGTTATCCGGGTCTTTTTTTGTGCCGCTATAATCAAATGAATCTTTTGTATTTGCCGCGATTGGATGTGATGTCGTATCAAAATATAGCCTATCCCGCTAAAATGGCTGTAGAGACCGCGACTATTTCTGCGGCGTGGCTTGATTATGATCGTGATGGGCTATTTGATTTGATTGTTGTAAGCGAGGCGGGAATTACTGCCTATCACAATGAAACCCATTGGGTAAAAGCGTGCAAATGAGAGGGTGATTATGAAGAGCGTAACGTTAATTATTTCGGTCATATTTATTTTTGCCGCATGCGGGGGTTCAACTTCCTCGGATATTGCGGGCGAGCCGTCTTTGCCTTTAGCTGGCAATAGTCAGGGAGTAGCGGGTGCGGAAGTTTCTGCAGAGCTTGTATTAGGTGGCGGAGAAAATAGTGTTGTGGCTAGACAGTCACCAAGTTTTCGAATAATCTTCAACGAGGATGGCACGGTGGCGGGTATGGGCGGGGTTGATTTTAATCCATGTTTTGCAAAGTCGTGTGTGCCAAAAGAGGATTTAGTTGAAACTCCGGAGATTAAGCTAAGGACATCGTTAGACTGGAATCGGGTGAAGAAAGATTAGTCGGCAGGAACAGGGTTTCAAACTTATGAAGCTAATCAACCACATTATTGTTTTATTTGTTCTCTTGACCGCGCTTTCGAATACAGCTTACGCTGGTTCGTCTTTAGATTATTATGTTGGGCCGGAAGGCATTCCAGAAACTGGGCCTGTCATTGGAGGTGTTACCGGAGCTGGTGGGACAAACGAAGGCGGGAGCCAGGGCGTACAGACAGACGAGTTCACCGGAGCCGCAACCTATTCCATTCCGATAGCAATTCCTCCTGGTCGCGGCGGCATCGATCCGAAGATTTCCTTAAATTATAACAGTTACAGGAAGAATCCCAACAGCTGGGTTGGTTACGGCTGGGAGATGGAGCTGGGGTCAATTGTAAGGATATCCGACCGGGGAAATGTTGACTATGTGAAGGGCCAAAAGTTTGAATATCGGCTTATGGGGCAGTCGGAAACGCTTGTTTTAATCAGCGCGGATGTTGATCTCGCGCAATATGGCTTAACCGGATTTGGCGGGGGCAAAGGGGATTTATATTCGGCAAAGGTTGATTCTGCGCGCAACATTTATTTGCATATTAAGAGTGGCGCTACCGATTACGGTTGGTGCGTAATCGACAAAGCTGGGCGGAAGTATTTTTTTGGCGGGAAGAAAGAGTCGCGCGACCAGAAATATGTAGATGACAGGCTTTGGATAGCAAGTTGGCTTATCGACAAGGTGATCGACGGAAACGGCAACGAGATGAACGTGAACTATAGCGCGCTTACAGTGGACGGCGTTGCGGTTCCCAAACTTTTGCCTGATTCGATAATTTATAATGATATAAAAATAGAGTTTAACAAGAGCGAGCTAGACGATCCAAATGTTCATTATTTTCCGAATTTCAGGCAGGGGTTTTTGAACAGGTACCAGGTAAGAAGGCTTGAGGGCATTACAGTATCTAAGAAGGGTTTTTTTGGGATATGGATCAGACTTCATAAGGTAGCTTTGGCGTACAAGAATTCGAAGTTGAACGCGGTTCCGCTTTTAGCGAGCATTACGAAACACGGAAAGTCCGACGCAGAGACACTTCCGCCGATTAAAATCAATTATTTTGAAGGGGATAAAATCGAGTTTGGAAAAGTGTGGGTAGCGAAGGCGTCTTACGGCACGTCGGGCGGTTTTTTGAACGATCTCAATCGGGCTTTTGTTGATATGAACGGCGACGCTCTTCCGGATCAAGCGATAGGCGAGCATGGGTCGGCACGCATAACCGTCAGGCTTAACAATTACAACGGGTTTGATGCGACGCAGGATTGGCCGGACCCTTTTGCCTTTGTCCCCGAAGTAAATGGAAGGCTTAACGTTGAGGCGGCAGAGAACGATCATCGTTATGTTTTTTTGGTAGATATGAACGGCGACGGTTTACCAGATCGCGTCATGCGGACATTTGAAAATAATGATACGGGTTCTGATACCGCGTATTTTGCGATAGCGTTTAACACCGGTTCTGGCTTCGAGCAAACGCCTACGGCTTGGAAAGATCCGTATAAAGGCGAATGGGCAGGCACAATAGGTAGCGACAAAGGGCTTATCGACATGAACGGTGACGGTCTCGTAGACCGCATTGTGGGGAAAGGAAGTGGGTTTAACGTTTGGTATAACAGCGGCGCAGGCTTTAAAACGCCGTCGGTTTTTTGGAAGGATCCGATGTCTGCGGCGTTTTCTGACAATCCAGCAGTTGGAAAGATTCGTTACTATAAGGACGGCAAGCTTTATGTTGATATTAGAGACATGAACGGCGACTCTCTTCCCGACCGGGTTAACGGCACAATCATTTACACTGGAGACGGAGTTGTTCACAAAGGGCTCTCGGTAAGGCTCAATTTAAATGGCAACGGCTGGGCTGAGCCAAAGGTAATCACTTGTCCTGGAACCGAAGTTTCCATATGCGTAGGGTACGATTCCAATGAAATTCTTGGCATAATCGATCCGGGGACATCAGGAAGCGGTTTTGGTTTTATTAGCGACGCGAGCACAGATCTTATTGATTTTAACGGTGACGGTTATTTAGATAGAATTGCAGGCGACCCATCTTCGGGCAAATTCAAGATATATTTTTACAAAGGGATAGCCCCTGATTCAGACGAGGCGCATTTTTCCACAACTCCGCTAACGCTTACGGATCCTGCGTTAGGCGAAGGTGAAGCAGTTAGCGGATATGTTTCCAGCGGATTTTCGGGTTTTGTCGATATCAACGGCGATAATTATCCCGACCGCGTAAGCGTTAAGAAGGACGGCGAATTCAACAATTACCAATTTTACCCGATGTCGTTCGATGCGATTGGTTATTCGGATAATTTAATGTCGTTTAATAATTATCCGAAGATGAGCCAACCTTCTAACGGTCTCAAAGACCTTGATAACGGCCAGGGTTTTAAGACGGCTACCGAATATTTTTCGTCGTCGTATCCTCTGCAATTTGATAAGTCGACGCACACATTTTTGCCGGCATCTTTGTATCTGGTTCACAAGCTTTATCGGCAGGATCCGACCGTTCCTATTGACATGACAGTGGAAGCGCTAAGGCATCCCAATATGCGCTTTGTGACATATTGGTATTATGGTGGAAACATTTTTGTAAGATACGCGCAGAAGGGTAGCGGCGACTCGCTCAAAGAGGAATATGTTTCGCGGTTCAACGGATTTCAGCATGTTGAGAAAATATATGCTCCGATGAGTTCTGAAACTTGGGTGCAATACAAAGAGATTTTGAAATTTCATCAGGCGCTGGGCGATGTGGCAATCGCGAAAAAAAACAAGTACGCCTATTTTGAAGAAGCCGGGTATTCGCATTTTGCATTAACCGGCAAGATGTATAGAAAAGAGCTCAAAGAAGGGACGTTAGTAAGAAAGAAAGAGAGTTTTACATGGGACGTGAACGCCTCTTCAACTAATCCGGATTATACAAACATTAATTGCACGACAAAAGCCTGCACGGTCAAACTTTCATTGCGAGAGATGATAACAAAAGAGCCTGCGAGCCCGGCTTTAGCGGTTACTACCAAAACAAGCTACGTATACGACGATAATCTAAACGTAATACAGGAAAATTATTATGCCAACTCGTCGCTAAAGTTATCGACTGCGAGCGTATATTTTCCGTCTGCGCAATTTGGCAATTTACAGATACGCGATCGGCTGAAGGAGCGCGTAGCGAGTTTAGGCGGCGAGGTTTTTAGGAAGAAGAGTTTTCATTATGACGCGCACGGGAACCCTATAAAAGAGGCTTCGTATACATCAGCGAGCAAGTCAGAGGAGATAGTTCGCAAGTTTAACGCGGTTGGAAATATTATCAGCATCACAGGGGCGGACGGAGTAAAGAAGGCGATAGATTATGACAGTAGCGATCTTTTTCCGATAAAGGACACGATTACACTAGAAAGTGGCGGAACGATAGAGACAAAGCGGGAGTATGACAGATTAACCGGTCGGCCAAGGAAGGAGACAAACCAGAGCGATGTTGGGAAGAAGATAGCATACGACGCGTTTGGGAGGGTAACGGCAGAATATTTAGTGAGGAGCGACGGTATTCTTACAGGTATCAGTAATTTAGATTACGAATATATCGATGTAAATGTAGACGGAGCGTTGACAAGAGTATTAAAGACGCGTTATTTTAGGACGCAGCCTGGTTATTCTGAGACGATGTTTAGTTTACCGTACGAGATAACGTACACAGACGGGGCGGGATTTGTTTTGCAGAGGTGCACGCTTTCCGAGCGAGCGAGTTATCGTGTAATCTACGCGCGCAGATATAACGCAGGCAGATTACAGAAAGAGACGGAGCCGATATTTTCGGCAAATTGCGGGTTTGCGCAAACACCAACGCCTACCGAACATGTTTCAAGTATCGAGCGGGATTTGTTTGGAAGGCCTGTAAAGATTACGCCTCCTGCTGGCGACGCAGAATCTCCGACCGAGCCAATTACGATTGCATACAAGCAAGAATTTGGCCAGCGTGTGAGAGACATCACCTTGCCGAAGAATCAGAAAAAGCTGGAATCTTACGACACGATGGGTCGTCTTGTTAAAGTAACAGGTAGCGTAAACGACACGATACTTTACGCCTATAATCCTGTAGGCGATTTATTGACGGCAACGAGCGCCGGCAAGAAGCTAATCGAAGCAAAATACGATCTTCTTGGGCGAAAGGTAGAGACCGTAGACGCCGACATGGGAAAATGGCAATACGTTTACGATCAATTTGGAAGGCTTATTACGCAGACGGACGCTTCGAATCAAAAGACGCAATTTACCTACGACAACGTTAGCCGAGTGACGAAGAAGATGTATTACAAGTCAGACGGCTTAGTCGAGAAGTTCGAGAATTACGCTTACGATGCTGGCGAATCCGGGTACGACGTAAAATCAGGCGAGCTTGCAAACGTGATCGAGAAGGACGGTAGCGGCAAGCTCCTGCGTGAATCTAAATTTTCGTACGATCCGTTATACAGGCGCATAGCGAAGATGAGCAGAGATACGCAGGGACTAGGCGAATTTGCACAGACGTTTGTGCACAACTCTATAGGACAAGTATCGAACACGATCTATAACGACGGCCAGCAAGTATATTACACATACAATATTATCGGCGGATTAAAACAAGTGTGCGATAACGGCGCGTGTAGCGGAGAAATATATTATGAGATAGAGCCCAATACCGGTTATAACGCCCAAGGCTCGCTACTTGAAGAGTGGTACGGGAACGGCGTGAAGGGGCTCTATGAATATTATGCCAAGAGCCATAGGATGTCGAAGAAGGCCATCGGTCTTGACGATAAGACATATTACGAAAAGAAATTTACCTATGATTCACAATCGAATATCACGAGCTTAACTGACCCGCTTAAGTTGGTCGGGGCGATATCGATAAAGAGCGCAAGTTACGACAACGCGAACCGGTTGAAGACCGCTGATCTCACCGGTGCAAGTTCTATCAGCATGAACTACGACGCGCTTGGGAACATGCTGAAGAACAGCACGGTGTACGGAGCAAACACTTACGTTTACGGTTCAACCAAGCCGCACGCGGTAACACAAATTGGAACCGAGAACTTTACATACGACGCCAACGGCAACATGACATCTGACGCGTATCGTACGATGAGCTACAACACGGCGAATCAGCTAAAGCAAGTAACGATGAAGAACGGTGCGGTGGTTGAATATGACTACGACTACGCCGGAACGCGAGTGATGAAGAAAGTCTCGACGAAGGATACGTACAACAAGGCTGTAGAATACACGGTACACTACTTAGGCAACGCGATAGAGATAAAACCTGCGACCGACGAAGTCATCCTGCACATCTACGCCGAGGGAAAGTTGATAGCGACAAAATACGCAGGCAAAGTGAGCGACACGTTTGGCTCGTTGGTTGGTGGTTGGAGGTCGTTAAGAGCCCCAATTTTGCAAAGTGGCGTGACAATTACGCACATTCAAATCGCGCTACTGGCACTGTTGCTAGTTGCGATGTTCCCGAGGTGTGTCATTGCGCCTGTCAGCCGGTCGTTTGGCGGGAGTCCTCGCAGGGGGTGTGGCAATCCCGTGCACGCCTGTCATTCCCGCGGAAGCGGAAATCTCGCGTATGCGCTTGCTTACAGGCTAGCGGCAGTGGCGCTTATAGTCATCATCGTCATTCATCCAACCATTTCCCTCGCCGGCGACGCAGGCATCCCGCTCTCAAAGATAAGCGACGTAGATTATCTCATCTACCACCACGGCGATCACTTAGGCTCAACGCATCTGATCACCGAAGGAAAACAACTCGGGCGACACGCAGGAATCAGCTTCCCACAAGGTAGCGTCATCCAGCGCTTCGAATATCTCCCGTGGGGGCAGGAAGCTTTCGCGCTGAACCCGAACCTAAGCTACGACCCGCGCTTCACCGGCCAAGAGTACGATATTGAAACAGGGCTTTACTTCTATAAGAGCCGATATTATAACCCAGCGTTAGGGAGGTTCATTCAGCCTGATTCGATAGTTTCGGATCCAACCGATCCGCAAAGTTATAATAGATATGCATATGTCCGCAATAATCCGCTGAAATACACTGACCCGAGCGGACATGCTTATGAACAGTTTAATTTTACAGATGATGATACCGGCGAGCCTCTGCATGAGCAATTTGATCGCGGGTTCGAGAATATAGGTCACGAGGCGTATGAGAATGCGGTTGAGGTGGGCGTAATTGAGCCGTCCACGAGTGGTGGGCTAGTTGGGAACACGACTAATGCGAATAGGAATGATTATATGGGGGCGTATGATAATAATTACAGCGAGAGCCAATTTGGATTTGATTATGGTGGTGGCGGAGGATTGCCTAGTCTTGCATTAAGGGATGCGAGTGCATTGAACGGAGGCGGCTTCTTTGTGCCAGAGGCATGGGAAATGCCAAAGTTGTCGCCTGGCGAGATACCCAAAATTCCTTCCGATGTGCCGGGGTGGTATAAATATGCAGAGGGCGTGATCGTTGGAGCGCCTGTAGCGGCTTTGGCTGTGACTGGGGGTGCGGTGGCAGTAGCTGAAATTGCTGGATCATCTGCATACGCGGCGGCAATGTCCATGGCCGCCACACCTGCGGGACAAGAGGTCATTAAACTTGGAAGTAGTTTTGTTAGTGGATTTTCTAGTGGATATTATGATGTAAAACTTCCTCCAACGGCCAATACGCCAATGAATGAAGCCGCATCGAGACTAGGGTCAGTTATTGGTAATTTTCTGCGAAAAACATTATGAATAAAAAAACAAAAAGTGTCATTCTTGGGGTTTCCTTCATAGTTTTAAGTGTTATAAGTATTTTTGAGCTTATTAAGTATAATTGCGTTAGTACTTCCATTGGTGAATTTTGCGGTCAGGAGGCTATGGGGGGAGCAATAATAATGATTCCTCTTTTTTTTGTATTTGGTGTTTATCTTATTTTGAGAAAGTAAAACCATTGGGGCCACCTCTGAAAGATGGTTGCAAGTAAAAAGTGCGTTATAGTAGAAAAACCATTGGGGCCGGACTTGGCTAATTGACTTATTTGTTCATTGAAAAATAACTCCAGCTCCCTCGCTGGCGACGCAGGCATTCCGCTATCGAAGGTAAACGACGTAGATTATCTAATCTATCATCACGGCGATCATCTAGGCTCGACGCATCTAATCACCGAAGGCAAGAAGCTAGGCCGCCACGCTGGAATAAGCTATCCGCGCGGCACAGTAATTCAGCGCTTCGAATATCTCCCATGGGGCCAAGAGGCCTTTGCGCTCAATCCGAATCAGAGTTACGACCCCCGCTTCACCGGCCAAGAGTATGATATCGAAACAGGCCTTTACTTCTATAAGGCGCGGTATTATAACCCAGCGTTAGGGAGGTTCATACAGCCGGACACAATAGTTTCGGATCCCACCGATCCGCAGAGTTATAATAGATACGCGTACGTCCGCAACAACCCGCTGAAGTATGTGGATCCGAGTGGGCATAAGGAATGGCATTTTACGGATGATGATACAGGCGAGCCGACGATTGAACGATATAATCGTGAGTTTGACAAGATAGGTCACGAGGCATATGAGAATGCAGTTGAGGTGGGCGTAATTGATCCGAGCACGAGCGGCGGCTTGGCCGGGAACACGACTAATGCAAATAGAAATGATTATTTGGGGGCATATGATAATAATCACAGCGGGGACAGGTTCGGATTTGATTACGGTGGCAGTAGTGATAGAAACACATTTGGTGCTACAGACAATAGATTTACTTTAAACGTAGATGTAAGATTTAGAGTAAGCGGGGACATAGTAAGCGAAGCAAATCAGCTAGGCGTAAGCTTGTCGGTGAATATGGCGAGTGATGTTAATAAAAACAAGGGGCTACATTCGCAGTTCATTCAGTTTGTTTCTAATAACTTCAATGAAAAAACATTGTTACGAAATGCCTTAATTGGTGTAGGCGTAGGTGTAATAATAGGGGCAATAACTGGTGGTCCTCTTGGTACAATAGGTGGTGGAATCTATGGTTTTGGCGCAGGTTTTATAGGAACTTATCACGTTATGGAAATTGTTGAGGATCCTGCAACGGCTTTCTGGCCTTTCTATGATGAAAGGACAACTCCAACCCCAGATAGGAATAACAATAACATTGCGGATATTTTTGAATAAAGGAAGATTCTAATGAAAAAAATGTTAAAATTAGCTTTGGTAAGTGCCATTGTTTTGGGCATCATAATGTCTTTGTTTAATTATCATTTTGGACTTGTACAAACAGCAATAGCTTTCGGTATTTTTAGTGTTTTAGGATTTGTAGGAGGATTCCTTTTTGGCGGTATTTTGGTGTTGTTTGATAAATATTCATTTGCTAAACAATTGTCTAAAACAGGACAAAAACTAACACGCTCTCATCAGAGTGTTGGGGTTATATTAACCCTTTCCTATAAGGAAACTTTTGAAAAATGTATCAAAGCTCTTAAAAATGTAAAAAGATATTCAAATCATAAAGAAGAAAAAAATAAAATTATTGCCAAAACTAAAATTGGGTGGAAAAGCTTTGGTGAAATAATCACTATGGTTGTTAATAAGAAAGCTGATCATGAAACCGAAATTTTAATTGATAGCATACCTAAATTGCCAACCACTTTGTGGGATTATGGAAAAAATTCAGAAAATATTGAGACTATTAAAAATTTTTTATTAAACAAATATTAAAAAATTGGGGCCAGGCTTAACTTTTTAACTTACATGTGTATCCGCTTGCTTCGTAAGCGCGTAGGGAAGCTTTCAATTACCCACAAGTATCCGTTGAATATACCATGAATGAGGTAACCATGTTATAATCCCCCACCAAAAGGGGGTAATATGGCAAAATCAACAGGGGACTGGATCGATAATGAGCGAGAAGGATGTAAATTCAATGATGCTCGTTTGGAAAAGAGATTTGAGAAGTTGTTGAGACAGCTTTCAGATGGAATTGGTGAGAGCATACCTTTGAGCTGCCAGGATTGGGCGAATACGAAAGCGGCGTACCGTTTTTTTTCGAATGATCGTGTGAGTGCCACCGGCCACCTGAAAGTCGATATTTAGTGGCCGGGTCAAATGCGATGATTACCTGATGGGTTCATTTACGATTCCTTTTTGTTTTTAGCAAGCGCATTTTCTTCCAATCGATAACTTTTTCCCTGAAAAGATAACATATGGGCATGATGCATGAGCCTGTCGAGGAGAGCAGAAGTGGTAGCGGCATCGCCTAAGGTTTTGGGCCAATCTTCGATGGGTCTATTGGATATCATGATAGTGGAGGCGTGTTCGTAGCGCCTCATGATAATTTCGAGGAGTTCTTCCGCGTCGTCGTATT
>Ga0210019_1003377_pt1 | contig 14701 bp, 14 predicted proteins | sample CryGeyCG2114_020_2_FD_183969 | JGI IMG/M metagenome (GOLD analysis project Ga0210019, IMG submission 183969) | Groundwater microbial communities from aquifer - Crystal Geyser CG11_big_fil_rev_8/21/14_0.20 (SPAdes) (version 2) | ecosystem: Environmental > Aquatic > Deep subsurface > Groundwater ...
TTCGAACAAAAGTTTAAATATATAGAGAATTGAAAATGTTGCACTTTGTGGTGAGTCAGCGTTTGCTGGGTTTCATGAATCCAAATTTTTTCTTTTAGAGCTTCAATAAGTTATTATAATATATATATAAGCACCACAATATATATATAAGATGTGTTTGGGTATAGGGTATATAATAAATAAGAATACACTGAAAAGTGCTATTCACTTGTAAAATTGGAGGTAAGCTAAAATGAGTTTTGATGAAGGGAATAAATATGGACTGTATATTACAGCCATAATAGCTATTGTTGCGATTGTAGGGATGACATTTATTTTCAGTTCACAGAAAGCAAGCTACGTTGTTAGTCAAGGTGAAACACCAAGTTTTATGATAACAACAAATGATGGCACTGAAGCAGATTTTGCTGGTGAAGCATACAAAATTCAAGCTAGTGCATATAAATATTCTCCAGGATATAAAGGTGTGAGTTGGAATTGTTTCAATTATTTTGGCTTTAATCAAACAAATGTTACTGGACCATATTTTAAAAATACAACTGGTTGCCTGAAAGATACCCAATGGTATAGCTATACAGAATCACAGTGTGATAGCTGGTTTGGAAATAACTCAGATGCCGTTAATGTAACTTTAAAATGGCAATGTAATATATATGAAATAAAAACCAGATAAATTTTTTATTTTTTTATTATTCTTTATTATAATCAGCTTCTGCTGCTTCCTTTATTGCCTTTGCCTTTTTCTCGCCGATTAATTCAACTTCCTTCAGCTCATCAACAGATGCATTTACAATATTCTTTACGCTTCCAAATTTTTTAAGCAATGGCTTTGAAAGAGTTCCTGCAACACCCGGCAATGATGAAACAATGTATTCCTGCAGTTCTTTCATTGACAATGGCTTTTTCTCGCCATGAGGATTGAATCCTTTATCAGATTCCTCCTGCTCCCTCTTTGCAATTATGTAAAGCAATGAAGCTGATTCCTTTGAAGTTTTTGTCTGCAAAATAGGGATGCCATAGCTTACTGCAATTGTTGCAATCATGCCCCTTATTGCATTGGGATGAATTTTTCTTGCAGAGAAAATGTCATCAATTCCTTCAACAAGAACAAGAGGCCTTTCATAATTCTGCTTCATTTCCTTAAGCTGAACAAGAAGCCTGCCGTCGATTATTGAATCAACAAAATCGGGAACTGTCTTGAACTCAACTGCGCATCTTTTTGAAAGAACATAATCGCCGACCTGAAGAGTTGTGAGCTCAATCTTTGCATTCATTCCTATTAAATCTTTTATCACACCTGAACCTTTTTCTCTTACATCTGCGAAAATTCTGATTTCCTCCTCTTTTTTTTCAATGAAAGACTTCAGTGTTGTTGTAACTGGCTTGTGCAGCTGGAAATTGAGCTTCTTTTTCATGTCAGAAAGGGTAGTGTGCATTCTTTTCTCCTTATGAAATGCCGACCATCTGTATGCTTCATCTCTTGTGTTTTTTGCAATGAGAACAATGACCCTTCCTTCCTTCTGCCTTCCTGTCCTGCCTTTTCTCTGGATTGAACGGATTGCACTTGGTATGGCCTCGTAAAACATTACCATATCAACTTCAGGAATGTCAAGGCCTTCCTCGCCGATTGAAGTCATGCAGATTACATTAAATCCGCCTGCTTTGAATTCTTCAAGTGTTTCAATCTGCTTTTTCTGGGTCATGCCTGTTCCGTCTTTTTTTGCCTGCCCAACGAAAAGCTTTGCGATTATACCTTTTGTTTTTGAAAGCTCATTTACAATTTTTACTGCATTGTCCCTGTAATTGTTGAAAATAATTATTTTTGCATCCTTGTTTTTTTCAATTTCTGCAGTTACAGTTGATACTAATTTTTCGAGCTTTGGATGCTCAACTCCTTTTTCAAAAAGTGTTCTTACCCTGATTAATGCTGACTTGAAATTCTCATCTGCAACAAGATTCTTTACTGCTTTTACTTTTGTCCTGCCTGATTCGGAAACAAGCTTTTCCATATATTTTGACAGTGCAGATACTCCCTGAGTTTCAATGAGTTCAAGAGCATGCTGAAGTTTTACTGCTTCTGCAAGAAGGCTGATTGACTTCAGAACTTCCATATCTTTTTCCCCCTGCCTTATCTGGCCATGAAGCTGTGCCTGAAGAACAATGAGATCTTTTTTGCTTATGGTGCTTATGTGCCTTGTAAGGTCGGGGATTAATTCTTTAATATTCTTTATTTTGTCTTTTAATGAATTTTCAAGATTCTTTTTTATTGCGAGAAATTCTTCTGGAAGGTCAACATACACCCATTCGATTGTTACATCCTGAACGTAGGGTTTTACATCATAATCCTGGGTTGTTCTTATTTCAACATCCTCGATGAAAAGATTTGCACAGACTTCGTTTATTTTTTCAACATCATTTCCGGGTGATGCTGTAAGTGCAAGAATTCTTGGATATTTTGCAAGCTTTGTGTACATTTTTGCTATGAAAGTGTATGCATAATCCCCTGTTGCCCTGTGCGCTTCGTCAAAAACAACAAGGGAGACTTCGGCAAGGTCAATTTTTCTTGAGATTATATCATTTTCAAGCCCCTGCGGTGTTGAGAAAAAAATTTGGGAGCTTTTCCATATCTCAGCCCTTTTCTCAGGAGATATTGCTCCTGTCATCAATGAAAGCTTCTTGTGGTCAATATCAAGATGCTTTTTGAAAGTTGTGAGGTGCTGTTCTGCAAGCGGCTTTGTCGGAGCAAGAAAAAGTATTTTTGAGTTTGGATAATTATTCAGGCGCTGAATTGAAAGCAAAAGTGCTAATCCTGTTTTTCCCATTCCTGTTGGAAGAACAACTAATGTGTTCTTTTCATTGCATGTTGAGAGTATTGTTTCCTGATAAAGTCTCGGCTTGAAGTCCTTAAGCATGATTCCAATAAAAGAAACTTGATTTATATAGCTTTGTGAGAAGATAATAATAAATTTTCGAGTATTTTTACAGAAATGTGTGAATTTATGTGTTCTTTTTACATTCGCTAAGAAGCGCTGAGTCTGTTATTTTTGAGCAATCGAGCTTCTGGGTAAAAAGACTATTGCAGAATTCTTTCAGGTAATCCTGAGCTATTGCTCCGCAATATGCAAGATTTTTTTCAGATTTTGCAAGCTTGAAATAACACCAGTCTTTTTCGCCCCCTGACATCTGTGAACAGGAATTGGAAAACAATGAAGAAGTTTGAACTATTGTATTTTCAGAATTTGCTGATGTTATCTTCTGCTTTGATGTATCTGCAATAACATTTGCAGCAATTGTGCTGAAACTGCCTCCAATCATGCCTGTTGTTTTTCCATAAAGCTGAAAGAGCATTGCAACTGAAAAGACTGATGCAAAAAGCACAAAGGCAAGGAATATCTTTGATTTCTCCAGATGATGTTCATGAGAATGGTTTAAAGGAGCATGATGAGTTGATAATGTTATATTTGATGGAGTTGATGGGTAAGATGAGGGGAATGCATGCGAGAATGCAGTGCTAACATCATTTTCTTTATGACCTGCTTTTATGAGGGCATGCCTTATTGAAGCATGGGAGAAACCCTTTGAAGCTGTATTTTTTATGTAATCGACAACTTCTTTGTCTGCCATAAAATTATGCCTCCTTTTCGATTACAAGATAGTAAATAAACCAAGTTATAAGTGCAAATACAAGTGCTCCAACAAGCATTATCAGGATTGAATTTGCAATCCAAATCATTATTGCAGCGCCTATTGCAAAGCCGAGCATTAGAATAAAAGTTGACCTTGAGCCGAAAAAACCTGTTGAACCGTCAAGAGGAGGAATGGGAAGCATTGAAAACACTGCATACCAAAGATTTACTTTTACAAAAAGACCTATTGCTTCACTTCCAGTTGCAATGTAAATAGGCTTGAATATGAATGCAAGCAAAAGACTTACTAATGGGCCTGAAAATGCAATCCAAGTGCTTAATGATTTGTTTAATCCATATCTGAATCTTCCAATTCTATGAACTGCCATCTCAGTAAGCCACGTTCCTCCGAGAGCGAGGAAAAAGAACTTCCCGTTTGAAATAAATGCACCTATTATTCCTATTGCAATTCCATAAGGCCACAGTTTGAATTCACTTTTATAGCCGTTTCCTAATGCCCATAATTTGTGGACTGATTCATGAATTATAAAAACAAGTGCTACTATTATCAAGACATAGATGTAATTGAATAACCAATGAGAAAAGACAAATGTTGGAGCACCGTCATCAAATCCGAAGAGAAATGCTGCAACAAGTATTGCTACTCCTAAATCCCTCATTTCATCACTACTGAAGGTAAAATGCCTCTTTACTTTGGAAATGTATTCTCCCATAAGGCATTTTATAGCCAGATAGTATAATAATTTTTTGATATAATTAGTGCTTTAAAGTAGTTGGAGAGGTCAATCTGAGGTTTTTATCTTTGATTACTTTTAACGATACCATTGTACCCATAATTCCGGAGTCGTACAAAGAGTAACCTTTTGAGAGACCATATATAAATCCAGCTGAATATGCATCACCTGCACCTAAGCTGTTTACAACTTCTACATTCTTTGTAGGAACAAAAATTGGGTCTTTGCCATTATAAATTTTTGATCCTTTATCCCCCATCTTTCTGACAATTATGTTGACATTTTTGGAAAATTCAGCGATATTATTTTCTATTCCACAAATTTCAGATTCTGCATCATTGACAAAGATTATATCTGCATATTCTTTGATGAGGTAGCGCAATTTATCCATATCTTCAAAATTCTTGCACCCTCCTGCATCAATGGCGATAATCTTTGATTTTTTCTTTGCATTATGAAGTATTTTTTCATGAGCATCAAATCCTTCACCATAAAAAGAATAAAATGAAGTGTATAATAAAAATGAGTCTTCTATTGCTTTTTCCAGAACTCCATCAGGAGAAATTTTATTTGCATCGCCATAACTAAAGGCGTTTGTATAGCTTACATAATTGCAGTCTTTTTCTTTTGGTATAAATGTGATTACTTTTCCAGTGTCTTTGTTTACTTGAATTAAAGGCTTCAGATTGGGCAACGCTTCCAGTTTTTCTCTAAAAAAGGAATAGTCATTTTCACCTATACTGAGCGATAAAAAGTTTTCAAGGCCTATATGAGACATGTTAAAAGAAGTATTTGTCACTGCACCGCCGATATCTTTGTAGATAATTGAGTCCTTGGAGAAGGTTTGCAGCAGATTATTGAGATTTTCCATTTCCAATTTATTGCACTTGCCTTTTTCCAATAAACCATCTAAATCAGGAGCTAAGATTACATAATCGATGATTCCCTGCCCTATGCAACATACTTTATCGTTGATTTTAATCACCCTGATTCAATATTGTCCAATTGCCACTGTACATCTTCTTATCAAGACCGCTTTGAATAATTTTTTCCTTTACAAAGGCATGTATTTCATCACTACCAACAAAATATCCATTAAAATCTTTAACTCTCTCTGCCCACATCCTGTCAAAGAGAGTATATAACTCTTCCTCTGAATATTTCAATTGATTATTTTTCACAGCTTCATCAAATAATTTTGTGCCTGGATAAGGTGTACATTGCCATAGACCGCAGATTGTAGGATCTATGGTTTCGATGAGTTCGAAAGTGCGTATAATATCTTCCTTTGTCTCAGTAGGATAATCGAACATAAAATTAGCAAATGTCCGTATATTTGATTTTGAGAGTATATCAAAAGCAGTTATTATTTCTTCCACCTTTTGGTGTTTATGCATTAAATCCAAAATTCTTTGGGAACCAGATTCTGCTCCAAACTCCTCCTGAACACACCCTGATTTCTCCAGAAGATAAAGGTCTTCTTTTTTCACTGCCTGCACCCTGGATTGAAACGCCCATAATGAATTATTTCCTGAATTTATTTTTTCTTCAAGAAGTGAATTAAAATATTTTCTGTTTACAGTTAATGTATCGTCTACATAAAAAAGACTTTCCACACCGAGTGTATTCATCAGCCTGTTTTCTTCTTGTACAACTGAAGCAGGATTACGATAGATGATGTTGTGACCAAATATGGAATCACTGCTGCAGTAAGAGCAAACATAGGGACAGCCTGTTGTCGCCAGAATTGAAGTTCCGCTTATTTCAAGGCCCCTTATCCTGTTATTTGATTTGACCATATATCGCTCCATATCTGCCAATTCTCTTAGAGGGGTATAATCATCAAGGTTGGTTACTCTTTCTGCGGCGAGTATTTTTGGGGAGATAAAAGCCCCTCCGTGTATGTTTTTTTCATTTTTATTTTTTCCAGAATAAAGGTTATCAAGAAGCTCCGGGAAAATTTTTATTCCTTCCCCGATAATGATATAATCAATATCTTCCTTTGGTTCCAAATCGCGGGGTCTTGATGAAGCATGTGGACCGCCTACAAAGGTATAGATTTTATTATTTACTGATTTTGCCAGATGGGCCAATCTCAAAAGCTCATTCCTTTGGCTGGCTGTAGAATAAAATCCAATGCTATCTATATTATTTTCCTTTAAAGATGATTCAAATAATGAAGGATTTGATTTAACAGGGTCATACAAAAACACATTATATCCTTTTTTCCTCAGGGAATCCGCTATATACAACAGCCCTAAGGGGGGGTGGGAATTTTGGTTTATTACAACAGGATTTGCAAGGAGTATGTTCATTTTAGTTATCCTCCTCTAATGGCTTGGAAACATTAAATTTTTTTACCAATACATCACCTTTATTTGTTTCAAGAACTGTAAGCCCGCAGTTATGGAGGAATATTTTTTCCACTTGCTGAAGGTTAAGATTAAGATAGTATATTGCAATAATTTTGATTATTGTAGCATGTGTTATTACTGCAACAACTTCATTTTCAGGAGCATTTTGAGAAGCAAATAATTTATCAAAAAAAGGTTTTATTCGAAGATATGCCTGTTTATAACTTTCCCCTTCAGGAATTTGAAAATTCAGCTTGTCTTTTTTTCTGTTGAAGAACTGTTCAGGGTATTTTTCCTCTGCTTGAGTGAGTGTAAGGCCTTCGAAGATTCCGAAGTCTACCTCATTTAAAGCAGAATCTGTGATTATTTTTTTTCTGAAAAAACCTGCAACAATTTCAGCTGTTTCGACAGACCTTGGAAGAGCACTTGAATAAATTTTAGCAAGATTTGAATAATTTTCTGCAAGGTATTTTCCTAATTTGAGAGCTTGCTTTTTTCCATTTTCGTTAAGATGGCTTTTTGATTTGCTATTGTAACTAATTTGAGGCCCATCTTCTGTTTCCCCATGCCTTATTAAAAGTATTTTTGCCATTAATTATACCTTTGTGCGTATTTATTTACTGTTTCCAGGCATATTTGCATATGTGATTATCTGATATTACCTGCTCACCATTTTTTTGTAAATTGGTTTAATTGGGGGCATATCAACAACTTTATTTTTTTCATTGATATGCCCGCCTATATCCTGAAGTATTTTTACAAGCATCCCGTTATTGTAATGGCATTCTCTTGCATCCATATTATCATCACTAAATGTCCTGTCCCAAAAACACCCGCCGCCACATACAGATATTGAACTGCAGTTATAGCAGCCTTCGTTATTTATCGGCAAAAGGGATTCGAAATAGCTTTTGTCTTTATCTTTGAGTTCTGGAATAGTATCAATTTTTGTGCATAGAGTTTTTGAACCATTGGGATAAAAAGTTTCCTGCTCCCCTACCATTTTGCATGCATAATACCTGAAAGTTTCATCAAGCAAAGGGCTTAATCGCTTGGCAATCTGGTCCACATAGATTCCTTCATTTTTTGCATAATCAAAAAGTTTTTTCATATTTTCAGTATATTTAACAATATCAACTTCAAAATTATTGATTTTTGTATGGTGAGGCATGCTTAATCCAAAAGAATTCTCCCCATATTTTTCATGAAAATTCTGGACAATATCAAGCATGCTATTGACATTTGAATTTGTAACAAGACAATTGACAGCTGTATTTGCTCCTGCTTCCAAAAGAGATAAATAGCCTTTTAGAGTATCTTCAAATAGAGGTTTTCCTCCTTTGTATTTTCTGTGAAAGTTAAGTTCTTCCGGACCATCAAAAGAAAAGAATGTGGCAACATTTGGCTTTTTCAGCAGGGGCATAATATCAGGAGTTATTAATGTACCATTAGTGTAAACTCCGATTCTTCCATTTGCATTTTCCAGAATATAAACAAGAGATTCTTTTTTAATAAATGGCTCCCCTCCAATTGCCATAATTGAACCATCTTGTATTTCGCTATTGAATTTTTTTACAATCTTTTTTGTGGTGGTTAGTTCCATGGAGTTCCCGATTTGAGGGATTTCATTTTTATATACAAGGCAATAATCGCAATCTGCATTGCAAAGCAAAGTGAGTTCAAGGCGGAGTTTCTTTAATTCCGGCTCTGTTATTTCTACATTGCCGGAAGTCAGCTTTTCAAGTTCACTTGGGGTAATTTCCTTCATTATTTTGTTGTCTGTATAAATTTTTTTTGAAGTAAACCTGTTAAAAAGAACTATGCCATCTTCTGTTTCGATTGTTTCAGGCGGTACAAATCCAAGGTTGATTTTTCTTGTCATATCAATCAGCGTTTTTTATAAGTGTGTGGTGGTTAATTTTGATAATTTTTCCAGGATTTTCTTTTTCAGAGTTTTTGCCTTGATTTAGCTCATATTTCATTTTATCTTCAAAGGAAGATGAATAACCGCGGATTTCAGGGCACATTTCACAGATAGGAGATGATGTATAATTTCCAGCTGACTGGTCTTTTCTCATTTTCATGAGCTTGTCACTGTTCCAGATTTCCATGAGCGTCTGATTAAACACATTGCCAAGAATATTTTCTCCAGTAATGTCAGTACAGCATGGAACAACATTCCCATCGCTGAGTATTATCAATGAACTCCAGAGCCAGTAGCATGGGTATTCTTTGTTGTGCTTGTTTCCATCTGTATAATTTTCCATGATGTAATTTCTGATATTTTTATCACGAACTTTCATTGCCCTTGTTGAAGGCCTTTTGATGTTTATCCAGTTTACATCTGTTGCAGACCAATAAGAAATAAATTTATTTGCTTCATCATCATCCCCATAAAGATTCACGAACTGAACCTGCGTTTCAGGAGTTTTGCTGTTCATTGATTTTTTTATATCCAAAAAATTGAGAACATTGTTTACAACTGTTTTGAAATCTGCCCCTTTTCTTATATTGTTATAAATATCAGGATTTGTTCCGTCAATAGAAAAAACAATCTCCTTTAATCCTGCCTTGATTATGCTTTTGCTTTTTTCATCAGTCAGCAGCATTGCATTTGTCGAGAATCTTGGATTTACATTTTTCTCATTGAGGTATTGTATTACTCCTTCCAGCTCAGGATGCTTCAAGGGCTCGCCGAAATGATGAAGCCATATGTGCTGGCTATCCAAAAGTTCATGATTCTCCTCTGTGATTTTCATTACCTGTTCTAGCGTCATGATTTGCTGGCCTCTTTCAGGAGGATTGATGCAGATGGTGCATCTGAGATTGCAGTCAGAGTTAATTTCTATATTTTCAATTGTTGGAACAGAATCTAGCTTTGTCTTTCTTTCTGCATATTCCCCGTTATTTTTAATCTGGTCAAAAAAGGTATAAATTTTCACTTTAATCTCACCTGCTGAAAGCTATTTTTTGCATGAGTGAATTATAGGCAATTGAATCAATTTCTTTTGCATTTGAACCATATAAAAATCCGAAGCCTTCTGCTTCTTTTCCGCTGTACAATCTTTGCTGCGCATTTATCATGATTTTTCTTGCATCCATCACATTGAAATTTGCACCGATAGCATTGTAAATTTCAGGAACTGCATTTTTGAGATTTTTATCCCGATGAAGTTTCAGCCTTTGAAAGGGGGCAATCATGCCAATGTGATTTTTCATGGCTCCGGAAAAACCTGCCTGGTCATGCTCCTTCAGGTTTGAAAGACTGACAACATAATCAATTTCAAAAAGCAGCTCTGGAAGATAAATTTCAAAAGGGATATTGTTCTCTTCATTTTCCCTGCCATCTTCCTTGTTGAATGTGTATTTAAAAAATTTAGAATTGTTTAAATCAACCAGTTCTGCACTATTTGCTTCTGCAATTTTTTTAAGTTCTGGATTTTCAAATACAAGTCTGCTGTCAAAAAAGAGAGACGGTCCGTCAGCAATATATAATTTTGAAATTCCTTTATTCTCTCTGATTTTTTTTAATACTGCGGGGATTGTATTGTAATCACTGGTTTCTGGATATGGGAATACAGATACAAGATTAGGTTTTAACAGAACCTTTCCGGAGAGTTGCGGAATTGAAAGATTTTCCAGTGTGCCAGATTCAATAGTCTTGATATTAAGTTTATTTTTTTTGTAAGTTAGATTATTTTTTTCTTCAAGCTCGGGAAAATTTTCAGAAAATATGCAGGTAAGAAACATGCTTGTAAAACCTGAAAGAATAAAGGTGTCATGATTTTGAATTAAATTTATAGTATGTTCTGCACTATTGTTTTTGTAGTTATAATTTGAAAATCTTTCAATTACTTTTTCCAATAAACTGCCGGCAGTATATTTTTCAAAATCAATGCTGGTTATAATGTCTTTGCTGTAATATTTAGAATGATTAATTTCAGCCTCATGCTTAATCAAATTTGCCAGATTTTTTCTGATGTTGCCCTCAAGTTTAATTTTTTGCTGCATTGACTACCAATTCCTCCAACTGCCCATACGAAGCTTTAATTTGTTCAATGTCTTCAGAGGATATTTTGTAGAATGGCTTTTTATCTATAAGGTCAGAAACAATGACAAATGAATGGGAGCCATAATTGTTTTTTTCTGAAATGGAATACAAAAGAAATGTTTCCATGTCAACACTGCTTATTCCTTCTTTTATTATTCTGTTTATGAATTTATTGTCCTGCTCAAGAAAAGTGTCTGCGTGGATAAGACTTCCTTTGTGGATTGAATCTGGGACTGTAATTAGTTTGGATTCTGGAAGAGTTACAGCCTCATTTCCCCTAATAGCACTTATTGGATAAACAATGCTTCCTACTTTTACCTTTTCTGAATTCCCGCCGGCATAGCCCATAAAAATAATTTTTTCAGGGTTATCAAGGCTTAGAACTGCGTCAACTATGCTATATCCCTGCGGGATTTTTAGGACTGATATGCTATTACCGTCAACTTCTATATCCTTTGAGTTCCACCAGCCTCTTGTTTCATTATTTGTTTTGTAATCTTTAAACAATGAATTGTACAAGAAAGATAGAGGTGTAATAATCACCCTATCAGAAAGATTTTCCCTTCCAAAAAATGCATGTCTAATTTTTTCCTTTTGGTACATATTTGCCAACTCCCTTGAACAAAACATCGTGTGAAAAGTAAGTATTGTTCTCTGCAAGACACAATGCAGGGCATCCTGGACCGTATTCCCCGTCTCTTTTGTTTACAAGTTCCCTAAATTGCTTTATCTGAACTTCATTTACCAAATCTTTGAAAGAATAAGATTTGAGATCTTTTTCTGTCAGCATATTTTCATCGAGTTTTACAGCCCAGCTGCATGGACCTACTTTTCCGTCAGCTGTAACATGAAATAGTTTTATTCCTCCCATGCATTGTGGAAAAGTTTCATCCAGCACATTAAAACGATGGTATCCAATTTTTATTATATCACCGTATTTTTGCTTTAACTCACGGAGTTTATTTGCAGTTTCAGTATATCTTGAAGGATCGACAAATATTTCAGGATTTTCAGTGCTCCTTCCTGTTTTGACCAGCCAATTAAAGAAAACCTGATAAGCACCTTTATCGATTCCAACTTTGACTATGTCTTCCATGTGGTCAATATTTTCTTTCCAGATTACTGTTCCTATCCTTACATTTACACCTTTGGATGTAAGAAGCTCTATTCCGTTCATTGCGCCCTGGAAAGCTGTGTCAACTTTTCTGAATTTGTTATGTATTTCAGCAGTATGACCATCTAAACTTACAAGAACTGATTCCAAATTAAGTTTTGATAATTTTTCTGAATTTTCCTCATCGACCATGCTGCCATTTGTTGCCAGATTAAGCCTTGAAATATTCTTTTTTTCTCCTGCATATTTTATGATACCAAAAATATCCTGCCTTGTCAACGGTTCTCCGCCTGTGAAGTAGATTGCACCGACACCAAGACTATCCATTTCATCAACAACACTATGTGCCCTTTCTGTTGATAAATCTCCATCTCTAATTTCTTTGGCATTATTTGAACAATGTAAGCATTTTTCATTGCAATACTTGGTTATTTCCCATGTTACTCTTATCTTTTCAACAAGGTCAAAGAGACAGGTTTCAGTTTTTTCCATCTTTGAACTCCTCCATTTTTGATTCTATGTTATTTTTGTATTGTGTTGGATTTTTACATAAGTTTGGAGATGCGTGGCAATACATTTGCTGCGGGCCTTTATTGAAAAAGCATCTGTACTGGTCGCCGTCATTATTAATCCACATTTTAAAGAATGGACAAAGCCCCATATCGACGCCGTATTCAGACTGAATTAAATATGAAAGATAGAGCACTGTACCGGAATACATACTGTCTAAGTCAATCAAACTTGATTTAGTGATGTTGAGACTTCCAACAAACTGCTCCATAAGTTTTATTCTTTCTGGAAGGGTTTTTGCATTCTTGAATTCCTTTTCAGCTCCTATTTTTTTGAATTCTGAAAAGATGTTGTCACCAAATGTTTTTACCATTGGAATACACCTCCAAAAGTTTCTTGTAATTAATTTGCTGCAATGATGTAAATACTTTTTCTGCTATTGTAAAATCCATTTTTTTTGTGTAGTCATTTGGAACTGCTACACACATCATCTTGGCTCTCTTTGCTGAGATAACTCCTTTTGTTGAATCTTCAATTGCTACTGCCTGATGCGGATAAACCCCTAATTCATTTAGTGCCATTTTATACGGCTCAGGATCCGGTTTAGACCTGAAAGTGTCTTCCCTTGAAACGATTGTTGAAAAATAAGAATCAATGGAAAATTTTTCAAGCAGGTGATTTATGTCATCCCCTAATCCCCCTGAAACAATCGCAAGCTTAACTCTTTTTGAGAGTTCCTGGACAAGCCTTTTTGCACCAGGCCTTAGCTCTGCTTCAGCATTGAACAGGCCGATATAGATCTTTCTTCTTTTCCATCTTCCTTTTTCCTCAGGATAATTTATATTATTTTCCCTTAGGAGACCTTCTGTACCAGCACTATTGACCATCCATCTCTGTATGTATTCTTCTTTAGATACAGATAAATTGAATTTTCTCAGAAAAATGTTTGCTGCTTTATGATAAAGTCTTTCAGAATCAACTAAAGTTCCATCAAGATCAAATATGACTGCTTCTAGTCCCATTTTGCCCCCTAATTCACTATCAAGTAGTGGATAATAAAAGAGGGTTTATAAAGATTTGCCAGTATAGGGCTCTGCAGAAAATCCCGGCAAAGCCTCGTGTAAATGCGAGCTTCGCTTTTGCTCAGCAGGCTTCTGGCACCGGCTCGCGTTAATATATTATTTTCAAAAGCGAAAATTCCTCTTGCAACAACTGACCTCTCTGGTCACTTCGTTTCCAGATCTCTTCGCTTTGCTCAGAGAAGTTGACACGGATGTGGTCACTTTGTTCCCACATATCTTCGCCTTGCTCAGGTAAGCCGATTACTTCGTAATCGACTGAGTTCCTGCATCAATGGCGATTTAATCCTTTTCTCCAAATCGCGTCAGGGAACCTTGTGTTCCTCTTGTTTTAGGTGATACCTGCCTTGCGCAGGTTCGGAACGAAGTGGCAGAATCCTTTTTCTAAAAGGATATTTGCCGGTTCCCTTTTCGCCAGTTTCTGCAGCAATAAGACGCTCGCGATAGTGATGCCAAGACTAACATTTTCTACAACACCCCAATATAGAACATAAATTCAATGTGTAATAAATAGGAAGCAGTGATATATTGGCTACAAAAGAAATCAAGCAGAAGGCTTTCCCATGCTTATTGAAAAGGTATAATCTATTTTCCCCTGCTGATTTTTGTCAAGAATTTCAGTTATGCCTTCTTCATGGCCTGCACCTACAACTGCGAGTATCTTTATTCCTGGATTGAGGGAATTTATTGTTAGGATATTTCTGGCCATTACAGCATCTCTTTCTTTGATTAATACTTTGTATACATTCGGATAGCGCTGCTTTACATGACCCATGAGCTTTTTTATGATTTTCTTTTCAGGAACTTTTGAGAGGTCCAATTCAGTTATTCCCATTTTTTTAAGCTGCTTTTTTCCTGAGAAAATGCCCTTGAATATGTCTGCAACAAATCTCCATTTTTCTTTCCATGTCAGCGAAGAAGTAAGACGCCTGAGTGTTATTTCTATGTCCTGATCTATAAATACAACCTGAAGCTTGTGCTTTTTTGCAAGCTTTACTGCATGCATCATCTCGGTACCCGGACTTATACCTACACTTTCTCCCATCTTTTGCTCAACAAAATAGCCAATTAAACCAAAGATAAATCCTGTGAAGCCGACTTTTGCTATTGCTGAAAAGGGTGGCCTTTTTCTCTTCTGCTGAAGTGCATAGTATCTGTTTATATCAAGCTCTACTGCAACAATTCCAGGATTTTCCTTATGAATATAGCCTT
>Ga0210019_1003386_pt1 | contig 14674 bp, 16 predicted proteins | sample CryGeyCG2114_020_2_FD_183969 | JGI IMG/M metagenome (GOLD analysis project Ga0210019, IMG submission 183969) | Groundwater microbial communities from aquifer - Crystal Geyser CG11_big_fil_rev_8/21/14_0.20 (SPAdes) (version 2) | ecosystem: Environmental > Aquatic > Deep subsurface > Groundwater ...
CTCCACTTCGGCGCTTAGTTCTTCCGGTGCTGAAAAAACCACTCCCCCCTTTTCAAGCGGCAGGTCGCTGATGCCGGAGGCGCGGGGAAGCAAAGACCCATCTGCGACAAAACTGGCCCAGTGGTTTCGGGTCAACAACTGGCTCAGCGCGGAATAGTCTTCCAGAGTTTCAAGAGCCTGTTGTACCTGTTTCATGTCGAGAGATTTTGCCAGCAGGCATTCTTCCCAGAAAGGAGGCAGGATTTCGGTGAAAAGTTTGACGCATTCTTTCGCCAGCACACGGCGCCCGTCCCCAGGGAGCCCGGCAAACAGGGTGAGGATCAAAACATCATTTTTAATTTGCAGTCCACTTCGGCGAATCACTTTTTGACTTGGCGATTGTACGGCGATTTCTCCGCTTCGGCCGGAGCCCTTGATTTTGTCCCGGCATTGCTGAATGCGGTCTGCCACTTCCCGCAATAAATGATCTTCAAGGGCCAGTTTTCTCAAGGAGGTTTTAGTGTGAGTTTTTGTGAATCCGGCTGATTGAAGTTCAATCTTTATGGATAGGCGGGAAGGTGCCGCGAAAGGATCGCCCTGCACATGTTCAAAGGTGAGTTGAAACAAGCCAAAGGTAAAGGACTTGCTTTGCAGGATTTTATAGGCTTTGTAACCTTTGCCATCCAGTGATGTGATCTGGTTTATGAGTTCTTCCGGGGCAGGCATGGTCAGGTATAGTGTCCCGCAAAACCTTCAGCCGAAACTCCTACGGGAAGAAAAGTGCGGGCTATATTGATGATTTGGTTTCGGTAGGGAAGGTAGACCGAATCTTCCTGCACCTGGCTCATGGCAACAGGAAGGCGGGTTTTCAATGTCCGGGAGCCTTCGGCGGTTCCGTCGCCTTCTATGAAGTGGTCAATGATAACGGCGTCAGCTCCCGCGCTTTTCAGACGTGTAAAAAAAAGCTGTGGATTTTCCAGTGGATATAAAGGAGAGAGACAGGCCACGGTTTTGAGTCCTTGTGCCGACAATTGTTCCAGAGCGGAAATCCGTTGTTCAACGCTACAAGGCGGAGAAGGCAGTCCTGGCAGGCGGTTCCTGTCCCCTTCGATGGAAATGTGGACTCTAAGCGAACAGCGTTGCGCCAGTTCGAGCAAGGTTTCCTGATCATCCAGAATGTTTGCGCTGTGGGTTTGCAGGATCAAGGTGTCAGGCGGACAGGTTGCCATGGCCTGAAGGACAGCACGGGTCACCCGGTATTTTTTTTCAGCCGGTTGCCAGGGGTCGGTGGAACTGGACATGAAAATCGTGAAAGGAATGGAACGTTGATGGGCCCAGTTTTTTTCCTTTTCCGCCGATTGAATATATAATTCTTTGGCGTTGATTTTGACATCGACAAACTTTCCCCACTCTCGGCCCCGTGTCAGCCACTGATTGAAACGAACATAACAACCTTCGCCGCAGGAAGAAAGGCCGTAGCCGCAACCGCTATATGGATTCAGCGAGTGTGAGCAGACCCCCTTGAGGTAGCCGCTGGAACGGGTCAGCAATGTTTTGCTTTGAATAAGATTTATCTGCATACTCTCCATTCAAAGGCAGGCAGTATGTCCGCCGTCAGGGAACTTCATTCCACTTCACAGATCCCAGGTTCATTTTGAAATCAGGGCCAGCGCGATAAAATATTTCATAGCCACCTGTGTTTTTGTTTGCTTCTGCGACCACCCATTTGCCATCGGGGAAGTCTTCCATATCCCATATCCAGACTTTTTGGTTATCAGTCTTGGTCAGGGTTAAAAAACCGCGATCTTCCCCGAAAAAAAACTGCCCATATAAAGTGACAGTAGTTCCGGGGGGGCCGTCCAGAGTCAGGGTGTATTCGCCCCTGCAAGTACTGTTTCTCATGTCCCGGAGGTCTGGGGCATCCACGCCTTTATGAAGGTGAAAAATACTTTCGCAGGTCCGCCCCTTTTTGAACAGGGTCCATGGATCCGAAACTTCCTTAAACAAGACCAGTTCGGTTTTGCTATCTTCTGCCCAATTGACAGCGGGAAAAGCAAAGGCTAATATTATTAGAACCCAAATGGTTTTTATATTCATCGCAAAACTTTGGAAGAGTTCTTTATTGTTGCCAGTCCTTAAAAAATTATTCAAGGGGCTCATGGCGAAAGCTGATTTTTACTGGTAGCTTTATACTTGTACCTCGGGTGCCCCATAGCCCTCTGCCAGGCATTTTATCATTTTTTATCCAAGTTCGGTATTCTCTGTGCCTGTGTTCCCATTTATGAAGCCAGGAAAGCGTTTTTTTACCGGAGCTTTGGGGCTTTTGCTGTCGTTGGCACGGCGTATTACTTCAACCGGTGACTTAATTTATGGAACAAAAGACGAAAATTAAAAAAAAGTCTCCTGCCAGGAAAATCCAGGAAACCAATGACCGTTTAAAAGCTGAAATAAAATATTCGAGACTGATCAAGACTATTGCGGTGGCATCCAATGAAACCAGGGCAATTGAAGAAACTTTACCTTTTTGTATTCGTCAGGTGTGCGAATTTGCCGGGTGGCCATTGGGGCATATGTACTTGACGGCTGAACATCCTTCCGAAGGGCTTATTCCCACCAAATTCTGGTATGTGGAAGAGCCCGGCCAATTTGACACGTTTCAAAAGGTCACTCATGAAACTTCTTTGGAGGCCGGGGTAGGCCTTCCGGGCCGAGTGTTGGTCAGCGGAGAACCAGCCTGGATCATTGATGTGACGAAAGACCCAAATTTCCCCCGTGCAAAGCTGGCGCGGGATATTGGGGTTAAAGCCGGATTCGCCTTTCCCATATTGATCGGAACCAAGGTCGTTGGGGTGATGGAGTTTTTTTCTCCTAAAGCGGTGGAACCTGATCCGCAAATGCTCGCCATTATGGCGCAGATCGGAACGCAACTTGGCAGGGTGTTGGAACGAAAGCAGGCTCAGGATGAAAGCGAACATTCGCAAGATCAGTTGCGTAAACTGTATCATCGTCTGGAACAGGTGCGCGAGGAAGAAAGAACCCGTACTGCGCGAGAAGTCCATGACCATCTCGGTCAAGTGCTTACGACCATTAAACTAGAGCTTTCCCTGCTCAGCAACAAACTTTTAGACAACAATCCGGCGGTAAAGAAATCCGCGAAACAACTTCTAGAAATGAGCGATGATGCCATTCAAACGGTTAAGAAAATCTCAATGGACCTCAGGCCGCCTATTCTTGATGACCTGGGAATTGGCGAGGCCATTGTATGGCAGACCATGGAGTTTACGCGCCGGACGGGAATCCAGTGCAAATTTGAAGATGACCTGGGCGACTTTGAACTAGACCTGGAGCGATCCATCACCTTGTTCCGGATTTTTCAGGAAACCCTGACCAACATAGTCCGCCATGCCAAGGCCACTGAGGTTTGTGTTACACTGTATCATAATGATGGAACAGTCACCCTTAAGGTTCAAGACAACGGGTGCGGGATATCATCCCGTCAGGTGTCGAACGTAAGATCTTTAGGCCTATTGGGTATGCGGGAGCGGGCAATGGTTTGGGGCGGCAATGTGCTGATTCGTGGTATCCCCAATGGTGGAACAACAGTAAATATCAATATTCAAAAAGGATGATCATGGCTACGAAAAAGGAAACAGGAAAAATAAAAATAATCATTGCGGACGACCACCCGCTTTTTCGTCGAGGTTTAAAGAATGCCTTTTCAGAAACCCCTGATATCGAGGTCGTGGATGAAGCTGAAACGGGTGAAGAGCTATTGGAAAAGGTCCGGGGCATGGATTTGAGCCTCGCTCTTCTGGACATTTCCCTGCCTGGAAAAGGCGGGCTGGAGATTCTCAAACAGTTGAGGGACGACCGTCCAAAATTACCTGTCCTGATATTAACCGTTTATCCCGAAGAACATTACGCGGTCCGTTTCTTCAAAGCCGGGGCATCAGGCTTTATCACCAAAGAGAGCAGTACCGATCAGATTTACGCCGCAGTGCGAAAAGTCGCCGCCGGGGGGAAATATGCCAGCTCTGAAATCACCGAAAAACTGGCGTTCGACTTCGGCAAGTCTGATCGTCCCCCACATGAAAGGCTTTCAGATCGAGAATACCAGGTTTTCATGATGCTGGCGGAAGGAAGCTCCCCCACTGAAATTGGCAAGGAATTGTCCTTAAGCGTCAAAACGATCAGTACCCACCGTTCGAGGATTCTGGATAAAATGCAAATGAAGAAAAACGCTGAATTGATTCATTATGCGATTTCCCAACGGCTTATTCAATAACCTCTTCCAGTCCAACCCTCTCTTTCCCCCGGCAAGGTCGGTCCACGTTGTAGCATAGGAAAAACACCTAAACATAGTAGGAAAATGACTCATCAAGCGCATGGATTTATTCTTACCTTATAAAAGGCGTTAGGACTATATTTTTAGGAAGCCGTATCTATTAAACTCTCTCGGAAAAATGATTACCAAATAAATAGTCTGTCACACGATTGGGTGTTTTAATAAACAAAACTTAAGGAGAGGGTATTATGAAAAAGATTTTTGTTTTGACGGTGGCTTTTATTGCGGGTTTTGCCCTGGTTGCAAATGCTGGTCAAATCACGTCAGGCCAAACAGCTAAATGTGATAACGCCAAAAGTATTACGTTGGAAACCGCTGGTACGCCTAATTCGGCAGGTGGTAAAGATGGATACACCGACAATGATCGGGGCGGCGCTAATTTGAGCGTATGGAAGTCTTCTAACTTCACAACTGTGCCCATTACATTAGGACCAAATGACAGCAATCAGACTGTTGTGGGCGCAGACCATGGGTTAACAGGGCTTCCTGAGAGAGGTACCATGGGCGCTGGTTCAGTAACGCTGGTTTCTCAGCCTGAGTTCAGCCGTGGCGATTCTATCGGTGATATCAGCGGATTGGTCAAAATCACCAATACCGGTGTGAACCCTGTTACGGTTACCTGTAACTAAGATTTGATTTAGTAAGGGCTTGATAAGCGAGTTGGGTCCTTACCCTGGAAAACAGCCGACCTCTCCCGGTCGGCTGTTTTTTTACCTTCCCCTGACTGGAATTTGTCAGTCGAATCCTGATCCTTGTCGCTCTCCTTGCCATTAATTTTTTATTCGGGTTGCTACTGATTCCAGATTTTCTTGTGTTTGATAAATCTTGAGGAGTCCTCATTTATTTTAAGCCCTCGGTTTTTAATAAAATCTCCTGTGAATCCTACAATGAGAGAGAAAATTCCTAAAAATGAATACGTTTTCAGGCTACTAAAAAAATGGTTTCCGGCTGATATCTAAAATTTATCTGTTTCATTAAACTTCTCAATAATTATGAGGATATTTATTAGCACTGCTGAGTGAGTGATTTTATAAAACATAATAAGGAGAGGGATGATATGAAAAAGATTTTTGCTTTAACGGCTATGTTTATCGCAGGTCTGGCATTCTCCGCCAACGCGGGACAGATCAGCAATGGTGAAACGGCAAAATGTGAGAATGCTAAAAGCATCACGCTGGAAGCGGCCAAGGTTGTTCATGCAACAACGGACAAATTTGGCTACACCGACAACGATCGGGGCGGCGCTAACTTGAGTGTATGGAAATCTTCTAACTTCACCACAGTGCCTATTACATTAGGACCGAACGACAGCAACCAGACTCTGGTGAGCACGGATCACGGATTAACCGGTATCCCCCAGAGAGGTACCATGGGCGCTGGTTCAGTAACGCTGGCTTCTCAGCCTGCATTCAGCCGTGGCGATTCTATCGGTGATATCAGCGGATTGGTGAAAATCACCAACACGGGCGCAATTCCAGTTACTGTTACTTGTAACTAAGTTTGACAGTTTTTTTAGTGGGGGTTTAATCAGCAGATTTGCCCTTACCCTGAGACAGCCGACCTTCTCCCAAGGTCGGCTGTTTTTCGTTAAAGACATCCGGTCATTTTTCTCCGCCGCTTCCTCAATTTAGCGTTCCCCCATTTGATGATTGCGCTTAATTTTTTCCGACTAATTTGTTACCCTTAGCCGTTTCTTACATCATCAGATCATAACCGGTCCTTTTTTCAGGTACAAAAATGAGTGAGCCAATCAAAGTTCGTTTTGCGCCCAGTCCTACAGGGTTTTTGCATATTGGCGGGGTGAGGACAGCCCTGTTCAACTGGCTGTTCGCCCGCCATCATGGTGGTCAATTCGTGTTACGCATTGAAGATACAGACCATGAACGTTCCACGGAAGAATCCATAACAGAAATTCTTGAGTCTATGCGGTGGCTGGGGTTGGACTGGGATGAAGGCCCTTACCGGCAAACCGGGCGGCAGGAAATTTATTCTGCAAAAGTTGATCAGTTGCTCAGGGAAAGTAAAGCCTACCGTTGCTACTGCACTCAGGAAGAACTGGACCAGAAACGAGTAGAGGCTCAGAAAAAAGGACTTAAACCCAAATATGATGGAACTTGCCGGGAACGAACCGACCAGCCAGAAGGGGCTCCTTCCGTTGTCCGGTTTAAGGCCCCTCTTGAGGGTTCGATAGTCGTGGAAGACCTGTTGCGCGGCAAGGTGGTGTTTGATATCGCCGAACTGGACGATCTGATCCTGCAGAGAACCGATGGTTCCCCCACCTATAATTTTGTCGTGGTGGTCGATGATGCGGACATGGGGATAACCCACGTAGTGCGCGGGGATGACCATCTTTCCAACACCCCCCGACAATGTTTACTGTACGATGCTCTTGGCTTTCCACGTCCCCGTTTCGCTCATATTTCCATGATTCTGGGGCAGGACAAAGCTCGTCTCAGCAAGCGTCATGGGGCCACATCGGCACTGGCGTACCGCGACATGGGTTACCTTCCTTCCGCCATGATCAATTATCTGGCCCGGTTGGGTTGGTCTCATGGCGATCAGGAAATTTTTTCGCGGGAAGAAATGATCCAGCATTTTTCCTTTGACTCGGTGCACACCTCGGCGGCGGTGTTTGATCCCGACAAACTGTCCTGGTTGAATGAGCATTATATAAAGACCACTCCGCCTGAAGAACTGGCCCGGCACCTGGAGCCATTTCTAATTAGCTCAGGAATTCTGGAAGAAGGTCACGGGCTGAATTATGCGGAAATTGCCAAGGTTATCCCGTGCTTGAACCAGCGCGCTAAAACTCTTGTGGAGATGGCGGAGAAGTCGGCATTCTATTTTAAAAAGGAAGTCGAGTTTGATGAGAAGGCGAGAGACAAGTTCCTCACGACCGAGACCAGACCGTTACTGCAAAAAGCCATTGCCGGGCTTTCCCTGTTGGAAAAATTTTCCGCGGAAGAAATCGAAGCACTGTTCAACAAAGTTGTGGAGGAAGAGGGGGTGAAGCTTGGCAAGCTGGCGCAACCGGTGCGTGTGGCCCTCACCGGCACCACGGTGAGCCCTGGAATTTATGACGTCATCCTGCTTCTGGGGAAAGAAGAGACGCTCAAGCGGTTAAACCAGGCTCTTCCATAGAACCTGGTTCAAAATCGTCCTGTCACCTTTAACATTTCTCCAATATCGCGGACTTTTACTTTTTCCTGCAAGCCCTTGGCTTTCACTGCATCTTCCAGCATCAATACGCAGTAAGGACAGGACACGGCAATGGTATCCGGGTTGGTGACCATCAACTCATCCAGCCGGTGATGGCTCATGCGTGTGCCTATATTTTCTTCGAGCAAAAACCGGGCTCCCCCCGCCCCACAACAGGTTCCCGATTCCCGGCTTTGTTCGACTTCGTGAATCACTTTTGTTGTGGCCTTTAAAACTTCTCTGGGTGCGTTATAAATTTTATTATGCCGGCCCAGGTAGCAGGAGTCATGCACCACCACGTTTCCACCGGTTTTTTCTCCAAGTGATATTTTTCCATCGGCGACCAAAGTCTCCAAAATTTCAGAATGGTGTATCACTTCCAGATGGGCTCCGAATTCGGGATACTCGTTTTTTAGTGAGTTGAGGCAATGTGGGCAGTGGGTGATGACTTTCAGGACACCTTGTTCCTGGAATGTCCCGGCATTTTGGCTGGCCAGCATGTCGAACAGATATTCATTGCCCGCCCGTCGCGCCGGGTCACCGGTACACCCTTCACCATTTCCAAGAATGGAAAAGCTGACCCCGGCCTGTTTCAGGGCCTTGACCACCGCTTCGGAGATTTTTTTGCCGCGTGTATCGAAAGAACCGTTACATCCGACAAAATACAAGTATTCGGTGGGGTTGGCCTTGTCCCAGATGGGGATGTCCAGCGCCTTGGCCCAGTCGGCGCGTGAGTTTTTGGGGAACCCCCAGGGATTGGACTGGGTTTCCAGTGATTTGAAGGCAGATTCCAGTTCTTTCGGATAGCGGTCTTCGGTCAGGACTAGTCCGCGCCTGAGGTCGATCACTTTGCTGACGTATTCAATCATCACCGGGCAGGCAGATTCGCAGGCTCCGCAGGTGGTGCAGGACCAGAGGACTTCGTCCTCAATCACACTGCCCAGCAAAGTCATATCGGAATCAGGGGGGCCGTTAAGATGGTCTCTCAAGTCTACTGTGAGTTGTTGCGGTGAGAGAGGCTTGTTGGTCGCCAGTGCGGGGCAAACCCGGTCACACCGACCGCATTGAGTGCAGGTATGCAGATCCAGCATTTGTTTCCATGTGAAATCCCCGATTTTTGTGACCCCAAAACTTTCTTTTTTGTCATCTTCAAAATCGATTCGGTGCAGGCCGTTTCCAGGATTCAAATTGGACAGGAAAACGTTAGGGATAGAAGTCAGCATATGAAAATGCTTGCTTCTTGGAAGAAGCGTCAGGAAAAAAAGGATGGCGGATACATGCGTCCAGTAAGCCAGACTGTGCAGGTGGCCGGTCAAGTCTTTTCCCAGCAGGTTGACAAGGGGAGCGAACAGGGCGGCCAATGGGCCGGAGCTTCCTATGTCGGGGTTGAGAGCCAGAAAGGCGGAGTCGAACAAAATGTCGCTGGCCATGATGATCAGTATCAAGCCAAGGATAACCAGACCCTCGGTGGAGAGGGTGAGCCGGTGTGGTTTTATCACCAGCCGACGGTACAGGGCATAGAGAACTCCCAGTGTGACCATGAGAACCGCGCCATCTTTGAGCCACAAATAAGGGATGATAAAAGGGGCGGTGAAGGAAAAATGCGACTTAATATCAGGGAAAAGCCCGATGAAAAAGAATTCTCCCGCACGCGCGAGGAGGATCAGGAATCCCCAGAAAATCATGGCATGCATCCAGCCTGACTTGGGCTCCTGAAGGAGTTTTGTCTGCCCAAAGGCAATGTTGAGAGTCGTGAAAATTCGTTTTAGCAGTTGGTCAGTGCGGTTTTCTTTCCCGGCTTTCCGCAGGAGTTGCAGTTTTGGCAATACTTCCAGGGCGAAGGCGGTGAGGGAGACCAGGATGAGAAAAATCAGGGTCCAAGGTTGCAGATTTGCGGGAACCCATTCGAAAGCGCGGTTAATATGTTGATCCATAAGCGGTATAAACCCTTTAAGAAGTTGAAAGTGGCTGTCGAAAGCCACGCTACCTGTCTCTACTACTGGTTGCCAGTTCGGGAATTGTTAGATTATTGTTTTTATTCGGGAATTGCTATTTTATTCGTAGTCTGGGTAATATATAATCATGTAGTGAAAGATTACCCCATATTCCAATCCGATTTTGGAGGTTTTTGGTCTTGCTGAATTTTATGAGGATAATGCCAGCTTTGGTACTTTTGGGTATTTTGTGCCCTATGGGTGTGTCTGCCGTTCCTATTCAGGATGAATTTGACAAGAATCAAGCTGGGAACCATCCGGGAGTTTTTCCCAGATGGCAAGGGACACCCCCGGTGAATCAAGATCTTTATCCTAACCTGTCGGATGGAATCAATGAACCCCATCCATTGCCGGCCTATGTCAATCGGGATATTTATACCGAGTTGTTAAAAGTTGAGCCGGTTGACCAGGTGCAAAGCAAAGTATTCAATGCAGACCGATTTAACCGAATGCAGAGAATCGGAGTTTTGGGTTTTGAAAATAAGACGTTTGCGCCTTTTGAAGACAAATCTGCAGGGGATGTGGTTTCCAAACAGGTTTATCAGGAATTAAAAACCAACAAAAATTACTCCAATATCATCCCTCCGCAGTTGATGGAGGATGTGAGACTTAAAATTGTCAAATCCCCTGGTTCTCCAGCGGATCAAAAACTGTCAGGTGGTGAGAAAATAACCCCTTTGGTTTCGGGAGACAGGGTTGATGTCATAATGATCGGAGCGGTTTCAAAGTATACCGACAGATATATAGACCGATATGGTGAGATCCAGAGAAGCTTAGCCAGCGGTCTGGAGTTCACGGCTTTTTTGGTGGATCCTCGAACCCGCGAAGTTATATGGGGTGCTCGTTTTGTGGGGAGTCAAAGGCCTGGCGTTCAGAACCTCGGCCAGCATAAAGGGCGCTGGTTGAGCAAGGAGGACTTCACCCGCTCTGCCATGAAATTTGTGTTAAAAGAATTCAGGAACCGGATTGAACCGCATAATACTTCGAAAAAGTTATTCAATGAATGAACCATTTGATGGAACTCGACAACCTGACTCGGAAATAAACAAAAAAAAGAAGCTCTGGCGAAACCTTTTTTTGCTCAACCTCTGTGTTTCCTTGCTTTTGATCGGTATTTTCTGGTTGCCTTCAAAGCTGGAACAGGTGGGTGATTTTCTTGACTCCCCCAGCGTTAACCTCCCCGAAGAAGGAAAAATGGCGCAAAAGCCGGTGGAAGAGGTGCTGGAGCCTGAACCGAAGGTCACAAACCTTTTGTCAACCCAGGTGACCACTATCAATGCGTCCTCAGAAAAAGAGTACGTATATTTTGACTTTTCAAGTGGAAAGCCAGTCAACATTTTAGACACCTCATCCCTGGAGTGGGATTTGGCATTTAGAAGAGGCAAGGTGATATCCAATGGGGGTGCTTCCAGCAGGCTGGGGAAGGCGGGCCTGCTTGATTTGGGCGAGGTTGAGTTCGACGAGGTGATGGAGGTACCTACGGATAATTATATCCAGGATGCGGCCACGAAAACCGAAATGGAAAACCCAGTCCTGTTAAAGTGGTACAATTATAATTACTTTTCCCATAAATTGACGGCCAAAAAGAATATTTATGCACTGCGGACGGCTGATGGTAAATTTGCCAAGTTTCAGTTTTTAAGCTTCTATTGCGACAACAAAGAGGCGGGGTGCATAAAAATACGCTACGTATATCAAGATAACGGGTCCAATAGCTTTTTGAGAGAAGGCGGTGCTTTTGCGACAACCTCGACGGTTTCTCCCCCGCCGGAGACCACGAACCCGCTATAACAATAATTAATTGCTGAAGTTGCTAAGACCGCTCTTCCCAAGCTTGGTCTTTTCTGCTAAAAATAGGACTTAGATTACAGTTCCAGGATAGAAAAAACGGGTGACTACCATTAATTTTGATCAAAATTTGGATTTGGAGAAAAACGAATGCCGACTTTAAAGGGTTTATTGTTTAACCAGTTTGCCGCCGAGGGCCTTTCTGCACTGGTTGAGGAAATGCAGTCCAGTTATACCGCAAAAAAGGGCCGCAGATTTAACCATAATAATATTACCTATGAAATTGGCCGTCCTGTCTTTCAGGGCAATGCAATTGAATTCGAGGTCAGTTCAAAAATTCCGGAGGATGAACTTAAAACTCCGAAGGCCATGCAGTCCTATTTCGAGCAAATGAAAAAAATCCTGGAGAAAAGCACGAACAAGCCTGCGTCCATTGAAATGGAAAATATAGTATGGGACTCAAAAAAAGACACCGAGAAAAAACGCAACTATGTAAAGCTTCAATACAGCTATCCTTTGGATGACCTGTTTGATAATAAATTGGTGGCTAGCCGACACGAGAAAGTTATTAATGGTGAGGTGGACTCATCTCTCCCGGATTCCCCCAGCGCGTTTACCTTGGCTGGAAAGGTTGTGCTGGCAGTTGTTCGGGAAACTATACAGCAACGCGGCAAGGAAAGTTTGACCGAACTCATGGAGGTCAACAAGAAAGTCAAAGCCTCGCTGAAAGGCTAAGTCTGATGGGTTCTGTAAAGTATTATCTGGGCAGGGCCTTGCAATTAATTGGTCTTGCCACCATCTCGGCGGTGGTTTTCATGTTTTTTACCCAAATGAGTATGGAGCCGCTTCTGATTTGGTCGTTGATTGGTGCATCCGAGTTTTACGGAGGCACCTGGCTGTTGGGCAACGAGGAAGGGTGACTTGCCTCTCCCGCCTGACAGCAAAAAAATCTTTCCTCAAAAAAAATAATCGTGAAGACTCTCCTTGAACAACCTGGTTTTTTGGCTCCATCGGGAACGATAGGGGCTGATGTCAGCTACCTGTTGGCGCTTGTTTTCACGGTCCTCTTTCTTGTGGCCTGGAGAATGGCCAAAAAAGCCCAGGGAACCCGGCACCATAAACTGATTCTAGTCTCCATGGTGGCGATGATTGTATATTTCGTTGCTTATTATTACGCCCGCAGCCTGGGGGTTCTCTCTTTTGAAGGCCGGGAAGGTTTTGGGGGGCCAGATGATGTTTACCAGAACATTTTTGTTCCGGTACTAACCACCCACCTCATTCTGGTTACCTTGGGGATGGTGCTCGCCTTTTACATGATTCCGCAAGGGTTTCGTGCCAGTGACAAAACCGGAGGCGATTACCGCTTGAAGTCCGGGGAGCTGAAAATGAAACCCCGGACATTCAAAATAGTAATGTTCACCATCCTCGGATGCTGGGCTTTGGTTCAGGTTCTATTGCTGGCGACTCGGCCGAGCCCATTTGGAGCCAGTGTGGCGTATGGCTTAATTTTCGCGACCGTGGCGTTGGTGGCCAGCCTGGAGAAATTGATTGAAAAACTGCTTCCTGACGGGGCGAGACGGCACCGGATCCTGGGTCGTACGACCATGATCATCTATGCCCTGATACTGGTGACCAGCACGGCTACCTATCTCATGCTTTATTTTATTTATCCTGTCAAACATTGATCAGGGGTCGGGGAGATGAAACAAAGCTGGAAAAAACTCGTCTGAAAGGGGAAAATCTTTAAAGTTGGGGGTTTTGCCCTTGACACTCCCTCATTTACCTGATAAATTCCGCGGGATTAAATAACTTCGAAATACATGAGTAGGAGGTATAGGGCTGTCAGTCCGTTAACACCGAGACCGATGTAAACGATGGTGTCAAAAATTTTGCCGTCTTTGCTGGCCATAAAAATCCTCAAAAGATGTTTTTTTTCTTTGAAATAAAAGAAATATACCCTATCATTCAGATTTTAAAACTGTCAAGAATAAACTTTTTTGAATATAGAATTAATTAAATTTTTCCGGAGCAGACAATGGATATAGAAAAGATTAAGGAAAAGGCAGGGCCCCTGATTTATATCGGAACCATTATTTTCTCTTTATGGTTCTTCTATTGGTTTGCATCCGTTTGGCGGTAATCGATTGGAAAGAGAAATCCAATCATTAATTTTTTTTGGGGGAGTTTAAGGAAATATGAACGATTTTTCGGCTGACGAACAGAAAAAGTTTATCACTCCAAAATCCATTATTTGGTTCCTCATTGCTTTTGCCTGCATGGGCGGATACTACTTCCTGATCAACATTGGGTTGATGAAGGTGCAGGGACTTGATTTCTTCTACCTTTGGAGTTCAGGTGGTGGCGGAGGCGGTGGCCATTAATCCTGAGTAACGGATCTTGAAAAGATGACAAGCCCTGTGGGCTTGTCATTTTTTTTTGGTGCGCCCTGCAGGGCGCATCCACTTGGAGGTGCAAGTCCTCTACAGGCCCGGCAACGGAACCGTATGCCCGGTGGTGTGGGAGGACGGCGGGGGCAACCCTACCTTCTACCCGATCTGATTGCCCCACCTTTTTGCAATAACCTCGAATGAGTTTAAGTTATGAATGAAAAACCCTCCTGTCGGGTTCACCTTTTCCGGCATGGTGAGACCGCGAATTCAAAAGAAGTTTGTTTCAATGGGCATTTTGATGTGGGGCTTTCCGCAAAAGGCGAAAACCAGTTCAGGGAATGGGCTGACGTGTTAAAAGACGCACCCCTCAAAGCCATTTACTCCAGCGACCTTGACCGAACCCGAACCAGTGCCCGGTTATTGGGGGAGCCACACCAGCTTGAACCCGTTACCTATCCTGAACTTAGGGAACTGTGTTTTGGGGCCTGGGAAGGGTTGAGCATTAACGAAGTGGAGAAACAATTTCCCCAACAACTTGAGGAACGCTTGAAGAATATAGAAGCATTTCAAGTGGAGGGAGGGGAGACTTTTGAACAGCTCAAGCAAAGGGTTGTTCCCCGGTTTGAGAAAATCATTTCTATGCATCCCAATGAACAGATTGCCCTGGTTTGTCATGGAGGAGTGAACCGGGTGATTCTCTCGCACCTGCTTGAAGTTCCCATAAAAAGAATTTTCAGGGTCAAACAGGATTATGCAACGCTTAATATTATCCAGTATTACGGGGATGAACCCGTGGTGGAGTTGCTGGGCGGAACGGCCAGCAAGGTTGCCCCGGCTCTGGATAAAAAAATAGCCATCCAATAGAAAGAGCTCTTTGATGGGAAGTTTCCTGGTCCGGATTAAAAATGCGAATGTGTATGTTGGTGGTAACCAGGCTCTTAAGTCTGTGAGTTGGACCGTGAACGAGGGCGAAAACTGGG
>Ga0210019_1003389_pt1 | contig 14661 bp, 16 predicted proteins | sample CryGeyCG2114_020_2_FD_183969 | JGI IMG/M metagenome (GOLD analysis project Ga0210019, IMG submission 183969) | Groundwater microbial communities from aquifer - Crystal Geyser CG11_big_fil_rev_8/21/14_0.20 (SPAdes) (version 2) | ecosystem: Environmental > Aquatic > Deep subsurface > Groundwater ...
CAGTTTAGAGCGTTCCGTTCTTTGTTTTCGGGGATTTGCTCTGGTTCTAACCTTTTGCATTCGACCTCAAGGGCAGGATAGGCCTTCACTCTCTGACGATTTGCGGGCATACAGAATGTATCTCGTTTTTCCTGCTTCGCTCATAACTTTCCTCCAGCTTATAATCCTATCGCTTGGTAGTAAATTAAACATAAACAGGGTCAAAACAGTAAACAGTAAACAGTAAACAGGTCATAAACAGGGTCAGGCTGAACTATTTAACTTTTATCTCTCGGACCAATAGAGGTCTGTATTTACCTTTGATCTCCAGCTCGATCTTCTTCATCTGTTTCTTAAGCTCTCTGTCATCGTCTTTTTCAAATTCAATCTGCCTGATCAGCCTAGACATGATCACATCGCTCCAGCCAAAATATCTGGCTACCTCGCCGGAGCTTTTGCCGCCAAACGCTTTGCAAATATAGGCCACCATCCCCCTTTCTTTGGTGCCAAGCCTTTCGCGCGTAATGGTCTTTATCTGTCTTTCTCTTATGCCTGCGATTGAATTTCTGCGTGTAATTAAATTGTAACGCCTGCATTACCCGTGACAGGGGAATTTCGCCGGCTTCAATTAGCATATGCACGTGATTTGGCATTAACGAGTAAGCGTATAAATTGAACTGAAATTTCTCTCTGTACCGTTTTAAAAGCTTAAGGAAATCTCCGAGGTCCCCATCGTTGGCAAATATCTTCTGCCGATTATTTCCACGCGTGACGTGATAAACAGCTCCCGGAAATTCAATTCTTGATTTGCGAGCCATACGTTCAAAACCTGTCAGGCAATATCTAACATGCTGTCAATAGTTAAATAGTTCAGCCTGACCCCGTTTGTGACCCCGTTTGCTTCACGTTTACGTCGATTTCATAAAACAGTATGGATCCTGTTGTTCGAACATATCAAGACCATGGCTACTTGCAATCGAAAGACAGCTTCCACACACGGCCTTGAGCGCGCATCCATCGCAGGCACGGCACCCGCGACGAAAGCGTTCTGCAGTCTCTGAATCATAAATTTCCGTGATGGTCTTATGGAAAACATTGCCAAGCGGCGATGGAAATTTTCTGCAAGCATGCGCCTCTCCGTCCGGCAATATCGCCAGAAAGTTGAATGCCGCGCCGCAACCAAAACCGGTGCAACCATCAAAGAGCTCTTTGCCCATTTGATGAAGAACGATATTTATAAGGTTGTCCTTGAACCCGATGATCGGATTGGCCTGCGCCGCATCTACGAAAGCGTGCAGGAATGCAATGTACCGTTCTCGTGTCGGCAGGCTTAAGTTCGCTCCTGAACCTACACATGAAAGCCTATTGAAGGTGAAGTATTCGGCGTGGCCTCGAAGCCGTTCGGCCAAAGGAAGCACTTGATCGATATTGTCCTTTGTCAGCGTGAGCATAACCGCCGACGAAACGTCCATATCGCGCAACATGCCCAAAAATTCGATAACACGGAGATAGAATCCCCTGCCGCGAATATCGTCGTTATGGCTTGGCTCCCCTTCCAGGCTCACCTGAAAATAGCCGGGTCGCTGGATCGCAACCAATCTTTCGATCTTGCTTCTTGGTACGGGATTACCGAGAATGGCCGTCGAAAAACCCATTGCAGACGTAGCTTCATAGAGTGAGAAAAACTCCGGGTAAAGAAATGGGTTCCCTCCGGTAAAACAAACGTTCCCCCTAACGTGCCGCTCCCGACAGAATTCGCGGAAATCGCGAAGAACGCGCTTTCCCTGTTCCAATGTTAATGGCGAACGCTTTGTTCGGTCATAGCAATGTTTGCAGGAAAGGTCACAAACATTGGTGATATGCCACTGAAGCGTAAATGTCTTTGCCGTGATAAAACATTCCGGAGTACCTGCAGGAAGGAACATCTCATTTCTTCTGATGCGCGAGCGGGGAGCAAGCACCAACCCGTTTTCGACGGCGGCCAAGATCGCGCGGTCAATTGCGCCCACAGGAATTTCGCCGGCGTCTGCCGCATCTTCCGGCGTCATATCTTCGGCCAATACCTTGATCGCAAGCAACTCCTCATTGGAAGCCGGTTCAACCAGCACTTTTCTGTCTTTTGGATTTTGCCAGATTATTGCCCATTCCTTTTCTGGTGACGGTTGAACGCACGTAATATCCTCGATCCCATTTAAAAAAGGCGTTAGCTTCCAGGAAAGATCCAACACTTCAAGCGTCGGATTCAACTTGAACTGCGTCGCTTCTTTAGGGATCTCAATAGTTGAACGCTCTACGACATGTTTTGTCCATTCGAGCTTTGCGAGTTGGGATAAAAATGGCGGCAACCCTAAATTCTCCACCTGCGAGGAGAACATATCCACGAAAGATTCGGCTGTCGTAGAATTGCCGGACATGGCGAGCAAGGTTTTCCACCTCTCGCCACCGACGAGAGAGCGGCAGAGGGGAAAAATCGCACAGGCCTCGTCTTTTGATGATGTGCTCACAATCTTCCTGTCCAAAAACAAATGTCTTACTTGCTACAAGACGACTTGGCTTCTTTTTTGTTCTTTTTCTTTTTTGCTTTGGTTTCTTTTTTTGCCGGAGCTGTCATCTCTTCTTTCTTTGTCTCGCTTTTTTTCATGCCGGCACCGCAAGACGTCTTCCCTGCATCTTCCGCCTTCTCCGATGCTTCAACTTTCTTCGATCCGCATGAGCCCTTGCCGCAACTATTGCCTGCGTTGACAACAGCGCTGGTGAATATGCCGACTGTTGTGGCAAGACCGGCCACTCCTACCTTAGACAGCACCTTCCTGATCTTCTCTTTATTCATCGTCTCCCCCTTTTTTATTGACGACTTACCGAAATGTCATCGCGGTTTTTATATTGAAATAAGCTCAAAATATCAAGAATATTTTCAATTCGAAAATGGCCTTGATTAATGGAGAATATGGGAATATATTCGAGGCATATTGAAACTTATTTATAAAATAATTTTCACACAAACAGGTTTCGGTGTCAGCCTGATGAGAATCGTTGTCGGAGGGATCTTTTTTAAGGCGGGCGCCGGTAAACTTTTTGGTTGGTTCGGTGGATACGGCCTTGACGCGGTATTTACTTATTTCCAGAATTTGGGCATACCATTTCCGGTCTTTAACGGTTATCTAGTTGCCATCACCGAATTTGCTGGCGGACTGGCTCTCATCTTGGGTTTTGCCACAAGGCTTACCGCGTTTCCATTTTGCATCATTATGCTCATCGCAATAATCACGGCCGACAAGGACGATCCCTATTATCCGCTTGTCCTTCTAATGAGCTCTATTGCCTTGATCGATGCGGGAGGAGGTTTGTTTTCTCTGGACAAGCTTCTCTCAAGATTCAAGATTTTCAAAAAATGCCTATGAAAACAATTATGAGATCGAAGATACGTTGCCCAAAATGGAGCAGCGTGAGCTCTAGGTCTATATCCTTGGGGAGCTGGTTCATGAAGGTCCCTGCTTGGTCCGAATCTGCGACTTCTTTTTCCTTTAATATTTAATTGTTGTACCCTTCATTTACGTGTAGTAAACGGCATCCCATCATTAACAATAAGGAGGCATTTATATGGAAGATTCAAAAAGTCGGGACCTGATCAAGGAATTCTACCTTAACTGCGGCTTTGCCACCAGGGCCGTCCATGCCGGCGAGCATGTCGGGCAACCCCATTTTTCGGCTCATACCGGCGGGATCTACCAGACATCGACCTTCGTGTTCAAGACGGCTGAAGAAGGCGCCCAGATATTTGCGGGCGAAAAAGACGGATACATGTACACCCGCCTTGGAAACCCAAGCGTAAGGCTTTTGGAGGCAAAGGTGAACGCGTTGGAAGGAGCTGAAGTAAAGAAGAAGAACCCAGACCTCAGGATATCCACCTTAGCGTTCTCTTCCGGCATGTCGGCGATAGCATCGACCTTGATGGCCCTTGCAGGCAAGGGCGATACCATAATAATGGGCGACGTACTTTACGGAGCCACCGAACACCTCGCCTCCAATGTGCTAAAGCGCTTCGGTATAAATACGGTCGAGGTAAATACTGCCGACCTGGAGGCGGTAGGGATGGTCGTCAAGGCAAACCGCGACGCAAAGGCCTTCTTCTTCGAGACGCCAGCAAATCCGCTGCTCGTTGTTTCGGACATTGAGGCGATTTCAAGGATAGTAAAGTCTGTGAACCCAAATATGAAGGTGATCGTAGACAACACATTTGCAACCCCCTATCTCCAGCGGCCTATGGAGCTTGGCGCGGATATAGTCGTCCACTCCACAACAAAATATATATGCGGGCACGGAACGGTGGTTGGCGGGCTCGCAACGACATTTCACGATGACGTCAAGAGCGCTATCTACACCGTGATCAAGGATGTCGGTGGCAGCCCGAGCCCTTTTGACAGCTGGCTTGTCAATATAGGGCTAAAAACGCTCCCTGTTAGAATGGATAAACATTGTAGCAATGCAATGGCCATAGCCGAATTCTTGCAGGGCCATCCAAAGGTTGCGCACGTCCATTATCCCGGCCTCAAGAAGAACCCCTATTATGAGCTCGCGAAGAGGCAGATGAAGGATTTTGGCGGAATGATATCGTTCGATCTTAAGGGCGGACTTGAAGCGGGAAAGAAACTGATGAACAACATCGAGATATTCACACTTGCCGTATCTCTCGGGTGCGTCGACTCCCTGATCCAGCACCCTGCCTCAATGACGCACGCATGCGTCCCTAAGGAAAAACGCGAAAAGGGCGGCCTTACGGACGGACTCGTTCGTATCTCTGTTGGCATTGAAGATGTCGACGATCTTATCAAAGCCCTCAAGACCGCACTTGAAAAGGTCTAATATATGGAAAAAATAAAGATCTACTGGCGGGCGGCAAGGCCCTTTTCATTTACGGTAAGTATCGTTCCCCCCATTTTGGCGGCGGTAATAGCCATGTATGAGAACCCCTTGATGCATATAAAGTGGTTCTACCTTATTCTAACGATCCTCGGCTGCTGGCTGGCCCATGCGGGCGCAAATATCTTCTCTGACTACTTTGATTTCAAGAACAGGGTCGATCGGGAAGGGAGATACGGCTCAAGCGGCGTCCTTGTTGAAGGACTTCTTACTCCAAAAGAGAATTTTCTGGCGGCGCTCGTCTGTTTCATCGTTGCATCTGCGATAGGCCTATTTTTTATACTAACGCTTGCACATGGATCGGATCTTGTCTGGCTCATCGCGCTTGGCGCCTTCTTAGGGTTCTTCTACACAGTGAACCCTTTCATCCTTAAATATCGTGCGCTGGGAGATATTGCGGTATTCCTCGCCTTTGGGCCCGCAATGTGCCTTGGCGCATTCTTTGTTCAGGCGGGACATTTCGCCTGGGCTCCCGCTCTTTACGCCATACCGGTAGCTCTCCTTGTTGACGCCGTTCTTCACAGCAACAACCTTCGCGACATCAAGAACGACAGCGTTGTTAAGATCAGGACCGTTCCCATCATGATAGGTGAAGAGAACGCTAAGAGGATGTATTACGCGCTTCTTATCGGCGCCTACGTCATGATACCGATACTTATAATTTTTGCGAACCTTACATGGATATCTCTTTTGACGTTCGCATCGATTCCTTCGGCCGTTAAGCTCATAAAGGCGGTCAAGAATAAATCCGGCACGCCCGAGGCGGAATTTGCCGACATTGACGCCCGTACCGCGCAGTTCCATTCCGCATTCAGCATTCTTTTCATCATCTCGATATTAATCTCAATATGGTCCGGCTAATCAACAAATGTCATCCCCGTGAGAACGGGGACATGGCTTGCTCGCATGAGATCCCTGCTTTCGCAGGGATGACATGTCTCAGTATAGTTATTGCATTCGTCCTATGGTTCATCATGTTCGTCTTAAAGCCTTTCAACTTCTGGGTGATGATGAGTACATCCACATCTATGCTTATCGTTATCTCATATCTATTCGGAAGGCCTCTCTTTAAAGAAGAAGAGCTCAACCTCAAGAACATATCTCTGGGAATAGCTTCCGCCATGGCTCTCTATCTTGTATTTTGGACCGGCAAAAAGCTCCTTCCGTTCTTTGTGCCCACTCACGCGGAGAACCTTGGGGCTGTTTACGGTAATATGGGCTACGCCCCTGCTTTTGTAGTAGCGATACTTCTCTTTTTTCCGATAGGTTTTGGCGAAGAGCTCTTCTGGCGCGGCTATATCCAGAAAAAGTTCTCCGATAATTTGGGCAAATATCCGGGTCTTATCATCACCGCGGCAATATATACGGCCGTTCATATACCTACACTTAATCCTGTCCTTATCCTTGCAGCGCTCACCTGCGGCCTATTTTGGGGCTATTTATATCTATTGACAGACTCGCTCGTTGTTGTACTTATCTCACACATGATATGGGACCCGCTTGTTTTTGCGGTCTTTCCCCTAAATTAAAGCCCGCCGAGGCAAGGAGAACAAAATGTTCGACAAACTAAAACAACTAAAGCAGCTTCGCGACCTTCAGAACCAGCTTGGCAAAGAAAAGCTCGATATCGAAAAGGACGGCGTAAAGGTGACCATTAATGGCAAAATGGAAGTTGAAGAGGTTACACTCAATGCAGGGCTCGATCAAGGCCGACAGGAAAGATTGGTCAAGGACTGCATGAACAGCGCCGTCAAAAAGATGCAATTAAGAATGGCCGAAAGAATGTCCAAAATGGGCGGGCTTGGCAACTTAGGTCTGTAGCCTTTTCTCCGCTGACACGAGCGAGTCCATATTGTCCCCTTTGCGGATCATCTTTATCCTAGAAAACCCTGTGCTCGCCAGGTCCTCCCTGATCTCTTTAAATGTGTAGGTCCCGCCGCCGTCGGTCGCAACGAGCATGTTAACGGCAAATATCGCTCCAAGCGGAGGTTTGGTCCTGTCATCGCTCATCACATGATCGCGGATGATAAGGGTTCCACCATCGTCGAGCGCGCTATATATCTTTTTATAGAGTGCACGGTTCTCTTTGCGGCCGTTCTGGTGGATGATGGCGGAGAGGAGCGCCAGGTCGTGGCCCTTTGGAAGGGCGTCGCTATCAAAATCTCCTCTGCAAAAACCTATCCTTTTCGCAAATCTCGTTTTTTCTATCCTTGCCTTGGCCATCGGTATCACATCCGGCAGGTCGAATATCGTCGCCTTAAGTTTCGGATAGATGTTCAGGAACGCCACGGCATATGTGCCCGATGCCCCGCCGATATCTAAAAGTCTTTTGCGCCTCGAAGCCACCTTGCAATCTCTGGCAATATAGTGCGCAATGCCCCGGCCAACGGCTATTGCATGCATCGCCCCAATGAACGCCACCCTTTTATCCTTTGTGTCCCTATCCATCTCCTTCAGACAATCGGCGGGCTTCCCTGTTCTAACAACCTTGGTCAGACAGTGCCACTTGAACCACATGGAGGAACTGTGCCGGAGGATGGGAAGGATCGAGTCTTCCGAATCAGGTGAAAGCGCTGCATTAAGCGCCTTCGGGACCCTGTACATACCGCGGTTCTTTTCCAGGATACCGATCGCGGCCAACGCATCAAGGATATATTCCATCCCGCGAACGCTTGACCTGCAAAGCCTGGCCAGTTTTTTTGTATCCTTTGCCCCTGAACTTAAGGCCTCGAAGATCCCGAGCTCGGATGCAGAAAGGATCATCCTTGCCGTTTGAAAGGCCGATGACATTTTCCATACATCGAAAGGTGTAAGCATGAACTCTCCTTATAGAAGTGTCACAACAAGCGCTATCGTCAGAGCTATAAGCAGTAACGCGGTTGCCCAGGCAATGGTGTTGAATATGGGACCGTTCTTGAAATCCCCCATCAGCGACTTCTTGTTGATGAGGATAAGCATGAAGATAAGTATGAACGGAAGAAGTATTCCGTTCAAGACCTGCGAGAATATCATGGTGCCGAGCAGGGGAAAGTTGGGATAAAGGACAGCGGCGGCGCTTATAACTATTATAGCCGTGTAGAGCCGGTAGAAGTGCGGCGCTTCCTTGAACGTCTTGTTCACGCCGTTCTCCCATCCAAGTCCTTCGCAGACGGTAAATGCCGTTGAAAGCGGTATTATGCTCCCGGCAAAAAGAGAGGCGTTGACAAGACCGAAGGCGAAGAGCTTGAAGCAGTAGGCGCCCGCGATGGGCTTAAGCGCAAGTGCGGCGTCGGCGGCGTTCTCTATTTTTATCCCGCTCTTAAAAAGAGTGGCGCCGCAGGTAAGTATTATGAAGTAGATGACCACAATCGCAGCGACCGCCCCGACATAAACATCCCATCTTGCGTGCTGATAGCTGTCTGCCGTTATCCCCTTCTCTACCACCGCCGACTGCTGATAGAACTGCATCCATGGCGCGATCGATGTGCCCACTATACCTATTATCATATACAGGTACATGCTGTTCAACTTAATGACCGGCTTTACGGTGCTGATGAGGACCTCGTTCCAATCAGGTTTGGCGATAAATCCGGAAACCACATACGCGATATAGAAGAGGCAGGCAAAGAGGAATATCTTCTCGACCGATTTATATGTCCCCTTAACAACGAGCGCCCAGACAAGAAAAGCCCCCAAGGGGACCGACATATATTTATTTATCCCGAAAAGCTGCATTCCGGCGGCAACGCCTGCGAAATTGGACATAACGTTACCGATGTTGACCGCCAAAAGGATCATCATCAGATAGAACGTTATCTTGAGCCCGAAATGCTCTCTTATTAGGTCCGAAAGTCCCCTGCCGGAAACTGCGCCAAGTCTTGCGCTCATCTCCATTATGACGACCAGCGCAATGCACACAGGAATGGTCGTCCATAAAAGATTGTAGCCGAAATCGGCACCTGCAACGGAATAGGTCGCAATTCCGCCGGCGTCGTTGTCTACATTGGCGGTGATTATCCCTGGCCCGATAACGGCCAGGAATATCCCGATGTTCCTAAAGAAACCTTTCGGTATCGGTCTTTTTTCTTTTAGCCACCTCATAATATACCCGTCTTCTTGCCCCAGGTCTCCGCTATGACCAAGCTTAAAACGTCATCTATCGTAATGATCCCCTGTATCACCCTTTCGTGGTCGATAACGGGGATGGCCATCAGGTTATATTTATCCAGGACGTAGGCGACCTCCTTTGCGCTGTCGTCCACATGAACACACGGAGGTTTTGTCTGCATGATATCCGTTACTTTCCTGTCCAGCGGCTCCAGCAATAGACGCTTGAAGGTCACGGTTCCATGGAGCCTGTCCGCGCTATCTACCACATAGGCGTAGTAGATAGTTTCGGCCGTCGTCTCCATCTTCTTGATATGTTCTATGGAATCGCCGACGGTCATAATATCGCCGAGAGTTATGAACTCCGTGGTCATAAGGCCGCCCGCGGACCTGCTCTTGTGGGAAAGAAGGGTCGAGAGCTTCTTCGATTTCTTCGTACCTATATGTGTAAGTATCCTGTCGGCGGACCTTCTCGAAAGTTCTCCCAAAAGATCGGCCGCCTCATCGGGAGGCATGTTTTCAAAGAGCGCCGCCGAAGACTTGGCATCGAGCACGCGGACCAGCTCCTTTTGCATCTTCATCTCCATCTCGGTGATGATCTCCACCTGCGTGGTTATATCGAGGGTCTTGAAAAGGGCGGCGCGCTGGTAGGGGTCGAGCTCTTCGAGCATCTCGGAAAGGTCCGGCGGCGGGATCGATTTTATCTGAGCATGCGAAACATTGAGCTGAATGGTCCCCTTGTCCGGATGGATAGAGAGCGGCTGAACGAACTTCCACGAAAGAAAGCCCTCCATCGTAAGATAGGTGGAGTGGGGGTTGATCAGCTCAACCACCGAATCGACGAATATCTGCCAGCCCATCCGGCGCATCATGCCCCTGAAGCCTATATCGACATGGGCAATGCGAAGATCGTTGTCCACCTTCAGGAAGTGGATATCGTTAACGCGGACCACCTTTCTGTTGAAAGTATCCACGACCTGCTGGTCCAATATATTATTTCTAAGCGACGTTGCCGACTCTTCGAAATAATCGGCCTTAAACTCAAGCGCCTCGAAGGCCGCCTTTATATGGAACTGTTCGTTCGTCCTTTGAACCTGGTCCCATGGCACGACCGCATATTTTTTGTTAATGTGGCCCTTTGAAACGACTATTGCAGAAAGCCTCGGGTAGGACTCGCCCATCCTTGCCACTAAAAAATCGTGGGGGCGCCCCAGCCACCGGCCGTTCTTGTCCACGACGCCCTTCTTGACGATCTCTGTAAAGAATAGGAACATAAAAACTACCGTGGTCGCAGATCACTCAGATTGGGCAACAATATCTGCGGTTCATTGATACCCTTATACAACTTTTGTTTTACCGTGGCGAGCAAGAGTTCGACGTCCTTTGTGTGAACGGTCCTGTCTCTCAGGGCTTTTTTGATCTGACGTCTCAACCAGCCTGCGTACCCAAGTTTATATGAGCCTGTCGGATCGCTCTGAAGACAAAGAGCGCCGTCCGGATCTGAAAGCACCTCCAAGGCCGCCCCTTCTGCAAGGCGCATGTAGTGCGATATTTCTTCGGTGTCAAGCTTGAAACGGGACCTCTTGGCGTATACGGAGAACGTCCGTCTGAACTGCCTGAATCGCTGAAAGGCAAGGATACTTGAAAATATAGTTTTACTGGTCCTGAAAGAAAAGAGGACATGCCTTAGGACATCTTCCAGAAGATCGTCGAACGGGGAAAAGTTTCCCCTTATCATTCGCATCATCTTTTCCCAGACCTTTTGGCTCACATGGATATCAAAGCGCATCTCCCAGTATGTGTGTGAAAGAACCCTTGTCTTGTAGTTCTCTGCCATCTTGAACGGAATGTAGTAGTTGTGGGCTATGGTATCTGCGGCAAGGTGGGAAAGATAGCCATAGGCCGCCGCCCTTTCACGGTCGGTTCGGGCCATTTTTAGCACCTCTTTTCCTATGTGCCAGTTATGGCAATTATCATGCCCGGCGAACTTCTTCCCCACAACGATATCGGCCGCAACGTTCCCATAAACGAACCACTCTTCCCTTCCGGCAATTATGGCCCTGACGGCTGGCGCCATAAGGGCGATCTTTTCCAGCATCGAAAAGGCTATTTCAATGTGGGTTCCCGGTCCCCATGCGTGGGCAATTTCCGGGATGAGAAGAAAAACAAGTGTTGATAAAATGATATAGATAAGCATATAGGGGACATGCACTTAATTCGATCTCGGAATTAAGTGCGTGTCCTTGGATTTTAATACAATTTTATGAAAAATGGAATAAAAGAGTTGATCGAGGACATTGATACCCACTTGAAGTATCAAAAGATGATGGGAGTAGAAGAAATGCCAAAAAGCGCGTGTCATTGCGAGCCCCTGCCTGCCGGCAGGCAGGTAGCTGGGCGAAGCAATCCCCCGCAGGAGATTGCTTCGTCGCCCTTACGGACTCCTCGCAATGACAACGCTTTAGATAAAATCCGCGTCGAAATTGGCGATTGCAAAAGATGCAAGCTCTCTAAGGCTCGCAAGAACATCGTCTTTGGGGTTGGAAATCCTCACGCAGAACTTATATTCATCGGCGAAGGCCCCGGCGCCGACGAGGATGATCAGGGAGAACCGTTCGTGGGAAGGGCCGGACAGCTCCTTACAAAGATAATCGGGGCCATGGGGCTTAAAAGAAGTGATGTCTATATTGGCAATATAGTAAAATGCCGTCCTCCGAATAACCGGGCACCCGAACCTGACGAGATAGAGGCATGCACTCCATTTTTAATGAAGCAGATCGAGGCCATTAAACCTAAAGTTATAGTCTGTCTTGGCGCTACCGCGGCAAAGGACATCTTAAAGACCGAGGTTCCCATCTCAAAACTGCGCGGAAAATTCCTCGACTGGAACGGGTACAAGCTCATGCCAACGTTCCATCCGGCCTTTTTACTTAGAAACCCCAATATGAAGCGCCCCGTCTGGGAAGACATGCAGGCGGTCATGAAAGAGCTTAATTGGAGCTAACAAAAACCACAAGACGGACTCAAAAGCGACGGGAATGTTACACTTTTGAATATGCCCGTGTCGCTCATATTCAATAATTTCAATATGTTATAACGATTCATCCTAGTACACCCTAAACGAGTCCGTCTTGTGGGTTTTTTGTGGGTTTTAAAATGGCATGTTTCAGCATTTGTTGAAAGTGGCCTAAATACTGAAAACACGAGCCATTATTGGGCGTACTGGCTCACTTACTAAATAATATTGAATCTCGTTGAGTAGAGATAAAAGGTTGTAATATGCGTATGTATTGGTTTATTAAAGCTAATATATTTAGTTGCAATATACTATATTTAGAGGTATTCTCTTGTTTGGAGAGTATCGAGAAATATGATACAAAACAAAAAACGTTCGGCCGGTATGAGCAGTCAGGGGTTAAGAGCTGTTTCCTATGCCCAATTCCTGAAAAAGGAGGTTCTACTCCTTGGAGACATTGCTGCAGGTCTAGGAATTACCAAGGTTCAAGAGATGAGGCTGCTTTCAAGGCTCGAAGGCAAGGGGCAGATCGTTCGCCTCAAACGGGGAGCGTATTGTGTGCCGTCGAAGCCGTCTCCTTCAGGCCGTCTGAATGTAAGCGAATATTTTCTCCTTTCCAAGCTCATGGAGTTGGAAGGATCGACCTATCAGATCAGCGGTCCCAATGCCTTTCACCTCTACGGTTTCGACGAGCAGGTTCCAAACAGGCTCTTTGTCTATAACGATCGTTTTTCAGGAGAAAAGGAAATCGGCGGTTATGCATTTGTCTTCGTCAAGACCTCGGCTGAGCGGCTTCAAGGATGGATCAGGTCAACTGGGCCGGACGGCGCAAAGATCGTGATGGCTTCTAAGCCCAAGGCGCTGGTCGATGCTATTTATGACTGGTCGCGTTTTAATACGATACCGCGCGCATTTGAATGGATCATCGCCTCATGCCACGATGATCCTTGCTTCAAACGGGAGCTCGCGCGGATGGCCATAAAATGCGGCAACAAGGCGATCCTTCGCCGAATTGGATGTCTCTTGGAACACAACGGTGATTCAAAACGCAGTTTGCGCTTTCTCAAGAAAGCTATTGGCGATTCGAAAGCCGTCATACCTCTTGTTCCACGAAAACCAAAGCGTGGACAGGTCGATTCTTATTGGGGGGTGGTAATCAATGATCGCATTACCTACTGAATCATGTCGTTATCATGAAAAGGCCGAGCTCTTTCGTGATGCCATTACGTTCACGGCTGGCGAAACAGGATTCGGCACGAAACTCATTGAGAAGGATTATTTTTGCTCACTGGTGCTCGCCTTCTTTTACCAGAACGATAGTTCGTCGCTTGTTTTTAAAGGTGGCACAGCTCTCTCGAAGGTGCACACCGACTTCTATCGTTTGAGCGAAGATCTGGATTTTGTCATCCCTCTCCCGTCAGAGGCTACCCGCGCAGAGAGAAGCAAGGCGGCGGAACCATACAAAGATCTCATGGAGAGGCTGGCTCACGAGGTCTCAGGAATCCGATTGGAGATGGGACTTCGCGGCCACAATGCATCCAAACAATATATTGGCTACGCATCCTATGTCAGTCAGGTGACGGGAGATCCTGAGAGAATCAAGATCGAAATCGGATTGAGGGAGAATACTCTTCGTCCGATCGAGCATAAACTAGTGAAAACGCTTCTCATCGATTCCATCAAGGAATCTGAAGTCTTATCGGCATTTCCCGCGGCGGTCATGGCCTACGAGGAAGCCTATGCTGAAAAATTTAGAGCAGCGATGACGAGACGGAAGCCGGCAATTCGCGACTTCTACGATGTATTTCATGCGGTGGCCTCGATGGGTTTTGATCCGCAGAGAAAGGATTTTATCGATCTCGTTGTTGCAAAACTCGCAGTCCCTGGAAATGAAGAGGTCGATTTGTCGATCTCACGCAAAGAGGCTCTTAAGGAACAGCTTCATTCGGAACTCGGCTCTGTCCTGCGGAAGAAAGATTTCGAGCAATTCGATCTCGACAAAGCCTTCGACATCGTCTGTGCTGTAGCTGAGAGGCTGGAGAAATAGTCATGACAATAGTCGTAGCTGGAGACGTCCACGGAGCCATAGACGAATTTTACGACAAGGCGCTCGATCTCCAGCGTGAAAACCACAAGACGGACTCAAAAGCTACGGGAATCCTCAAAAAGATTCCTCAAAAAGATCCGGCCTTGAAAGTTTAAGGCTGCTAAGATGACCTTCGGCACTCGCCCTTATCTGTGCGATGGCCTCGGTGTCTGTTCGTAATTGTCTGAGGGCAGAAACAAGCTCCGGCGTTGCAAGGCGCATCCTTCTGCCGTATACAACAAAGTCGGCAACCTTCATCGTTTCTGTTGGACCTGGGCCTCCGGTCCGCATCCTCATTAAAGCGTCAACCGTCTGTTGCGCAAGGTCAGGATTTATTTTTGCCAAATCGAGAAACGTCGCCACCGCAGAATAAAAACGATCTGAATTCGTTGTTACCCCCTTCGTCGCCGCCACTAACGCATTCAAAACCTCATTGTCCACAAGCTCAGGTTTTTTATTAGCCAATGGCATGAAGTAGTCGCGTATTACTGCTCCACTACTTTTCCCCGGTACCATTGCAAAACCTACAAGTATCCGCCTCGCAAGGACTACTGATGTTGTGTTTAAAGCCCAC
>Ga0210019_1003395_pt1 | contig 14650 bp, 15 predicted proteins | sample CryGeyCG2114_020_2_FD_183969 | JGI IMG/M metagenome (GOLD analysis project Ga0210019, IMG submission 183969) | Groundwater microbial communities from aquifer - Crystal Geyser CG11_big_fil_rev_8/21/14_0.20 (SPAdes) (version 2) | ecosystem: Environmental > Aquatic > Deep subsurface > Groundwater ...
CGGTACACCATGACCGCCGCTTCCCGCACGACCCCCTCCGGCGTGACCACGACGATCGCGGTGATCGGTTTGTACATCCCGATCTCCTCTGTGATCACCGCGTAGCCGGTGACTTGCCCGGCCCGCCTGCCGACATAGACCTGCAGAACCGGCTCATCGGCGGCCCGGCCGGCGTGGGCCTCCACCCGCTTCCGCTGCGCCGGCGTCAATGCCGTCGGCCGGTGCTCGATCGTCTCGGCCTCCGGAAAGGCGATCCGGAGCGCCTCTTCCACGGAAAGATATATCTCCTCGATCCGCTCGTCAACGACCGGGGGCGCTTCCGAGTCGGTTCGGGCCCAGGCCCGGTCCGGAAGGCAGACCAGCGGGCCGGCCGTCAAAAGACCGGTCAGGCAGATGATTGGCCCCCAGCCGACCCTACCGCGTCGCCGCAAGGTGCTGTTCCAGCGCCTCGAGGAACCCGGACTCGGCGGCGCCGTCTGAAGGAATCCGTTTCCAGCGCAAGCCCGCAGCGCCCAGGGGGGGCTTCTCCTCCACTTGGGCCCGAACGGCAACCCGTATGCTCTTTCCCGCCGGCGTCAACGTCACCGTCAGCCGGGCCCGGCGGCGATGGCTCAATCCCATATAGCCGAAGGAGCGCTCCGACCAGCCTTCAATCCAATCGGTTTCGATCCGGCCGGCCTTCGGGTCCGCCCGCCGGAGAGGCGCCTCCTGCAGGATGGTCAAAGCCCCTTCCCAGCCGGCATCCATACCGGCCGGCAGAAGCCGTTCATGAGAAGGCGGGGCGGCCGGTCGGCTGGACAGGGACCCCATTCCGCATCCGGCCGTCGCCAGCCCGATGCCGAGGATCCCCATGATGCCCAGCCGACCGGCGCGCATCTTAGAAATAGGTCGCCGCCGAGACAAAGACCCGGTCTCGGTCGTCCGCGGCCTGGTCTCCGCTGTTGAACTGGTAGTCGAGCTTCAGCACCGTATCCTCAATCGGCCGGAAGTTCAACCCCAGTGTCAGGCGGTCCCGTTCCCCGACCAGAGAAACCTCGTCGCCGTTGAGGTCCACCTGCTCCCACCGGGCGACTGCCGTGAAGGTGGATTCCTCCTTGAAGTGATTTGGGAACCACTTTTTCAGGATCGGCGGCATGAAATGGTAATTGCCCTGGAGGTAATACCCCTCCAGGAATCCGGGGATCCGGCTGGTCGAGGTGTTGGAAGCCGCGGCCACCGAATTGTGCGCGTGGATCGAGGCGTTGCGCTCGATGTCAGCGAAAGCGTACTCGCCGAGCAGCTCGAAGGGCCCCTTCTCGAAGGCCCAGTCGAGCGCCGCGATCGTCAGATCCAGGCTGGCGTTGTCGTTGTAGGCCCCGTGATGGATGGAGCCGCCGATCTCGGCCCCGAGAAACGGCGAGACGCCGATCCGGCCGACCACCGACAGGTTGTCGTTGTTGTCGGAGTTCTGGGACCCCCGGGCGCTGCGGACGCCGCCGTTGACATTGATGTTGCTGGCGATCGCCGCCGCGGTGTTGCCGCCGCCGTCGAATCCGTTGACCGCGTACAGCTCGTAATCCACCTTCGCGGTTTCCGTCGGATAGAACGATCCGAAAATCCCGGCGCCCGCTTCGGAAAGGGTCGTCGGGATGATGTTGCTGTCCACCAGCGGCCGGGCTGTCAGGTCCTGCAGCGGCGAGTCGTGCACGGCGTTGAGTTTTCCAAGCGGGCTGAGCAGAATACCAGTCCGCAGGTTGGCCCAATCCTTGATCAGGTAGTCGATCGTCGCGAACTCCACCTTGACCTCGCCGTCCGACTGGTTGTTGTCCGGACCGCCGTGCTCGAATTCGATTTCGGAGGCGAACTTGATGTTGTCGCTGATGTCCGAATAAATGAGCGGAATCAACCGGTGCTGGTCGAAGGTCCGCCCCGCGTCCTCAGTGTCTTCGTATTCCATATCAACATAGCCGCCCAGGTAGGTCCGGCCGGCCACCCGCTTGAGGAACGGCTTGTCGTAGATGCCGCCGAACTGGGGCGCCGCCTCGGATCGCACGCCGGTCAGTTTCGCCGGGAAGGCTTCCGGTGCCGGTCCATCAACGATCGGCTCCCCGGCCTGCCGCATACCCGCGATCTGACGCTTCAGCTCCGAGATCTGTCGTTCGTGCGACCGCTGCATCGCTTCCATTTTCGCTTCCAGTTCTTCCAGTGTGGCCGCCGGCGCCGGCTGGGGGAGTCCCAGACTTAAAGCCGCCAAAACGGCCGCGAACCGCCATGCATGCTTCATCATTGAATTCCTTTCTCGCAAACCTTTCCCTCCAGCCGTCTGGTCGGTTCCGGGCAGATTATGGTTATCACTTTCGGCCTCCGGGGTTCCGGTCGGCCAAGTCCAATCGGATTTTTTCGGTTTTCTCGATCCGGACGACCTGGGCGTCCTGGATCACCACCTGAACGGTCCCGAAACGGACCGAGCGGATGGCCTGGGTCAGACGCTCCAGGAGCGGCGGCTCCAGCGGCGCCGGTTCTTTCATCGGCGCATCTCTGCCGGATTCATCCCGAAAGCGGGGTGCTCGGCTGCGGCTTGAACCATCTGAGCAAACCGAATGAATTCTCCGGCCCGCATCGAGATCAGCAGATTCTTCCAGGCCAGGTGCATGTCCCGGCAATCGGAACAGCGGTACACCTCGCCGGTGTCGGGCACGCGGGCCAGGTGAAGGACGGTACGAGATTTTGGTTCCATCAACGCTTGTCTCCGGCTCGGCCCGGCCGAGCGCCGGCGCAGTTCCTGCAGCGGCCGAAGATCTCGTGTCGATGCCAGAGGGCGGTGAAGCGGTGCCGGCGGACCGCCTCATCCTGGAACCGTTCCATCATCGGGCTCTGAAACTCGATGATCCGGCCGCACTCCACGCAAATCATGTGGTCGTGGTGGGGCCGGTCGGCCTTGAGCTCGTATTTCAGCCTCCCCTTCTCCGCTCCCACTTCGGCGACGAGACCGCAGGCCTGCAGCAGCTTGATCGTCCGGAAGACGGTGGCCCGGCCGATCGCCGGGTCCTTTTTCCTCAAGATGGCGTAGAGCTCCTCCATCCCGAGGTGGACTTGGGCTTCCATCAGGGTCTGCAGAATCTCCTCCCGTTGGTGGGTGAGGTTCAGCTTCCGTCGGCTGAGGAACTCCCGGAAAGTTTCCCGGATGCCCCCCTGCCAGCGCTTGAGCTCCCCCGGTTTACGGGCGTGCTTCGGAAACAAAATGACTTCGGCTTCGGGTCTCATGGTGAAATTGAAATCGAGTCTCATTTTCACTATTTGAGCGATTTTGTCAAGTGGAATTTTGCACAGGACTTTCCCGATCGCCTTCGGATATACTCATGGGAGGGTGGATGGGTCCACAGATGGGCCTTGAGGAGAAAGGGTTGGGATGCGGAAATCTTTCCTGGTTTTTCTGGGGATGACGGTCGTTCTGGCCGCGTGGGCGGCTCCTGGCTCGGGTTGGGCGGAGAAACTGGAGTTCGTCACCTACTACCCGGCTGTCAGCGGCGGGGGCGGCGGCGCCCAGACCGGCGACCGGCTGGACGCCTCCCGGGGTTCGATGGGGTCGGTCCCGGATTACGCCGGTCCGGCCCGCGGCGGGAATCTGACCGACGCTCAGATCCCGATCGGGGCGCTGCTGGTGGAACAAGGCATCGCGATCGGCCTGCCCGATCCCCGGCAGGATGCAATCGGCGGGGAGGCCCACTTGGCCGACAATGTCCGCCTTCATCTCAACGGCAACCTCCTGCTGACGCCGACCGGGCTGGACGGCGGCGGGACGCCGACCGGGGTCCTCTACGCGGCCCCCCTGGGGACCGCCCCGGCGGCCGGAAACGCCCTGCTCCACACCTACGGCTCCAATAACCTCTTTCTGGGGTCCGGCGCCGGGAACTTCACCCTGACCGGTCCGGGGGGGCATGTGGGAATGGGCAAGGGGGCGCTGGCCTCCGTCACCAGCGGGGGGCACAACACCGCGGTGGGTTCCGGCGCCCTGTCCGGACACCACGACCGGCGCCAGCAACACGGCGGTGGGGGCTGGGACGATGCTCTGGAACTCGACCGGCGAGGACAACACCGCGATCGGGGCGTACGCGCTCCAGTTGAACAGCACGGGGAGTCGGAACACTGTTTTGGGGCGGGAGGCGGGCCAGCAGAACACGACCGGGAGCGGCAATATCTTCATCGGCTATCAGGCGGGACAGAATGCCTCCGGCTCCGACCAGCTCTACGTCGCCAACTCCAACACCGCCGCGCCGCTGATTTACGGGGATTTCGCCGGAAGCTCCCTGACGGTCAACGGCGCCTTGGGGATCGGCGTTTCGAATCCTCGGTTTCCCTTGGAGGTTAAAAACGACACCCGGACGGCGGCCAGCCCCGCGGCGGCCGCTTTCTACAATCCCGATCCGGCCAACAACAGCGCCGCGGACCTCTCCTTCCTGACCGACACCGTCGGCCAGGGCGGCGGCCTCTTCCGGGAAATGAGCCGGATCTCCGCTCAATTCATCAATCACAATCAGGCCAACGCGCAGTCCGATCTGCGCTTCTTCACAACCGATGAGGCGACGAGCGCTGATGCCGGCAACCCGAGTCTTCGGATGGTGATTGCCCCGGAGGGGAATGTGGGGATCGGGACGGAGACGCCGGCGCTGACCTCCCCCACCAACGGCGCTTCCACCGGGAACCTGACGGTCAACGACATTTTTCTCCTGAGCACCAACGCTTGGGCGAGTGAAGGAGGCGGCGGGAGCGCCTCCCAGATGGTCACTGGTTATTTTAGGTACGCACCAATTCAGTACGCTTACGCGATTCCGAGTGTCGAGATAGAGGTGGATACCCAGACTTGGAGGTGGCGTATGTTAACAAGCACCGGATTCGCGAAAGGCAGCTTCGTCTCGACGACGGTGAATCCATCGCCGTTGACGCTGGGATCGGTCTTTATTCCGACGACGCTGTACGGGAGTCCCTCCACTTACTCGACCAACAATGTTGCTTCTCAAATTTTTGTTATCGAGGTAAAGCCGACTTCCTTCAAAGTCAGGATGCTGGGAGGGTACAGCTACTACCCGGTCGATTTCTCCGTTGTGATTTACGGATCCTGATGCGCCCCGTCTGGCCTAGAGTCGATCGAATGGAGACCTACTTGCGCAGGATCTTGGCGAAGCAGAAGATGAGCAGGCCGGTGATGCTTCCCCAGGAAAGAATCAGAAAAAGCCAGCCGCCGGCGGTCACCGCTTCCCTCCCCTGACCCGGGCCGGCTTGCGCTTCTTCCAGGCCAGGTGCACCATCCAGCAGAGCCCTCCGAAAAGGAGGGTGAGCGCCACCCGGGTCGCGATGATCACCGGCTTGTTCTCCGCGGCGACCCCCTCCATCCGGATGACCCCGATCCAGTCCTGGGCGAACCAGGCGGCCAGGATCACCAACAGAAAGATCGGCGTCACATATTGAATGATCGGTTTGAAGATCTTCGGCACCCGGATGTCGGCCCCCTCATGGATCTCCTTCCAGACCTTCTCCATTCCGAAGATCCAGGCGACCAGGATCACCTCGGCGGTCCCAAAAACCACCAGACCGACGGTGCCGGCCCAGAAATCCAGCTCATCCAGCACCCCCTGCCCCAGGAAGAAGATCACCGGGTGGGTCGCCGCGAAGGTGATCAGTCCCACGATCCCGGCGACATATTTTCGGGGGATTCGGAACTCGTCCTCGATAAAGGCGATCGCCGGCTGCAGCATCGAGACCGAGGAGGTCAGGCCCGCCAGGAACAAGAGCGCGAACCAGAGGAAGGCGAACAGGGCCCCCAGCGGAATCTGCTGGAAGATCAGCGGCATCGTGACGAACCCCAGATTGAAGGCGCCGCTGGCGGCCAGCGGGGCGATCATCAAGGGGCCGAAGAAGACGCAGGCGGCCGGGATCACGATGGAGCCTCCCAGCACCACCTCGGCGAACTCGTTGGTGGAGACCGAGGCCAAGCCCGAGAGGGCCACATCCTCATTCCGGGAGAGGTAGCTGGCGTAGGTCAGGATGATTCCGAAACCGACCGAGAGGGTGAAGAAGACCTGCCCGGCCGCCGCCAGCCACACCTTGCCGCTCCAGAGGGCCGAGAAGTCGGGATTCCAGAGGAAACCCAGGCCGGTGATCGGGTTGAAGTCCGGCCGGGCCGGGTCAGGCGCGCCGAAGGTCAAGACCCGGACGGCGATGACGACCGCAAAAGCGAACAAGAGGGGCATGGCAATCTTGCAGAGCCGCTCGATCCCGTGCCGGATCCCCCGGGAGAGGATCACCATATTGAGGATCGCGGTGATCAGGAAGAAGAGATAGGCCGGTCCGACGCCGGAAAAATACCGGTTCTGCTCGATCCCCTGATAGCCCCGAAGGAAGGCTTGCATCCCGGCTTGATCGGCCCCCTGATAGGCGCCGGTGAGCGCGTAGACCGCGTAGGCCAGAAGCCAGGACTCGATGTAGACATAGTAGACATAGATTACCAGGGGGCCGAAAATCCCGATCACCCCGAAGTATTTGACGAAGCGGTTGCGGTCGTAGAGGGAATGGAAGATGCCGGGGGCCGAACCGTGGCCGAAGAGGCCGCCGTAACGGCCGATGGTCCACTCCACCCACATCAACGGGATCCCCAAGAGCAACAGGGAGACGAAATAGGGGATCATGAAGGCGCCGCCGCCGTTGTTGGCCGCCTGCACCGGGAAGCGGAGGAAGTTGCCCAGCCCCACTGCCGAGCCGGCCACCGCCAGGATCACCCCAAGCCGGGAGCCCCAACTGTCCCGAATGCGCGGCTCAGCTCCTTTGGCCATAGGAAACCTTCATCAGGGTGAGTCCCCGGGCGGGGGCGGTCGGGGGGATTGCCGGAGCCGGTTTCCCCTTCCCGACCTCGATCAGGAAGCCGGCCATCCGCCGCGCCATGTGGTAGAGAAAACCGTCGGCCGTGACATCGAGGGTGATCGTACCCCGCGCCGCGCCGATCTTCAACGAAAAAACCGTTCGCCGGGTGGAGCGGACCGGTCGCCCGGCGGAGTGAAACGCCTTGAAATCATGCCGGCCGATCCAGTTCCGGGCCGCCCGGCGCATGGCCGCCAGATCCAGCGGCTCCCGCACATGGATGAGGAACCGGCGGTCGAACAGGGGGCGCTGCGGCCGGTTCCAGATCCGGTAGCGATAGGTCTTTCGTTGGGCCCGGTAGCGGGCGTGGAAGCCGGGGGGGGCTAACCGAACCTGCCGGACGGTGACATCTTCCGGCAGAATGGCGTTGAGGGCCCGCTCGATCGTTTTCAGCGGCAGGCCGGATTCCAGATCGGCGTGGGCGACCTGTCCCTCGGCATGGACGCCGGCGTCGGTCCGCCCCGCTCCGGTCACCCGGACCGGCCGGCCGGTCAGTTTCCGGAGGGCGGCCTCCAAGACCCCCTGGACGGTCCGCTTGTACTTCTGGACCTGCCAACCGGCGAAATCGGTCCCTTCGTAGGCGACCTGGAAGCGGATCCGGCGGGCGGGTGACCCCATCGGGTCAGGATTTCAGGAGCGCTTCGGCGATCTGGACGGCGTTGAGGGCCGCCCCCTTGCGCAGGTTGTCGGCCACCACCCAGAAGGTCAAGGTCTTGGGATCGTCCGGCGCCTGGCGGACCCGGCCGATATAAACCGGGTCCCGGCCGTCCGCGCCGGTCGGCATCGGATAGCGGTCGTTCCCTTCCGCCACCTCCAGGCCCGGCATCTTTTTCCAGAGGGCGGCGGCCTGAGCCGGGGTGATCGGCCGGTCCATCTCGACCGTCACCGCTTCGGAGTGTCCGTTGAGGACCGGCACCCGGACCACGGTCGGGACAATCTGCAGGGTGTCGTCCGAGAGGATCTTCCGGGTTTCCCGGACCAGCTTCCATTCCTCGGTGGTGTAACCCTGCTCGCCGAACGATCCGATCTGCGGCACGACATTGAAGCCCAGCGGCTGCGGCATTACCCGGGGAGGCGGCGGGGTTTTTCCCTCCAGGAGCGCTTGGGTCTGGGTTTTCAGCTCCTCCACGGCCTGAGCGCCGGCGCCGGAGGCGGCTTGGTAGGTGGCCACGGTGACCCGCCGGATCTTTCCTTTCTGCCGCAGCGGATGCAGCGCCATCACCATCTGGATCGTGGAGCAGTTGGGATTGGCGATCAGTCCCTGGTGGCGGCCGATCGCTTCCGGGTTGATTTCCGGGACGACCAGCGGCACCTTGGGGTCCATCCGGAAGTCGGCTCCGTTGTCGATGCAGATCGCTCCGGCCCGGATGGCCGCCGGCGCGTAGGTGACCGCAGCCCCCTTCTCCCCCTCGGTTCCGGCGAACAGGACGATCGCTTGGCCGGCAAAGGCCTCCTCCGAGACCGCCTGGACCGGAATTGTCTCCCCGTCCAGGGTCAGGGTGCGGGCCGAGCGGGCCAGCACGGTCAGTTGCTTGATCGGAAACTTCCGCTGCCGCAGGACCTTCAGGAGCTCCCGGCCGACGGCGCCGACGCCGACGACACAGAGCGCGACCGGTCGAGGCATCAGCCCTCCTGACCTTCGGTCAGCCCCCGGACGACCAGATCCCCCACCTCGCAGGTGCTGTGTCCCATCTTGCCGACCGCCAGCGACTTCACATGGTGTGCGGTGACCCAGCGGACCGCCCGCTCCACCCGCTCCCCGGCCCCTTCCTCCTTGAGATGCGAGAGCATCATGCCGAGCGCGCAGATCGCCGCCAGCGGGTTGATCACATTCTGCCCGGTGTACTTGGGAGCCGAGCCGCCGATCGGTTCGAACATCGAGACCCCTTCGGGGTTCAGGTTCCCCCCGGCGGCGATCCCCATGCCCCCCTGGATCATCGCCCCCAAGTCGGTGATGATGTCGCCGAACATGTTGTTGGTCACGATCACATCAAAGAACTCCGGCGACTTGACCATCCACATCACCAGCGCGTCGATGTGGGAGTAATCGGGCTTGACCTCCGGAAACTCCCGTCCGACCTCCTCAAAGGCCCTCAGCCACAGGTCGTGGGCGTAGGTCAGGACATTGGTTTTGGCGCAGAGGGTCAGTTTCTTCTCCCGCCCCCGGCGGTTGGCCAGGTCGTAGGCGAAGCGGATGCATCGTTCCACCCCCTTGCGGGTGTTCACATCCATTTGCATCGCCACCTCATCGGGGGTCCCCTTCTTGAAGATGCCGCCGACCCCGCCGTACAGCCCCTCAGTGTTCTCCCGAATCACGGTGAAGTCGATCTGTTCCGGGGTCTTGTCCTTCAGCGGTGTGGCGACTCCCGGGAACAGTTTCACCGGCCGCAGGTTGATGTACTGATCCAGCTCGAAGCGGATCTTCAGCAGCACCTCCCGCTCCAGAATCCCCGGCTTGACCTCCGGATGGCCGATGGCTCCCAGATAGATCGCGTCCACGGTCTTCAGTTCCTCCAGGACCGATCCGGGCAGGGTCTCCCCGGTCTTGAGGTATCTTGCGCCTCCCAGGTCGTAATGGACCAGGTCCACATCGAAACCGGCGATCTCGGAGACCGCCTCCAGGACCTTGAGCCCCTCCCGGACTACCTCCGGGCCGGTCCCGTCGCCGGGAACCACCGCGATTTTGTAGCGCCTGTTTCCGTCGCTCATGCTTTCCCTCGTTGATTACTCCACTTTGCCGGTCATCGGGCTGGAGGCGGCTGCGTGCGTCTTGCGCGCGATCCGCCCCGCTTGATAGGCGAGCCGGCCGGCTTCCACCGCCAGCCGCATCGCCCGGGCCATCCGGACCGGGTCCCGGGCCCCCGCGATCCCGGTGTTCATCAGAACGCCGTCGGCTCCCAACTCCATCGCGACTGCCGCGTCGGAGGCGGTCCCGACCCCGGCGTCCACAATCACCGGAATCCGGACCGTTTCCCGAATGAAGCGGATGTTCAGCGGGTTGAGGATCCCCTGGCCCGAGCCGATCGGGGCGGCCAGCGGCATCACGCAGGCGGCGCCGGCCTCCTCCAGCCTCCGGGCGGTGATCGGATCGTCGTTGGTGTAGGGCATCACCGTGAAGCCCTCCTGGACGAGAATCTTGGTCGCCTCCAGCAGCGCCTGGGTGTCCGGCAGCAGGGTCTTGGGGTCGCCGATCACCTCCAGCTTGATCAGGTCGGACATGCCGGCCGCCCGGGCCAGCCGGGCGGTCCGGACCGCCTCCTCGGCGGTGAAGCAGGCGGCGGTGTTGGGCAGCAGGATGTACCGTTTCCGGTCCAGGTGGCCGAGCACCGGGTCTCCAGCCGGATTTTTCAGGTCCACCCGGCGGACCGCGACCGTCACCATTTCGGCGCCGGAGGCTTCCAGCGCCGCCTGCATGACCTCGCCGGAGGGGTATTTGCCGGTCCCGAGGATCAGGCGGGAGTTCAGTTTGTGCGGCCCGATTTGCAGCGGCTGATTTTCGGATGTCATTTGAGCTTCATTTCCTTGGTGACGACGGTGACGCCGGAATCGGTCACCTGAAACCGTTTCTTGTCCTGCTGATGGTTCTCCCCGATCACGATACCGGCCGGAAGGGTGACCCCCTGGTCGATGATCGCCCGCCGGATCTTCGCTTCCCGGCCGACAGTCACCCCCTCCATCAGGATCGAATCCTCCACCCGGGCGCCGGTCTCCACCCGGACATTCGGCGAGAGGACCGAACGGCGGACCGCGCCGCCAATCCGGCAGCCGGCTGAGATTAGGGAATCGGTTGCCTGTCCCCCCTGCCGGGAATCCGATCCTTCTTCAGTCGTAAACTTCGCCGGGGGCCGCTGTTCCTGGTAGGTTCGGACCGGCCAGAGCCGGTCGTTCAGGGTGAACGGCGGGTCCGGTTTGAGCAGTTCCATGTTGGCCTCGTAGTAGCCGTCCAGGGTCCCGACATCCCGCCAGTAGGCCGGCCGGCCGGTCCGGGGCATGTCGAACTGGAACCCGACCACCCGCCGACCGTTTCGCACGCAGTTGGGCAGGATGTTCTTGCCGAAGTCGTGGTCGGTCTCTTTCCGGGCGTCGGCCGCCAGCTCCTCCTCCAGCACCCGGCGGCTGAAGAGATAGATCCCCATCGAAGCGAAGATTTCATCCTTGGATCCGGCCCGGGATTCCGGGCGGTCCGGCTTTTCCAGAAAATCGGTGATTCGGGCGTCGGCGGTGAGGCGGGCCACCCCGTACATTCTGGATTCGGTGATCGGCCGGCGCACCACCCCGACGGTCACCTCCGCCTGGGTCTCCAGGTGGTACGCCACCATGTCCCAATAATCCAGCTTGTAGATGTGATCGCCGGCCAGGATCAGGACAAACTCCGGATTCTCGGTCCGGATCGAATCCAGGTTTTGGAAGACGCTGTCGGCGGTCCCCTGGTAGAGACTGTCATCAATCCGCTGCTGGGGATGGACGATGTCCAGGAACTCCCCGAGTTCCGGATTGAAGATGTGGCTCCACCCCTTCCAGAGATGCCGGATCAGGCTGATGGATTTGTACTGCGTCAGGACATGAATCTTCCGGACTCCGGAGTTAACGCAGTTGGACAGGGTGAAATCGATGATCCGGTAGATGCCGCCGAACGGGACGGCCGGTTTGGCCTGGTCCTGGGTCAGCGGCAGCAACCGGTCTCCCCGCCCCCCCGCCATCAGGAAGGTCAGAACATCCCGCATTCGTTTCCGAGTCTGGGGCTGCTGCATGGGAAGGATCATTGTATCACCTTCCGAGGGCGCGCTGGAATCGGCGGATCAGCTCCTCAGACCGGCACTGTTCCCCCCAGACGGCTCGCGCGTGGCGCTTGAGGAAGTCTTCGACATGCTCCTTGAATTGGCTCAGGGACAGGGAGAGGTTGCTTTGGCGAAGCGCCTTGGCCCAGAGGGAAATCAAGGGAACCGGATCAATCCGGTGCTCCTTGAGGATGGCCGCCATGTCCCGGATATCCTGCTCCAGGTATCGGGTCATCTTGCCGATGGTCCAATAGGCGGGGTGAATGAGCTTGACATCCAGAGCGCCGAACTGTCTGTAGGGGCGGGCTGTTTTTCGATAGTCCAGATAGCTGACCTCCCCCCACCGGCTGATGTCGCCGGAGTAATTCGCCGCGACCCCGAGCTCCGAGCAGAGTTTCCGGATGACGCCGTCCAGAACTGCTTGCAATCGGGGCTGGTCTCGTTTTGATTTGGCGCGAATTTCAAAATCGATATCCACACTGGGACGGATGTGGCCCATCAGCCGGCCGGCGGACGCGCCGGTTAGGATGACTTCGCAGGGGATTTTCAATCGGTCCGCCAATCGCTCGAAGAAATGGTTGATCTGCTCAGTTTCCATGGTTTTGCAGCCGGCGCTCCCGGATTTTTTCGAGGATCTGGTTGAATTCCTCCCGGCTCAGGGCGGTCTTGAGGTTGGACCAAACCAGATCCAGTTGTTTTTTGGGGGTTCGGCGGGGAGCCAGGCCGGGAACGATCCGGCGGAAGCGCTCTCCCATATACCGGTGGAAGGATTGGCGGGGCTGTTTTCCGGAGAAGGCCGCCTCTGCGATTTGGATGTAGTCGCGACGGGTCAGCGGCCGCCGGGGCCCCCGGTAGCCCGGGCCGGGGCCCTCGATCAGCTCGCTGATCTGAAGATCCAGTCCGCCGGCCAGTTTCCGGAGGGTCCGGAGTGTCACATCCCCTCCCCCCTGTTCGATGTGGGAAAGGTTGGGCTGGGGAACGCCGGTTTTCCGGGCCAGTTCGGCCTGGGTCAGTCCCCGCTTCAGCCGCCAAAGATAGATCAGTTCGGATGTCGCGTACATGATTTCCCCTTTTTCTATATTATAGCATATTTAATATAATTTGTACCGAGGCAAGTCGGGTGGATTTTGAATGCAGAAAAATGACCAAGCGGTATTTGGTGGAGGAAGGGGTTCCTTATCAAACGCTTCTGACCAGCATCGTCCACAAGTATCTTTCGGGCCGGTTGGTCGCGACGGAGCGCCGTCCCTCCAATCGGATAGCGGCCTAAGCGCCTTCGAGGGCCAGCTCGACCAGCCGCCGGGCGGCCGGATGGCGGGGGGCCTCAAAGAGGGCCGGATTGGGTTGGCACTCCACGATCCGGCCTTCGGCCATGACGCCGATCCGATCGGCGATCGCCCCGACAACCCCCAGATCGTGAGAGATGAATAGGAGGGCCAGTCCTCGCTTCTCCCGGAGGTCGTTGAGGAGGGCCAGGATCTGAGCCTGGACCGAGAGGTCCAGGGCCGAGACCGCCTCGTCGCAGATCAGCAGCCGGGGATTCAGGGCCAGCGCCCGGGCGATCCCGACCCGCTGCCGCTGGCCGCCGGAGAGGGTGTCGGGAAACCGGCCGCTCCATTCCGGCGGCAGGCCGACCTCCCCCAAAAGCTGTCGGGTCCGTTCCCCCCGTTCCCGGCGGTTTCCGATCCGGTGAATCGCCAGCGGTTCCGCCACCGATTGGCCGATCGTCATCAGCGGATCCAGCGTGGTGAAGGGGTCCTGAAAGATGATTTGAACCGTTCGCCGGAACCGGCGGCGGCCGGCGGGGTCCAGTTGGAAAAGGGCCGTCCCTTCGAATCGAACGGTTCCGGCCGAGGGAGGGATCAGGCCGGCCAGGATCCGGGCGAGGGTGGATTTCCCGCAACCGGATTCCCCGACCAGTCCCACGGTCTCTCCGGCGCTCAGGGCCAGATCCACCTCTCGGACCGCGTCGATCCAGCCGGTGACCGGTCCCAGGGGATGGGAACGGACCGGGTATCGCCTGCTGAGGCCGGCGGCTTCCAGCAGCGGCGGAGTCACGGCGTCGTTTCCCGGGCCCAGCAGCTGACCTGTTGGGTTGGTTGTGAAGGAAGCGGCCGGAGCTTCGGCTCGGCCGACCGGCATTTCTCGAACGCCTCCGGACAGCGGGGATGAAAGGGGCAACCGGCCGGGATTTGGGCCAGATCCGGCACGCTTCCGGGAATCGCCGCCGGGGTTTGTTTCCCCCGGCCCACCGGCGGCAGGCAGCGCAGCAGCGCTTGGGTATAAGGGTGGGACGGCTGCGCGAGGACCCGCTTGCTTTCCCCCCATTCGACGATCCGGCCGGCGTACATGACGGCGATCCGGTCGGCCCGCCGGGCGACAGCCCTCAGGTCATGGGTGATCAGCAGGAGGGCCATCCCCCGCTGACTTTTGAGATCGGTCAGCAGGTCGAACAGCTCTGCCTGGGTCGAGACATCCAGGGCGGAGGTCGGCTCGTCGGCGACCAACAGTTCCGGCCGGCCGGCCAGCGCCATCGCGATCATAACCCGCTGGCGCTCCCCGCCTGAGAGCTGATGGGAATATTGGAGGAGCCGCCGTTCCGGATCGGCGATCCGGACCTGCCGCAGCAGGTCGGCCGGCGCCGGGGGCGAACCGGCCGCCCGTTCCCGATGGAGATCGATGGCCTCCTGCAGTTGGAAGCCGATCGAGAGGACCGGATTGAGGGCGCTCATCGGGTCCTGGAAGATGTAGGCGATTCCCCCGCCCCGGATCCGCCGCAGTTCCGACTCCGGCAACGCAGTCAGCTCCCGGTTCCGGAAAAGGATCCGGCCGGACTGAATCGAAGCGGATTTCGGAAAAAGGCGGGTTAGGGAGAGGGCCAGCATCGTCTTGCCGCAGCCGGATTCCCCCACCAAGGCGGTGGTCTTCCCGGCCGGGATCATCAGGGAGACGCCGTCCACCGCTCGGACCGGCGGGTCGGC
>Ga0210019_1003398_pt1 | contig 14640 bp, 19 predicted proteins | sample CryGeyCG2114_020_2_FD_183969 | JGI IMG/M metagenome (GOLD analysis project Ga0210019, IMG submission 183969) | Groundwater microbial communities from aquifer - Crystal Geyser CG11_big_fil_rev_8/21/14_0.20 (SPAdes) (version 2) | ecosystem: Environmental > Aquatic > Deep subsurface > Groundwater ...
TTCTCCGGCAATCCGCAGTTTAGCGCTTGGAATTTCTTTTTCCACTTTTTGCCATGCTTGCAAAAGTAAGTCCTGGCCTTTGCCTTTTTCCAAACGGGAAACACAGCAGGCAAGGGTTTCCTCTACTTTAATTTTTGAGTAATTATTTATTTCAATATTTCTGGCGCAGGGAATTAGAGTAAATTTACTGTTCGGTAAATTTAATTCTTCTGAAAGTTCAGTTAATGTATTATTGGAAGGAACAATAATTATGTTCGGTAAATTAACTATTAACTTATATATTAATTTGTTGAGACCCAAAAATTTATCAAAAATTGATTTAAGAGGTGCAAACTCAATCCATACAACTTTAATTTTTAACAATTTTGCTATCGGCGTAACCAAAATTTTTTCAATAAACCCCGACATGAGGATTATGTCTGAATTTCTTTGAGACAACACCAACAGAAAATAATAGATTAAAGTTAACGGTAAAAGAAATATACCCTTAATAAATCCTTTCCGGTTTCCGATAAAATCTACAACAAAGGGAATTTGACCGGAATGGATATCGACGTCTTCGAGTATTTTTTGAAATTTTTTGTTGGTAACAAAAGTTTTAACTGATATGCCGTGATTTTGCAACCAAAACAGTAGTTCTTTATTAAAAGTTTCCGCTCCCCCAATGCCAAGCGACTGATTAATAAAAAGAAGCTTCATTTCTGTGGGCTATACAGGATTCGAACCTGTGACCTTTCGCATGTCAAGCGAACGCTCTAACCAACTGAGCTAACAGCCCGTATTTAGATATTTTCTTAAAACAAGCGCTCTTCACCAATCTGAGCTAACAGTCCTTTACTTGGGACATTTTAACAAAACAAATTTGTGAAAGCAAAAACTGGATTATCCCGCTTGGGTGGCGACGGCTCGGTCGTGATGAAGGGAAAAAGATGAACCTGATTTTTTAAATTGATTCCAATAACTCTTTTTTTTCTGCGATTTTTTATTAAAAACAGATAAACAATAAGAAGATTCTTTTACTTGTGCGGTCAAGGACTTAACCCAAAGGTAAAGTTTTTGTAAGAAATTGACATGGTAAACGCCTGGGTTAACTTCTTCCTGCATTATGGCAACCTGGACTTCTTTAGTCAGATCTCCGGTGGCGATGGCTAATTTCCTTATTTCAGTTTGCAGATTTTGTACCTGGGCCTGGGTTTCCTTTTCTGCCCTGGTAAAAATAATTCTTTCTTCTCTTTTGACTATTTCGAATTGTCTTTTTTGCTGATAATGGTTTTCTTTCCCAAAATTATCATCTAATGGCGGTTTTTCCCTTAGATCTGGCTGAAGGTCTTGTTTGAAGTTGGAAAAAGGTGAAAGATTATCGAAAATATCTTTTACGCCCGGCTTAAAAAGATCGTTTTTGACCGAAGAAAGCGTGTTGTTGCCGATACCCCTCAACGACTCTAAGAACGAATCATTTCCCAAACTTGTTTTTTTAGGTTGGTGGAGTTTCTGGTTGTTATTTTGCTGTGTCATATAAATATTATAGGTTTTACAGTTAATTGCTTTTTACTACAAATTTGCCAGAAAGTCAAGTGTTTTTTGCCGGCGTATTAAAACCGCCAGATAATATTTTTGATTTTCCAGCGCCTTTTTTTCGGTTTCTGTTTGGGCTTTTTGGGTTGCCTTGTTCAAGTCTTCCTCGGTTACACTGATTTTTTCTTCGTCGGCGATTTTGCCCAGAATAAACTCGAAGATCAGGTTTTCCCGTGATTGTTTGGCATATTCTTCCCTTATGGTTTCGATCTTTTTTCCCGAAGAGGCAAGATATTGTTCAACCGTTAAACCTAACTTTTGGGTTTGATCGATCAGGCTTGACAACTTGCGGTTAACCTCATCTTCTATGAGAAGACCGCTGATTTCCACTTTCAAATTGTTAAGAAGCCATTCCAGGGCGGTATTTACTTTCTTTTCTCTTTCGTTTTCCTTGTCCTGGGGTTTTTCTTCTTTTTGGTCTCCCGGGGTCCAAATTTTTGCACTGGTGGAAGCGGCTTTTTTAATTTCTTCTTTATAGCCGCCTAAATTTATTTCCGGTTCCTCGCAGGAAAGAAATTTGACCTGCCAATCTTTGCCTTCCTCTGCCGAAACAAGCTCTACCTTGGGGGAAAGTATCGGCTTTAATTTAAACTCCTCAACCGCTTTCTGAAAAAGTTTGGGAAGAATCTTTTCAAGTATGAACCTGGTAAGTTTTTCTTTGCCAAGAACATCTTTGACCATATTTTGGGGAGCCATGCCCTTCCTAAAACCTTTAATTTCAACCAATTTGCCTTGGTCTTCAAGAATTGATTCTTCGGTTTTTTTTATTTCCGAAAAAGGAATAACCGCCGTTATCTCAAAGGTTTTTTTTGGCAGTTTATTCAACTGAAAAGAAACGTTTTTATTATCCACGATGCTGCGAGCCCGGAAGTCTTATTTGCTTAATAAATTTAGTGTTTGGAAATTTTGGTTTTTGCCAAACTGAATAATCAGTTTTTTCTTTAATCGGAATTTCCGGTTTTTTTATTTGATCAGTTTTTTTCACTTGCATAACTTTCTTATTTTATCAGTTATTTACGTTGTTGACAATAGAGTTAAAAAATGAAAAGATAAATATCTAGTTATGACTAAAAAATTGATTCTTTGTTTGGTTTTTTTTATCTTTGCGCCGGTAACGCTTTTTTCCGTATTTTTTCTCACCGATACTTTCAAAACCGGCTTGGTTCTGGGTGATTTTGTTTCAAGACCTTCGCCTGAAGGTCGGCTATACGCCGAAAGCGAAAACCCTAACCCAAAAGTGATTTTGCCGAATATTAAGGGCGAAAATTCTATTTCCATAGTGATAGAGAAATATCTTAGGCGTTATAATTCACCTCTCTTACCTTACGCCGGTATCATTGTAAGTTCGGCCGAAAAATCAGGGATTGACCCCAAATTAATTGTCGCCATCGCCCAACAGGAATCGAATTTAGGAAAATCTTCTCCGGAAAACTGCTTTAACGCTTGGGGTTGGGGTATACATTCTGAGGGGACAAAGTGCTATACCGGTTGGGCGGAAGCAATAGAAAGTGTCACCGCGGGAATCAGCCTTAGTTATTGTTCTAAGGGATATTGCGAAGATCCCTGTTTGATGATGAAGAAATACACTCCCAATTCAAATGGTTCTTGGTGTGCTGGAGTCAACCAATTTCTGACCGATATGGAACTTGGTAATTTTTAATATGCCGGCTCCTTATGATCTTTATGATTATTTTTCTTATTGGGAAAATCGTTCGTATGAAGACAAAAGCGAACGGATGGCGCTTGAACATTTTTTAAAGAGAATTATTCAAAAAAAAAGCTTGGTTGACATAGGTGGGGGTTTTGGCAGGTTGGGCGGTCTATACGGGAATCAATTTGGAAAATGCGTGGTTGTGGATCCTTCAGAAAAAAACCTGGAAACCGGTAAGAGAATTTATTCAAAATACCTCAATATTGAATTTGTACAAGGGTCATTACCTTCTCTTCCGTTTGAAAAAGAACAGTTTGAGGCGGCACTGATGGTTCGTGTTGCTCATCATGTAAAAGATTTAACCCCTTCTTTTGTAGAAATTTTTAGAATTTTGACCAAAGATGGTTGTTTTATTTTGGAATTTGCCAATAAAAATCATTTTCTGGCCGTATTAAAGGCTTTTTTTATGTTTAATTTTAAGTATTTGTCTGATTTGTCTCCGGTTGAAAAAAGAAGCCAAGAAAGCATTAAGGAAAATAAAATTACCTTTGTTAACCACCATCCGAAAAAAATAATTTCCGCCCTTGAAAAATCGGGTTTTGAGATTATAGATATGCTTTCCGTTTCAAATTTCAGAAACCAAACTTTAAAAAAAATTATTCCCGTTGCCCTACTTTTAAAATTTGAAAAAATTTCCCAAAAACCGCTTTCCAAAATATTTTTTGGCCCTTCAATTTTTATTTTGGCAAAAAAGAAATAAGATATATTTTTTGCTATAAGATTAGAATAATAGTGCATTTAAACGAGACTATTGACAATTATAAGATAGTATGCTATATTTTCAAGTTAGATCCCGAGGTAAGCTTTTCCTGGCCTACTTTGGGATTTTTTTGTGCCCGCCTCGCCTCGGCTAGCCAGAAGCGAAGCTGGCTGAGCCTTCGGCGAAGTCGAGGCGAGGCCTCTTTGTGATAAAATCTTCTTGTATGTTTTATACTTATATTTTAATCGGTGTAAAATGTCCAAAGACCTATGTTGGTCACACAAATGACTGGGAAAGACGACTATTAAAACATAATTCTGGATATGGCGTTTTTACTAAAAGATATAGTCCGTGGAAAATAATACACAAAGAAGAGTTTCTTACCGAAAAAGAATCAATTAAAAGGGAAAAATATTTTAAATCTGCTGCAGGCAGAAGGTGGATGAAAAAGAATTTGTTTGAGAATGCCAGGGTGGCGGAACGGTAGACGCACTGGGTTTAGGGCCCAGCGCCCTTAAAAAGCGTGCAGGTTCAAATCCTGTCCCTGGCACACAATAGCCTTCCAGGACGTCGTCTTGGAACCTGTTTATTCATATCTAAGGGCTTCGATTGGAGATAGTTTGCTCGCCCTGCGGGCGGGGGTGACGCCGAAGATAATGCCGACGGCGAAAGAAACACCAAAAGCCAAAAAGACAGAAATAAAGGTAACTTTAGCGGGAAAAAACTGGTTTATGGCCTGAGTGATAGCTCCGCCCAGAAGCACTCCGATCAGACCGCCCAAACAGGACAAAATAACCGCTTCGAACAAAAATTGGAGCAAAATTGCCCTTGGGGTAGCGCCGACTGCTTTACGCAGGCCGATTTCCCTAGTTCTTTCGGTTACCGTGGCGATCATTATGTTCATAATGCCGATTCCCCCGACAATCAGCGAGACGGCGGCGATACCCGACAGGGCGATGGTCAGGGTTCCCAAGATTGAATTGATACTGGAAAGAATTTGGCTTTGGTCGGCTACCGAAAATTCATCTTCTTCGAAGTTTTTAAGCATGATTTTTTCCGTTTGTTTTTTAATCAGATCAATTTCTTCCTTATTTTTTGTCTGCAGGAGAATGCTTTGGATATTTCTGTTTCCGGCAAAACTAAAACCTACCTCCAGCGGGACATAAATTGTTTCGTCAAGATGTCCGGCCCCCAAACCCCCGCCCTTTTTTTCGGCCACGCCGATTATTTTGATATTTTTACTGTTGATGATGACCGTTTTCCCCAGCGGATTTTCATTGCCGAAAAGTTTTTCCGCGCTGTCGGCTCCCAACACCCCGACATTGGCTTTCTTTGCTTCGTCTTCTTTGGAAAACCAGACTCCTTTTCCTTCTTTGGGAATGGTATTGCTGACCTTGCCGTATTCGTAACCGGTGGCAACAATAGTGACGTCTTCTTTTTTATTTCTGTATTTGGCTTTACCGGCAAGTTCAACATTACCGATGACTACATTAACCGTATCTAAATTTTTTTTCAAGTTCTGAATATCCTTTTGACTGAATGAAGTTGAGAGTAAACCTTGAGCGGCATTCATGCCGAATCCCCCGCTTTCGTTAAAAACTTTTCCCGGGAGAACATAAATCAGATTTGACCCAAGGGATTCAAACTGCTGGGCAATGTAGTTTTTTAAACCGTTGCCGATAGAAGTCAGCAGGATAACCGAGGTAACCCCGATGATGATACCCAACGAGGTCAGAGCAGTCCGCCCCTTATTTTTTAAGATCGAACGCAGACTTGTTTTTAGCAACTCCGTAATGGTTGGCTTAAGCATTTTGCCTTTCGGTTATTTTTCCGTCTTTAATAACCAAAATCCTTTCTGCTTCATTGGCAAGATCCCGGTCATGGGTGACTAAAATTATGGTCCTTTTTTCTTCTTTATTTAATTTATGGAGTAAATCTATGACTTCCCTGCCCGTCTTACTGTCTAAATTTCCTGTTGGTTCGTCGGCTAAAATAATTTTTGGATTGTTGACTAGAGCTCTGGCAATGGCCACTCTTTGCTGTTCTCCTCCCGAAAGTTGAGAGGGCAGGTTTTTAAGTTTACTGCTCAAGTTAACCTTGGCCAGCATTTCCAGGGCAAGGTTTTTTCTCTTTTCACTGGGAATATCGGAATATAAAAGTGGCAGCATGACATTTTCAAGGGAAGATGTTTTGGAAAGCAGATTAAACTGCTGGAAAACAAAACCCAAGATCTTATTGCGGAAAACCGCCAGCTCCGATTCATTTAAACGGGCGATATCTTTTCCCTGGAGGATGACTTCTCCGGAGGTGGGATTATCCAAAAGCCCGATGATGTGCATCAGGGTTGATTTGCCGGAACCTGAAGGTCCGGTTATGGAGATAAACTCCCCTTCCGAAATTTTAAGGGAGACATCTTTCAGGGCATCAAATTCCGAGGTGCCGGAAAGATAGGTTTTGGTAATATTTTTTAGTTGAAGCAGAAACACTTTTTTAATCGCTATAAATGACAATTTCGTTTTCATCAAGTCCGTCGGTTATTTCGGCATAAGAGTCGTTTTCCAGTCCGGTTTTAATAATCCTTTTTTCGGGTGTATCCTTGCCTTTTTTAATGTAAACAAATTTTTCTCCATTGACTTCATAAATCGCCTCAACCGGAAGATATAAAACATCGGTGACTTCAGCGGTTTTAATTTTTGCTTCGCCGTTCATGCCGATTCTGTATTTAAGGCCAATATTGTCCGTCTCCAGACTGAATTTCACTTTATAAACGGTTGCCGTTTGTCCTTCTATGGGGACAAAATCAATCGTGACTATTTTTGAGCCAAATTCTTCGTCGGGGAAACTATCCAGGACAATTTTAGAAACTTGATTTTCGGATATTTTGGTAACATCTTCTTCGTCAACCTCGGATTTAAAATAAACACTGGCAGGATCAATAACGGTGACCGAAAAATTAGGTGTGGTAACATTTACTCCGGCGGTTGAATTTTCTATATCGGTGACAATTCCGTCTAAAGGGGAAATTAAAGTCGCATATTTAACCGCCAAATTGGCAATTTCGTAATCTAAAACCGCATTATTTAAGGTGAACTGCTGGCGGTCAAGTATTCTTTTAATTTCTTCAGTTATCAGTTTTCTTTCCTTGGTTTCTTTATATTGGTCCTGGGTGTCCTCAAAATTCCAGCGGGAAGTTAAATAGTCATTCATTTCCTTCTGCAGGGTTTTCTTAAGGCTTTCTTTATCCAGGGAAGCTACCGCCTGCCACTTATTCACCCGATCGCCTTCTTTTACACCCAGCCAAGCCAATTGACCGGAGGTTTGGAAATGAAGCACCGCAAAGTTTTGCGCGTCGATTTTACCGGCAAAAATAAGATATTTTTCCAGATTACCTTTTTTAACTTCGGCGGTTTGCGCTTTTTTTAAATCCAATCCCGGAAGAGATTTTTTATTTTTATCCAATCTAATAAAAAAAAATCCACCGAACAGAATCAAAGCGACAATGATTAAAATTAATTTTTTTGACCTGAATTTCATGCGGGGAGATTATACACGAACTTGATATTATTTCAAAATCCTGATTTACTTAATAGTGTATGAAAAATAAAACCTTTCTTCTTTTTGTTTTACTTTTTTTCTTCTTTTCTGGCACATTATGTTTAGCCCAGGAAAAAACGGTTGAGGAACAATATCGGCTTTTTTTAGAAAAATACCGCGTCTATCAGGCGGGATCGGATCCTTATATCAACGCGAAGTCAAAATATCTTTCTTATCAGTCGGTTACCAGCCGGGCCGATTATCTTGATTTGGCAAGAAAGTATTTGATTTCGGAAATTGAGGCGGCGGAGTTTTATACCGTTTTTGTCCGCCGCCGGCTGGCCGAGGCGACCAAGGTTCTTAACTATCAGGAAAATTTTTATTTTATAAAACTGGATGACGAAATAACCTTTCTTTCTCTACTCAAAAATAGAGTTAAAGATGCCTCCTCAACTTCTGACCTTTTAAATTTCTGGACTGATTTTGAGACTCATTTTGAATCAATTTCTTCATATGGTTATTCCGTAAAATCATACATTGAAATCGCTTCCCTGGAAAAGATTGACGAAAATTTAAAAACCACTAAAGACAAACTGGATCAATATTTGATTGAGAATCTGCTTGACGACTCTTATGCCGAAGCGGCCAGGGACAATTTTTCGGTTTTGGAAAAAGATTATGCAAAGATTGTTTCCCAGATGAACAACATAAAGAGCCGCAAAAATAAACTTTCTTCCGAAAAGGCGTCAAAAGAAACTGCCGAGGTGATTAGAGGTGAGGTTAATCAAATCTTAACCCCAATTCAGGTTTTGATTGCGAGTTATCAAAAGTTATTACAAACTATCGTTCCGAAATGAACAGGAAATCTTTGATGGTTTTTTTAAGTATTTCGTTTTTTTTGGCGGTCTTGTTTTTAATTTTTGTTTTTTTAAAAAGTAAAAATTCAGCCGCGACTTCGCTTCCCTATTTTGCCCCAAATGCCACTCCGACATTGGTTCAGGCAGCTCCAACGCTTGTTCAAATTGACCCTCTCTCTCAAAAAGGAAAAGACTTAATTAATGATTTCAGCGCCATTAATAACGACGTTGAAAAGGTTTATAAAGAAGACACTCGGCTTCTTCCTCCGCAGTTTTACTTCGAAAAGGAAGTAACCCAATAGTGATATAATCTTCCTGTGGACAGCAATTCTCCGTTGGCTGACCAATTGAGACCAAAGATTTTTTTGGATTTTGTCGGCCAGGAACATTTAGTTGGGAAAAACGGCATACTGACAAGGTTAATCGGGAAAGATCAACTCCCATCGATAATTTTTTGGGGCCCCCCGGGTTGCGGCAAAACCACCCTTGCCCGTTTGATTGCGACTCAAACAAAAAGTTTTTTTATTCATTTCTCCGCCGTTACTTCGGGGGTGGCTGAAGTTAAGAAAATTGTACTCCAGGCTAAAGAAAGGGTTAAACTTTATGCCGGCCAAAGAACCATTCTTTTTGTGGACGAGATTCACCGCTTTAACAAACTTCAGCAAGACGCCTTTTTACCTTTTGTTGAAGACGGAACCATTATTTTATTTGGAGCAACCACCGAAAATCCTTCATTTGAGATAATCGGGCCGCTTCTTTCCCGCTGCCGGGTTTTTGTTTTGGAGGCACTTAATCAGAACGATTTAATAAAAATTATTGACCGGACTTTGAAAGAACTTAAATTAACAATTAACGATAAGGCAAAATCTTATCTGGTCGAATCAGCGAATGGTGATGCCCGTATCGCCATTAATGTTTTGGAGATTGTTTCTAAGATTGTTAAAAAAACAATTAAAATCAAAGACATTGAAGACGCTTTGCAAAAAAAGGCACTTTTGTATGATAAAGGAGGAGAAGAACACTATAACACCATTTCCGCTTTTATAAAGAGTATGCGGGCATCTGATCCCGATGCGGCTCTATACTATTTGGCCAGAATGGTTAACGCGGGTGAAGATCCCCTCTTCATCGCCCGGCGGATGGTGGTTTTCGCTTCCGAGGATATCGGCATGGCCCAACCGACCGCCCTGGTGGTGGCTAATGAGGTTTTTCGTGCCTGTGAGACCATTGGCTTTCCGGAATGCCAGGAGAATCTAGCCCATGGGGCGGTTTACCTGTGTTTGGCCAAAAAGGACAGAGCTGCCGTAGATGCCTATTTTAAGGCCCTGGAAGACGTCAAGAAGCTGGGTAACCTGCCGATTCCGCTACTTATCCGTAATGCACCAACTAAGCTAATGAAGGACCTTGGATATGGCCGGGATTATGAGCCTTACCATGACAAGATCAAGAGTTTTTTACCGGACGAACTTAAGGGAAAAAAATATTATTAGCCTTCCAAGACGTCGTCTTGGAACGTGGTGCCTCCTAAATTTAGTGCGCCTGGAGTGAATTGAACACTCAACCCCTTGTTCCGAAGACAAGTGCTCTATCCGTTGAGCTACAGGCGCAAAATCAGTGAGGTGTGAAGGATTCGAACCTTCGACCAATCGCTTAAGAGGCGACTGCTCTACCGCTGAGCTAACACCCCGAACAAAGAAAATTATAACATTTTCAGCTTCGGTTAAATATACGATTAAACTTTAAAATTACTTTTTGCCAGAAGTTGTAGCGGAAACTGGTTATAGTGGAAGCAGGGAAAACTTTTATTTGGTACTCCCCTATTTTGTCCCAGCCGAAAGAAAAAATCCCTGACTTACTTGAGGAATTAAGGGTAAAATCAAGAGTAACTTTGTCGTTGGGGTATATTTTTTGATTGTCTGACAATAACAAATTGCTAACTTCCAGGTTGATGTCTGAATTTTTATCAACAATTTTATTTGAGGACTCTCCCCAAATAGATTGGCCGGAATTTTTTATGGCAATTTTACCGACAAATTCTGTATTGACTGGTAGAAATGGCGGCACGGTTATAGAAATAACTTCTGCCTTGAATTCCTGAATTGGATGCCAGGCAACTTTTGCTAAAGATTTAATTTCGTTATATTGCTGACTGGTGTTTCCGTCTGGATCAATCCAGGAAAAATCGACAAATAATTCACCCGGATAATTCAGAACGAAAGGAGTAACCGCCACTATCTTATTATCCTTAAGCCAAACATTCTCAAAAGCATATTTCATATATTCTGCAGAAATATTTTCGGAATAATAATTTGAAATTTGAAATTTGAAATTTGAAATTTGGTGTGGCCAACCTGTTTCCGTTATAAAAACTGACAAATCTTTTTTAACTCCGAGCCGTTTTAAATATTGTAATTCCCATTCGTATCCTTTAACCGAATGTTTAGAATTTTCCCAAGGCTTTCCTAAATATCCGTGATTGGGATAAGAATGTGAATTCCACCCGTCGATTTGTTCAAAAATTTCCGGCACTTCATGATTCATTTGCTGCATAAATTTGAAAGATTCCATCGTGGTTTTTGAATTTGGTGCAGCAAGGTCCAGTCCCGCGTTTAGTATCATAAATTTTGCAGTTTGATTTTTGAATTTTGCACTAAAATCCAAAAGAATTTCGGCATACTCTTTTGGATTTATCTCGCCTCCCCATTCTTTTGCCTGGTTTGGCTCATTGAAAATAATGATATATTGATCAGATACCGGCCAATTTAAGCTGTTTAGAAAATTAACCCAATTATTAACGTCATCAATTTTTGGTTTAGCCCAGTTTTCAGCTTCTAAATGTGTAGCAATTCTGACGATTGGAATAAGATGTCTTTCTCGGCATTCGTTCATAAATCCCTGCCATTTATCAAGATTCATATCATCATCTCGAATAACAGTAGTTACCCAGCCCCAATCACCGCCTGAAGAGTTAACTAGTTCTTGTGCTTTTGGTAAATCATAAGGTTCCAAAATATGAATGCCGAATTTATTAATCGGTTCGACAGCAAAAACAGTTTTTTGGGAAAATATGGCTAGAAATGATAAAATAAGAAAGATTACCAACATAATTTAATAAGCAATTATAGAGTATGCAAACAATTGATGACAGGATTTCTGAAATTGAAGATGAAATCCGCAAAACATCCTATCATAAAGGCACCGAACACCATATCGGAAAACTTAAGGCCAGAATAGCGAAGTTAAAAGAAGAAAATTTTCAGAAAATTTCTAAAGGCGGCGGTGGCGGCGGAGGTTATGCGGTGGCGAAAACCGGAGACGCTTCGGTTGTCTTTGTCGGCCCTCCCTCGGTGGGAAAATCTACTTTATTAAACCGACTGACAAACGCCCGGTCGAAAGTCGGTGAATACGATTTTACGACATCGAATGTGGTTCCGGGAATGATGGATTATAAAGGCGCAAAAATTCAAATATTCGATATTCCGGGCATTATTGAAGGAGCGGCTAAGGGCAAAGGGAAAGGCAAAGAAGTTTTATCGGTCGTCAGAAATACGGATTTGATTGTCATTATGATTGACATAAAAACAATAAAAAAGATCGGGTCCATAAAAAAAGAACTATACGAGAATGGTGTCCGTTTAGATGAGAAAAAACCTCAGGTAGAAATAATAAAACAGTTTTCAAGGGGAATTAAGGTTAATTCTTCAACGAAGCTTTCTTTGTCATACAACACGATTAAACAGTTGGCTTTGGAATTTCGTTTGCCCAATGCAGAAATTATCATTAAAGAAGATGTTTCTTTAGACCGGCTGATTGACTGCTTTATGACTAATCGGGTTTACCGTCCGTATATTGTCATTGTTAACAAGACTGACCTTGGCAAACCCAAAGAACTCAAAGAAAACGACAATATTATTTTTATCAGCGCCCAAGAAAATCAAAATCTTGAAAAATTACGGGAGGCAATTTGGGAAAAATTGCAGTTAGTCCGTGTTTATTTAAAGAAAGACGACGAAATTGATCTTCAATCCCCTTTTATAATAAAAAAAGACAGTTCCTTAAAAAATTTGCTGGAAAATATTTCCATTTGTGATAAAGAGACTTTTACTAAAGCCAAGATTTTTGGTCTGGGGGCGAAATACCAAGGTCAGGAAGTAAGTTTTAACTTTGTGCCTCAAGATGAGACAGTGGTGCAGTTTGTGTAGCCAGCTGTCCGCAGGAAGCGTTAATTTCTTTGCCGATTGATCTTCTGACGGTATAAGAAATCTTGTTTTTTTCCAGGGCGCGGATAAAAGTTTCCCTCCTGCCCATACCTGAAGGTTTACATTGTTTGTCAACCGGATTTAAAATAATTACATTCAAATGAAAAAGTTTGGAGCCGAATATTTTTTTGATTTGGTCAATATCTTCAAAAGTGTCGTTAAATTTATACATTAGGGCATATTCGAAAAATAATTTACGGTCAGTTTTTTTGACGTAGTGTCCGGCAGCCTTCATCAACTCCGTCAGCGGGTACTGTTTGGCAATCGGCATAATTTCCTCTCTTTTATTCTGAAAAGGACTGTGGAGAGAAATTGCCAGATTGATTTGGGTATTTAAATCAATAAATTCATAAATTTTGGGAATTATGCCGGCAGTGGAAATTGTAATATGCCTTTGGGCAATGTTAAATTTTCCGGGTTTATTTAAAATTTTAATTGCTTGATAAGTTTCTTCCCAATTTAAAAATGGTTCCCCCATTCCCATAAAAACCACTCTCGATACTCTCCCTTTTTCTTTTAAATAATCATTCCAAAACTCGACTTGGCCGGTAATTTCCTCAGCGGTTAAATTTCGGGAAAATCCCATTTTGCCGGTGGCACAAATTTTGCAGCCCAGCGGACAGCCGACCATCACCGAAACACAGGTTGAGTACCAATCGCGGTATTTCATTAGGACTGATTCAATTTGCAAACTGTCGTCAAACTGCAACAAAACCTTAGTGGTTGAATTATCATTGGTAGTTTCAAGTTTTATCGATTTCATCATTTGTTTTTTTAGAGAATAATGATTATATTATAATTGTTTTGTGAATAATAACTATTTCATTTGTAAAAAATGTGGCAAAAAAGTTAATCTAAATGCCATTGGAACCAAGCACCGCAACCATTGTCCTTACTGCCTTTGGTCAGTACATGTTGATGGAAAAATATATGGTGATCGAAAGCCAATCTGTCACGGCTTGATGGAACCTATTGGCTTGGCTTTTAAAAATGAAGGCATAGATAAATATGGTAAAAAAAGGCAGGGCGAAATAATGATTAATCATAAATGTCAAATATGCGGCAAAGAATCGAAAAACAGAATTGCCGGAGATGATAATCCGGAAGAGATATTGAGGATTTGTAGCGAAAATGACAAAGTAGAAATTAAGGAGCAATTATTGGGTGAAAAAAGAATCTGACACCGTGGGAATGAAGAAAAGTTGGTCAAGCTTGCGCTTGCTTTCTTCACCCCACGGTGTCGTTTGGTCAGGCTGGGTTGAGCTCGGTCGGGTTGGCGGTGAAGCGCCAGTCACTTTCCTTGACCCAGTCTGGGTCATTTTCCCGTTTGTCGATCGCCTCGACGGGAACGGATTTCCGTCCGGGTCTGAGTGCCCTTACGAAGGCATGATATCCTTTTCTACGGAACTTCAACCTCTCACCTCTTCGGACCTGAGAACACTTTTTTCCCAAGCACATCTCGGTAGTCTCCTTTCGAGATATGATAAACAGGAAATCCCTGTTTATTTCGAGAAAAACCATACGACCAACGATAAAAAGAACTAAAAAAACAAAAAAACAGACGCATTTGTCTGAATTTGTCTTATCTAAGTTAGATTTTATACGAAAGAAGTAGAAATTGTCAAGAGAAACTATGGGGTTCAGGGTAGCGTACGGGAGTTGAACCCGCTAAAATCGCTTCCACAAAGCGACGCCTAAACCGTTCGGCACACGCCACCATCATAGAAAAAAACCTATGGTTTTCTTCTAACTTCCCGCCAAAGGCGGGTAAACTTTCCAAATTTGTAATTTTCTGGTTCTTCATACATAACTTACCAGAAAATTTAACTTTAATCTTCCCTACAGCCTCACGTTTCTTGCCGTTTGGCATTAATGAATTTATTGTGCCGCTGGAGTGAATCGAACACTCAGTCTCTTCCTTAGAAGGGAATTGCTTTATCCGTTAAGCTACAGCGGCTGGGAGTATATCTACAAAATCGCTCGAACTCATTTTACCAAAAATTA
>Ga0210019_1003401_pt1 | contig 14633 bp, 17 predicted proteins | sample CryGeyCG2114_020_2_FD_183969 | JGI IMG/M metagenome (GOLD analysis project Ga0210019, IMG submission 183969) | Groundwater microbial communities from aquifer - Crystal Geyser CG11_big_fil_rev_8/21/14_0.20 (SPAdes) (version 2) | ecosystem: Environmental > Aquatic > Deep subsurface > Groundwater ...
TTGCCAAAACTGACATGAGAATTAATGGAATTGCTCTGCCCACTCCATGTACTAATCCAAGTGATGCACCAACCTCTATACTGCCAGCCCCTGCAATGTAGATCAATAACCAATAAAACAATGGATTGGGACATCCGACCCCAGCATTTCCTAACAACAATCCCATGAAAAATGATTTTGAATAATCTCCTCTATTTTGAATAAATTTTGGAGTTCCAGAATATGATGGCATCTTAAATGAGACTAGTTTTAGCTGAGACAATCCAAAGAAAAATGCTGCAACTCCTGCAACCAGAAACATTATTGTGGATATTTGATCAAGTGATGCCGTCTCTCCAAGTATGGATATCCCAGTACCGTATGCTGCAATCATTATGGTAAGACCAGCACCAAAAAGCAATGCCATGGAAAGGCCCTTTTTGTATCCTTTACCCATACTTAGTGGAACAATTATGAAAACCAAAGGCAAAGTACATGGCAAGACAATCATCGAAAGTCCTGCAACATATGCAATTATCAACCATGAAAGATACGAAACATCCTTCTGTCCTTCAACTGCAAACTCATTTGTAAGTGAAAATATTACTCCAACAAAGATTAATGATATTAATGCAAATGAAACTAGTACAACAGTCTTTTTAGCTGCAATCTGTGTAGACATGAGTAATATACGACAATATTCTATTTAAGAAGAAAATATGATTGTCATATATGAAATCTCATATTTGATTCTCAGAGTTAAAACTAGATAATACAATATAATACGTATCAACTCTAACCAAAAACATGACTAATTCGTATGTTTGGTTTGGAGTAATTGCTGGAGTGTTTGCAGCAGGGCTTGGCATGGGTTATGTTGCATTTCAGCAAAGCACTCATCTGAACTATATGACACTCAACCCACAACAGATGCAGCAAATGATGAATGATCCTCAACAGATGGCTCAGTGGCAACAAACCGTGATGAATAATCCTGAAGCCATGAATCAATGGATGCAAAATCCTCAACATGTAAAAGACATGATATCTCTCATGAGTACTAATCATGACTTTATGCAGCAAATGATTATGCCAATGGTTAATGATCCCGGCATTAGATTGCAAATGCTAGGACATATGAGTGAAAATCAAGAGACGATGCAACAAATGAAACAAATGGTAGAAGGAAAAATGACTCAAAACCAAATGATGGGAAACATGACTGATATGATGGATGATGAAATGATGAATCATCCATAACTCAAATACGATATCAAAACATACTGATTACAAAAATGAATTATATTTTTTAATTTTCTCAAGTTTTTAATATTTGGACTGGTCTTTGTAAATTACATTAAGACGATCTTTTTACTTTACTTCTGATTCTTATTATCGATATCACAACACCGATAATTGCCAAGATAATTGCGATTGTTACAATTGAGGCATAACTGATTCGAATGTCTTTGATTTGAATGCCGGGTTCTAATACTGTAATGCTTCTTTCGACCCAAGGATGAATTGTACACGTATATGCAAAAAATCCTTTTTCTTTAAATGTAAATGACCATGACTTTCCAGGAGGAACAATTCCACTATCAAAATACCCATCAGGTTGCGCCTTGTCCGTTAAAGGATCGCCTAAAAACCCAATTCCTTTTCCGCTTGTAATTGTGTGACCCGTGATGTCACCGTTTGTCCATGTTATCGTATCCCCAATTTCTATATCGTGATTAATTGGAACATACCATTCGATTACTGATTTTAATTCTCTTGTGTGATCACCTTGCGGTATAGGTATGACTAGTTCTTCAGCATAAATTGTTGAAAATGAAAAAAGAACAAATCCTGAAATCATGACAAGTATTATGATCCTAATCAATGACATTAGTTGTAATTAATCACTAATATTGGCTAATCATAATTATCATGTCTGACTTCAATACTGCCTAATGATATTTCTAAAATACGGCGGTATCTCTAGAACAAAATTTGCGGTACAAAATCTCTTTTCTCCACATTTTATTTCTCCAATTATTTCCAAGGATCTGTCTTTTCATCCCATGACTCTGCCCCTTTGGCTTTCTCTATAGGGTGACTGTTTTTTATGTCTGCAAAAATACATTCATCTGAACAGTGACTGAGTTCAGGCTTTTTCATAATCTTTCCACATCTCTTGCAGAACTTGCCCATAAGTCATAAATTGATTTGAAATTATAAACTCAATTCGTTGATTCTCAGAACTGAAATCAGATGTTGGTGTATGGTGTGAAGATCATATTTAATAGAATTAACAGTACCTGTTAATACATGGATATTTCCACAGTAACAAGAAAACCACACACTCCAAAAAAAGAAAAAACGAGGACGGTCACATTCAGGTTTCCTGAAAAATTCATTCCAGCCTAGAGCATCAAAAAACAAAATTTCATTTTGTTTATCGTTTGTACCTCTCATCTATGATTCCCTTGAATGTTGCATCTGGCTGTGCGCCTCTAATCATTTCTGCATTGTTAGGGCCAATTATGACAAAAGTCGAGTTGATTGTACACCAGATTCTGCTGCTATCTTTTTGCTGTCCTCTATCCCAATTCAGTGTAATTTTTTCAAGCATGTTTTGTAAATGAAGGTAAAAATCATAATTGCAAATCATCTGTATTTGATAAATATCAATTACGTGTAACTATGTCATGCTCAAAAATAGATTTAAAAAAATTTTAGTACCCTTGGATGGTTCTCTTAACTCTATAAGAGGATTAAATGAAGCTATATCCCTAGCAAGGTTAGGGAGTTCACAAATAACAGGGATACATGTGTTACCAGTATATCCGAAAAATCTGATAGGGACATTTGACACTTATGTAACATACAAATCAAAATTAGCTAAAGAATTTTTTGAAAAGGCAAAAACAAGTGCAGCCCGTCACGGAATAGAGTTTTCTCAAGAGATCCTTTTTGGAAATGACATGGCAAGACTAATTGCAAATTATGCAAAAACATCAAAAATGGACATAATAATTTTAGGGTCAAGAGGAAAAGGAGATCCAAAAGCAGGGTTTCTAGGAAGCGTTTCTAATGGAATACTTCACAGTTCAAAAATACCTGTTTTGATTGTGAAATAGACAATGTAAACTGAATTTATGAAACTCTCAGGATCTTTCTGCAAGCCACTCTGTCACTTGGGGCCAAAGTTGTACGTGAGCTTTAGAACTGACACACAATCCTACATGACCCGTTGGAAATTCAATTGATTTTTTATCAGTACTAGGATACGGAGATTTATCTATAAAGCGCTGATCATGATTTTCAAAAATGAAATCATTGCAAATATTTTTGGACAGATATCAAGATAACTTGGAGGAGAATGGACAACAGTCTTCCCGACATAGCACAATCCAAAGATCACACTTTGACCCAATCGCTCAGATCATTTTCTTTCTAGTTGGCTGCTATCCAATAATGCTACGTGAAAATCATATAAAGAAATGATCAAAATTATCACATCTGATACTAGGATCAAAAATTGAAAATTTCACAATTATTTCAGAACACATTACAAATTTTTATAATGATCAGATTTGGAAAAATAAAAAGCGTTTTAGATTTTATAAATTATCTGTTCTAATGATCTTCTAGTTGTAATTTCTGGAGTTTCATTTGAAAAACCTACTGGGAGAATAGCAATTGGCATAAGATCTTTTTCCAGATTTAGAATATCTGATACTTTTTTTACATCAAATGATCCTATCCATACTGAGGCAAGCCCCAAACTATGAGCCGCCATTTGAGAATACGTGCATGCGATTGTAGCATCTTGAATACAGAACAGTTCTTCTCCTCGGGAGCCATATTCTGTACTGCTTTTCTTAGGTTCGGCACAAAATATCATTACTAGCGGTGCTTCACAGATATACTCTTGACCGTGAGCTGATTCCACCAGTTTTTGCTTATCAGCCATTTTAGAAACAATAAAAATACGATATGATTGAAGATTACCTGCAGATGGACCCCTTGTAGATGCATCCATTATTGCATTAATTTTATCTTCTGGGATTGGAATATTTTTGAATGCATGAACAGAATGTCTAGATGAGATTAAATCAAAAAAACTATTCAATATGATTTTAGTTCACTATGTGACAGATTAAGTGACCTCTAATTATCATAGTTGAAAACATTGTTGACAACTTATGTATTGATAATGAAACAATTTGTCATGGCTAAAACAAAAAATGTTCCAAAGAAAAGTACTGGAATTGCTCCATTATGGGCATCAGGTTGGGCAGACATTGAGAGATCAATAGACAATTTGCGCAGGGATATGGAAAAGGCATTTTCATCATTTCCGGTAATTTCTATGCCAAAAATGTCTCACACATCATGCGATGTTATAGACGAAGGCAGCCAATTTCGTGTAAAAATGGATGTTCCGGGGATAAAGAAAAACGAGGTAAAGCTGAACGTAACTGAAAACTTTGTCGAAGTATCTGCAGAACATAAAGAAGAGTCCGAAGAAAAGAAAAAGAATTATCTTCGAAAAGAGCGAAGCCATGTCTCTTATTACAGATCTTTTCCCCTATCTGAGAAAATATTATCAGACAAAGTATCTGCAAAACTCACAGATGGTGTTTTGGATATTGCCCTTCCAAAATCAAAACCAACTCAAACACAAAAGAAAAAATCTGTATCGGTACAGTAATTTTTTCCATTTTATTTTCCTGTGTGAAAAGAGAATTTGTTTTTAAAATCATCTTTATTTTTATATCTTTTAAAATCAATAACGATAATCATGCGGTGTCTTTAAGTGTGATTTTGCAGTAATGTACTTGCATTAAACTTCGGTTTGGTGCAACGCACGGAAACGTAGGATGTTAATCCAGCGCGATGTACATTGGTATGTTGTGTAGTTTCGTTTCCGTGATCTTTTGATTAAAAATCCAATAATAAAATACGTCGTTTTTTTAGATAGGAATATCTTCTGAAAAATACTTGAACCCATATTTAAAAATGAGAATTAGGTACTCTCCATAAATAGAGATACAAGAGTACAATAGTATTATGTCTCAAGTTGGAACTACTTCAGAAGGAGTACCAGTAATTTTACTTAGGGAAGGCACCAAACAATCACGAGGGAGAGATGCTCAACGAAACAATATTCATGCAGCAAAACTAATTGCAGAAATAATTCAAACAAGTTTAGGTCCACGAGGAATGGACAAGATGTTAGTGGATTCCCTAGGCGATATAACAATCACAAACGATGGCGCAACTATTCTAAAAGAGATAGACGTACAACACCCAGCTGCTAAAATGATGGTTGAAGTAGCAAAAGCAACTGATAGTGAAGTGGGCGATGGTACAACATCTGCCGTTGTTCTGGCAGGGGCATTACTTGAAAAAGCTGAATCGTTAATTGACGATGAGATTCACCCAGTCATCATTGCAGACGGATATAAAAAAGCCTCAAGAAAGGCAATTGAGTTTCTAAGTGAAATTGCAATAAATGTAGACCCAAAAGATAGAAAGATTTTAGAAAAAATTGCACATACTGCCATGCAAACAAAATTGGTATCCCTTGATGCAACCGATCTTGCAAAACTGGCAGTTAGTGCGGCATTGGCAGTCATAGAAGAGAAAAACGGATCTTTTAAAGTAAATCTTGAAAATATAAAGGTAGAAAAGAAGACGGGGGGATCAGTTTCAGATAGTGAACTAGTTAGTGGAATAATACTTGATAAAGAAATAGTTCATAGTGGAATGCCACGAAAAATTGAAAATGCAAAAATTGCTTTAATTAGTGAGGCATTGGAGATCAAAAAAACAGAATTCGAAGCAAAATTAAACATCTCCAGTCCAAATCAAATCAAATTCTTCATGGAAGAAGAAAGTCAGATACTCAAGGAGATGGTTAAGAGCATAAAATCTACTAATGCCAATGTCGTTTTATGTCAGAAAGGTATTGATGACATAGTTCAACATTATATGAGTAAAGAAGGAATACTTGCAGTAAGACGTATCAAAGAAAGTGATATGTCCAAATTAGCAAAATCAACTGGCGGAAGAATAGTAGGCAGTGTCAATGATTTAAGCAATGCAGATTTAGGTTCAGCACAAAACGTGGAAGAAAAAAGAATAGAGGAGGATAATTGGGTGTTTGTTGAAGGATGTAAAAATCCAAAGGCAATTAGCATCTTGATTCGAGGGGGGTCTCAGCGAGTAATAGATGAAGCTGATAGATCAATGCATGACGCATTGATGGTAGTAAAAGATGTAGTTGAGAATCCAAAGATTGTTTATGGTGGCGGTGCACCAGAATCCTTTGTCGCACTCAAGCTTAGAGGTTGGGCAAAGTCTCTTTCTGGAAGAGAGCAACTGGCAGTTGAAAAATTTGCTGATGCTATGGAATCTATTCCACTTGCTCTGTCAAGAAATGCAGGAATGAATCCCATTGATTCAATCACTCTACTAAGATCAAAACAAAATGCGGGGGAAAAATTTACTGGTGTTGATGCCATTAATGGTACAATCACCGATTTTGAAAAACTAGGAGTAATTGAACCACTCAAAGTAAAAGAACAGGTCATAAAGTCTGCCACAGAAACTGCAAACATGATACTAAGAATAGACAGTGTAGTTGCAGTATCAAGATCAATGCACCCTGAACCCCAGCAAGGGATGCCAGTAGCATAGGATTAGAAAAATTGGTTTTAATACAGTCAAACTATGAAATCATATTGAATATTTGCACAAACCAGAGTTCAGTGAAAATTTTAAAGTGTAGGATAAATTCAAATTAAAAGTTTTGATCATGGTTTTAACAAAACAGCAGAAGATAGTTACTTTAGGTTCGTGGTTAGGGTGGTCATTAGATGGATACGATTTGGTCTTGATGTTGTTTGTCATTCCTGTAATTAGTAATTTATTTTTCCCATCCACAAATGAGGTGTACTCACTACTTGCCACATTTGCTGCTTATGTTGTCACACTAGTCATGCGTCCTATTGGAGGTGCATTTTTTGGCAACTTTGGGGACAAGATTGGAAGAAAGAAAATAATGATGATAACAATAATGGGTTTTTCTATTGGCACATTTGCGACAGGCTTGTTGCCCACATGGCAAATGGTTGGAATCATGGCACCAGTCTTGTTAATGGGTTTGAGATTCATGCAGGGATTCTTTGCTGGTGGCGAATGGGGAAGTGGTGCAGTGTTAACCATGGAAGCAGTACCAAAAGAATCAAGAGGAATATTTTCAGGATTTCTTCAGAGTGGATTTCCTTTCGGGTTCATTATTGCATCGATTGTTTTTTACATTGTAACATCATCTTTGTCAGAAAAAGATTTTGCAGAATATGGATGGCGCATTTTATTTTTTACTGGGATAATTCCTGGCAGTGTGGCGTTACTTGTTAGATTAAAGATAGAAAACTCAAAAGTTTGGATTGAAAAGTCATTGCAAAAGAAAATTGCCAAATTTCCTTTGCGTCAAATTTGGACAGATAAAGAACAACGTAAAAGATTCCTTTTAGCTCTAATCATAATGACAGGTCTTATGTACACATATTATACCACACTTGGTTTCTTTCCAACTTTGTTGCAGAATTTTATGGGAGTTGAAAAGGTCGAATCATCAAAACTAATGATAGTTGCAACTGCAGCTTCATTTTTTGGAACAATCTTTGTAGGATATGTGAGTCAGATTATTGGGAGACGTAAAGCAATGGGGGGTTTTGCAGCTTCTGCAGTAATTCTTGCAATACCTCTCATTTATGGTATGTATCATGCCACATTTTTTTATGAGCGAACTGTTTATGTTATAATTATTGTATTTGTTGCAACTACCGGATTTGGTGCAATTCCGGCATTTCTCTCAGAGCGGTTTCCAACAGAAATTCGAAATAGTGCAAGTGGTTTTGTGTATAACGGAGGATTGTTTTTTGGAGCACTTGCCCCACTTGTAGCGATAAATCTCATATCTAATGCAAATGATTTGATTCCTTTTCTATTAGGATTCAACATTATTTTGGGTTCGGTGATTCTATTAATTGGGACCAGGGTAAATCCGGAAACAAAAGATGTAGACATTGAAAAATAACTTTGTTTCTTTAGTCCGATAAAGTTACAACACTAGAAAATATCAGAATCAGGATGTACTATAGTAGAGATAAATTTGAACTTCTATGCATGTAAAATCTGAAATCATTGGACTTTGAACAATTAATTATCTTCAAATTTGAACCAACTAATTAATCAATTAACAAATCTTCTAGATTCATTCCCATAATTGAAATTGGGTAGAAAGAAATATCACACAGTATGCCATACATCAATCATGATTCAAGAAATTATGTTCTTGAGTCCCAGAAAAGCGCCTACTAGGGAACATGTCCCACTAGACCCGCTATCCTATTTTATCAATTCAGCAACTTTGTTAGATAGATTATCTATGGCCTTAGAGATATCATTATCTCGCTTTGTTGCATTAATTCTATAATTATTGATTTTATTCATACGATCTTCAATCATTCTCTTTTGCTCATCATATCCTGAAGAGCCGAAGGATTTTCTATCTTTTAGAGATGATGTAATTGTGGTAGATTGAATAATTTTCATTATCAAATTTGGATTAATTTTTGCCTCTTTAGCAATTTTTGAAATTTCTTTCATACTAAGTTTATTCATAGATTTATTGGATTGATGTGCTATTTGCACTAGACCTCCTGCAATTTTATGAGTAGTTCGAAATGGAATTCCGTTTTGAACTAATTTTTCTGCAATATCAAGTGCAATGAGATAACTAGATTCAGCTGCCTTTTTCATTTCTTTTTCATTAACATGTAATGTAAGAAGAATTGATTTTAAAATCAATAATGCACTTATAGAAATTTTAGATGTTGACCAAATAGATGATTTTATTTGCTGTAGATCACGTCCATATCCTGAAGCTAATCCTTTGATTGTAGTTAGGATTGCAGTAAGATTTCCAATTATTTCTGAAGTTTTTCCTCTTGTTAATTCCAGAATATCAGGGTTTTTCTTTTGTGGCATTACGCTTGAAGGAGATGTAAATTCATCAGCTAGTTCTATAAAGGAAAATTCAGATGTTGACCAAATAATAAAATCTTCTGAAATTCTACTTAGATTAGTCATCAGTATTGCTATCATTGCTACATATTCAGCAACAAAATCACGTGTGCTTGTTGCATCAAGAGAATTTTCTAAAACACCATCAAATCCCAACATTTTGGCAGTACTATGTCGATCAATTGCAATACTAGTCCCTCCAACGGGTCCTGCACCTAAAGGACTTTGATTGACATGGTTAAATGCAGTATAAAGACGATCAAAGTCTCTAAACAATACATCTGCCTGAGCTATAAGATAATGTGAAAATAAACCAGCTTGAGCTTGTTGTAGATGTGTATAAAGAGGCATTATTGTTTTTTGATGATTTTTTGCCAAAGATACAAGTGCTTCAATTGTATCAAGTAGACAATTACAAATAATGTTAATATCATCACGAATTTTCATCCGAATATCTAAAGAAACTTGATCATTTCGAGATCTTGCAGTATGCATTTTTCCACCACTTGTAATACCTGCTTTTTTGATCACAAGTGTTTCAATTAATTCATGAATATCTTCAGCTCCAGTTAAAATATCAAACTTTTCATTTTTTACAGATTCTAATGCAGAAAGAATTTTTTTTGCATCATTTTTTGTAATAATTTGATTTTCATATAACATTAGAGTATGAGCTTGACTTCCCAGAATATCATAAAACGCTATTTGATGATCATCTTTTATTGATGAAACATAATCCAAAGTAATATCACTCAAATCAGTACCAAGACGTGAACGATACATTATCTAATGTTCTAGAATGGTTATATATAGCATCAACGCTTTTTTCTGCATGAGTTTAGATATCAAACAACTTAGAGTGAAAATTTTTGATGAGTTATCAAAGATTGTAGATCCTGAAATCAACACATCCATTACAGATTTAGAACTAATTGATGAAGTTGACATCAATACTAGTAATGTCAAAGTAGATTTACATCTAACTAGTCCATTCTGTCCTGCAGTTTTTGGATTTAAAATTTGTCAAGATATACACGATAATCTTTTGAAGGTTGATGGAATCGATGAAGTTAAAGTAAATGTCTCAAACCACTTTATGGCAGAACAGATTAACAATCAGGTAAATAACAGCCCTAATCCAAAAAAGAAGATTTAACTTCTAAATCCTAACATATAGCCACGAAGTAATTGAATACCCATGGCTGGATCTACTCCTTTTGGGCATACTTGACTGCAAGATCCTGCAAAATGACATCTCCAAATGCCATGAGAATCATCAATAATTTTTAGTCGGTCATCTTTACCTTTATCCCTACTGTCAGCAACATATCGATATGCTTGAGCTAATGCCTGAGGTCCTACAAACGAAGAATCTGTTGCCATTGTCGGACATGCAGAATTACACAATCCACATTTAATACAATTTGAGAATTGGATGTATTGTTCTAGTTCTTCGGGAGATTGGAGAAATTCTTTTGTGTTATTTGTAATCTCAGTATCCTCACGAATCAGATATGGTTTTACTTTATGATGTGTATCAAATAATCGTTCAAACTTAACTGCCAAATCACGAATTATTGGAAAGTTATTCATTGGCTCGACAGTTACAACATTTGAATTTAATTCACTGATTTTTGTAAAACATGCCAATCGAGGTTTACCGTTAATTATCATTCCACATGAACCACATGTAGCTTGTCTACAAGAATAACGAACTGCTATAGAATGATCAAAATGTTTCTTAACATCAAGAATTGCTTCTAATACAGTAGTCCATTTTTCATATGAAATATTAAATTCCATAAATTTTTTGGTGCTATCATTTGCAGGATTATATCTTGCAATACGTAAAGTAATTGTCTTCAACGTATTTTTTTCTGCCAAACTTGGTGCTTGGGCCATCTATGTCATCCCCGTATTGACCATTATTATTGTTCGTGAACCATATGCGATTAATGCAATCATAGCCACAACACAACCATAGGATACCGCCTTTTCATATGTTCTACCTTGTTTTAATTCAAGCAAGATAACTCTCAAACCATTAAATCCGTGAACAGATAGCAAGATCAAGATTATTTCAAGCATTCCAGCATAAGGTAAGAATTTGTAATTTGCAATTACACTATCATACTCCAAAGATTCTGCAAATCCTTGTGTAAGACGCATCAATATGTGAACTGCAACAAGGGCTACTGCAGCTAGAGCTGTTCCATAATGTATTTTCATAATAATGCTTTCTCGCATTTTATTCACCAAACATTACCGCGAGTCCATACATCATTGCAATTGCAGCAAGTATTATTGCAGAATAGATACCAATTTTGTGTCTAATATTTTGTGAGGCTGGAATATATGGATAATCAGGTCTTGCAGGTTTACCTACACCAACTCCACCATGTCCAAGCATAACTCTAATTCCATTGACAGTGTGAAAAACACACATTGCAATAACTATAGCTAAAATAGCATGACCTTCATTGGTTTGGGTCAATGCAAGAAATTCATTCCATCCAACTTGACCTTTTAAAATTGAACTAGTTTCATAAATATGACCTATAAAATATGCCAGTAATCCCAATCCACTTAATCGCATTAACAGATATGCTACTCTTTCAATTCCATATCTTCGAGGATTAATCATTCCACCGATACCTTCTTTGTTTTCATCTTGGTTAGTCATTTAGTATTTCCTCTCTACTGGTTGATATTTAGTAATTGTTACAGGATGTGTTTTCATAATTGGTTCTTTAGGATCATAATATGCTAAAGTATGATGTAAAAAGTTTGCATCGTCACGTTTGGGATAATCAGTTCTTGCATGTGCGCCTCTAGATTCTTTTCTATTAATAGCTCCAAGCAAAACAATTTCTGCAACTCGAAACATGGAATCAAGTTCCATCACATTTGAAAAGTTGGTATTGTATTCATTTGCTTTGTCATCAACATGTTTCCAAGTTTGTTCTTTTATTTGACGAATTTTCTTTAGTCCTTCAACTAGATTTTTTTCATTTCTGAAAACATATGCTTTATCATTCATAATATCCGTTAGTTCTTGTTTAATCTCATATGGATTAGCATCGCCATTACCTCGAAAAATTCCATCGTAAATCCTTTTTTCCTCGGCTGCAACTAAATGATGAGGCCAAGAAGTGGGTGAGCTGTTCTTTTCAATATAATCAACTGCCAAACTACCAGTAATTTTACCCCAAACTATACACTCAGAAGTAGAATTTGCACCAAGTCGATTTGAACCATGAACACTATTACATGCTGCCTCACCAGCAGCCCAAACACCTTGGAGTTCAGTAGCTCCATCGATATCAGTATGGATTCCACCCATCATATAATGTGCTACTGGTCTCACATCCAGTGGTTCTTGTGAAGGATCTAATCCAGAAAATTTGATAGAAATTTCTCTAATACCACCTAGCTTTTCTTTAATTTTTTCATCGCCAAGATGTCTTAAATCAAGTTTCATACAATTAACACCTGTTTCATGTTTGAATCCACGGCCTTCACTCATTTCGGTCATCATAGATCTTGAAACAATATCACGTGGAGCTAATTCCATTTTTTCACCAGCATATTTTTTCATAAATCGTTCGCCTTTGTTATTTAGCAGATAGCCTCCCTCACCCCTTGCACCTTCAGTGATCAATATTCCAGAAGGTAAAATACCAGTAGGGTGAAATTGAACAAATTCCATGTCTTTTAGTGCCATACCTGCACGTAGTGCCATATCCAAACCATCAGGAGTTGAAGATAATGCGTAAGTTGAAAAACTATACAGTCTTCCAGCTCCACCAGTTGCAATGATCAAAGCTTTGCCTTTGATGGCATAAAATGTACCAGATGAAAGCTCAATTGCAGTAATTCCCATAAATCGTCTTCCATCATGAATAATTGATGTTGCAAACCATTCATTAAGATATTCAATATTTTCATATTTTTGACATGTATCATACAAAGTTTGCATTTCAAAGAAACCAACTTTATCAGATGCATATGTAGCTCTTGGAAAACTATAACCTCCAAAGTTTCTTTGTCCTATTCTTCCATCTTTTCGTCTAGACCAAGGCATTCCCCAATGATCTAATTGATAAATTTCTTTTGGCATCTCCACACAAAGTCTCTCAGCAACATCTTGATCAGCAAGAAAATCACTTCCTTTCACTGTATCATAAATATGAGATTCAATTGTATCACCTTCATCTTCAAAAAGAACAGCTGCCGTTCCGCCTTCTGCAGATACAGAATGAGAACGCATAACTTGAAGTTTTGAAACAATTCCAATTTTGATTTTTGAATTCTTTCTTGCGGCTTCTATAGCTGCTCTTAAACCTGCTAATCCAGAACCGCATATTATCAAATCAAATTCAATAGATTCGACCATTTGTCAGAATGACTACCGAAAAAGCGGGTTAAATATGTAGTAATGGAGCGTGGATCCCAAAAAATTATTATATATCACTAGTGATATTAGTAATCATGATTTCGGAATGGTTTCAAAGAGTTGGAAGTTCAATACCTAGAGGATTTTCAAGATATTTCATTTTAGAGCTATTAAAAAAGAAAGCACATACTGGAAAAGAGATCATAGATTATGCAGTAGAACAAAGCAACGGAATATGGAAACCATCACCAGGTTTGATCTATCCGTTATTGGGAAGATTACTAGATGAAGAACTAATTGAAGAGACCAAAGATGGAAAGTATCAACTTACAAAAAAAGGGATAGATACAGCAGAAGATGTTGACAAAGTTAATGAAATTGTTAGAAAGCAATTAGATGTTCTTTTTAGATTAGGCAATGTAGGAAGATTTGTTGCAACGGATCTGTTAGAAAAGATGTCTACAATAGGTTCAATTCTTAGCTCTAATTTTGCCAATATGACAAGTGACGAAACTGAAAAATATAGAAAATTCTTAGAATCTGAATTAAAGAAAATAGATAAGAAAACTGTCAGAAAAGGAAAAGAGATCAAAATAGAGTAGACGGTTGGTCTTATTTTTGATATTTTGAAAATCATAAATAATTCAATCTAAAAGTAAAAGCATGAAAAATTTGAAAAGCATGCTAAAAGCAAACAAGCCGCTTGTAATTCCTGGGGTTTACGATGCAATTGGAGCAAAAATTGCAGAAAAAGTAGGATTTGAAGCCATGTTTCAAACAGGATATGGGACTTCAGCTACATTATTTGGAATGCCAGATTATGGTTTTATTGGAGCAACTGAAACGTTGGATAATGCAAGAAGAATATGTAGAGCAGTTTCAGTACCGGTAATAGTTGATTCAGATACAGGTTATGGTAATGCGTTAAGTGTTTGGAAGTTAGTAAGAGAATTGGAATCTGCAGGAGCATCTGGGATTTTTCTAGAAGATCAAAGATGGCCAAAGAGATGTGGCCATATGCAAGGAAAAGAAGTAATAATGCAGGAAGAGTACACTGAAAAATTGGGCGCTGCAATAGATGCAAGACAGAGTAAAGATTTCATAATTGTTGCAAGAACTGATGCAAGAGCTACAGAAGGATTAGATGCTGCAATAGAACGTGGATTACAAA